>ERZ779629.17-NODE-17-length-85664-cov-29.021785_pt1 | contig 85664 bp, 81 predicted proteins | sample MGYA00514192_ERZ779629 | MGnify/ENA primary metagenome ERZ779629 (study PRJEB29562, sample SAMEA4376709) | mouse gut metagenome | isolation source: Cecum | study: EMG produced TPA metagenomics assembly of the A DSS colitis mouse model was used to assess the... | reverse complement strand
CTCCATCCCTAGGACGAACAAAAAAACTGCGGGTATGGACGATGTCGTGGGGCAGACCGCTGCGGGTCCGGTCAATCTTGACAGTCCCCTGGTCGGGGCGGTAGCGGATGATGGTTTCGTGCTCCCCGTCCTTGGCCACCCGGATGCGGAACCAGCGGTAGGAACCCTTCCCAATGGGCCGGACAGTGACCGTCATGTCCAAGGTCCTTCCCTGAACGCCGGGTAGGTTGACCTCGCCGCTGACAGGGATGTTGTGGTGCATGACGCGCGGACCGCGATAGTTCTCCAGCTCCCGCACCGGCACTTGGTACAAACGCCCGTCCTTCACCGACAGCTCCCTGGGCACAGACATCTGGCCGAACCAGCGGCAGTGATACGGCTTCGCCCCCGCGGTGGCCCAATTCTGCATCCAGGCCACCATCACCCGCCGCCCGTCGGGGGCCAGCAGCGTCTGGGGCGCGTAGAAGTCCAGACCATAGTCGATCGCCTGGGCATTCTGCCGGATGAAGCCCGCCCTCTGCGGGTCGTAGTCTCCGATGAGACACAGCGTCCCGTTTCCGGCGTGAAATTCCAGTCCCACGGGCTGCATCTCCTGGGGGCTGGTGAGCAGGACCTGCTTCCCGTCCAGCGGGAAGAAATCCGGGCACTCCCACATTTTTCCGTACTGGTTATGGCAGGCGTCCAGGGTGCGGACGAACGCCCACTTCCGGCCGTCCCCGCTGCTGTAGAGCAGGATGGCCCCGCTGCCACCTGCGGCGCGGTTGCCGATGACGGCGTAATACGTCCCATCCGCCTCCCGCCAGACCTTGGGGTCCCGGAAGTCCACCGTGCTGCCGCCCTCCGGCAGATCCTTGCCGGTCAGGACCGGGTTCAGCTCGCATTTGTCGTAATCCACGCCGTCTCCAATGGCGATGCACTGGGTCTGGATATCCCGGATGAATCCATCGGCATCGCGCCCCCGCTGGACGCCGGTGTACATGAGCATCTGCCGCCCGTCGGGCATCTCCACCGCGCCGCCGGAGAAGCACCCCGCCGCATCGTAGCCGCAGTCAGGGGCCAGGGCGGCGGGCAGCCGCTCCCAGGTGATAAAATCCTTTGTCTTCACATGTCCCCAGTGCATGGGACCCCACTCGTTGGAGTAGGGGTGGTACTGGTAGAACAGATGGTACTCCCCCTTATAGATGGAGAATCCGTTGGGGTCGTTCATCCAGCCGATGGTGGGGGTAGCGTGGAAGGCGGGCCGTTCCCCGGCGGGGATATGGGGGCCGTACTGGGCCTCGAAAGCCCGGGCTTTCTGAAGGGCTTCGCTGGTCATATCGTGTTTCCTCCTCAATTCACTTCAAATGATATTCCAAATACCGATCATATTCCGTGTCTACAAATTCACCTATGATGTATACCGCATCTAAACATCCCATGCTGAAATAAAACGAAATTGTATCATGGGATGGAATCGCCGAAATAAAAACTCTATCCGCTCCCTTGCGCTTCGCGTACCGGCAAATCTGCTGGAACAGCTTTTTGCCGATCCCTTGCCGCTGCCACCGGTCATCGACGAAAAGCATGGTCAAATTCGCATACTTTTCCGGTCTGCTCATCAGGATTCCGTCTAAAGACGCAAAGCCAATTATCCGGCCATTCATGAAAGCTCCGGCAGCAGTGCCGCCTCGCTCTATCTGCTGCATCAAATATCCTGGAATCCAGATCCGTTTGTCCTTGTCCCACTCCCGTATTTCGTCAGTCTTTATCAATTCATAACCGTTTCCATCCTTCACCCATTTGTCAGATATGACCTGTCTGTGCTGAAAGCCGGCCAGCATCTGCGTATGGAGGTCCGACGGACGCAAGAACCTAATCACGATACCATCGGTCAATTTCCTCACCTCGTGATCGATTAAAGCTCCAGTTTACGCGCCTGCTCCACTTCCATCCAATCCAGGACGCGCTCTATCCTCGCGGCATCCTTCCGACTCGTTTCTACGGCCCGGACCGTATACCACCAGAAAGGGCGCAGATACCGGTAGAGCAGCGGCGCGGCTTCTGCTTCCACCTGGTTGAACGTGTAATGCTTTTTTATGATCTTAAGATTTTCTATGAACAGAGCAAACGCTTTTTCTTGCAGCTCTCCGTCATAGAGCATATTTTTCTCATCATCCTCAAAATTGACGAAGGACTCCCGGAACAGCATATTGAGCGCCGTCTCCCGCCCGCTCAGATTGAAGTCCAGCACACCCACAAGCCGTAAATCCTCATCCAGCAGTACATTCCCCCCACCCATATCCGCCTGAAAAACGGAGGCGGGAAGCTGCTGGTAAACGCGGGACAGCGCGGCCTTGTTCTCCAGAAAGGCATCCCAGATCCGTTGGAAGCGGGTTCTTTGTTCCGGGAAATCCTTCTCCATCATCTTCTTGACGCATAGAGCGCATTCCATAACCTCATCATCGTCCTCGGACGGGTCGAAGGGCTCCAGGATGCAGTACGCCGATGGGAAGTCCACAAAGTCCCACCTTTGCGCGCCCGCCTGCGCCGTCAGGCGGAGGGCGGCCTCCTGGTACACACGCCGGCCGTCCTTCCAGATACGCCGCTGGTCAAACTGTTCCGCCGTCCGGTAGACGGAGCATTCCTCCGCGAAAGCAACGCAGGGCAGACCGTGATATTCTACCGCTTCGGCAAATTTTCCCTTCCGGTTGGGTATGATCCGAGGACAATAGCAACCGATGGAGCGGTAGGCTTCGATTGCCTGCCGCCAGCCTTCCACCTGGAGGGGCGTGGTAAAGGCGTTGTGTGCGATTTTGATAACCAGCCGCAAATCTCCCCAGTCCGCAATGACTACCTGCCGGAAGTCCGACAGGCCGCGGCTGTGATCCGACAAGTCATAGCGCAGCGGAGAGCGGGCGTCGTAGAGTGTAAAAATATCTTTTATATCCATCGCAGTTTTTGTAAAAAAGGGGACGGCCCGGGGCCGCCCCCTTTTCAAGAGAGAAAGGTGTAGTGTTATGCGTTCTTATTCCGCAGCGGCATACCGGTCATAGGCGTTCTTGTAGACCTCCAGGATCTGATTCATGCCGTAGGTATCGATCAGGTCCTGCTTGTAGGCTTCCCACTCGGCGTCGCTGGGGCCGCCGTCCCGGAACCAGAGGGCTTCCTGCTCCTTGACGTGGTTCTCGAAGTCGGGCTTGTAGAGATCCAGATCGTCCAGCTCGCTCTGGGTGAACACGCAGTCCACGGGATAGAAGGTGAAATCATCCACATACTTGAACCAGAAATTCTGGAGATCGTCCAGACGCTGGAGGGCGCGGTCCTCCATGTGGAAGACGTTGGTGTAGTACTCAGAGAGGATCAGCTTGGGTCCCTGGACCTCGCTGGCGGCTTTGAGCTCACCGGCGGACTTGCCGAACTTCTCCCGGGCTTCCTCATCGGTGATGGAGACGTACATGCCCTGGGCATCCTTCTCCTCATCGAAGTACACGCCGATAGGACCGTACTGGAGCTGCATGACATTCTCGCCGGTATACCACTGGTCGTAGAACTTCAGCAGGTTGGCAGGACTTTCGCAGGCCTTGGTAATAGACAGCATCCCGGAGTTGACGGCGGAACCGGCGGACTTGATGGTCACGGTGCAGGTGCCGTCGGGACCCTTCAGCGGAGGCAGGTAGACGTAATCGGCGGCGTGATCGGCCATCAGCTCGTTGATCTCCCACCAGGTCGCCACGCCCACGTAGCCCTGGGCGCACTTGGCAAGGTACTGTTTGTCATCCTGGCTGAAAACCTCGATATCGATAAGGCCGTCGGCGTACCAGTCATGGTAGTAGGTGATGGCCTCGCGGTAACCGTCGCTGACGCAGTCGAAGACCACTTCCTTGTCCTTGGTCAGGCGCAGGTCAGCGCATACGTCAGACCAGTTGGTCAGGCCGAAGGGGGCGTAGAAGATGTTCTGACCCCAGCACCACTGATCGAATCCGAAGGACATGGGAATGGTGGAGCCCGCGTCCGCGCCGTACATCTTGTGGGCCATGTCGTTGTCCTTGAACGCCTGGAGGGCGGTTCTCAGCTCCTCGACAGTCTCGGGAACTGCCAGCCCCAGGTCGTCCAGCCACGCCTTGTTGATCATGGAGAACTGCTGGATGGAATGGATAGAGTAGTCGTCGGCAGCGCCGGTGGCGCCGGTACCCATCATCTCAGCGGCAGGCAGGCCGTAGATCTTTCCATCGTCCTGGGTGATAGCGGCCTTGATCTGGGGATACTTCTCCAGAATGGCGGAGAGGTTGGGCATTATGCTGGCATCGGTGACGTAGGGCGTCAGGTCGATGAAGGTGCCGCCCCGGCCATAGCGGCCCAGGTCATAGTTGGACCAGCCCACGGCCTGCACAGCGTCGGGCAGCTCGCCGCCGGTCAGGCGGATGTTGACCTGCTCGCCCAGGGAGTCGCTCATGGTCTCCCAGTTGATCTTGATGCCCGCGTTCTCCATCATGGCGTTGAGGACCGGATTGTCGTCATAACCGCCGGAGAGGGCGGAGATGCCGGAAATGATGTTGAATTCCGTCTGGTCGGTGTTGGTATTGGGCTCGCCGCTATTGGCGGGGCCGTTGTTTCCGCCGCCGCAGGCGGTCAGCAGAGCCAGCAGCATGACGGATGCCAGAACAAGGGACAATACTTTCTTCATGATGATTCTCCTTTTTAATTTGTTTCAAGCTTCGCAACGATTTTGCTGAATTTCGCAAAATATTTTCTCCATCGCGGCTTATCCCTTCACGGCTCCGGCCATGAAGCCCTTCTCAAAATATTTCTGAACATAGGGATACGCGATGAGCATAGGCACAGCGGCCACGATCATGGAGCAGAATTTGATAAGCTCCGTCTGCTTGTTCAGCTCGGCGTAGCCGCCGGAGATCATGCTGGCCTGCTCGCTGGCTGCGCTGGATTTCATCAGGATGCCCCGCAGTACCAGAGGCAGGGGCTCGCCCTTACCCCCCAGGTAGATCATGGCGGTGAACCAGTCGTTCCAGTAGGCCACCATGGCAAACACCGCCTGGACCGCCAGAATGGGCATGGACAGGGGAATGACCACGCTGAGGAAGGTGCGGAACTTGGAGCAGCCATCGATCTCGCTGGCCTCCACCAGATCGTGGGGGATGCTGTTCTGGAAGTAGTTGCGGACGATGATCATGTTGCCCACGCCCACCCCGCCGGGGAGGAACAGGGCCCACATGCTGCCCATCAGCCCGGTATCCCGGACCACCAGATAAGTGGGGACCAGCCCGCCGCCGAAGTACATGGTGAGTACGAAAAACATGCTGATCCACTTCCGGCCCGGCAGATCCTTCTGTGCCAGGGGATAGGCGGTGATGTAGAGCATCACCACGGAGAAGATGGTGCCGATGACGGTGTATTTCACAGAATTGAGGAAGCCGGAGACGATCTTCGGGTCTGCGAACACCGCTTTATAGCCGTCAAAGGTGAAGCCGCTGGGCAGCAGGAAGGTCTTCCCCGCATACACATCGTAGGGATCGGAGAAGGAGGCTATGAGAACATAGTACAGAGGGTAGGCCACGATCAGCAGGACCACGGCGCAGATGGTTACCAGGATGATGTCGCTGGCCTTGTCGGACATACCGGTAGATTTTGATCTTGTCATATTCCGCCGCCCCCCTTACACAAACTGCACGTCCGAAGCCTTGGACGCGATTTTGTTGACGATGATCAGCAGCACGATGTTGATGGCTGTGTTGAACAATCCCACGGCGGTAGAGTAGCTGTACTTGGCCTGCTCAATGCCCTGCTGGTAGACATAGACGGCAATGACGTCGCTGGTGGCCTTGTTCAGATCGGTCTGGAGCAGCCAGACCTTTTCAAATCCCACGTTCATGATGCCGCCGGCGGCCATGATGAGGTTCAGGATCGCCATGGGCAGCAGCTCCGGAATGTCAATGTTCAGGATCCGCTGGAACACCGACGCACCGTCCATCTTGGCCGCCTCGTAGAGGCCGGGGTCCACGTTGGCCAGAGTGGCTAAGTAGATGATACAGCCCCAGCCCGCGTCCTGCCAGATGCCGGAGGCGATGTAGATGGTCCGAAAAGCCTCCGACTGGGTGAGAAAGTCGATCTGCGTACCCAGAAGCAGGTTCAGCAGACCGCCGGTAGGACTGAGGAAGATCTTGATCATACCGCAGATGACCATGACGGAGATAAAATGGGGCGCGTAGAGGACGGTCTGAACCACCCGCTTGAATTTGTGGAACCGCACCTGGTTGATGATGAGGGACAGGATGATGGGGACGGGGAAGCTCCACAGCAGGCCGTAGACGCTGATGAGGACAGTATTCTTCATCATCCGCCAGAAGGTAGGCGCCTTGAAGAACCGGATGAACCAGTCGAAGCCCACCCACCGGCTGGCGGTGAAGCCCAGGTTGGGGTCAAAGTCCCGGAAAGCGATCTGGATGCCGTACATGGGGATGTACTTGTAGACAACTGTCAGTACCACGGGGATCAGCAGCAGCGCGTAAAGCTGCCAGTTGTCCAGGAGTCGTTGTCCCAGCGTCTTCCCGGAACGCTGGGACAGGGCGGCGGAGCCCGCCGCCGAGATTCGGACGGGAGTTGCGCTTTTTTTCATGTGACTCACTTCCTTAAACACATAGCTTGTCGCTGGGAGAGGAGACTGCGATGCGGGGAGATTGTCCTTTGCAGGGTGCGCGCCGACCGCGCAGTCCGTATAACGTTTCACATTTTCGGCCAAAATTTGAGCAGCCCACAAGCTGCCCAAAATACGTGAAACGTTATGCGCCTGTTGCGGTTATCTTATCAAATGCTCCGTCTCCCTGTCAATAAGTTTTTGCCAATTTCTTTAAGTTCATCAACTTTGACAAACCTATTGACCTGTTTTTGGTAATTGCGCCAAAACGCAACGTTTCATGAAAAATATGTGAAATTCCTCTTTACATTTCATCATCGCTTCTGCTATGATACAGGCAGACACGGCGCAGGGCAGTCCATTTGCGCCTTGTACATGAAACATTTCACTAGGAGGCGGATATGAAAAACGCTATGCCGACGATGAAGGATGTGGCCCAGGAGGCCGGTGTGGCCCTGGGGACTGTGTCTAAGGTATTCAACGGCATCCCCGTGGGGGAGAGCTATAGAATAAAGGTGGAAGAAGCCGCCCGAAAGCTGGGATATCAGGTCAACCAGTACGCCCGGGGGCTGAAAACAAACAAAACCAATACGGTGGCGGTGATCCTGCCGGGGGTGAACCACCCCTTTTTCGCCGCTCTGGCCCATCACATCTGCGAGGCCCTGGCCCGGCGGGACTACCGGATGCTGCTGTATGTCACCGCCTCCAATCCGGAGATCGAGCAGAACTGCGTCAACATGGTCCGGCAGAACAAGGCGGACGGCATCATCGGACTGACCTACAACCCCCTGGTGGTGGGCGAAGATCTGCCTTTTGTGGGCATCGACCGCAGCTTCCGGGCGGACATCCCCTGTGTGGCGGCGGACAATTACGGCGGAGGCCGTCTGGCGGCGGAGAAGCTGCTGGAGCTGGGATGCACGCATCTGGCCTTCCTCCGTACCGGCTCATCCAGCCCCAGCGAGACAGACAAGCGGGGAGACGGCTTCGAGGCCGTCTGCCGGGCCCGGCAGATCCCCTGCGAGATTCTGCGCCGGAACGACGGCGAGGACGGCCCGGAGGTATTCCGGGAGTTTCTGCTTGCGCATATGGCGGAAGGGAAGCTGGATATTGACGGCATCTTCTGCTCCACCGACCTGCTGGCCTGGAGAATACAGAATATATTAGCGGAGCTGGGCCTTCGGGTGCCGGAGGATGTGCAGATCATCGGCTTTGACGGCATCCGGCGGTTTGGAGGCGAGGAGCTGTACTGCTCGACCATTATACAGCCCGCCCAGAAGATGGCGGAAACCTGCGTGGATCTGCTGCTGGCAAAGGACCGGTCCAATATTCCGGCCCTGGTGTGTCTGCCTGTCAGCTACGCCCCCGGCGGGACGACGCGGGGATAGGGAGCAGTTATGGCAAGCGAATATCTGAAGAAGAAATACCGGGATGTCAAGCCGGACGCGCCTCTTGAACTGACAAAGACGGAGAAGTGGAAAAATTGGTGGCATTACTATAAATGGCATGCAGGGATTGTGCTGGTATTTCTGGCAATCATTGGAAGCATTATGTGGAATGCGCTCAGCCGGGCAGAACCGGATTATAAGATTGCATACGTGGGGAGCAGCCGTCTGCCGGAGGACACCGCCGCCGCGCTGGAGGCCGCTTTCGCCTCCCTGGGGGAGGACCTGAACGGAGACGGAAAAATCGCCGCCGCCCTGACACAGTATGTCTCCGACGGCGGGACTCCCGGCACGTCCGCTGCGGCGCAGGTCTCTTTGATGGGAGATATTCTGGAATGTGAGAGCTACTTCTTCCTGCTGGAGGACCCGGAACAGTTTCAGCGGGAGTATCATTCCCTTCGCCGCCTGGACGGCTCCCTGCCTGAGAAGGGGGAGGATTCTCTTGAGGAAACCTGCCTGGTCTGGGGGGACTGCCCGGTGTTAGCGGGATTTGATCTGGGCGAGTACGCTTACGAATGGATGGGCAGTACGGTGACCGGCAGCAGCCAAGAGCTTGTTTCTGCTTTGTATCTAGCCCGCCGGGGATTCTGGACGGAAAAAGCCTCTGCATATCCAGAAGGCTGTGACGCTCTGTGGAGCAAATTGACGGAAGGAGCGGTTTCATGAAACGGTATGTTTTTGCGCTGCTGCTGGCGGGATGTATCTGTCTGGCGGGGTGCGCTCAGTCCGTCCCCCGCCAGGCGGCGGACGGTGCGGCCTGGGATGAACACTGGGTGAGCGTTGGGAATGTGATCGGCATAGATACGCCCGAAGGGCTGACTCACCGGGAGAACAATGACGCGCTGACTGCCAACGGTATGTATTACGCCACTTGGTCTATTGGCGAGGCGGAGCCTTGTACCAACGAGGACGGCGATGAGGCCTGGATCTATGACGCGCAGATCTATGTCCTGCTGGCAGGCTATAACGAAGCTGAGAAGGCCAGCAGCAGCGCGGCGGAGTGGATGGATATGGCTTCCAGCCAGTATGCAATAGAAGGGACCTCTACAGAAACCTATAATGGGCAGGAATTTACGGTCATCACCTATACCTACGAGTCGGACACAAACCCCTACGCCAGGGGCGCGTCAGCCTTTGGCGTGTACCGGAACTATGCAATCAGTGTGGAGCTGTCCTGTCAGGAGAAATTTGATGGCAGCGCGCGTGAAATTCTGGCGGGCTTTCTGTCGAACTGCCACTACGCCGCATAAGGAGGGATGACGCATGGGACTGCTGTTTCCTGAAGATCCGCACTACAATGAGAACGAGCGGCAGACGGGCTTTTACCGTTACCGCCAGCTGCTTTCCAACCGGTTTGGCCAGTGGTGGAAGATCAACCTGCTGACTCTGGCGGGCTTTGCGCCGCTGGCAGTGGGAATATTTTATGCCGTCGCCGTATCCAGCATCCTGGTGCTTCTCCCCTGCTCCATCGCAGGCGGCGCGATTGCGGGGCCGTTTTTGGCTGGGATGTATGACGCTGTCCTGCGGGGCCTGCGGGACGATCCAACCCCCTGGTTGGACGGCTGGAAGCGTTCCTGGCGGCAGAACTGGCGGGGAAGTATGCTTTTGGGCGCGGTCATGGGACTGCTTGCGGGACTGTACGCCTTTATGGGGATGCTGTTCTGGTGGGCGGAGACAGGGCCGTCCATGGGGACTATAGGCGTATATCTGGCAGGGCTGCTGCTGATCCTGGTGGCAAATACCTTGCTCTGGCCGCAGATCGTGCTGTTCCGGCAGACTCCAGCCATCCGGCTGCGCAATGCGCTGCTGTTTCTGGTCAGGTACTTCTGGCGGGTCATGGGCACAGGCATTTTGCAGTTGGCGCACTGGGCGGTCTATGTGCTGTTTGCACCTTGGACGCTGCTCCTGCTGCCGGTAACCGGCATATGGTACATCGTGTTTCTTTCACAGTTTTTGGTTTATGAGCAGATGGATGAGGCCTTGCGGATAGAGGAACTCTATGATGAAAACAAGTACAACGCAAGTTAGATAGTGTCTACACAAGATCAGCAAACGTAATATAATAGGAATCAAGCAGAGGGATGATGCTGTAATCTGCGCATAAATGACTGGATTTTGTGGGAAATATCTTCCGCGGTATAGGGCAGCTGTCCCGAGTGAACGGAAATTTTCAAAGCGTGATTCAAATATTCATCAGGGTTGTATTCCGGTGCGTAGGGAGGCAGGAAGAACACCTCCATCTTCTCCTTGTTCTTCTCCAGCCAGGCCGCAGCAAACTTGCCGTGATGCACCTTCAGATTATCCAAAATCAAGAACACTTTCTGCTCCGATGTGCGCATCAGCCGCTCCATGAAACGGATCAGCCGCTGTTGGTTCATGGCGTCCTGATAAACCATGAACCGGACGCTGCCCTGGCTGCTGATGGCAGAGATCATATTGACCCTCTGCCGTTTCGTCTCCACCGGCAGCACAGGAGGACGACCCTTAGGGGAGAAGCCGCGCTCCACTATTTCGCAGTTGCTTACCCCTTCTTTTCCCGTTTTCCCCAATTCCTTGAGTCGTACTACCTGCCCTCGTATCTCCTTGAGTCCCTCTCTCCCTACTTTCCTCAAGTCGATGTATTCCATACGCTCCATTTTACCACACCCGTTCCCGCTCTCCTAGCTTTTCCCTCGTAAGTAATAGCATACGATAATAGGAAGGGATGACGAAAATGCTGGAACGAGGAAAGAACGAACGTGGGGTTATAGAAATGGCGGACACATCCAGCATCTGGACGGGAACGCATCTCTGCGGAGAACGCTGCGCGGAGCGGAGACAGATATAGCCTACCGGTGGTTTCTGCAGATCCGGAGTGTGGGGTATTCCACTATCCTTATATTTATCTTATACTGCATTTTGCGGCCTGCCTGGTTCCTTCCGGGTCAGGCCGCTTTTCGACAAGCTGAGAGGCGCCCCGAAAGGGGCATCCCTTTTTCTTAGCGCCTAACATTTTCAGTTAAGAACGTGTCACACCATTACCGCCCCGGCGCTCCGTCCCGCATCTTTCACCCGCCTCTGGAAAATTCCGACAGAAAGAGAAGTTTTTCTTTACCTGCACCGCTTTTTTTGCTATAATAGTTAAGTTATTTTGGAGCCGGCCGCCTTCACCCCGCCCGGCGGGGCCGGGGGCTCCGGGCGGAAAGGGGGGAACGCCCTGTGAAATTTGAGAAATGGATTGTGGGGGACGGGGACGCGGACGCCGCCGGCCGCCTGCGCGGCGCGGGGTACCCCGGCCTGCTCTCCTCCGTTTTGGCGGCCCGGGGCGTGGGCGCCCCGGAGGAGGCGGCCCTCTTTCTGGAGCGGGAGCGCCGCCTCACCCACTCCCCCCTTCTGATGAAGGACATGGACCGGGCCGTGGCGCGCATCCAGCGGGCCATCGCCGGCGGCGAGCGGGTGGCCGTCTTCGGCGACTACGACGTGGACGGCATCACCGCCACGGTACTGCTGGTGGACTACCTGCGCGCCCGGGGGGCGGACTGTTTGAAGTACATCCCCCGCCGGGTGGAGGACGGCTACGGCCTGGGGCGGGAGGCCCTGCGCTCCCTCCGGGACAGGGGGGTGAGCCTGGTGATCACCGTGGACTGCGGCATCACCGGCGTGGAGGAGGCCCGCTACGCCCGGGAGATCGGCCTGGATCTGGTCATCACCGACCACCACGAGTGCAAGGACGTCCTGCCCGAGGCCGCTGCGGTGGTGGACCCCCGCCGCAGCGACTGCCCCTACCCCTTCAAGCACCTGGCGGGCGTGGGCGTGGCCCTGAAGCTGGTGCTGGCCCTGGGGGGGCAGCGGGAGGAGGCCCTCTTCGCCCGCTACTGCACCCTGGCCGCCATCGGCACGGTGGCGGACGTGATGCAGATGACCGACGAGAACCGCACCATCGTCCACCGGGGGCTGGAGGCCATCGGCAGCTCCGACTTTCTGGGCCTTCAGGCCCTGCTGCGGGAGACGGGGCTGGCCGAGCGGGAGATCTCCTCGGTGCAGATCGGCTTCGTCCTGGCCCCCCGGATCAACGCCGCCGGCCGCATGGGGGAGGCGGAGCTGGCCGCCGACCTGCTGCTCACCGGGGACCCGGAGCTGGCCGAGCGCATGGCCCGGGAGCTGTGCGGCCTCAACCGGGAGCGCCAGGCGGTGGAGCAGGACATCTTCGCCCAGGCGGTGGAGCAGATCGAGTTTCTCCCCCAGCACGAGCGCAGCGCCCTGGTGCTCTCCAGCGAGGTCTGGCACCAGGGGGTGGTGGGCATCGTGGCCAGCCGCCTGAGCGAGAAGTACTCCTGCCCCAGCTTTATGATTCACCTGCAAAACGGCATGGGCAAGGGCTCCTGCCGCAGCTACGGCGGCTTTAACCTCTTTGCCGCCCTGGAGTCCTGCGCGGACCTGCTGGTGGACTTCGGCGGCCACGAGCTGGCGGCGGGCTTCAACATCCGGGAGGGGGACATCCCCGCCTTCCGCCGCCGGATGAACCGCTGCGTGCGGGACTACTGCAACGGGGAGCCCCCGGTGTCCTGCCTGACCATCGACGTGGTGGTCCGCCGGCCGGAGGAAATCACCCTGGCGGAGATGGAGCAGCTCTCCCGGCTGGAGCCCTACGGCGCCGGCAACGACCGGCCCGTCTTCGCCCTGATGGGCGCCAAGGTGGAGAGCCTGCAGAACGTGGGCCAGAACCGGCACCTGAAGCTGCGCCTGAGCAAGGGCGGCTGCCACTTCGACGCCATCTTCTTCTCCGCCACCGCCGGCGAGTGCGGCGTGGCCCCCGGCATGCGGGTGGACGCCGCCTTCCACCTGCAGATCAACGAGTTCCGGGGGGTGAGCAGCGTCCAGCTCCAGCTGGTGGATCTGCGCCCCTCCGCCGGCCCCAGCCGGCGGGAGCGGGAGTGCCTGGAGCTGGTGGAGCGCCTGGTCTCCGGCGGGGCGGTGACGGAGCAGGAGGCTCTGCGCCTGCTGCCGGAGCGGGAGCAGTTCGCCGCCCTGTGGCGGGCCATCGGCCGCATGGAGCGGGAGTCCTGGCCCGTCTGCGCCCAGGCCCCCACCCTGCGCCGGCTGGCCGGGGCCCTGGAGGGGGCCGACTGCTTCCTGCGCGCCGCCCTGGGGGTGGAGATCTTCGCCGAGCGGGGCCTTGTCACCCTGGCGGCCAAAGAGGATATGATGATACTGCGTCCCAGAGCCGGCGTGCGGGCCGACCTGGAGCAGAGCGCCTACATGCGCGCTCTGCGCCGGACCCTGGGACAGGACAAGAGAGGAAGTACGGACCATGGTCACACTTGAAGAGCGGTTTGAGCACCTGGAAAAAACCATCCGCGGCTACAACATCTCCGCGGATCTGAAGCTGGTCGAGGCCGCCTATTCATACGCCAGGGAGCACCACGGCGCGCAGCTGCGCCGGGACGGCACTCCCTACATCACCCACCCCATCCAGGTGGCCCAGATCGTGGCGGAGATGCGCCTGGACAGCGAGTCCATCCTGGCCGCCCTCCTCCACGACTGCATCGAGGACACCGACAGCACCTACGAGGACATCGCCAAGCGCTTCGGGGTCACCGTGGCGGACATCGTGGACGGGGTCACCAAGCTCACCCGGGTGAAGTACTCCACCATGGAAGAGGAGCAGATGGAGAACCTGCGCAAGATGCTCTTCGCCATGAGCCGGGACATCCGGGTCATCCTCATCAAGATCGCCGACCGGCTCCACAACATGCGCACCATGGAGTACCAGACCCCGGCCAAGCAGAAGAAGAAGGCCTTCGAGACCATGGAGATCTACGCGCCCATCGCCCACCGGCTGGGCATGCAGAAGATCAAGTGGGAGCTGGAGGACCTGTCCCTGAAGTACCTGGACCCGGTGGCCTACGACGACATCGCCCAAAAGCTGGAGATCGCCAAGAGCGAGCACGGCCAGTTTATGAGCGCGGTCACCGCCGCCGTCAACGCCCGCATGACGGAGCAGGGCATCCCCAACGCCACCGTCTACGGCCGGGTAAAGCACCCCTACAGCATCTACCGCAAGATGTACGCCCAGGAGAAGACCATGGAGGAGGTTTACGACCTCTTCGCCTTCCGGGTGCTGGTGGACACGGTGCCCGACTGCTACAACGTGCTGGGCGTGATCCATGACCTCTACAAGCCCATCCTGGGCCGGTTCAAGGACTACATCGCCACCCCCAAGCCCAACATGTACCAATCCCTTCACACCACCGTCATCGGCGACGAGGGCATCCCCTTCGAGGTGCAGATCCGCACCTACGACATGCACGCCATCGCCGAATACGGCGTGGCCGCCCACTGGAAGTACAAGCAGGGCATCAAAAAGCAGGGGGGCGAGGGCACCTACGAGTGGATCCGCCGCCTGCTGGAGAACCAGGAGGACGCGGACGCGGAGGATTTCATCCACTCCCTGAAGGTGGACATGTTCTCGGACGAGGTCTTCGTCTTCACCCCCCGGGGGGACGTGGTGAACTTGCCCGCCGGGTCCACCCCCATTGATTTCGCCTACTCCATCCACTCCGCCATCGGCAACACCATGGTGGGGGCCAAGGTCAACGGCCGGATGGTGGGCTTTGACTACCAGCTCCACAACGGCGACGTGGTGGAGATCAACACCTCCAAGGCCGCCCACGGCCCCAGCCGGGACTGGATGAGCATCGCCAAGAGCAGCGAGGCCCGCAGCAAGATCCGCCAGTGGTTCAAGCGGGAGCGCCGGGAGGAGAACATCGCCCAGGGCCGGACCTCCTTCGAGTCGGAGCTCAAGCACGCGGGCCTCACCATCGGCCAGGTGACCGCCGCCGACGTGCTGCCCAGCGTCCTCAAGCGGGTGGGCTTCCAGAGCCTGGATGAGCTCTACGCCGCCATCGGCTACGGCGGATACACCGCCCTCAAGGCGGTCAACCGTATCCGCGACGAGCTTTTGCAGATCAGCCGGGCCGCCGCCGTGGAGAAGGCCGCCCAGGAAGCCGCCGCCCGCGCCGCCCAGGAGGGCCGCCCCACCCCCCAGAAGTCCAAGAGCGAGAAGGGGCTGATTGTGGAGGGGCTGTCGAACTGCCTGGTGAAGTTCTCCAAGTGCTGCACCCCCGTGCCGGGGGACAAGGTGGTGGGCTTTATCACCAGGGGATACGGCGTCTCCGTCCACCGCAGGGACTGCCCCAACGCCGACCCCCGCCGGCGCACCCCCGCCGACCAGGGCCGCTGGATCAAGGTCACCTGGAGCGACGACGTGTATGAGTCCTACTCCACCACCCTGGAGGTGGTATGCAAGGACCGGAACAACCTGCTGGTGGACGTGTCCACGGCCCTGAGCTCCTGCAAGGTCAGCGTCACCAGCCTCAACTCCCACATCACCGCCGACGGCTTCGCCATCTTCCACGTGGCCATCTCCGTCAGCGACACCACCCAGCTCGAGCAGGTGATGCGGAAAATCCACCAGATCTCCGGCGTGATGAAGGTCAGCCGCCCGGCAGGATAACCCCCTCGCCGGGTTTGGACAGCGCCCGGCAGGCAGCCGCTATTGGGCTATTGTAAAAAGCAAGGGAGGGATTCTCATGCGCGCAGTCGTCACCCGCGTGCGCTCCGCCTCGGTGGAGATCGACGGAAGGATCAACGGACAGATCGGCCGGGGCTATCTGATCCTGCTGGGCGTCGGCCCCGGCGACACCCACGAGACCGCCGTAAAGCTGGCGGACAAAATCTGCAACCTGCGGATTTTCGAGGACGAGAACGAGAAGATGAATCTGAACCTGGAGCAGGTTGGCGGGAGCATCCTGGTGGTCAGCCAGTTCACCCTCTACGCCGACACCTCCAGCCGCCGTCCCGGCTTCTCCGGCGCGGCGAAGCCGGACCTTGCGGTTCCGCTCTATGAGAAGTTCATGGCCCATTGCCGGGAGCGGGGCTTCGACGTTCAGCACGGGGAGTTCGGCGCGGATATGCAGGTGTTCTCCCAGAACGATGGGCCGGTGACCATTTTGTTTGATACGGAGAAATAGGGGGCCGCTATGTTCAACTTTTTTAAGAAAGACAGCCGGGACAACGCACAGCCCCGGAAGGAATGGCCATGGGTCCTGACCCTGGGCGCATATCCGGGACCGAAGAGCAACCCTGCCTGGGAGGATGTGCGCCGCGGGCTGGAATCGCTGGTTCAGGACGGCGACAGCTACCTGATTCTGGAGCAGAAGGACCCTGCCGATCCAAAGCGGCGCTATTGGTACATCCAGTGCGCCATCGCCTTGCAGGGGCCCAGCGCCGGGCAGTATTCCCTGGAGGTCGGCTACCGGGAGGACGGCAAGGGGCATCTGCTGGACCGGACGCTCCCGATGCTGGAGCAGGTGACAGCCTATTTCGACCGGGCCTTCCGCTGGAAGCCCCTGGACCTGTCTGCGTTCGAGGATATGTCGGATATGGTGCAATAAGGAGAAAGCCGTTATGATTTTTGATACCATCCCTGTTGGGCAGATCGACACCAACTGCTATCTGGCCGGCGACGAGAAGGCGGGCGTGTGCGCCGTGACGGACCCCGGCGGGTCCCCGGAGCGGGTGCTGGCCATGATCGAGAAAAGCGGCCTGACGCCGCAGATGATCCTCCTGACCCACGGCCACTGGGACCACGTGGGGGCCATCCCCGCCCTGCTGGAGAAGTGGCCGGACCTGCCGGTCTACGCCCACGAGCGGGAGCTGTGCCCCTCCGATGAGCCCAACCCCCACTACTTCTTCCCCCGCGCGGGAAAGAACCAGCGGACCTACGGCGAGGGGGACGTCCTCCCCCTGGGCGGCCTGACGCTGAAGGTCCTTCATACTCCGGGCCACTCGGCGGGCAGCGTGGTGATCCTGGCGGAGGACGTGATGCTCTGCGGGGACACCCTCTTCGCCGGCTCCTGCGGGCGGTGGGACCTGCCCGGCGGCAGCGAGGGGGCCATGCTCCCCTCCCTCCGGCGTCTGGCGGAGCTGGAGGGGGACTACAGGGTCTGTCCCGGCCACGGCCCCCTGTCCACCCTGGACCGGGAGCGGCGCAGCAATCCCTACATGCGGCAGGCGGCAGGCCTATGAAACTGATATTGGAGGGCCATGACTACCGCTACGCCGTGGAGCAGAGTCTGCTGGCCTTTTTCCCCGGCGAGCGCCCGGTCTACGAGGGGGAGGACCCCAGGGAGGCGCGGGTGCTCCTGCGCCTGGAAAACCAGACGGCACTGGCGTCCACCGCGCTGTCGGCGGACGGGAGGACCGCCCTGGGCGAGGCCCAGGCGGACCTCTCCGGCGCAAAGGACGGCTATGAGCGGGAGCGGCGCAAGCAGCGGGCGGTGAAGCTCAGCTTCTTTGAGGCCGCCCGGAGCCTCACCGGCGTGACCCCGGCCTGGGGGGCCCTCACCGGCATCCGGCCCGCCAAGCTGGCGGCGGAGCTGCTGGAGGGCGGCATGGATCCCCAGGCGGCGGACCGGGTGCTCCGGGACGTCTACTTCGTCTCGGACAAGCGCCGGCGGCTGTGCCTGGAATGCGCCCAGGCGGGGCTGGCGGCCAAGAGGGCCCTGTCCCCCGGCGAGATCTCCCTGTACGTGGGCATCCCCTTCTGCCCCACCCGGTGCGCCTACTGCAGCTTCGTCTCCAACAGCGTGGAGAAGAGCCTCCACCTGGTGGAACCCTACCTGTCCGCCCTCTTCGCGGAGATCGACGCCGCGGCGGAGATGGTCCGGGACCTGGGGCTGCGGGTCCGGTCCTTCTACATGGGGGGCGGCACCCCCACCACCCTGTCGGCGGACCAGATGGACCGCCTGCTGGGCCGCCTGGCGGAGCGCTTCGGCCTGTCGGGCCTGGTGGAGTCCACCGTGGAGGCTGGCCGGCCGGACACCATCACGGCGGAGAAGCTGGCGGTGCTGAGAGAGCACGGCGTCACCCGCGTCAGCGTCAACCCCCAGAGCATGGAGGACCGGGTGCTGGCCGCCATCGGGCGGCGGCACACCGCCGGGGACGTCCGCGCCGCCATGGAGCTGGTGGCCCGCCGGGGCTTCCCCCACGTCAACATGGACCTGATCGCCGGCCTGCCGGAGGACACCCCCGACGGCTTCCGGCGGACCCTGGAGGAGGTGGCGGGCTTCGGCGCGGACAACGTGACCATCCACACCCTCTCCCTGAAAAAGGGCAGCCGGATCACCCTGGAGGGGGCCCGGCTCCCCCCGGTAGAGGAGGTGGGGGCCATGCTGGACCACGCGGACGCCTTCCTGCGCCGGGCGGGCTTTGCCCCCTACTACCTGTACCGGCAGAAGTACATGTCCGGCAGCTTTGAAAACGTGGGCTGGTGCCGTCCCGGCGGCACGGGTTGGTACAACATCTACATCATGGAGGAACTGCACACCATCCTCAGCCTGGGGGCGGGGGGCTCCACCAAGATGGTGGACCCTTCCCGCGGCCGGATCGAGCGGGTGTTCAACGCCAAGTACCCCCAGGAGTATATCCAGCGACCGGAGAAGCTCTCCGCCAACCGCGCGGCCTTCCGGGCCTTTTACGCGCGCATGAATCAGGAATGATTGGGATATATTGGGATATAAGAAAGGAGACGCAACCATGGCCTATTTCCTCAAGGAGATCAACGACGCCGTCCGCTCCGACCCCCAGGGCTTCGTCCAGGAGAGCGACGCGCTCTATGCCAAGAAAATTGAGAGCGCCGCGAAAAAAATCCGGGACAACCTGAAAAACTCCCGGATCGTGCTGCTCAGCGGCCCCTCCGGCAGCGGCAAGACCACCACCGCCAAAAAAATCGAGGCCAAGCTGGAGGAGATGGGGATCAACTCCCACGCCGTGTCCATGGACAACTACTTCCGCACCGTGGACCCGGAGACCGCCCCCCGGAACCGGGAGGGGCAGATCGACTACGAGTCCCCCTTCTGCATGGACATGGACCTGCTCAACCGGCACTTTGCCTCTCTGGACCGGGGGGAGAAGATTCTCATCCCCAAGTTTGAGTTTGCCCGGCAGATGCGCTCGGACATCAAGAGCCAGCCCCTCCAGCTGGGGAAGGACGAGATCGCCATCTTCGAGGGCATCCACGCTCTCAACGACATCATCACCGGCCGCAACCCCGCCGCCGCCAAGGTGTACATCTCCGCCCGCTCCGACTTTCTGGACGAGGCCGGGGAGGTGGCCTTCAAGCGCACCTGGCTGCGCCTGGAGCGGCGCACGGTGCGGGACAGCAAGTTCCGCGCCTGGAAGGCGGACGTGACGGTGCGCATGTGGGCCAACGTCCGCCGGGGCGAAAAGCTGTACATCTCCCCCTTCCGGGACAACGCCAGCATCGTCTTCGACACCACCCAGCCCTACGAGGTCAGCGTCATCCGGGCCTTTGCCCAGCCCCTGTTCGACCACCTGCGGGTGTCCCCGGACATGGAGCGCTTTGAGGAGGTCCGCCACCTGGCGGAGGCCTACCCGAAGTTTGAGATTTTGGACGAGAAGTACGTAGCGGAGGACTCCCTCATCCGGGAGTTCATCGGCGGGGGGATTTACGACGACTGATCCCCCTTCCCGAGAGAAACGGGCCCCCTGAGCCCCCCTGAACGAATCCACCCCTCGCGCCCCTGCAGGCGCGAAGAAACGAGGAAAACGCCATGAAAATCACCATCCACCAGAGACAGATCGAAGCCCTTTTCCACCGGGCCGCCCAGGCGGCGGAAACCGCCAGGGACACCGCCTCTGAGGCCGCCGGTCTGGCGGGCCGCCGGGCGGAGGCCGCGGCGGAGCGGCGGCGGCTGGAGCGGGCCGCGGCGGACGTGACGGAGGAGATCGAGCTCCAGATGGGGGAGATCGGCCGGCTCATCTACGCCACCCACACCGGCACCCCCTCCGACAGCGGCGACGTACAGAACATTCTGGAGTACGTGGACAGCCTCTATGAGCAGCTGGAGGGCCACGAGGCGGAGCTCAAGCGCATGCGGGGGCTGCTGCTGTGCGCCTGCTGCGGCGCGGAGAACGAGGGGGATTGGGTCTACTGCCGCAGCTGCGGCCAGCCGCTGGAGCGGACATGATCGAGGCATGGATGCGCCATGCCGCCGCGTATACTTTGAAAGCGGCCTGCGGGCCCCGCATTCTGTGCAGTAAAAGAGGTTGATCCATGTCCAGAGAAAGAAAGCAGTCCTTCATGGGCGGCGTCACGGTGATGGCCATCTCCACCGTATTTGTCAAGATCTGCGGCGCTCTGTACAAAATCCCCCTGAACAACATCCTGGGGGACGAGGGCGTCACCCACTTTATGAGCGCCTACAACATCTACGCCTTTCTGCTCACCCTGTCCACCGCCGGGCTGCCCCTGGCCCTGAGCAAGCTGATCAGCGAGGCGGACGCCACCGGCCGGCGGACCCAGATCCGCCGCTGCTTCCACACCGCCATGGGCCTGTTCGTGGCGCTGGGCGTGGCGGGGACGGCGGCCATGCTGCTGCTGACCGAGCAGCTGGCGGGTGCGGTGCACAACTCCCTGGCCTACTGGCCCATCAAGGCCCTGGGGGTGAGCGTTCTGTGCGTGTCCGTCATGTGCGCCTACCGGGGCTTCGCCCAGGGGCGGCAGAACATGGTGCCCACCGCCGTCAGCCAGTTCATCGAGGCCTTTTTCAAGCTGGTCATCGGCCTGCCTCTGGCGGGGTATCTCATCCACGCCGGGCAGCCCCTGGAGATCGGGGCGGCGGGGGCCATCGTGGGCGTCAGCGCCGGCACGGTCCTGGCCATGCTCTACATGGTTTTCAACTACCGCAAGTACCGGGGCCCCATCATGTGGGGCACCGATGTGCCCCAGAGCCACGCCGTCATCGTCCGGCGGCTGCTGGGGCTGGGCATCCCCATCACCATCGGCCAGGCGGGGATGAGCCTTCTGAACCTGGCGGACCAGACCATCATCCTCGGCCAGCTCCAGAACGTGCTGGGCCTGGCCGAGCGGGAGGCCGCCGCGCTCTACGGCCAGTACACCTTCTCCAACACCCTCTTCAACCTGCCGGCGGCCTTTCTGCCGGCGGTGGCGGTGAGCCTGATTCCGGCGGTGAGCGTGGCGGTGGCCCGGCGGGACCACCGGGAGGTCAACCGTGTGGTGTCCACCAGCTTCCGGCTCATCGCCATGCTGGCCCTCCCCGCCGGGGTGGGGCTGTCGGTGCTGGCGGGGCCCATTCTGCTGCTGCTGTACCCCGCCCGGCGGGAGACCGCCCTTGCGGCCACCTACCACCTGCAGCTGCTGGGGGTGGCGTCCATCTTCGTGTGCGTCATGCTGCTGACCAACTCCATCATGCAGGCCCACGGGAAGGTCCGCCTGCCCATCTACACCATGCTCATCGGCGGAGCGGTCAAGGTGGCCATCAACTACGTCCTGGTGGGCAACCCCTCCGTGAACATCAAGGGGGCCCCCATCGGCACCGTGGTGTGCTACGCCCTCATCGCTGCGCTGAACCTGTGCATCGTCCACGGCCTTCTGGAGCGCAAGCCCAACTATGCCGCCATCTTTCTCAAGCCCCTGCTGGCCTCCGCCGCCATGGGGGGCGCGGCCTGGGCGGTCCACGGCCTGCTCAGCCGGACCCTCTCCGGCGGCTACGCGAAGGAGAGCCTGTGCACCCTCATAGCGGTGGGAGCGGCGGCGCTGGTGTACCTCATTCTGGTCGTGGCCCTGCGGATGATCACCCGGGAGGACCTGAAGCTGGTGCCCCACGGGGAGGCCCTGGCCCGGCTTCTGCACATCCGGTAAATCCCTGCGCCGCGCCGTTCCGGAATATTTCGGAATAACCCCCCTTGCATTCTGCACAACCCCATGTTACAATGAGGGTAAGCTTATGTGTGGAAATGCCGGGGGGCTTTTGCTGTCCGGCCAGGAGAGGGAGGGGCCATATGAAAACAGATTGCGCGGCCTGCGTGCCGCCGGACAAGACGGTCCCGACGCCTGGCATCAGGGCGGCGGGACAAGACCACGACTGATGCGGTCCGTGTATTCTTAATTGACTACCCAGGCCATTTTTGGCAAACCGCCGGAAACGGCGGGACGCAAAGCTATGGGGCCTACGGCATCTGCGGCGTCCGCAGGACGCCGGGACCGGCCGTTCAGCCGCCCAGCGGATGAATGGCGGTCCTGCGGGGGGAGATCCTGGGCGCAGCCCAGCATCCGACCTGCACGTCTGCGCAGCACACCATAGGAAGCGCCCATGGGCGCTTCCTGTCACGGGTGACCCGTGACGCCGCGAACTGCGGGGGAAGCTATGGCAGCCCGGCCGCTAATTTTGGCAAACCGCCGGAAACGGCGGGACGCAAAGCTATGGGGACTACGGCGTCCGCAGGACGCTATGTTCGCCCGGCCGCAAAATTAGCAAACCGCCAGAAATGACGGGACGCAAAGCTATGGGGGCTACGGGGGCAGCCGGCAGGCTGCCGGGCCGGGCCTTGGGCGCAGCCCAGGGCCGGCTCTGCGTGAAGCGCGTGCACCTACGCCAGCCCGGCCGCCGGATACTTTGCATCCGAATATGTGCAAAGGAAAGGGAGATTGTATTTATGAAGTATAAGCTTTTCAGCAAGCGCGGACTCGCATTGATCGTATCTCTGATGATGTGCCTGAGCGCCATGTCCACCACCGCCTGGGCCGGGAATTTCAAGGATTTGCAGAATCTCATTGACGCTACCGAGGCAGATGAGGACGGCATCCGCAACGTTACCCTGAACGAGGATTATACCTATGGTGACGATAGCACTGATGATAACGGTATCGATGATAGTTCATCAAAAACCATCACCATCACCGAAGACAAGAACGTCAACCTGAACCTGAACGGCTATACCATCACCGGTAGCAAAGACAGTTCCGTCATTACCGTAACCGGCGGTGACCTGACCATTAGGGACGAACAGTCCTCCACCGCCACCGACGACAGCGAAGCCGCCCCCGAAAAGGTCGGCACCATCACTGGCGGCGGCGGCGATAAAGGCGCCGGCATCCAGGTCAACGGCGGTTCCCTGACCATGGAGGGTGGCTCCATCACTGACAACACCGCCAACAAAACTGGCGGCGGTATCTATGTGACCGGCGGCGGCAACTTCACCATGGACGGCGGGGAGATTTCCTCCAATAAAACCACCTACAAAAACGGCAATAACGGTAATACCGGCGGTGCTGGTGTATTTGTGGATAACGGCACCGTCATCATGGAGAACGGCGCAATCAAAAACAACACATCCGCAGCCAGCGGCGGCGGCGTGTACGTAAAGGGCGGCAACAGCTCCTTCACTATGAACGGCGGCGAAATCTCCGGGAACAATGCAACCCATGACGGCGAGGGCGGCGGCATCTACGGAAAAAATAACGCTGTCATCACCATGAACGGCGGCAAGATCACCGAAAACAAGGCGAACAGTTCCTGGGGCGGCGGCGGTGTCCGCGTGTATGATGGTTCCAACTTTACCATGAATGACGGCGAAATCACCGGCAATACTGCGGCGAATGTTGGCAGCAACAGCGACCGGATCAGTGTATCCGATGCCGTCGGCGACAACAAACCTGGTCAGGCCGCCATCAAAGGAGGCACAATCGACAGCAATGCGGAGAGCCATGTTGCTGATGGGCATGGTGTACTTGTCAACGACGATGGTAACACCGAGACCGTCCTGAAGCATGACCTGGATACTCCCCATGGTGCTCATCATAATAATACAGTGACCACTCCGGCCACTTGCATGGAGAAGGGCATCCGAACCTTCCAGTGCTCTATAAAGGGCTGCAAGCTGATGCACACCGAGGAGATTGCGGTAAACCGCGACAACCACTCCAGCATTGTTACCGATGAAGCTGTCCCTGCCACCTGCACTGCGGAAGGTAAGACCGAGGGCAAGCATTGCTCTGAGTGCAAGGAGGTTATCATTGCACAGAAGACAATCCCCACCCTGGAGCATACCTGGGATGCCGGCGTTGTGACCACCGAGCCCACGACCACAAGCCCAGGTGTGAAGACCTTCACCTGCACCCGTGAAAGCTGCGGCGCTACCCGCACCGAGGAAATTCCCGTTCTTGAGCCCACCGAGCCCGATGACGGGAACACCCCCGACATCCCCGTCCTCCCCGAAACCCCCGAGCTCCCCGACGACGGCCCCGACGTCCCTGACGGCGTCGTCACCATCCCCGACGAGGACGTTCCCCTGGGCGGTGAGCCTGCCGCCGCGCCTGTGACCATCGCGGATGAGGCCGTGCCCCTGGCCGGTCTTCTGAGCGTGGCCCAGCTGCTCGACGAGCTCTACCGCCACGAGGACCGCCCCGCCGTGGTCCTGCCCGAGGGCTTCCCCTTCGCCTCTCACGAGTACGCCCCGGCCATCTGCTGGGCCCTGGACAGCGCCCTGGTGGTCAACACCGAGGCCGAGCCCCTGGACCCCGATGAGCTGCTGACCGTGGGTCTTCTGCGCAAGGTTCTGACCAACTACGCCCTCCTCAAGGGCCAGGAGGACTTTGTGGTGGAGCTCACCGGCGAGGATGACGACCTTGTCCTCGACCTGGGAGAGCGCCTCACCGTCTTCTACGCCCAGCTGGAGGCTGCGGAGTAAATCCCCGGCCCCCCCGGCACATAAGCGACCCCCGGACGGCGAGCCGTCCGGGGGTTTTTTGTCATCCCGCGGTATACACCTTGTCGGGCTCCACCACCATACCGGGCTCCATCGCCCCCGGCACCTGGTTTTTCCCGTCGGTGAAGATCACCAGCACATTCTCCCAGCTCTCCGGGAAGGTGTAGCTCCAGGTCCCGTCCGCCTCTGGCGTACAGGCCGCGCCGGGCCAGGGAGCCGCCTCCTTCACCGCCCCCGTGCTCTCGTCGTAGACGTAGGCGTAGATGGTCTCGCCCCAGTCCTCCGGCCGCTGGAAGCGGATGACGGTTCCCGCGTCCACATTCCGGGGCCCCTGCACGGTGAAGACCCAGGACCGGACGGTCTCGCCGCCCTCCCCTTTGGCCCGGAGGGTAATGGTCACCGCGCCCTCCTCGCCGCTCTCCACCGTCACCCGGTCGCCGTCCTGGAAGGGGACCGCCTCGCCGCCGTCCACGCTGTAGCTGCCGCTCTCCGCGCCCTCCAGCCGGAGCACCGCCTCCGCCGCGCCGCCGGAGAGGATAAAGCTCTCTGTCTCCAGCCCCGTCTCCGGCAGGTCTGGTATCTCCAGGTACCCGTCCTCATAGAGGACCGCCACCCCGCCGGCCAGGACGCTCCCGGTGAGCACCCCGCCGGAGACGGTGTACGTCATACCGCTGCCGGCCCGGTCCGTGTAGGTCCCGTCCGCCAGGTCCACGGGGGTATGGAGGTTGTAGCTGTACCGCCCGGCGTTCACCAGCACCAGCCCCCGCTCTCCCCGGCCGATGAGGAGCACGGTCTCCTCCTCGTCGGCGTTGAAGAGCCGTTCGCTCTCCCCAACCATGGCGTTGCGGAAGCGGTTCACCGCCGCCACCCGCTCGTCCCGGAAGAAGGGGCTGCCGGCGGCCCCGATGCGGTTCATGCTGCCCCACATATTGGAGGCGGAGGCCCCGTAGGGCCGGTCGAAGAAGAGGGGGGTGCCGCTGCCCCGCGCGCAGACCACGGCCCAGCCCTGGATGACCTGGTCCTCGGTGAGGCTCACCGCGGTGCCGTCGTTGCAGTAGTTGTCGTGGGACTCCACCCAGGTGACGGCGGTGGGGTTCTCCACATCGATACGCAGGCTCTCCAGCTCCCCGGCGCTCAGGCGGCCGGAGGCCAGCGCCTCCCTTACCGCCGCGCCGAAGGCGCTGGCGGTGGTGCCGCCGATGGCCTCCTGATAGGCCTCGATCCGCTCCCCGTCCCCCTGGAGGACCTCGCCGTAGTTAAAGATTCTCTCATCGATCTCCCCGGTGACCCGCTGCCAGAAGTTGTTCTCCTCCGCGCTGGGGTCCTTCGGGTCGTCCGGCAGGCCGATGTGCTTGGCGGTGTCGTAGCGGAAGCCGTCCGCGCCGCAGTCGATGCACTCGTTGAGGTAGGCGATGAAGTAGTCCTGGAAGGCCGGATTCTCCGTGTTCACGTCCGGCAGGCCCCCCATCTGCCCGGTGGTGCACTCCAGCCGGTCGTCCCACTGGACGATCTCGTTGAAGCCGTTGGCGTGGTAGAGCTTCTCCCGTCCCCCGGCGGCGCTGATCAGGCTCTCGCTGACGCTGTCCAGGTCCGGGGTGGTGTGGTTGGGGACCACGTCTACGATCACCTTGATGCCGTACCGGTGGGCCGCCTCGCACATGGCGGTAAATGCCTCCTTGGTGCCCAGCTGGTAATTGCCGATGGTCCAGTCGGTGGGCTGGTAGTGGTAGTACCACTTTCCCTCGCCGTTGAGCTGCATACCGCCGCCGCCCCCCGCCACACAGGCGTTGATGGGGGAGGTCTGGATGGCGGAGAAGCCCGCCCAGGCGATGTCCTCCATGCTCTCGGTGATGGTCTCAAAGGACCAGCACCAGGCGTGGAGGATGGCTCCCTCCTCCACCGTCTCCGTCAGTCCGTAGGGGTTCCGGGGGCTCTCGCCGCTCCCCTTCTCCTCCGCGCCGCACCCCGCCGCCAGCACCAGCAGCATCGCCGCCGCCAGCGCCGCCGCGCCGCGTCTGTAAACACCTCGTCTGTCCATTATGCCTCCTGTCCGGCCGGCGCCGCCGGCCTGTGTTCGTTATATGCGGGAAGCCCTTTTCCCGCCAGAGGGATGCCGCACACCACCTCCGCCGACTCCTCCGCCAGCGCCGCCAGCGCCCTGTGGAGCCGCCCCAGGGTACGGATGTAGTCCAGGGTCTCCGGGTCGTAGCCGTCCCCGCCGGCGAATATGTCCACGCTGACCACCGCCAGCAGCGCCGCCCGTTCCATCAGCGCCCTCACGCCGGAGAGGATCCGCGCCTCCGCCCCCGCCCGGCCCGCCCCCGCCGGGGACCACAGCTCGTTGGCCAGCAGGTTGCCCAGGTCCTCCACCAGCACAAAATCCCCCGGCAGGACCGCCGCGCCCCCCAGGTCCACAGGCTGCTCCAGGGTGACGAAGGTCCGCCCCGCCGCCTCGCCGTGGCGGGCACGCATGGCCCGGTGCCGCGCCACCCTGGCCGCCGCCTCCGGGCCTGTGTTCTCCATGGTGGCCAGGTACACCGCCCGCCCGCCCCCCTCCGGGGGCATTCTGGAGAGGAGGGTCCGCTCGGCATAGGCGGACTTGCCGCTGCCGCTGCCGCCGGTGATAAGAAGCAGGCTCACAGCGGCTGATAGGCGTCGATGCCGATGCCGTCGAAGGAGGGCATCTCGAAGTAGACCCCCAGGGCCATATCGATCAGGGGCATGGCGGACACGGCCCCGGTGCCCTCCCCCAGGGCCATTCCCAGCCGCAGCAGAGGCTCCTGCCCCAGGGCCTCCATCACATAGCCCGCCCCCGGCTCGGCGGACAGGTGGGAGGCGATGAGCGCGTCTCCCGCCGCCGGGCACAGCCGCACCGCCGCCAGGGCGGCCACGGTGGAGATAAAGCCGTCCATCACGGCGGGCGTCCGGTTCAGGGCGCAGCCCAGGTAGAACCCGGTCATAGCGGCGATGTCGAACCCTCCCACCTTGGCGATAACGTCCACCGGGTCGGCGGGGTCTGGCCGGTGGAGGGCGATGGCGGCGTCAATCACGGCAATTTTTCTCTCCAGCCCCGCGTCGGAGAGCCCGGCCCCCTTGCCGGTCATCTCCCCGGCGGGGCGGCCCAGCAGCACGGCGGCCACGGCACTGGTGGTGGTGGTGTTGCCGATGCCCATCTCCCCGGCGGCCAGCAGGGTAAAGCCCTTCCCCGCCAGCTCTCCCGCCAGCTCCAGACCCGCCAGCAGCACCGTAAGGCACTCCTCTCTGGTCATGGCCGGCTCCTGTGACAGATCCCTTGTCCCCTGTCTCACCTTGATTGAGCGCAGGCCCGGCGCCTCGGTATACATCCCGGCATCCACCGGCAGCACCTCCGCCCCGGCCACCCGGCCCATACAGCATACGCTGGCCTTACCGGCGGCCATATTTCCCGCCACAATGGCGGTAACGCCGCTGTCGGTCTGGGTAACCCCCTGGGCCACCACGCCGTTGTCCGCGCAGAAGGCAGCCACGCACTTCCGGTACGTCCGCCGCAGGGGGGCCACCCCCGCCATCCGCGCCACGGTCTCCTCCAGCAGCCCCAGCCCGTGGAGGGGCTTGGCCACCGCGTCCCAATGGGCTTTGGCTTTTGCGATCTGCTCCGCGTCAGCGGGGCAGATCGCGGAGATGGCGGCGTCCAGCCGCCGGGTCAGGTTATCCATAGCGGGTCCTTTCTTCGCGCCCTCCGGGCGCGAGGGGTAAATTCTTCTATACGGAAGGTTTTGGGGGCTCTAGGGCTGCAACCCAGCCCCCTCGCGCCCGGCGGGCGCGGCACTCAGTTCGGCTCCTCCAGCTCCAACCCCTGATTATGCTTCAAAAGATACCCTACCGGCCACTCCCCGGAGTAGGCAATCAAACTCCTCCCCCGGAAATCCTCCAGCAGCGCCGCGTCGGCGCAGAGCGTCAGCTCCTTGGGCTCCACAGGGGACGCGGCGATCCGCCGCAAATGATCGTAGGGCAGTCCGTTCATCCGCAGCTCCACGCCGTATTCGGCGCGCATCCGGTACTGGAACACGTCGAATTGCAGCGTGCCCACCACCCCCACAATGACCTCCTCCATACCGGCGTAGGGCACCTTGAAGATCTGGATTGCGCCCTCTTGGGCGATCTGCTCGGTGCCCTTGATGAACTGCTTGCGCTTCATGGTGTCCACGGGGGACACCCGCATGAAGTGCTCCGGCTCAAAAGTGGGGATGCCCTGAAACTTGAACTTTTTCCCCGGCGCCGTCACCGTGTCGCCGATGGCGAACAGGCCGGGATCAAATACGCCGATGATGTCCCCGGCGTAGGCCTCGTCGATGATCTCCCGCTCGGCGGCCAGCATCTGCTGGGGCTGGCTGAGGCGTAGCTTCTTGCCGGACTGCATGTGGTAAACCTCGCTGTCCCGCTGGAACTTGCCGGAGCACACCCGCATAAAGGCGATGCGGTCCCGGTGGGCCTTGTTCATGTTGGCCTGAATCTTGAACACAAAGGCGGAGAAATCCGGGGAGAATGCGTCGATCTCCCCCGCGTCGGACACCCGGTTGGTGGGCGGGGTGGTCATGCGCAGAAACTCCTCCAGAAAGGGCTCCACGCCGAAGTTGGTCAGGGCGGAGCCGAAGAACACGGGGCTCAGCGTCCCGGCCCGGACGGCCTTCATGTCGAAGTCCCGGCCCGCGCCCAGCAGCTCCACCTCCTCCCGGAGGGCCTGCCAGCGCGCCTCGCCGATAAAGTTGGCGGCGGCGGGGTCCTCCAGGTCCACCTCCACAGAGGCGGCCTTCTTCCCCCGCCCCTCGGCGGAGAAAAAGAGGATGCTGGCCCTCTCCCGGTCATAGACCCCCTGGAACTCCCTGCCGCAGCCGATGGGCCAGTTGACGGCGTAGGTGTCGATCCCCAGCTCCCGCTCCACCTCCTCGCACAGGGACAGGGGGTCCTTGGTCTCCCGGTCCATCTTGTTGATGAAGGTAAAGATGGGGATGTGCCGCATGGCGCAGACCTTGAACAGCTTTCGGGTCTGGGGCTCCACGCCCTTGGCCCCATCGATGACCATCACGGCGGAGTCCGCCGCCATGAGGGTGCGGTAGGTATCCTCGGAGAAATCCTGGTGGCCCGGCGTGTCCAAAATGTTGACGCAGTAGCCGTCGTGCTGGAACTGCATGACGGAGCTGGTGACGGAGATGCCCCTCTGCTTCTCGATCTCCATCCAGTCGGAGGTAGCGGCCCTGGCCCGCTTGCCCTTGACCTCCCCGGCCTGGGCGATGGCCCCGCCGTAGAGGAGGAATTTTTCTGTCAGTGTGGTTTTACCCGCGTCCGGGTGGGAGATGATGGCGAAGGTCCGCCGTCTCGTAATTTCTTCCTGTAATCCAGCCATGGTGTGTTGGCCTCCTCACTCATTTTCTTCGGTGCTTCCTTGTTTCTACATCGGTCCGGCCTCCTGGTTGGATCATACCATCTCGCCTGCGTTTTCTTGCAAGAAAACGCAGCAAAAAGAACCTTCATCCGGGACTGGACCCATTGCGGTTCCAGGATTTCTGTCCGGTAACGGTGCTACCCTGCTCCCCTGAGAATCGCATCAATCCCTACGCGCCGGCCTCCGCCAGCAGCATACGCAGCAGCTCCACCGGATTCTCCGGCGTCAAAACCGCCCCCTGCGCCACCAGCTCCTCCCGGCTGCGGTAACCCCACGGGGCGGCGGCGGGGACCATGCCCACCTCCCTGGCAAAGCGCATATCCGTGCCGCTGTCCCCCACGTAGGCCATCTCCCCGGCGGGGAAGGGCAGCGCGGCCAGCACCGGCGCGGCGGCGGCCGGGTCCGGCTTCAGGGGCCGGTCCTCGGTCCGGCCGAAGACGCAGCGGAAGGGGACGTCCGGAAAGAAGTGCCGGACGATCTTGCGCACGGTGCCCTCCGTCTTGTTGCTGAGCACCCCCAGCGCCAGCCCCTGCCGGACCAAGCCCTCCAGCAGCTCCGGCACGCCGGGGTAGCAGGCGGTCTTCTCCGTGCAGTGGGCCACGTAGTCACCCCGGTACCCGTCCAAAATGGCCTGGAGGATCTCCTCGGAGACGTCCGGCGGCGCGGCCTTTTTCACCGCCTCCCGGATGCCGCCGCCCACGAACCCCGCGCAGGTCCGCACCGGGTGGGTGGGCAGCCCCTGGGCGGCCAGCGCCCGGTTCAGCGCCCCGGCGATGTCCGGAATCGTATCCAGCAGCGTCCCATCCAAATCAAAAACCACCGCCCGCAGCATGGCCCCGACCTCCTCGTCTCTGTGTCGTTCATCTCTATAGCCGGCCGGCTTGAGAAGCCGCAGCGCCGCTTCCCAGGTCAATCGTCTCTATTATATCCCTAATTTTCCAAATGTCAATTTGCATTCCCGCCCCTGCGCCCATCAATTTTTCCGCCGGTTGCACGCCCCCGTGCAACTTTCCCCCGTTTCCGCCCTACAGTTTGTAGGGAGCACCACCACCGCGGTAACCAAGTCCGAAAGTAAGTGCGACTAGGCCTGGTACCGGGCCGCGTGCGGCAGGGTCAAGAAGACCGCACAGAGCGTACCTTGACAACCGCATATAGAAACCCGCCCATGGCAACACCCTCTGACACAGCGGGCTGCCGTCAGAGGGTGTTGGATCTGTATTCACAACCGCCGCCCGCCGTCCGGACGGTCCCTTTCCCCCTCTGGGAGAAAACGCTCCGCCTATCCGGCATTCTCCGGCTGCGCATACCGAGGCTTATGGCCGCCGGCTCTCTCAGCTCTCCGCCTCCGCCGGCGCGGGGGAGGCGGGGGCGGGATCCTCTCCCACCTCCATCAGCTGCCGCCAGACAGTATCGACCTCATCCAGGCACTTGAAGTAGCTGTCGGTCAGCACGTCCTGGGGGATGGCCAGCTCCTGGGCCAGGCGGCTGATCTCCGCCCAGTCGGCCCGCTCGTAGCTGAGGATCAGGTCATAGAGCATACCGCAGCGGCCCTCGTGGAGCAGCAGCGCGTCCTTGATGGCCTGGTTGACGGGAATCTCCGCCAGAATCTCCTCCATCGGCGCGGCGATCAGGTAGTTGAGGGTGGAGAACATGCCCATGAGGTAGGCCTCGTTCTTAGAGATGGGCATATTCTTGGCCAGCTTCATCAGCTCACTGGCAAAGGAGCCTCTGGTGAAGGAGAGCTTCAAAAATTCCGCCTGGTTCTCATCAAAGCCGCCCCCCGAGACCCCCGAGCCCATCAGATAGATCCACTGGCGCAGCTGTCCCAGGCCCAGAACCACAATCGCCTGGTGGACCTCCGTGGCCCGGTTGCGCAGGGCAAAGTACGCGGAGTTGACGATCCGCAGCAGGCTGTAGGTCAGCGTGGCGTCCATCGCGATGATCTGCTCAATCTCCTCGATGTCCGGCTCATCCTTGGTGATAGCCACCATCAGCCGGAAGAAGTTGCTCTGGAGGTAGCTGCTGGAGTGGACGGCAGTGAACATCTGCTCCGCCACATACCGCCCCTCCATGGCATCCACCTCCATGATGTGGGCCCGCTGGTAGAGCTCCTCATCATCCACCCCGGTGGCCACGCACTGCTTGCCCATACTGTGGGCCATCTCCACGATGTTGCGGATGCTGGCGTCGGAGTTGGTGTGGAAGTTGATCTTGATATAGTCGAAGCGGTCCAGAATGGAGATATACCGGGGGGAGAACTGGAACTCATTGACCGCCACCTTATACCCGTCCTTGGCGTAGCGCTCCACGAAGTGCATGGCCAGGGGGTGGATAATAACGCTGTCGTCCACCTGGATCACCAGATCCTCCGGGCTGAAGAGCTTGGGCGTCTTCTTCATCAGCAGGTTGGTGGTGAAGGTCATAAAGTTGCGCACGCCCTTGAAGCTCTTGTCGGTGTTCTGGATGAGAAAATTGTAGATGGTATCTGCGGCGGCAAAGTCCTGGCCCTCCCCGCTCTCGTAGGCGCTGCTCTCCCCCGCGTAGCGGATCTCGTAGCCCAGGTTTTTGCCATGCAAATCCTTGATGGGCTGGCGAACGATATATTTGTTGGTCTGTCTGTTAGCCATCAGCGGACTCCTCCCTATTTGCCTGCCTTCGCCTGGGCCGCCTTAACCAGCAGGTGATCCATCACGTCCACCAGATGGCCAATCTCCGGCTTCGTCAGCTGCTCGTCGGCCCCCAGCTGGCGGCCCTTGATGCGCATCTCCTCACTGATGAGGGAGGAGAAGATGATCAAGGGGATGCAGTTGAAGCGGTGGTTATCCTTGACCAGCTTGGTCAGCCGGTGTCCGTCCATCTGGGGCATCTCGATGTCGGTGATGATTAGGGCCACGTCCTCATGGAGGTCACGGCTGACGGGAATCCCATTGAGGGCCTCCCACAGCTCCCGGCCGTTGGAGAACATCCGCAGGTTGACATACCCCGCCTTGCGCAGGGAGGTCTCGATCATTTTGCTCAGCAGGATGGAGTCCTCCGCCACCCAGATGGGCTGGTCGTTGCGGGACCGGGGGCCCAGGGAGTCGATCTCCTCGATCTGGATGGAGGTCTCCGGGGCGATCTCCGCCACGATGCGCTCGAAGTCCAGGATGGTCACCAGATCCTCGCCGCACTGGGCGATGCCGGTGGCCACGCCCTCCGCCCCGCCGGAGACGGTCTTATCCGGCTTCTGGATGTCGGTCCAGGAGATGCGGCTGATGCGCACCACGCTGTGGACCCGGAAGGCGATGTACATCTTGTTGAAGTTGGTGATGATAAAGAGGTCCTTGACTCCCTTGTTGTCCGACTCGCCGTTGAGGTACTTGGGCAGGTCCACCACCGTGATGACCACGTCCCGGGGCTTGAAGATGCCCTCCACCGCCGGGTGGGCGTGGGGCATGTGCTTCACCGGGGCGGAGATCAGGATCTCCCGCACCTTCGCCACATTGATGCCGTAGAGATTCCCGTCGATGGTAAATTCCATGATCTCGATTTCGTTGGTACCGGACTCCAGCAGAATCTGGTTCTCATGCGTCTCAGCCATGTTTTGACACTCCTATCTACAATTAAATTCACCTGACCCGCGCCATGTATGATTCAGAACAGGACGTCCTGCCGGCCGTAGGACCGGATGCAGCCCTGGCCGCTGACCACGTCGAAGAGCAGCGTGCGGGCCACATTGCCCCCCACGTCCTCCGCCAGCAGGCGGATGCCCTCCTGGCGCAGTATGGTGTGGACGCTCTCAATATTCCGCTGGCCGATGTTTCCCAGATTGCCGCCTTTGACCTCGAACATCTTGGCCCCGCCGGCGATCTTCACCGTAATCCGGCCTCTGGAGGCCCCCTTCGCCTCCATCTGCCGCAGCGTCTCCCGGATGCCGGTATCCGCGTATTTCAGCGGATTTTTCCGGCCCGCCTCCATATTCAGGGGCAGCATGATGTGCAGCAGCGCCCCCAAATTCAGCCGCTGGTCGTGAAAACACAGACCGATGCAGGAGCCCAGGGCGTAGGTAATCAGGATCCCCGAGCCCTTGGCCAGCTTCATGTCCGCGATTCCGACCGTTATTTTCTCGCTCATTCCGCAACGCCTAGTTTCTTTAATAAAAAGTTGAGAGACCGGAGATCCGGTGAGAGCAGCAGATGGCAGGGAACCTTTCTGCCGTCACAGGTGAAATTCCCGGCAATATTCATGACATAATCGCTCATGCCGCCGTACTCCGCCATGGGGACAGAGAGGATCGCCCCCTGCATATCCACCGCGAAGGCGGGCACCGTCAAATTGACGGAGATGTCCGACAGCCCCGAGAGGGCGTTGATGAAGGTAGAGATCATAATGTTGCCCACCTCCACCAGGGTGGACTGGCGCAGCTCGTCCAGATCTGCGTACTCCTTGATGGGCTCCCCCAGCATGCTCTCCAGCACGATGTTGATAAACTCCAGCTGCTGCACCGCCAGCAGGATGCCGCTCATCTGGCCGCTCATACCCACCAGCACGCCGGCGGTGACCTCCTCCGGCCCGCCCATCCAGTCGATGGCCTCGTTGTAGTCCATAAAGCGCACCTCCGGCAGGGTGATGCGCACCTCCCTGCCCAGCAGGGTGGACAGCGCCGTAGCCGCGTTGCCGGTGCCGATGCTGCCGATCTCCCGCAGGGTGTCGATCTCCAGGGAGCTCAACTCTTCGAATTTCTTCATCGCTATATCCTACCCCCTCGTCTAGCTTCTCAGTCCGTTGATGGTGGTCTCAATCTCATCCGAGGTCTGCATCATCTTCAGGGCATAGCCGTAGGCCCGCTGGGATTCGATGACCTTGATAAACTCCGTGGTGATGTCCACGTTGCTCATCTCCAGCATCCCCCGCTTCACCTCGCCGGTGCCCAGGTAGAGCTGGCCGTTGCGCTCCGTGGGCAAAAACCGGGAGCTGTCGGCGTGCTCCATCCCCTCGTGGATGGCGAAGTCAAATACGCCCAGGGTCAGGGGGGCCATCAGGTTATCCTGATCGATGACGATGAAATTGCCTTGGGGGTCCAGCACGCAGCGCCCCTCGTTGTCGCTCAGCCGCCAGACCGAGGTGGGCTGGGGCTCCTCCCCGTCCTTCTCGGGTACGGCGTCCTCGGCGGGAGGGATGAGAAACTCCCTGGAGTAGAAGGAGCCGTCCCGCGTGTAGGAGATCTCCCTGGTAGCGGGATCGAAGAGGGCGAAAAAGCCGTCCCCGTTGATGGCGAAATCGAAGTTCCGCCCGGTGTCCATGTAGCCCCGGCTGGAGAAATCCACCGTGGCCTGGATCATCCGGGTGCCGGTGCCCTTGGGCAGCTGCTCCCCGTCGATGCCGTTGACATTCCGGTTCATCAGCTGGCCGAAGGCGGCCCGCTCCGCCCGGAAGCCCTGGGTGTTCACATTGGCGATGTTGTTGCCCTGGACCTGCATGCGCAGATTCTGCTGGTACGCGCCCACCGCGGCGCTGTAAAAGGACATGTTCATGTGTTGGCCTCCCTTGTTCTCTGCTGCGGACCGGCGCCCCCCGGGCGCCTCCGTTCGATTAGATTCTGCCCAGCTCGCTGGTGGCGCGGGTGATGACCTGGTCGTAAATACGGCTCATCTGGGCCGCGCTCTGGAGGGCGCGCTGGGTGGTCATCATGGAGACCATCTCCTGGACCATGTTCACATTGGAGCGCTCCACCGCGCCGTGGAGAATGGTGTAATTCTCGCTGATGGCGGCCCCGCCGCCGGTGAAAAGCCCCCGGTCATTCTGCTCCAGAGCCCCGTTGTCCGGGAAGGAGTAGACCCCCAGGGTGGCCAGGTAGTTGCGGCTGATCTCGCTGTAAATGCCCCCGGTCTGGTCCACATAGAGCTTGTCGGTGGGCAGTTGGATGGCCTGGCCCTCGTCGTCCAGCACCCGGCCCTGGCCCGCCAGGGTCAGGTAGCCCTCATCGTCCAGGGTGAAGCTGCCGGAGCGGGTGTAGCCGATCTGGCCATCCCGGTTGATGGCGAAAAAGCCCTCGCCCTGGATGCAGAAATCCAGGGGCAGGCCGGTCTCCTCGGGAGCGCCCTGCTCGTAGTCGGTGTAGAGCTGGCTGGGAGCCAGTATGTAGCTCTCCATCCCCAGCTCAGTGCTCCGGCTCTTGTCCTTGTTGCCCACCCGGCTGATCATAACCTCCTGGAAGGTGCTGTCGGTATACCGCTGGGCCTTGTAGCCAGCGGTGGAGATGTTGGTCATGTTGTGGGACACCACGTCCAGCCGGCGCCCATGGGAGAGCATGGCGGAGGTGAGATTGTAAAAGCCTTTGAACATGTGGGTTCCTCCTCTCGCGGGCGCGGCTCTCTACCGCTCCCCGCTCATGTAGCGGTTCATATACAGCTTCAGCTTCTGGATGGCCCGGGAGTGGATCTGGGAGATGCGGGGCTCGCTGACCTCCATCACCTGGGCGATCTCCTTCATGCTGAGGTTTTTCCGGTAGTACAGGGAAATGACCAGCTGCTCGTTCTCCCGCAGGGAGGTGATGCCCTCCGTCAGGGTGTCCAGCAGCTCCCTGCGCAGCAGAGTGTCCTCGGGCCGGCCGGAGGCGTCGTGATCCGCCACGTCCGGCCCCCCCTGCTCCTGGTCGTCGAAGACGGAGTCCAGACTCAAAAGGTTGCACAGCGACGCGTTGGCCAAATCCTCCTGATACTGCTGGCTGGTGACCCCCAGCCGCCCGGCGATCTCCTCGTCGGTGGGGTAGCGCCCCAGCTCGGCGTACAGCTCCGCGCTGGCCTGGTCGATCTCCCGAGCCTTGCGCCGCACGCTGCGGGGCACCCAGTCCTGGCGGCGGGCCAGGTCGATGATGGCCCCCCGGATGCGCTTGGAGACGAAGGTCTCAAACTTGATGCCCTTGTCGGGGTCAAACTTATCCAGGGCCCCCACCAGGGCCAGCACGCCCTCGTTGATGATGTCATCCACCTGGGCGAAGCTGGAGTACACCCCCCGCACCTGGAGGGCGATGGACTTGACCAGCCCCACGTACCGCAGGGCCAGGGGCCAGCGGAGAGCCTCGTCGCCGCTGCTCTTGTAGAGCAGGAGCAGGTCCTCCTTGCTCATGGCGTCCAGCTCATGCTGGGTGTAGCCCAGGGCCGCCGCCTCATTGCGCCTCATACCGCCGCCGCCTTTCGCTCAGGCCGGGCCGCAGCGGAGGCGGGCAGGGTGACGTTGCCCAGGGACTGGATCTGTACGTCGCTGGTGATCTCGTTGAAGGCCAGCACGTACAGGTTGGGGTAGAACTGGCTGAGCATCCGGCTGAGGTAGATGCGGATGACCTGGCTGGTCAGGACGATGGGGGTCTGGCTCAGGTCGTTGAACTTCTTGATGAACTCGGCCAGCTGGGTGATGATCTGCTGCATGAGATCGGGGCCCATGGCCAGGTAGATGCCCTGCTCGTTCTTGCTCAGAGAGGAGATGACACGCTTCTCCACCTCGGCGTCCAGGGTGACCACCCGCAGCTGCCCGTGCTCGCAGAAGCGGCGGGTGATGGTGCGGCTGAGGGAGGCGCGGATGTTCTCGGTGACCATATCCAGGTCCTTGGTGGTAGCCAGCGCGTCGGCGGCGGTCTCCAGAATGGTGCCCAGGTCCCGGACGGGGACCCCCTCCCGCAGGAGGTTGCGGAGAATCCGCTCCAGATGGGAGTAGGAGAGCAGGTTGGGGATGACCTCCTCTACCACCTCCGGAGAGGTACGCTTGAGGTTCTCCACCAGCTGTATGACCTCCGACCGGCCCAGCAGCTCGTAGGCGTGGGAGCGTACCACCTCGCTCAGGTGGGTCTGCATGACCGACAGGGGGTCGATGACGGTATAGCCGTAGATCTCCGCCATCTCCTTGTTCTCCGGGAGAATCCACCGGGAGGGGATGCCGTAGGCCGGCTCCACAGTCTCGATGCCGTCGATCTCCCCGGTGGGGTTGCTGGGCTCCAGCGCCAGGTAGTAGTCCACCAGGATCTCGCCCCTGGCCACCTCCTCGCCCTTGATCTTGACGCAGTACTGGTTGGTACCCAGGGCGGAGGAGTCGTGGAAGCGGATGGCGGGGATGACGAAGCCCATGTCCTGGGCGTACTGCCGGCGGAAGATGGCGATGCGCCCGATGAGCTTGCCGCCGCTGTTCTCATCCACCATGGGGATGAGGCTGTAGCCGAACTCCATCTCGATGGGGTCCACTGTCAGGAGGGTGTAGACGTTGTTGATGTCCTTGTAGTAGTCCGCGGCGCTGGGCGGGGCGGTCTCCTCCGGAGCCGCCTGGGCGGCGGCTGCCGCCGCCAGCTCCTCCGCCTCCTTCCGGCTCAGCCGGCGGCTCATAAACCAGCCGCCGCCGCTCAGACCCGCGCCCACCAGCAGCAGGGGGACGTGGGGCGTGCCGGGGATGAGGCCCAGCAGGAGAATCACCACGCCGCCGCTGGTAATGGCCCGGGGCTGGGCGGCAAACTGGGTGATGACGTCGTTGTTGAGGCTGCCGTCGGACACGGACCGGGTGACGATCATGCCCGTGGCGGTGGAGATCATCAGGGCGGGCAGCTGGGAGACCAGGCCGTCGCCGATGGTGGCGATGGAGTAGGTGCTCAGCGCCACGCTGAAGTCCATACCCCCCATGGTCACGCCGATGATCAGGCCGCCGATGAAGTTGACGGCGGTGATGATGAGGCCCATGATGGAGTCGCCCTTGACGATCTTGGTGGCGCCGTCCATGGCGCCGTAGAAGTCGGCGTCCTTCTGAATCTTGGCCCGGCGCTCCTTGGCCTGCTGCTCGTTGATGAGGCCCGAGGACAGGTCCGCGTCGATGGCCATCTGCTTACCGGGCATGGCGTCCAGGGTGAAGCGGGCGGCCACCTCGCTCACGCGCTCGGCGCCCTTGGTAATGACGATAAACTGGACCAGGACGATGATCAGGAAGATGATCACGCCCAGCACCAGGTTCCCCTGGGTGATGAGCTGGCCGAAGGCCTTAATGACCGTGCTGTTGCCGCCGGCCTCCCCCAGGATCTGCCGGGTGGTGGACACGTTCAGGCCCAATCGGAACAGGGTCGTGATCAGCAACAGGGATGGGAAGATGGAAAATTCCTGGGCGTCGGAGATGGTCATGGTGATCATCAGAATCAGAATCGACAGAGAGATGTTGATGATCAGCAGTATATCCAGCAAAAACGGCGGTATGGGGATCACCAGAAAGAGAACGATGATGACGACCATGAGCGCTATGCTGTTTTGGAGGATTCGCCGCATGGGCACCGTCCTTTCCTGTCATGGAAGTTGAGGGGCAGTGATGTCAAAACGCCCGGCCGGGCAGTTGTTGTCTGTGTCAGGGGGCCGGCGGCGGGTCGGCCTGGTCCAGCTTGAGCACGTAGACCAGCACCTCGGCCACGGGGCCGTAAAACTCCGGGGGAATCTCCCGGTCCAGGTCCGCGCCGGCGTAGAGGGAACGGGCCAGGGGCACGTTCTCCACCACGGTGATCTTGTGGTCCTCCGCCGTCTTGACAATGCGCAGGGCCAGTTCGTCCAGGCCCTTGGCCACCACCACCGGGGCCTCGTCTCTGTCGGGCTTGTAGCGCAGGGCCACGGCCACATGGGTGGGGTTTCGGATGACCACGTCCGCGTCGGGCACCTGCTGCATCATGCGCTGCTGGGCCCGGCGGCGCTGGATCTCTTTGATCTTTCCTTTGACCTGGGGGTCGCCTTCGGTCTGTTTATACTCCTCCTTGATCTCCTGTTTGGACATCTTCAGCTGCCGCTCGTAGTCCCACCACTGGTAGAGGTAGTCCGCGGCGGCCAGGGCGGTGAAGGCCACGGCCACCTGGAGCACCAGGGTCAAGATGTCCTGGAAGAGGATGCCGCAGGCCTGCCCCACGTCCATATCCAGGAAACGGGAGAAGCCCACCGCCACCTTGCTGAAGTAGTTAAAGATCAGGTAGAGCAGAATGGATATTTTCAAAATGCCCTTGAGGGCCTCGATGACGCTGCGCAGGGAGAAGAGCCGCTTGAAGCCCTGCAGGGGGCTGATGCGGTTGAACTTGGGCTTGAGGGACTCGCCGGTGACCAGCAGCTTGGTCTGGGCGAAGGTGGCCGATACGGCCAGTACGGCGGTGACCCCCAGAAAGGGGCCGGCCACCATGATGAACATGAGGATATAGCGGCTGAACATCTCCCGCAGAAAGTCCGGGAGGGGGGCGCTGTAGCTGGCAGTGACGTAGTAGAAGGCGTTCTGAAAGAGGTTTCCCGCCTGCTCCACCACCATACCGCTCATCAGCTTGAGCATGGCCAGGCTGCCCAGCAGGGTGGCCACCGACACCACGTCCTTGCTCATCATGACGTTGCCTTTTTTTCGTTCGTCACGCCGCTTTTTTGGTGTCGCTTTTTCGGTTTTGGAGTCGCCGGGCACCGCTCATCCCCCCTTTCACCCGTCCGCCGGGCCTATCCCCCCATCATCAGCAGCATACGCTGGATGGCGCGGAGCATATCGGCCTCCATCCCCAGCAGGAACTCGCTGAAGGGAACCAGCATCAAAAACAGGAGCCCCAGGCCGATGATCACCTTCAGCTCGATGTTGATGGCAAAGACGTTGATCTGAGGGATTACCTTCATAAGGATGCCCATGCCCATCTGTCCCAGCAGCTCCGCCGCCAGAATGGGCATGCACAGCTTGATGCCCAGGATAGTGCAGTTGATGAACAGCTCCACCATCGCGCCGTAGAGCTCCTGGCCGAAGGCCGCCGCCCCGAAGGGGACGATCCGCCCGGAGACCAGGATGATCCGCAGCAGGGTCTGGTGCCCGTTGGCCGCGAAGAACAGCAGCATCAGCAGCAGGTTCAGCAGGGAGGCCGTCACCGTGGTGGAGGTCTGGCTGCTGGGGTCGTAGGTCCGGCCCATGCTCATGCCCATCTGCATGTCGATGGTCTCGCCGCCCAGCAGAGGGACGTAGAAAAACAGGTTCATCACCAGCCCCAGCACGTACCCCAGAAACAGCTCCAGCCCCAGCAGGACCAGCGTCTCCAGTATCGAGCCCGGCGCCTCCGGCAGGTAGTCCGTCATGGTGTAGGCCGTGATGCTCAAAAGCAGGATGAAGCCGCTCTTCACCACACCCGGGATGCTCTGCCGGCCGAGGATGGGGTTGAAGAGGACAACGCCGCTCATCCGGGCCAGAACCAGCAGAAACAGGGTCAGCGCCCTCCAGTCCATGGCCGCGCCCCCTAAATGGTCCGCATCAGCTCAAAGAGCTTCAGGGCGTAGTCCAGCAGGGTCTGCATCATCCAGCCCCCGCCCACCAGCAATACCAGAATCACCACCGTCAGTTTGAAGATGAAGGAGAGGGTCTGCTCGTGGATCTGGGTCACGGCCTGGAAGATGGCCAGCAGCACGCCCACCGCCATGCTCAGAATCAGCAGCGGCGCGCACAGCTTCACGGCCACCCACACGCCCTCCCGCAGAAGCTCGGTCACCATTGTGGTATCCAGCATCGCTCACGCCTCCTCTCTCAGTTGATCCCCTGCACCAGCGTGGAGAACAGCAGCTGCCATCCGTCCAGCAGAAGGAACAGGAGAATTTTGAAGGGAGTGGAGATCATGGAAGGGGGCAGCATGATCATGCCCATACTCATCAGGGTGGAGGACACGATCACGTCAATCAGCATAAAGGGGATATAGAGCAGAAAGCCGATGAGAAAGGCGTGCTTCAGCTCCGAGGTCACGAAGGCGGGGGTCACCACCCGCAGGGGCAGATCCAGCTCCCTGGCCTCCTCGATGGTGGCGGGGGCCTCCACGCCGGTCATATTGCAGTAGAGCTCCAGACTGTTGATCTCCGTGTTGTTCAGCATGAAGTCCTTGAGGGGATCCTGGGCCCGGTCGAAAAATTCCTCCTGGGTGATGGTCCCCTCCACATAGGGGTCGTAGGCAGCCGACTTGATGGCGTCCAGGGTGGGGGTCATGGTAAACAGCGTCAGAATCAGGGCCATCCCCACCAGCACCAGGTTGGGCGGGGTCTGCTGGGTGCCCATGGCCGTGCGCAGAAAGGAGAGGGACACCACATACCGGGTGAAGGAGGTCATCATGACCACCAGCGTCGGCAGCAGGGTGATGACCGTCATCAGCAGCATGATGTCCAGCGCCTGGACGCTGTCGCCGTTTACATTGATGATCGCGTCGGTGAGCATTGCAGTTCTCCTCTCAGGTTTATTTCTTTTCCCGGAGCTTCCCCAGCCACTGGCGAAAATCCGGCCCCTGCTGTCCGCCGCCGGGGGGAGGGGGGCTGGTCCACAGCGCCGCCTCCTCCTCTGTCAGTTCGGCCAGCAGAGAAAGGCCTGAGGGAGAACTGCCAAGCAGAAAATGCCGGTTTGCCGCCTCCACCACCAGCAGCGCCTGGTCCCGGCCCACCGGCAGGCGCTCCAGCACCCGCAGGCGGCCGCCCGACGGCGTCAGGCCCAGGCGGCCCCCCAGTCCCACGCCGGCCCAGCGGGTGAACAGATAGCACCCGCCCAGCACCAGCAGCAGGACCAGCAGGATCCCCAGCAGGGAGAGCACCTCCATCAGGGCTCGCCGACGATGCTGGTGACGGTCTTGAGCACGCGCTCGCCCTTGAAGGGCTTGACGATGAAGTCCTTGGCGCCGGAACGGATGGCGTCAATGACCATGGTCTCCTGGCCCATGGCGGAGCACATGACTACATTGGCGTTGCCATCGGCGGCGCGGATGGCCTTGAGGGCCTCCAGGCCGTCCATGTTGGGCATGGTGATGTCCATGAGCACCAGGTCGGGCTTGAGAGAGTTGTACTTTTCCACGGCGTCCGCGCCGTCCACGGCCTCGTGGAGGTCCGTGTAGCCAGCCTTGCTGAGCGTGTCCTTGATCACCTTGCGCATAAAGGCGGCGTCGTCAACCAAAAGAATCTTAGCCATTATAATGCACCTTTTCCCTTATAAAATATAGTGTTATATAATACCAGCCGCCTTCTGTCAGAATTTAGCCAGTTCATTGATGTCGGGTTTCTGCAGGATCTCCGTAATGCGGATGCCGAAGTTGTCGTCGATGACCACCACGTCCCCCCGGGCGATGCACTGCCCGTTGACCAGCAGGTCCACCTGGTCGCCGGCCAGCTTGTCGAGCACCACCAGGGAGCCCTTGGAGAAGGAGATGATGTCCTGAATCTTCCGCCGGGTGCGGCCGATCTCCACGGCCACCTCCAGGGAGACGGACATGATGAGATCCAGGTTCTCCTGCTGCTCCTGGTTGAGATGGGTCTCGTTCTCCAGCTCGTGCATCCGGGCGGGGGTGGTGTTGATGACCTTGGGCTCCGGCGCCTGGGGCATCTGCTGGGGCGGGTACATGTAGTAGGGCGGATAGCCGGGGTAGGGCGGGGGATAGCCGCCCTGGGGCGCTTGGGGATAGGGGGGGTAGTAGGGGGGCTGCTCCCCGCCTGCGGGGGGCGCGCCCGCCGCAGGAGCGGAGGGCGGGGGCGCAGGGGCAGCCTGGGGCGCAGGGGCAGGAGCGGGCGCTCCGCCGGCGCCGCCGGCCATGAGCCGCTCGATCTCCTCCTGGCTGAGGGTTCCCCCGGAGGAGGCGGGGGCGGGAGCCGGAGCCGGGGCGGCGTCCGCGCCGCCGGCCATGAGCCGTTCGATCTCCTCCTGGCTGAGAGTCCCGCCGGAGGAGGCGGGGGCGGGATCGGGGGCCGGGGCAGGTGCAGGCGCCGGGGCGGCCGCGCCGCCCATGTCCGCGTCGTCCAGCTCCAGGCCGAAGCCGGAGACCAGCTCCCGGACCAGATCCACGCTCATCACGTTCATGAACTCGCTCTCAACGATGCCCTCGATGTTCAGCTTGAAGCTGACCACCACCACCGGGCCCTGCTGGACGGGGAAGTGCTCCCGGCGGACCTTATCCAGGTCGTCCATCTCGAAGGACTCGGGGGTAGAGATGTTCACCATCCGTCCCAGCAGGTCGCTGAGGGCTGTGGAGGCTGCGCCCATCATCTGGTTCATAACCTCGCAGACCACGCTTACGCTCAGCTCATCGAGCTGGAAGTCCTCGTCCGCCGTCTCCGTGCCCAGCAGGATGTCCACGATGGCTTTCACATCCGTGCGCTTGAGCATCATGATGTTGCTGCCCTCCAGGCCGCAGACATACTTAATCTCCACGCCGACGGCCGGCTCAATATCGCCCAGGACAAATTCCTCCGCGTTGACAACCTTGACCGTGGGCGTCGTGATGTCTACACGGTGATCCAACATGTTGGAAACCGCCGTGGCGGAGGAGCCCAAGCTGATATTCATGATCTCGCCGATGGCGTCTGTCACCATCGGGCTAAAAATTGTATCTCCCATCAGGTTCCGCTCCTTTAAACCTTAATGTATGTCTCACCGATTTTCACGGCCTTTTGCTTGTTGTGGACCCCCATGCGCCCGTCGAACCAGCGCCGTCCGCCGATGTTGAGGAAAATGGGCGCGTCCTTGGGCCGCTTGATGTCCACCACGTCGCCGACGCTGAGGTGGTAGATGTCGCTGAGCAGCAGCTTCGTGCGGGCCAGCTCCGCCACAATCTCCAGGTCGGACTCCCGCAGGGAATCGAAAATCTCGTCGGACTTGTCCTCCCCGCTGCTCCGGCGGGTGGTGCTCTTGCTGATCTCCGCGAAGACGTTGGAGAGCATCACGCCGGGCAGGCATATGCTCAGGCGTCCGCTGCTGTTGTTGGGGAAGCTGATCTGCATGCCCACGATGACCACCGTCTCGTCAAAGCCGATGAGCTGCACCATGGTGGGGTTGACCTCGGTGCGCACGTACTCGAATTGGATGCTCAGATAGTTCTCCCAACTCTGGCCCAGGATGCGCATGAGGTCCGAGATGAGGTCGGCGTACATGTTCAGCTCCACATCCGTGAGGTTGTACTCCGCCTCCAGGCTGTCGTCCGGATCCCCCTCGCCGCCCATCATGCGGTCGATGATCGTCAGCAGCACGGTGGTGTCCAGGTGGACGAGTATGGGCTCCTCCTCCTGGAGCTCCTCGTGGTCGATCTTCACCAGCGCCAGCACGTCGCTGTCCCGCAGCGCGTTGGAAAACTCGTTGTAGCGCTGCTCCTCCACCGACTCCACCTCGATCTCGCAGGTGGCGTGGAGCATGGCGTTGAGCCGGGAGTTGATGACCCGTGTGTAGTTCTCAAAGATGCTGGAGAGCATCTTGAGGCGGTCCTTTGTGAATTTCCGGGGGCTGTAGAAGTCGTACTTGCGGTACTTCTTCTCGGGCGCCTCCTCCGCCGGGGCGTTCAAATCCATTGCCCCGCTCTGGGCCGCCGCCAGCAGGGCGTCAATTTGACTTTGTGATAAGACTTCTGCCATATTGTCTCCTCATTCCGGGTAATGGATTCCTGTGCGGACATGGCGCGGCGCCTGTCGGATCAGGGAGCCGTCTGCTCCCCCTCATGGCCGGGACGCTCCTGACCGGTGGTGGTGTAGTACTGGGTGATGCTGTCCGAGAGGGTGTTTTCCAGGTCCTTGCCGCTGATGGTCATCTCCACGCGGCGGTTCTTGGTACGCTCGCTCTCGTCGTCGTTGCCGGCCACAGGCCGCCACTGGCCGTAGCCCATGGCCTGGACCCGGGCGGGGTCCAGCTCCGCGCTGTTCTGGAGCATGTAGGCCACCACCTCTACGGCGCGCATGCTGGAGAGCTCATAGTCCCACTTCACGTCGTAGCGCCCCTGGGCCGAGGCCGTATGGCCGGAGACCCGCAGCTCGTCGATGTAGGGGGCCACCTCCTCCAGGGCGGGGATGATGTCGTCGAGAATGGCCTTGCCCTCGGGACGGAGGTCCGACTTGTCGCCGTTGAAGAACACGGAGCTGTCGAAGGCGAGATAAATCAGGCCGTCGCCCTGGCTGACCGTGATCTTGGAGCTGTCCTCACCGTCACCGCTGGCGCTGGCGGCGTAGGTCTGGAGAAACTCGTAGAACTCCTCCATGGCGCTGTCCATCTCCGTGGTGGCGGGCATGCCGCCGCCATCCTCCTGCTCCCCATCGCCCTCGGGGCCTCGGGGGGTGTCGTCCGTGCTGACCAGAGCGGTCTTATTGAAGCTCTGGACAATGAGCATCCACTTCTCCTGGTCGATGGTGGACATGGAGTAGAGCAGGACGAAGAAGCACAGCAGCAGGGTAACCATGTCGCCGTAGGTGTCCATCCAGTTGGCGCCGCCCTCTCCGCCTCCCTTTTTCTTTTTTAATGCCATATTGCAATCTCCTCACTGGGAAGGAGGGGCTCAGCCCTCGCCGCCCGCGGACTTCTTGCCGCCGCCCTCGCCGCGCTGGCGCTGGGCAACGAAGGTCAGCAGTTTCTCACGCAGGAACTTGGGGTTCGCGCCGGACTGGATGGACATGATGCCCTCCACGATGATGAGCTTGCAGAGGACCTCCTCCGCGTCCCGCTGGCGCAGCTGGGTGGCGATGGGGCCGAAGAGCATGTGGGCCAGCACGCACCCGTACAGGGTGGTCACCAGGGCCGTGGCCATGGCGGGGCCCAGGTTGCCGCCGCCGCTCTCCACGTCCATGGCCTTGAGCATGTTGATGAGGCCCACCAGGGTGCCCACCATGCCGAAGGCGGGGGCCACAGAGCCGGCCTTGTCGTACATGCCCGCGCCGGCGTCGTGGCGGTCAGAGGCCTGCTCGATGTCGTTCATCATGATCTCCTTGACCTGGTCGGCGTCGTTGTTGTCCACAATGAGCATGATGCACTGCTTGAAAAAGGGGTTCTCCTGCTGGTTGCCCTTCTCCTCCAAGGCCAGAAGGCCGTTCTTGCGGGCCACCTGGGCCAGGTCCACCAGCTCGTCGATGATGGCCAGGGGATCGTTGCCCTTGGTGTTGAGCAGAACCTTGAAGTGCTTGGGGATGTCCTTCAGGGCGGAGACGGGGAAGGAGGCGATGACCACCAGGAAGGTACAGCCGATGACGATGAAGATACTGGCCGGGTCGAAGAAGTTCTTGACCTGGGCGGGAGTCAGCAGACCCCCCTCGCCGCCGAACATCATACCGATGAGCATGACCACGACAGCGCCGATTACACCGATAATATACGTAATATTCATACTTTAACACCCATTTTACTCCCCTCTGGGGAGAACTTTCTCGTTGGCGGGGCGCATTTGAAGCACGTCCAGGCGACGCCTCGACGTCCCTCAGACGCGCCCCCTCGCCGGGGTCAGCGCTTGTCCTGGACGGTCACCAGGCGGTGGACATCCAGCACCTTGGCGTTGTACTCCTGGATCTTCTTGATGATGACCTCGGGCTCCTCCTTAACGATGAAATAGTCCCGGTTCATCATGTTGATCTTGGACTCGGGGATCATCTCAATGGACTCAATCTGCAGGTGGTTGAGCAGGAACCTCTCGTTGTTCCGCTTGGTCAGGACGATCATAAGCGCTCTCCTTTCTCTCCTCCCCCGGCCGCCGTGAGGGCGGCCGGGGGGCTCAGGGGCTTTTTCAGGGGTCCGCGTCAAGCCTCAGGCTCAGCGCTTCATGTTCACCAGCTCCTCCAGCATGGAGTCGGTGACGGTGACAATACGGGTGTTGGCCTGGTAGCCGCGCTGGGTGACGATCATGTTGGCAAACTCGGTGGCCACGTCGGCGGTGGAGGACTCCAGACCGCCGGGCTGGAACTTGTTGCCGCCGCCCTTGCCGATGGAGTCCTTGATGGAGGGAGCGACCGCATCCTCGCCCTCGCCGGTGACCATCTGGTTATTCAGGAAGCGGCCGCCCAACACGCCGCCGGGGACGCACACGCCCATCTCGCCGGCGCCCTCCTGGCACTGGTAGTAGGAGCCGCCCACGTGGGTGACGCCGTCGGGGGCATCCACGGTGGCGATGCCCACGTAGCCCAGAACCACGCTCTTGCCGGTGTCGCAGGTGCCCATGATCGCGCCGTTCTCGTTGATCTTCAGGCCCTTGCAGACGATGACCTTGTCGTTGGTGTTGGGAATCGGGCCGTCGTAGGCAAGCTGGTCCGTCTGGCTGTCGCCATGGGGCATTCCGACACCTGCGGGCAGATTGTTGTACTCATCAAGAATCAGCTTGCCGTCCGAGTCAACGAGGGAGATACTGGTCCGGGCGTTGGTTTCACTGCCGTCCTGTACCTTGTTGAGCACATTATAAACAGGATCGCCCGCTTCCCACTTGGCCTTGCCGTCAACAATACCTCCGTTTTTCTCCGTGGGGACATCCGCCGCCAGGGGCAGGCGCAGGGGGGTCAGTTCAGAGCTGACAACATATTCATCGGTTGTGTTGAAGCCAGCCGCAGCCGCAGCCGCAGCCGTCTTCTCAGCTTCAGTTGCCTCTCTGCCCTTCACATAGTAGGGATTCTGCACCGTGGCAAAGCCAAACACCAGGCTGCCGTCGCGCTTGACCAGGTAGCCGTCGTTGTCGATGCGCAGGTCGCCCACGCGGGTCAGCTGCAGCTTGGTCAGGTCCGCCGCGTCAGCGATGACGGTGTCCTTGCTGCCCGTCATGAAGAAGCCGTCGCCCTCGATCATGCAGTCCAGGCCGAAGCCGGTGGGGTTGAAGGTACCGTCGGTCATGTTCAGGTCGATGGAGCCCACGGTACAGCCGTAACCCACCTGGGAGGGGGCGTTGCCGCCGGAGGTGAGGCCGCCGTTGCTGCCGGCCTTGTTGGTGACATACAGGGACTCCTCAAAGGTCATCCGCTGGGCCTTGTAGCCGGCGGTGTTGACGTTGGCGATGTTGTTGCCGATGACGTTGAGGTTGCTCATATGGGTCTTCAGGCCGCCGATGGCGGCGTACATTGCACCAGTCATGCGATCAAATTCTCCTTTTTTCCTCCCGGCGCCGCCGGTCCCCCGTCAGTCGGGCGGGGGGCCAAAGCATCCTTGAAAGGTCCTGCTCTCCCCTATTTCAGGAGCACTGCGCCGTCGATATTGGTGAAAATATTCTCCTGCATCTCCTCCTGGGACATGGTGGTGATCACCCGCCCGTGGGGGACGTTGATGATAAAGGCTCTCGTGGCGTCGAAGGCCAGAATGTTGGTGGCCCCCTTGGCGCTGGCGCGCTCCACACTGTCGGCCAGCTGGCCCATCAGCGTGTCGGTGACCTCAATGCCCCGCTCCTCCGCCCGCGCCATGGCGTGCTTGGAGAAGGCCACGGAAAAGCCTTCCGGAGCCGCCTGCCGCAGCTCCCTGCGGAGCATGACGCCGAACTGGTCTCCCGCCTCCCTGCGGCCGACCGGCTGGACCTGCTCCACCTGGCTGGTCCCCTGTATGGGACTGATTCGCTCTATCATGTGATGCCATCCTTTTCCCGGCTCCGCGGGTGGGACAGGCTCTTACACGTCCTCTTCCGCGCCGTTCTGGTCTCCGGCAGAATCCGTTCCGCCGCTGGTACCTCCGTCGGGGTCCGTCACGCTTCCGCTGCCGTCGGGATCGGTTACGCTCCCGTCGCCGTCGGGGTCCGTCACGTTCCCGTCGCCGTCCACGCCGGGCACCCCGTCCTCGCCCTCGCCCTCATCGGGCTTCTTCTCGGGCAGCTTGCCCACGGCGAGAATGCTGTTGAGGCTGTAGCAGTTCTCACCCATGAAGATGACCTGCTCGCCGTCGTACATGCCGGTGGCGGTGACCTCGCCGTAGATCTCCTGGATCTTGCCGTTCTCGTCCACCACGCCCACGGTGACCTCCTTGCCCACCAGTGAGGCGGCGTAGGTCATCACGCTGGCCTGGGTCTGCTCCTCCACCTTCATGGTCACCTCGGTGAGGGACTGCATGACGGTCATCTGGATGAGCTGGTTCATCATGTCGCTGGCGTCCATCTGGTTGTCAATGCTCTGGTTCTGCAGCTGCGTCACCAGCAGCAGCAGCATATCCTCGAAATCCAGGGATGTGTTGTCTGCGCGGCGGGAGCTGTTCTCCGCCAGCTGGCGCTCCAAAAAGGCGGTGTTGTTCACCTGGCCCATATAGCCGGTATCACCGACTCCATAGCTCATTGTCTGCTTGCTCCTTTCTGTGGATTCACGCCTCCTCGGGCTCCCCGAACAGGCCCAGGCGCAGCTTCTGGAGGAAGTCCTCGCCGCCGGTCTGCTCCTGCCGGCGCTCCTGCTGGCGGTGCTGCTGGTGGTGTCCGTTGGGGTCGGTCTGCTGGTGGAGGTTCTGCTGCTGGCTCTCCTGGCCGCGCTGGACCTCCACGTGGACGGCCTGGGCGCTCTGGGCCTGAAGGGCGGCGTGCAGTCCGGTCAGATGCTCGGTGAGCAGTCCCGCCGCACGGCTGGTGCTGGCGTGGAGCACCACCTGAAGGGCTCCGCCGGCGTCACGGGTCATCTCGATGACCAGCTCGCCCAGGTTCTCCGGGGTCAGGCGGATCTCGATGCGCTGGCTGCCGGCCTGTACGGCCTGGCGCACGGCGGCGGCCACCTGCTCGTCCATGTTGGGGGCCTGGGTGTCCACGGTCTCGTAGCGCTCGCCCACCTTCACGGGGGCGGCCTTGGCGTCATGGAAGACGGCCTCGGGGGCCTCAGCAGCCTCTCCCTTGGGCTCGTCGCCCTCCTCCTGGGCAGCCGCCGCCTCCACCTCAACCTCCTGACGGGGCTTCTCGGCCTGCTCCGTCTCCTGGACGGGGGCGGCTTCCGCGGCGTTCTCCACGGGGGCGGCCTGCTCCTGGGGGATCTCCTCGGCCATGGCCTCCTGGAAGGAGCCGGTGTTCTGCTCCATGGGGGTCTCCATCTCCACGGAGGTCTCCACGGCGGTGTCCAGCATGGGCAGCTGTCCGTCCAGCTCCATGCCCGCGCCCTCCACGCTCTCCTCGGGGATGGCCTCCACGGGAACCGTGATCACGCTCTCCTCCACGGCGAGAGCCGCCTCGGGCTGGAAGAACTCCACAAAGTTCACCACGTTGGGGTTGGCCACCATGTCCTGGGGCCGCAGCTCCTCCTGCTCCTCCGTCTGGACGGGGGCGCCCTCCTCCAGGGTCTCCTCGGTCTTCTCCTGGTCCTTCACGGGCTTGCCGGAGGCGTCCTTGCTGTCCTCGGTCTCCTTGGACGCGGCGGAGGTATCCCGGTTGATCTGGTCCATCAGATCCTGGAAGCTGGAGGCGCCGGACTTGTCCTTACTCCCGGTCTGGGGCAGGGCGGTCATGCCGGCGGCCATCTGCTGCATCTGCTGAAGCAGCAGGGTGTCCATAATGTTCATGCTTCGCGTTCACCTCTTTCCGCTATGTAGTATAGTCTGGGGTTTGCCGGTTGGTTCCTGGCCTCACCTCCCTTTCTCCGCTGTTTACAGGAACATATCTTGAGATCGCCCCGCAGGGCGGTGCTCACATAATGGGATGGGTCTCAGGCGCTCTGGGCCTCCAGGATCCGCTTGGTGGTGACAAACTCGTCTATGAGGGCCTCCTCACTCTTCTGCACGGCCTTGTTGTAGCCCTCCAGCTTCTTCTCCCGCAGCTTCTCGATGGAGGAGGTCTCCTTTTTCGCCTCCACCACCTGCTCCCGCTTGGCCTCCTCCTGCCGGTGCAGGTGGTCCAGGTGCTGGTAGGCCTCCTGGATCTGCCGCTCGGAGGAGCGCAGGTACTGCTCGTACTTCATGGCGTCCAGTATGGCGATGCCCGCCAGCTTCCGCCGGGTGAACTCGTGGTCCAGGTGGCGGTAGGCCGCCTCCAGCTCCTCAATGTGCTGCTCCTGAGCCCGGATCTGGGCCAGAATGGCCCCGTGCTCCGTCTGGAGGGTGGCCAGCACCTGCTGCTTGTAGTCCAGAACGGTCTCCAGGGAGAATCGGAATTTTTTCATAGGTGGGATTCCTCACTCTTCTGTATGGCTACTGCATGATACGCCGGAGCTGCCGGAGGCTCTCCTCATAGGAGAAGGACTCGTCAATCCCCTGGGTCAGAAACTGGTTGATGGCGTCCATCTTCTTCAGGGCGTGGTCCAGCTTGGGGTTGCTGCCGGCTTTGTAGGCCCCGATGGACACCAGGTCGGCGTTCTTTTCGTACACGCCCATCACGTCCCGCAGCTTTCCCGCCAGCTGGCGGTGCTCCGGGGAGACGATCTCCACCATCAGACGGGAGATGCTGGCCCCCACGTCGATGGCGGGGAAGTGGTTGGCGTTGGCCAGCTGCCGGGAGAGGACGATGTGGCCGTCCAGAATGCCCCGGACCGTGTCGGCAATGGGCTCGTTGGTGTCGTCGCCCTCCACCAGCACGGTGTAAACGCCGGTGATGGATCCCTTCTCAAAGTTGCCGCTGCGCTCTAGGAGCTTGGGCATCTCGGCGTACATGGAGGGGGTGTACCCCCGGGCCACCGGGGGCTCGCCGATGGCCAGGCCGATCTCGCGCTGGGCCATGGCGAAGCGGGTCAGGGAGTCCATCATCAAAAGCACGTCGTAGCCCTGGTCCCGGAAGTACTCGGCGATGCTGGTGGCCACGCTGGGGCACTTCATGCGCAGCATGGCCGGCTGGTCGGAGGTGGCCACCACCAGGATGGAGCGGCGCATGCCCTCCTCCCCCAGGTCCTTCTGCATGAACTCCAGCACCTCGCGGCCGCGCTCGCCCACCAGGGCGATGACGTTGATGTCCGCCTTCACGTTCTTGGCGATCATGCCCAGCAGGGTGGACTTGCCCACGCCGGAGCCGGCGAAGATGCCGATACGCTGGCCCTTGCCGATGGTCAGCAGGCTGTCGATGGCCTTCACCCCGAACTCCATCCGCTCGCGGATGGGGGGGCGCGTCATGGGATTTATGTAGGCGTTGTCGATGGAGTAGGAGTCCCCGCGGCCAAAGGGCTCCAGCCCGTCGATGGGCTGGCCCAGGGCGTTGATCACCCGGCCCCGGAGAAAGGGACCCACCGGCAGCGTCAGCCGCTTGCCGGTGTTGCGCACAAAGTTGCCGGCGCTGATCCCACTCATATTAGCATAGGGCATCAGTAGAATATGGTCGTTTTTGAACCCCACCACCTCGGCGGGGACCTGACCGCCCGATTCGTTGCTGTAGATGCGGCAGATGTCGCCGATGGCGGCCCGGCCGCCGGAGGCCTCGATGGACATGCCCACGATATTTTCAATTTTACCGGTCCGGCTCATGGTCTCCGCGGAGCGGACCGATGGGATCATTTCTCGAAACATGGCGGTCCTTTCTGCGCAAGGGGCCCGGGGCCGTCCCTACAGCGCGCCCAGCTGGTCGTGGAGGATGTCCCGGATGTTGGACATCTGGGTGGAGACGCTGGCGTCAATGATCTCCTCCGGCGTCTCGATGATGCAGGTGCCGTCCTCCTCGTCCCCCATGGGGACGATCTTCACGTGCTGGGAGAGGGCCCCCAGGGTGGTGGTGAGAGCGGGGGATATTTGGGCTGAGCCCCGGGTGTCGCAGCCGGAGATGTAGATGTGCACCCACTCCTGCCGCTTCATCCGCTCGGTGGCGGCCTGGATCATGCGCACGATCACGTCGCTGCTGCTCTTCAGGCTCACCCGGACCACCTTCTCCGCCACGGCGATGCACAGGTCCAGCAGCTCCTCCTTCACCTGGAGGAGCATGCCCTCCCGGGCCATGTCCGCCTTCTCCAGAAAGGCCCGGACCTCGCCCTCCAGGCGCTGGGCGGTGGCCTCCCGGTCCCGGGCTGCGTCCTCCATGGCCTTGGCGGTGCCCTCGGCGTAGCCGATGCGGTAGCCCTCGTCCCGCGCGCCCATGCGGATCTGCTCCTGCTCCCGCTGGGCGGCGGCCTTGGCCTGCTCGACGAGGCTCTCCGCCTCCTCCCTGGCCTGCTTCAGAATCAGCTCGGCCTGGAGCTGGGCGTACTGCACGGGGCTGTCGGAGCCGGAGGCGGGGGGCGCTTCCTCCTCCTGCAAAGGCTCCGGCTCCGGGGCGGGGAGGGTGACGTCCAGCTCCTCCGGCAGCGCCTCGTTCTCCTCCTCCCCGCCGGCCAGGCCGGGGGGGAGAGGGGAGTCCATCTCAATGGCGCTGGCGTCGGGAAAGACGTACTCCTCCGCCGGGGGATTGAGAAACCCCTTGAGAATGTTACGCAATGATATCGTCCTTTCCGCCCTTCAGGATCACGATCTCGTTCCGCTCCTCCAGGTCGCGGATGACCCCCACAATGCGCTGCTGGGCGTCCTCCACGTCCTTCATGCGGACATTGGTCGTAATCTCCAGGTCGTCCCGGATGGTCTCCGCCGTACGGGCGGACATGTTGGTAAAGAGCTTGTTGGCCACGTCGTTGTTGGCCGTCTTGAGGGCCAGCACCAGATCCCGGGGGTCGCAGTCCCGCAGCACCCGCTGGACAGAGCGGTCGTCCATGGTGACAATGTCCTCGAAGACGAACATCCGCTTGCGGATCTCGTCGGCCAGCTCGGCGTTCTCCATGCCCAGGTGGTCGAAGATGGCCTTCTCGCTGGAGCGGTCCAGGTTGTTCATAATGCTGGCCACATAGTCCACGCCGCCCAGCTTGACGTTGGAGCTGGTGATGATGTTGGAGAACTTGCGCTCCATCTCCGCCTCGATGATCTTGATGGCGGCAGGAGAGGCGCTCTCCATGGTGGCCAGAGCCTCCACCACCCGCACCTGGCGCTCGGCCTGGAGCTGCTCGATGACGCCGGCGGCCTTGTCGGGGTCCACGTAGGAGAGGACCAGGGCCATGGTCTGGGGACGCTCGTTCTGGAGGGCGGAGTACAGGCTCTTGACGTCCGCCTTGTCCAGGAAGGCAAACTCCCGGTTTTTCAGGCTCTTGGTCACCTTCTCCAGCAGGGAGGTGGCCGCCTGGCTGCCGAAGGCCTTCTCCAGAACAGTCCGGGCGTACTCCAGGCCGCCCTCGGTGACCGCCTTGTTGGTCATGCAGTTCTGATAGAACTCGGTGAGAACCTCCTCGGTCTGGGCCGCGTCCAGCATGCCCAGCCGGGCCACCTCGAGGGTGAGCTGCTCAATGTCCTCCGGCTCCATGAACTGGTAGACCTGGGAGGCCTTCTCCGCCCCCAGGGAGACGATGACGGCGGCGGCCTTCTGGGCGCTGGAGAGCTCGATCTTTCCGATGTCAGCCATTGTCGTCCTCTCCTCCCTTCAGCCATACCTTGAGCATCTGCGCGGCAACCTCGGGGTTGTTCTGGACAAACTGGCGGATGGTCTTGCGCAGCTCCATGCTCTTCTCGGTGTTCACTTCCATGATGTCGGCTCCACCGGCGGGCGGCGCGGCGGCCACGACGGCCTCCACATCCTCGGGCGTTATGCCGCCCATACCGCCCATGCCCAGCTGCTCCTCGAGGATCCGCTGCTCCTCCTCCTGCTGCTTCCGCTTTCTCTTGCGGCGCACGCTCAGAAGGATCACCAGGAAGATCACGATCAGCAGCAGCGCGGCGGCCGCGATGATCAGATACGGGACCATCTCCTGGGTGAACAGGCTGTCAACAGGCGCGGCGGGCTCGGTATACAGCGGGGCCAGCAGCACGGACACGCGCCGGGCGGCCTCCCCCTCCTCGCCGCCGATGCCGGCGGCCATGGCCACGTGGTTGATCAGCCGCTCCTCGTCCAGGTTGGCGGCGGAGTTGGCGTTCTCGTTGATGGTGACGGCGATGCTCACGTCGGCGATGGTGGGCGCGAGCACCTCAACCTGCTCGCGGATCTCGTCGATTTTGTTCTCTTTCTCAGTGCTCTGCCCGGCGGTATCCTCGTCGCCGACGGCCCCCTCCAGGTCCTCCACGTAGGTGGAGAGATCGGAGTTGGATTCCGTACCCACCACGCCGCCTACGGGGGTGAGGCCGTCGCGGGTGATATACCACAGGCCGGTCTCCCGGCCGATGAGGCCGCCGTTCTCATAGGAGCCCTCGGGCTGCTCGTAGCGGGTGGAATCTTTGTACCGGCGGTTTACCTCCACCTGGACGTTCACCGCCACGCGGACGTTCTCAGGGCCGTAGATCAGGCTCAGGGCCTGCATGACCTCGGTGCGGATCTTGTTGGACTGGTACTCCTCCTGCTGGGCCTTGAGGGAGGCGGCGTCGCTGATGCTGGCGCTGGTGTCGCCGCTGAAGTTGTTGCCGATGCCGTCGGTGATGCTGATGTTCTCCATCTCCATCCCGCCCACGGCGTTGGCAATCAGCAGGCGGATGGCGTCGGCCTGGTCGCTGGTGAGGGTGTAGCCGTCCCGCATGGTCACCTTCACGGAGGCGCTGGCCTTCGTCTTGGAATCCTCCAGCACGTAGGTCCGCTCCTCGCCCTGGTTGATCCAGACGGTCGCGTCCTGCACGCCGGGGAAGGTGCGGATGGTGGCGGCCAGGCCCTCCATGACGGTAATCAGGTAGGTCTGGGCCCGCTCGGAGCTGGTGGACATGGTGCCCACGTGCTCGAAGTAGGTGCCGAAGAGGTTGCCGCTCCTGGGGTAGCCCGCCTGGGCCAGCCGGGTGAGCATGATGTTCCGCTGGTCGGCCCGGACCTCAATAGTGTCCCCGTTTACCAGGCGGTAGTCGGTAAAGCCGTTCTCCTGCAGGTAGCTGAGGACCTCCGAGGCCTCCGTGGCATTCAAATCGTGGTAGAGCGCTTCATAGGGCCGGTTCCCGGCCCAGAGGGCAAAGGCCGCGATGGCCACAACAAGCACCGCCAGGGCGACACCCAGTATGATGCGCACCTTGGTGCTCATGTTTTTGAAAAAGTCCTTGACCTTCTCCCAAAGACCTTTCAGCTTTGTTGTATCCACTCTATTCCCTCCGGCCCTTTCTATCAACTGTCACAGCTGACATGCCGCCGCACCCTTACAGATTGATGCGGCTGAGCTCATTGTAGGCGTTCATCGCCCGGTCCCGCAGCTGGGTGAGCATGCTCATGGACACCTCCGCCTTGTAGAGCACGAGGCCCAGCTGGGCGGGGTTGTCCAGCTGGCCGGTGGAGAGCAGATACTCCGTCTCCGCCACGTCCGCCTCGCTCTTGCGGACGTTGTCCACGGTGGAGCGGAGGATGTCGGCGAAGATGGAGCCGCCGTCGGTCTTCTTCTGAGCCGCCTGGACCTGCCGGCCAGGCATAACCTCCCACAGGGGGGAGATGGACTGGATGTTGTTCATAGGAATGATTCCTCCAGATGTTAAATGGTGGGCGCAGCCGCCCCGCAGCACGCAGAGCAGGGCCAGAGTTACCGCCCGGCGGTCCCGCCGGCCTCCTGACCCGTGCGCTGTATGGAGTTTTAGCGGCCGATCTCCATGCCGGAACTGATGACGCTCTTGATGACGTTGAAGGCGGTGACGTTGGCGGAGTAGGCCTGGCTGGCGGCCATGGCGTCGGTAATCTCCTTGACCAGATCCACGTTGGGCAGCTCCACGTACCCCTCCTCGTTGGCATCGGGGTCCGTGGGGTCGTACTTGAGCTTGAAGTCCGAGGGATCCTCCCCGATCTCCACCACCCGCACGCCGCCGGTGCTGGCGGCCCGGGCGTTGCTCACCAGCCCGTCCCTGGTCCGGGCCAGCACGTTGCGGAAGCGGTCGCGCCCGTCCTCCGCCTGGAAGACCGTGACCTTGCGGCGGTACGCGCCGCCGCCCTCGGTGCGGGTCGTGTTGATATTGGTGACGTTCTCGCTGATCACGTCCAGCCGCAGGTGCTGGGCGGTGATGCCGGAGCCGATGATGTTGATGGTGCTGAGAAAAGCCATACGAATCTCCCCTTTCGCCGGTTACTGTCCGCGGATGGCCATGAGCAGACGGGACATGTCGCTGCTGATGGCCCGGTAGACGTGCTGAATCTGGAAGGCGTTGCGCACCAGCTCAATCTGCTGCTCGGCCACGTTGACGCCGTTGCCGTCCATACGGGCGGTCTCGTCGTCGGCTACGCGGACCTTGGGGGCGGTGGAGCCGATGGCCTCCCGCATAGAGGCCAGGGGGGCCCCCCGCTGGGCGGCGGCCCAGATGTTCTTGCGCAGGGCCTCTTCAAAGGTGACGTATTTGGTCTTGTAGTCCGGGGTCTCCGCGTTGACCACGTTGTCGGTGATGGCCCGCTGCTTGGTCCACTGGAAATTCATCGCCCGCTCCAGCATGAGCATCGAGTTGGATGATAAAAAGTCAGCCATCAGGTACTCCTCCAATCCGGATATTTCGCGCCTTTCAAGCGCGGGTTCCACGCCCGCCGGAATCTGCTTCCGCGCGGGCGGTAAAAATGCTCTGTTTAAGCTCCTGTAAACGAGGTTTTTTCGATAGTTTATTATAATACGGTTTCCTCGAAAGCACAAGATAGAAATCAAATTTTGTCGAAAATGGACATAACTTCGGGAAAATTTCCCCCTATTTTTGATGCATTTCCAATAAATATACCAATTTTTGGCAATTCTGCCAGAGAACGGCTGGCAGAAAAACGCAGATGAGGCGTTTTTTTCCTGTTTCGCCGCTGACAAGGGGGGCCTTCAGCCCCCCTCGGAAGCGGCAAAATGCCCACAAGCTTTTATATGAAGCCTGCGGGCATTCTATGCCTGCTGTTTACTTTTCGTGCGTCCCCTGGGCCCCGCCGCCGTCCAGGAGCACATCCAGAAGGGCCAGGGGCGGGGCCTCCTCGTCCGCCGCCTCCCGGTTGGCGGCGGCGGCGAAGCGCAGCTCGCTGCGCAGGATAGACACGTCGCGGGGGGCCTCGATGGCCAGGCGCACACGGCCCGCCTCCACCGACAGGATGGAGACCCGGATCTCGTCCCCGATGAACAGGGACTCCCCCGCCTTGCGCTGGAGAATCAGCATGGGCCGTCCCCCCTTTGCGGAGCGAACTCCGAGAGGAGGTGGTGCATGTGGTAGTCCTCCCCCTCCAGTATGACCTGCATGGCCTGGCGGGTGCGGTCATTCACCGCCACCGGACAGCGCAGGTTCACCGTGCTGTCCGCCACCGGGCTGCGCACCACGCACAGGGTGTAGAAGCACAGCTCCTCGCTGCGCTCCACCTCCAGCTCCCGCAACTCCTCCGCCGTCAGGACGGGGGCGTAGTCGGGCTTGAGGGAGAAGGGGTTCATGGCCACAAAGGCCAGGTGGGGCGTGCGCGCGCTCTGAAAGCAGAGCAGGCTGCCGCCGCTGCCCTGGAAGGGCAGGAGGAAGAACGAGCGCTCCTCCTCAAAGCCGAACAGGCCCCTGGGGAAGCGGATCAGCTCCTCCTCCGGGCACTCCAGTTCTCCGAAATACTTGGTCTGCACTCTCGTTCTCCTTCTGCGGTCTGCCCGCGGATGGGCGCGGGGGCGGGAAAGGGCCGCCCCCACGGAGGATTATCCCCTCACATCCACCGGCTCGTAGTTGGGATCGGCGGAGGGCGGGACGTAGATGGGTCCGCCGATGTATTTGATGACCACCTCCGGCCGCTGGGTGACGGTGAACTCAATGTCGCCGGGGGTGAACTCGAAGTCCCCCTGGCCGAACTTCCAGTCGAAGTTCAGCTTATCCATCTCGTAGCGGATGTTCATCTCCCCGGCGTCCCAGGTGATCTCGGGGCCGGTCTCGGGGATGAAGCCCAGGGCCTCCTGGCGGGTGTCGATCATGGCGCTCTTGGCAAACTGGGTGATGACCTCCTCCCCCAGCTTGGTCTCCATCATCAGCTTCCCCTGCTGGGCGTAGGTGGCGGTGGCCTGGTAGGCCGCCTGCTGGCCCTTCTGGGCCCCCTGCTGGAGGCTGCGGGCCAGGGTGGGGGTGACGGTGTTGCGGGCCTCAAAGGTGTCGATATTCACCCGGATGGGGCGGCTTTTGATCTGAAGGCCGCCCTTGTCGCGGGAAATTTCCATCTCGGCTGTGCCGCGGGCGTATTCCAGCTTGGCATTGGTGGTCTTCATCTCGATCTGGATGGGGACTGTCGTAATCTCAATCAGCGGTTTCATTGTGTGATACGCGCTCCCTTCTGCTTATATTTCGGCGGCATCCGTGCCGTTTACACACAACGGAAAAAAGAGATCAGTTCATATAATCGATCAGCGACTGGCTGAGCAGCTGGGTGCCCACCTTCAGCGCCGCGTTGTAGCAGGTGTAGTTGTAGAGCAAGTCGGTGATGGCGTCCGCCGGGTCCACGTCCTCCAGGTTGACCAGCTCCAGGTTGAGGGCGTCGTGCTGGTCCTTCAGGCGGTCCTTGTTGGTCTCCAGGAACTCCACCTCGCCGGAGATGTCGGAGGCAAAGGCGGAGATGATCTCGTCGTTGTTTTTGGTGATCTTGTTGAGCAGACGGTCGGCCTCCGCCCGGTCCTCCTTGCTCCACTGGCCCGTCGCATCGTCGGCGCGCTCGAGCACGTCGGCGTACTTCTTCATCAAAAGGGCCAGGTTCTTCGGGTCGCCGTCGGCGTCCAGGCCGTAGCCGCCCAGCATGTTGATGCCCGGCAGGGCCATGTTGAAGGTGCTGCCGTTGATGATGGAGCCGTCGTCGGCCTCCTGGAGGCCCAGGCCGATGTCGGAGTTGGTTTCCTCCTCGCTCATGGCCTTCAGGCGGGCCACGTCTCCCTGATCTTTGTAGTAGGCGGCCCACGCCTTCTCGTTAGCGGTCATATTGGCAAGCTGAGCGGGGTCCTTCGCGGCTGCCGGAACGCCGTACTCATCCTTGTCGGTATCCGGAATACCCGCCCAGGGGTCCGTGCTGGTAGGCCGCTCCACGCTGCCGGCGGCTACGTTCACGCCCCGGTAGTAGAGGGTCTTGCCGTCCTCGCTCCAGCTGAAGGGCACGTTCAGGGCGTCCTTGCCGGCAAAGACGAAGTGGTCCCCCAGCTTGGCGCCGTTGATGGACTGGATGACGGAGTCGGCCGCGTTGCGGATGACCCCGGCCAGCTCCTGGCGGGCGGAGGCGGTTGTGTCGCTGTTGCCGGTGATGGAGGAGGCCTTGGCGATCTTGTCGGCGATGCCGGTCTTGATGCCCTCCATGGCGGAGTAGGCGATGCGGAAGCGGGCCAGGGTGTCGTTGTTGTTGTCGTAGTGGGTGCCGGTCTCGGTGATGGAGCGGCGGATGCGCCAGGCGTGGGTGGCGGCGGCGGGGTCCTCGGCGTAGCTGTTGAAGTTGCGGTGGGTCAAGACCTTGTTCTGGGCGTTGGCCCACCTGTTGGTGGACTGCATCAGATTGTACCGGTAGGTACTCATCGTCATGTTCGTGGTAATGCGCATACCCATGTTTCGTTTACCTCCTTCTCACCGTCAGATCGCGGTGCCGTTGATGAGCTTGTCAAGCATGGAATCGATGGTGGTCAGCAGGCGGCAGGCCGCGGAGTAGGACTTGGAGAACTGCATCATGCTGGTGGCCTCCTCGTTCAGGTCCACGCCGGAGACGCTGGAGCGCTGATTGTCCAGATCCAGACTGGTCAGGGTGTAGGCCTCGTACATCTTGTTGGTATACTGGGAGTCGGAGGCCAGGGTGCCGGAGATGTTGGTGTACATCTCCTGGAAGGAGCCCTTGAAGAAGTACCGCCCCGCCTGGGAGTCGGCCACCGTGTCCTGGGCGATGAACTCCCGGTCCGCCTTGAACAGGGCCAGCATGTGCTGGATGTTGTCGCTGGCGGTGGTGCTGGTCTGGACGTTGCCGTCGGCATCCACGTAGTCGGGCTTGGTGGTGTTGAGAATCCGCACCGCGCCGGTGGCCCAGGCGTTGGAGACGCTGATATTCCTGGCGGTAATGCCGGTGGGGTCGTTGCTGTTGCCGTTGCTGCTGAAGATCACGCCGCCCTCGTAGTAGGCGTACTCACGCTTCAGCTGGCCGCTGGCGCGCAGGGCGTCCAGCTCGGCGGCGGTGTAGTCGGAGGGCTCCTTCATCACAGGATTGCCGTTGGCATCCGTAACGGGTTTTCCGTCTTTATCAACCTTTTGGGCGCTGATCGGGACTCCATCCACCTCAATGGGATTTCCCGCCTCATCCTCAAAGTTCATCCCTTTCATCTCATAGATCGTAGACGGCGGCATCTGGTTGGCCTTGTTGAGCTCCCGGGCAAAGGTCTGGGCCCAGTTGTCCAGCACGTGCTGGTAGTAGCGCACGCCCCGCTTCTTGGCCGCGTCGGGGTCCAGCTTCAGCTCATCCGCGCTGCAGAACTCGCCCTCCTCGGTGAGGAACTCCCGCAGGGCCTGGATGGAGCCGTGGAGGGTGACGTCGTTCAGGTCGGTGATCTCCCGGATCTCCTGGCCGTACTCGTCCCGCATGAAGCGGCCGTTGCGGTCCTTGAGGGCGTCCAGCTGGAGGAGGTAGACGTTATCGTCCTCGTCGCCCTTGGCGGTGGAGAAGCTGGGGACCATCTCGGGGGAGGCATCCTCGGGACCATTCGCAGCAATATACTCTTTGGAGTTGGGGTCAGTCGGGTCGTAGTCGGGATTCTTTTTCAAGTAGTTCCCGTTCTCATCCTTCATAAGAACATACTTCTGGCTGGTGACCAGGTTTGGATCATAGTCAGGATTTGCAACAGGATCACCGTTTTTATCCAACTCCGCTTCCCGCAGTATATCGGTAAAGCCACCGCCCTTCTTCATATAGGGGAGACTTGTCTCCAACGTGGGATCATAGTCCGGGTTGGGCTTGCCGACCTCCTCCGGCATCAGCAGCTGGGTGGCGTAGATGCCGTCCACCAGCTTGATGGGGGGCTGGGTGTCGGAGAGGGTGATGGTCATCTTCTCCACGGTGGTGAACTGGTCCAGCTTCTCGTCGGTGTAGGTCACGTCAATCTTCAGGTACTTGCTCAGCTCGTCGATGAGCACGTTGCGGCTGTCCCGCAGCTCCAGGGCGCTGTCCCCGGCGATGCCCTGGGCGCGGATCTGCTCGCTGAGGCCCCGGATGTTGTGGAGAAGGTCGTTTACCGCGCCCACGTCCTCCCGCAGGAGGTTGGCCTGGTTATCACGGACGGTCTCCGTGCGCTTGGCGGCGCTGTTGAGCAGCTGGCAGAGGGTCTTGCAGGCGGCCCGGAGCTGGGAGTCATACTCCTCGGTGCCCACACGCTGGTTCAGACCGTCCAGCATGTCGAAGACCTGGCCCAGCTGGTCCTCAATGATGCCCACGTCCTTCACGCCGCCGTTCTCCCCCTTGGCCACCTCGTCGTAGATGCTCTGGAGGGCCTGGAGGGCCTTCTGCTCGGCGGTGAAGGAGCCCAGCTCCGTCTGCTCATCCCGGAAGCGGATGTCCAGGTAGGGGTCCCGCAGCTGGGTCACGTCCCGGCAGAGGACGCCGTAGCCGATGTCGCTGTGGGTGTTGTTCTTGTACTTGGGCTGCCCGGTGGAGTTGAGGCTCACCAGATCCATGCGCTGGCGGGTGTAGCCCTTGGTGTTGATGTTGGCAATATTGTTGCCCGTCACGTTCAGGGACGCCTGGGAGGCGTAGATTGCCAGGCGGGCGGTGGTGAAGGAACTGAAAGTGCCGATTGTAGCCATGTCGTTATACTCTCCTTGTCTCTGGTCGCGTCTGCACTTACTATATAATACTATGCCGGAACCGGTTCTCAGGCCATGAAATCCGACTGGCGGGGGATCATCTCCCCCTGGGAGGCGTCCTGGGCCTCCATGGCGCGCTCAATGGCCCGGAGGTTGCACTCCAAGGTGTCCCGCGCCACCTGGGAGGCGGCCCGGAAGACCTTGTACCGGCCCCGCAGGGTCTCGGCGGCGCGCTTGGTCTCCATAAGCAGCTCGCTGGGGGCGCTGTCCTCCAAATCCCGCAGGGCGGTGCCCTGGAGGCCCATCCTGGCCAGCATGGCCTCCCGCTTCTGGTCGATGCCGCGCAGGGAGAGGCTCAGGGTCTGCTCCCGCTTCATGCAGGCGTCCACCGCGCCCAGGTCGCCCCGGCTGACGGCGGCGGTCTTCTCCTCCTCCACGCCGGACAGCTGTTCCAAGGCGTCCGACAGCTGGTTGATGAGCTTTAAGTAGGCCTGCCAGTCCTCCCGCTGCACCATCACTCACCCTCCTCCATCAGAAGCATCCGGGCGGCGGTTTCACGGGGGGCAATCTGGTACTCCCCGGAGCTGACGGCCCGGCGCAGCTCCTGAATCTTGCCGGTGGTGTTGTGGGTGCGCACCTGTTGGGACAGGCTGGCCACCGCCTCCCGGAAGTTCCGGCCCGCCGCCTCGCCGGCAGTGGAGAGGGTGCAGTGGTCATAGCTGGCGTCGGGCGCCTGGGCACGGCCCGCGCCGGCCCGGCCGGTGCGGACAATACTTTTCTTCTGTACGGGGCGGAAGCCCTCGGGACCTGTAATCAGCATACGGTTGACCTCCCAGTCGCCGCGCGGGCCGGGGGGCCGCCCCGTGGTGAACGCGCGGAATCACATCGTCTTTGTATTCTTTTTATCGGTCTGGAAACAGAAAAAATAATGAACGTTCAGAAAATTTTTACAAAATTCCACACTGGGCTCCCGGCGGAGCCGGAGAGGAAAAATACAGAAATGCAAAAAATGCGTTGCAAGCCGGGCCCGTTTCCGGTATAATGGGCCTATGACATACAGACGCCGCTCCGGCGGCGGCGGGAAATAACGGGGGTTTGCACGCATGGCTATGATGGATAACTGCAAAAAAGCGGAAATTTTTGACGATTCGGGAAACCTGCTCTGTGAGGCGGCCGTGAGCTGCGGCCCCATGGGGGGGCTGCTGCTGGACGTGCCGGCGGAGCTGGACTACAAGGCCCAGAGCCTCTTCCGCGTCCTGTTCTACGACCCCACGATGGGCATGGTGATGTGCCGCTGCACCCTCTCGTCCCCTCTGGACCTGCCGGAGGGGCGGCGCTCGCTGCGCTGCGACATCGCCGAACAGCTCAGCCAGGAGAACCGGCGGCAGGACGTGAAGGTCTCCCTGGGGGCGGAGGTGATGATCCACGTCTCCCGCCAGCCGGGGGACAAGGTGCAGGTCCCGCCGGAGGGCGTGAGCGCCAAGGTGTTCAACATCAGCGCCGGGGGCGTCTACCTGCGCACAGCCCTGGCCCTGAAGGAGGGCCGCCGGCTGTGGTTCGACTTCAAGGAGGCCGGGGGCACCATCCCCCTGGCGGCGGAGATCCTGCGGGTGGAGGACGCCACCATCTGGGGGCAGAGGCCCCTGTACGGCTACGGCTGCCGCTTCGTGGACCTGCCCACACGGTACGAGTCCCAGCTGCGCAGCTTCGTGTTCCGGGAGGAGATGCGCACCCGGAAGAGGGATTGACCGTATTATATGCACAATTACATAATACCGGACGCCGAGAGGGACGGGAGCGATGCTCCCGTCCCTCTTTTTGCGCAGAAATTCCCATAAAAAGGCAAAATGCCGGGCAGCGGTCCTGTCCGCTCCGGCAACAAGATCAACCGCGCCGGCGATGACGCCGCCGGTCTGGCTATTTCCGAGAAGATGCGCTCGTCCAGTCCGCCCAGGCCAACCAGGCGCCCCAGGGCGTTCTCCAGCTCCTGGGACAATCTATCCACTCGTTTTGAGATGTCACATCTCTACCTGCGCAAAGAGAGGACCGGGCTTGCGCCCGGTCCTCTCTTCAGCTCACCTTGTACGTCACCACGAACCCGTCCACATTGTTCCCGGAGACCTGGTAGTCCCCGCTGTCGGGCAGGTAGGCCTCCGTCCCCTGGCAGTACCAGATCTCATATGTCCCGTCCGCACAGTCCACGGTCAGGTGCTCCCCCTCGAAGGGGTAGCGGCGGAGCTCGTCAATATACTCCTCCAGGCACAGGTCCCCCTCCGCCATGGCGGTGGCGTGGGGCACGCCCACGTAGCGGAAGTGCCAGGGCTCGTCCCAGATGCCGGTCAGCTCCTCCTTCCCGGTCTCGTAGCGGACTACCCAGCCGTAGCGGTGGCAGTTCTCGTTGATCCAGGCGTACTCGCCGGTGCCGTCGTAGTCGCCGCTGGTGCCGTCGCCGTGGAGAATGGACAGGTCCACCACCAAGCCGGTGTGGTGCTCGCTGCCGCCGGGCTGGGCTACGTACTTTTTCGCGTGGTCCAGGCCGCTGCGCTCGGCGCTCTGGTCAAAGAGGTGCTGCTGAAATTCCTCGGTGCGGTGGCCGGCCACCACGTTGACGGACTTGCTGCCCCCCTGCTCCAGAAAGTCGTCCAAAAGGGCGTTCAGGGGCCCCATGGCGACAGGGGAGAGGAGCACCTCCATGTCCCGGACATAGTAGCTGCCGCTCTTCTCCTGGTAGATGGACACCAGATCCTGCTCCCGGGGGAAACGGAAGAGAATTTGGTTGTTGACCAGGATCAGCTCGCCGGTGTGCACCGCCTCCTCCCCCAGCTCCGTCAGGGTGCAGGCGATGCCGGAGGCGGTGGCCGCCTTGGCGGGCCGGGGCTCCTCGCTCTGGACGGGCTGGTTGGTCTGGACTCCCTGGGGCTCGCGGGGCGCGTCCTCCTCCTCCTCCGGCTGGCGGAAGAAGAGAAAAATGGCCGCCGCTGCCAGCACCAGGGCCAGCACCACGTAGAGAGGGCTGATGTAGACGCCGCGCCGGCGGCCGCTGTATCGTCTCATAGGTCTGTGTATCCTCCTTGGGTAGTCTGACTGCCGTTCAGCCTATCGCCGGCGGGCATCCTGGGTGCATCCCACTTGCATCCTTTTTGTAAAAATCATCCTGTGGGCGTCTCTACGCGGGGAGAGCACCGGCAGACCGCCCCTGCAGCAGGTTCCACATGAGAGAGCCGAGCTTGATCTCCTTCTCCATGGCCCAGCACTCCAGGGACACGGGGATGGACTGGCTGTCGTAGGTGAAGGAGATCTGCCCGTGGGCGGTGTAGTCCCCGTTGATCTGGGTGGTGCTGCAGGTCTCCTCCAGGATGCTCCGGTTGTAGTCGCCGTACCAATCGCTCTTGACGCTGTCCATCCCCCAGTAGTCCCGCCAGGCGCCGCCGAAGCCGGCCGCCCCCCGGAAGCCCCAGTCCAGGTCCATGCCGCCGTCCCAGTCCAGCTGGAAGGCGAGAATGCGCCCCGACTGAATGTCCACCGTCAGATTGATGGAGTAGGGCGCGCCGTTCAGAGATATGCGGTAGACCTGGAAGCTCATCTGGCTGGCGGTGTCCATATACAGGAAGTCCCCCAGGCCCGTGAACTCCAGCTGGCTGTCCGCGCTCCACAGCGCCGGCAGGCCGCCCATGCCCTGGAGGGTGCGCAGCTCCCTCCTCACCTCCGCCAGGCGGCCGGTCCACAGGGCCTTCTGCTCCTCGCTGAAGCGCTCCAGCTCCTCATCCGTGGCGGTCTTCAGCCAGGCGGCCCCCCCTTTCTGTTCGTTGGCGGACTCCTCGTAGGTGGCCGTGAGCAGGGTGGTCTCCTGGGTCCCCATGTCGTAGAGCCCCTGGACCACGCCGTCGCCCAGCTCCATGCGGCTCACGGTGGCGCTGCGCATAAGCAGCAGCTTCTCCGCCACCTGCAGCTGCATGCTCTCGGCGAAGCCCTCCCGCTCCTCCTGCTGGACAATATTGGGCCGGTCCAGCAGCTGCTGGTCCTCCAGCAGGGAGAGCTGCTCGGGCAGGAAGAAGGCTGCCGCCACCAGCGCGGCGGCCGCAAGGGCCATCAGTACGTTACGCATCGGCAATACCTCTCAGCTCCACCGTCACCTTGGTGCCCAGGCCCAGCTGGCTCTCGAAGCGCAGCACTCCCCCGTGGAGCTCCGCGATCTCCCGGCACAGGGCCAGCCCCAGACCCGCGCCGCCCTCGGCACGGGAGCGGGACTTGTCCACCATGTAGAAGGCCTCGGTGATCTTGCCCAGCTCCTCCTCGGGGATGCCCCGGCCCTGGTCGGACACGCTCAGGCGGTAGCCCTCCTCCGTCTCCCGGCCCTCCAGGACCACCACGGCCCCTGGATCGGAGGCCTTCCGGGCGTTGTCCAGCAGGTTTTGCAGCAGGGTCTGGAGCAGGGCGGGGTCCCCCCGCAGCACCCCCTCCTCCGCCTGGGTGACCAGGGAGAGGTCCTTGGCGTGCATGGCCGGCAGGCTGATGCGGGCCGCCTCGGCGCACAGCCGGTCCATGGACACGTTCCCCACGTCCGCCTCGGTGCGGCCCACCACCATCAGGCTCATAAGGGACAGAGAGAGGTTCTCCAGCCGCTTGCCCTCGGAGAAGATGTAGCTGGCGGCCTTGAAGCGGCGGCCCTCGTCCAGGGAGCGGGAGCGGAGCATGTCGGCGTAGCCGATGATGGAGGTCAGGGGGGTCTTCAGCTCGTGGACGAAGCTGGCGGTGAAGTCCTCCTGCCGGCGGGCGGCTTCCTCCAGCTCCTGGATATTTTTTTCGATGGCGTCGGCCATGTGGTTGAAGCTCACCGCCAGCTCGCTGATCTCGTCGTTGCCGGTGACCCTGGCCCGGGGGGTGTAGTCCCCCTGGCTCAGCTGGGTGGCCACCCGCCCCAGGCTGCGGATGGGCGTGGTGAGCCAGAAGGAGAAGGCGTACATCACCGCGCTGCTGACCCCCACCACCAGCAGGACGATCCACTGGTAGACCTGGTAGTGGATCTCCCGGTCGGAGTAGAGGCTGGAGATGTCCCGGACGGTCTCCATGTACAAGGTCCCGTCGGGCAGGGAGACAGGGCCCGCGCAGTGGACCAGCACCCGCCCGCTGTTCTCCTCCCGGCGCAGGACGTAGCCGGAGGAGCGGCGGTCGATGCTGTCGAGCAGCTCCTGGTCACTGGCGGAGCTCAGGGAGGAGTGGACCTGGACGCCCTCCCGCGTGCTGACCCGGAACTGGTAGTCGGCGAAATAGGGATCCTGCTCCAGGGTGCGGGTGATGCTGCGGCCCCGGTCGCTCAGGTTCTCCAGGGTGACGCCCCTGGCGTTGCACACGGCCTCGTAGGTGATGCGCAGCATCTGCATCTCCTCCTGGGCTACGTCCACCTCCCGGTCCAGGGCGGAGCGGAAGGAGAGGGAGATGAGCAGATAGCTCCCCACCCCGGTGGACAGCAGCAGGATGCACAGCGCGGCCATGGTGACTTTCCAGGCGAATTTCATTCCTCCCGGACCTCCAGCCGGTAGCCCACCTTGTAGACGGCGGCGATGCGCTCCTGCCAGCCCAGCTTCTTGCGCAGGCGCTGCACATGGAGGTCCACGGTGCGGCTGTCGCCCATGTATTCGTTCTCCCACACCCGCTCGTAGATGGTTTCCCTGAACAGGGCGATGTTTTTATTCTGGAGGAAGAGCATCAGGAGGTTGTACTCCTTGGCGGTGAGGGGGACCACCTCGCCGGCCTTGGTGACCACGCGGGACTGGGTGTCCACCACCACGTCGCCCACGGCGATGCGGCTCTCGGTCTTGTGGTAGCGGCGCAGCACGGTCTCCACCCTGGCCAGGAGCTCGGCGATCTCAAAGGGCTTGACGATGTAGTCGTCGGCCCCCAGCTTCAGCCCCTTGATGCGGTCCTTCACCGCGCTGCGGGCGGTGATGAAGATGACGGGGATGTCCAGAGGGGCCAGGTACTCCATGAGCTCGAAGCCATCGATACCGGGGAGCATCACATCCAAAAGGATGAGGTCGTACTTCCGGCTCTCCGCCGCGTCGGCGGCGTCCGTCCCATTGTCCAGGCAGTCGCAGGAGTAGCCTGCCGAGGTCAGGCTCATATCCAGCAGATCCGCAATGGGTTTTTCATCTTCTACAACTAGAATTTTAATCATGGGGGTCTCCTTCTGCCGCGCCGCTTCGCGGCGCGGGGGGTAGTCCCTGCCGGGACGGGGGATGCGGGGGCTGCGCGCCCCCGCGCCCTGCGGTTACTTTTTGTGCAAACAAAAAGTAACCAAAAAATTGCCAAAACCGGAGGTTTTGGATTCCTATTTTTTGATTTGTTTTGCGCTTGAGGCTGGGTCTGGGGTGTCTAAATTGGTGCTGGCCGCTTACTTGGACTTCTGCGTCTGTTTGGGAGTGTTCTTACGGTGGTGCCAATACCTGGAGGAACAGACTGCACAGCCTCTCTGACATGCGCCGCAGGAAAGGGTACGGGCTCCTTTTTGGGAGTTTAGGCGAATCTATAATAGGGCGTTCCCCGTTGATGGCTCTACCCCTTTGAAAGGCCGGCAGGCGGAGTTATTCAAGTGCCAAGCCCCTAGATCAGAACCCCGTAGGATTTCTAGTTCACGTGGCACCGCAACTCTTCATCTCCACCCAATGTCCGTGAGTCCCCCGCCGAGGCGGCGCGCCCAAAGGGCGGCCCCGAGAGGGAGGTCTGGAACCCCCGGTTCCAGCGGTTTTTCCGTCCGCTTTTGGGCGTCCAAAAGCGGACCGCAGGGTCCGGGGCCGCGTAGGCCCCGGGGCTGTAGGGCTGCGCCGCAGCCCCATCGCTAGGACTAAACCATCTTCTCTGGGTCCACCGCCTCCTCATAGGCCTCCTCCGTCAAAAAGCCGCATTGAAGGACGGCCTCCTTCAGCGTAATCCCCTCCCGGTGGGCCAGCCGGGCCGCCTGGGCCGCCCGCTCATAGCCGATGCCGGGCGTGAGGCACGTGACCAGCATCAGCGAGCGCCGCAGATACGCCGCCATGGCCTCCCGGTCGGCCCGGAGGCCCTCCAGGCAGCGGACACGGAAGGAGTCCATCACATCCGCCAGCAGGCGGGCGGACTGGAGAAAATTGTAGGCGATGACAGGCATGAAGACGTTCAGCTCGAAGTTCCCCTGGCTGGCGGCAAAGCCGATGGCCGCGTCGTTGCCCATGACCTGTACCGCCGCCATGGTTACTGCCTCGCACTGGGTGGGGTTGACCTTGCCGGGCATGATGGAGGAACCGGGCTCGTTCTCCGGGATGGTAATCTCCCCCAGGCCGCAGCGGGGGCCGCTGGCCAGCCAGCGCACATCGTTGGCAATCTTCATCAGATCCGCCGCCAGAGCTTTCAGGGCTCCGTGGGCGTGGACCAGGCCGTCCCGGCTGGAGAGGGCGTGGAACTTGTTAGGGGCCGTGCGGAAGCGGCGGCCGGTGAGCTGGGAGATCAGCTCCGCGCTCTTTTGGGCGAAGCCCGGCGGGCAGTTGAGGCCCGTGCCCACGGCGGTACCCCCCAGGGCCAGATCCCGCAGGGGCTCCAGCGAGGAGCGGATATACCCGTGACAGGCCTCCGCCATGGCGCGCCAGCCGCTGATCTCCTGGGAGAAGCGCAGGGGGACCGCGTCCTGGAGATGGGTGCGGCCGATCTTAATCACGTCCCGGTTCTCCTCCTCCAGCCGCCCCAGGGTCCGCCCCAGCGCTTCCAGGGCGGGCAGGACCCGCCCCTCCAGGGCGCACACGGAGGCGATGTGCAGGGCTGTGGGGAAGGTGTCGTTGGAGCTCTGGGACATGTTCACGTGGTCGTTGGGGTGCACCTGGACGCCGGCGGCGGCGCACAGGTGGGCGATCACCTCGTTGACGTTCATGTTCGACTGGGTGCCGCTGCCGGTCTGCCAGACCCGGAGGGGAAACTCCCCGTCCCGCGCCCCCGTCAGAATCTCGTCGCAGGCGGCGGCGATGCGGCCGCACCGGTCCTCGTCCAGCCGGCCGCAGGAGCGGTTGGCCAGGGCCGCCGCCTTCTTCAGCACGGCAAAGGCCCGGATGATCTCCGCCGGCATCCGCTCCTCGCCGATGGCGAAGTTCTGGAGGCTCCGCTGGGTCTGGGCCCCCCAGAGACGGTCGGCGGGGACGTATACGGTCCCCATGGTGTCCTCCTCGCGGCGGCAGTCGGGTGTGTGTTCTGGCATGGCGGCGTCCTCCCTGTTTCTTTCGTCTGCATTGTATTAGAATAGCAAATTTGACGGGAAATTACAACAGGGATTTTTGGCCGGGGGCGGCTTTTCCTCCCCCAAGGCGCGCCGCCGGCATCTTTCTCTCGCCCGGCGCATACACTGGGACAAGCAATCACAAGGGGGAATGACTATGACGATTCGGCGCAGGCCGCGGAGAGGGCGGCTGGCGGCCACCCTGGTGCTGGCGGGGGCGGTGCTCTATCTGGTGGCGGCTACGGCGGGGAGCTCCACGGTCCAGGGGGCCCTGGAGCGGCTGGGACGGCAGGGGGATCTGGCTCTGGCCATCCTGCGCTGCCAGCTGGGGGGGTGGACCGGGGAGGACGGCCTGCCCCCGGCGGCGGCGCTGTGCATCGGGCAGAGCCCGGTGCTCCTGTCCGGCAGGGAGGCGGTGCTGGGGCTGTGGCAGTCCGTTGAGGAGGATGACAGCGCCGGCGGCCAGGAGGTCCCGGAGAAGACTCCCCCGCCCTCCGCCGCCCCGCTCCCGGAGGAGCCGGTGGAGCCGGAGGCCCCGCCGGAGTTCCCGGACAACGGCGTGGCCGCCCGGACCCTGTCCCCCTCCTCTCCGGAGGGCTATCTGGTGGCGGGGGACGTGTACATCAACAACCGCAGCGATCTGGAGCTGGACGCCTCCATCTTCCACGAGACCTTCGCCGCCGCCCTGGCGGAGGAGGAGGGGCCCCAGGTGCTCATCGTCCACACCCACGGCAGCGAGGCCTACACCATGCCCCCCGGCCAGGAGTACGTCCCCAGCGGGGAGAGCCGCACCACCGACAGCCAGTTCAACGTGGTCCGGGTGGGGGACGAGATCGCGGCAGTGCTGGAGGCGGCGGGGCTGGAGGTGCTCCACGACGCCGCCCTCCATGACTACCCGGAGTACAGCGGGGCCTACGGCCGCTCCCTGGAGACCGTGGAGCGGTATCTGGAGGAGTACCCCACCATCCGCTTCGTGCTGGACGTGCACCGGGACGCCATCTCTGACGGGGACGGCAGCCCCTACAAGGTCATCAGCAATGTGGAGGGCCGCAGCGCCGCCCAGATGTCCTTCGTCATCGGAACCGACGGCGGGGGACTGGAGCACCCCCAGTGGCGGGAGAACCTGAAATTCGCCGCCGCCGTGCAGCAGGAGCTGGCGGGGCGCTACCCCACGCTGATGCGGCCCATCACCGTGCGCAACTCCCGCTACAACCAGCACACCACCACGGGGAGCCTCCTGGTGGAGATGGGGGCGGCGGGGAATTCCCTGGACGAGGCTCTGCTGTCCGCCCGGCTGCTGGGGGAGGCCCTGGCGGAGGTGATCCTGGAGACGGGCGCGGAAGCGCAGGAGGGCGCATAAATGCGGCAGCACCACCGGCATAGCCGGTGGTGCTGTGCGGCTTGCGGGATTTCCCGCTTTCCTGCGGTCTCCCCTGTGCGCCGGTTCTCTTTATTGCAGAATCGACCGGATATTGTCCTGAATCCGCTCCGTCAGCGCCTCATACCGGTCCCGCTCCTCCGGGGTGAAGCCGGACAGCCGGGCCTCCTCAAAGTCCCGCAGCGCGTTTTCCAGGTCGGCCAGCACCGGCCCGGCGGCGGCGGGAAAGGCGATGTGCAGGCGCTTCTCCCGCTGGCCGGGGTCCCGGACCTCCTCCACCGACAGCAGCCCCCGGCCGCTCAGGCGCTTGAGCGCCATGGTGAGGGCCCCCTTGGACAGCCCCGTGAGCGCCGCCAGCTCCCGCCGGCCGCCGCCGCCCGCCTGGCGCAGGCACAGCAGGAGCCCCGCATCCCGCAGGGACAGGCCGCTCTTCAGGGCGGCGGGCTCCAGGCAGTAGTCCAGCAGCTTTTTCTCCCGGAAGAGGTCGTAGAACAGGCCCCGCCCCTCCAGGGCCCCGGCGTGGACATGGGTGCGCTCCTCCCCCAGCCGGGTGGAGCCGGGCAGAGGCAGGGCCGCCCCGTCCTGGGCGGCGTCGAAGAGGAAGCGGTAGACCTTCAGCCGGCTCTTCTCGTACTCCTCCTCGTCCAAAACGGCCTTGTAGAACTGGTTGTAGTATTCAAACACCGTCAGCTTCATCCGCACGGTCTTGGAGATGCTCAGAGCCTGGGAGGCCAGGGAGCCCTTGGTCCGCACGTAGTAGTACACCGGCACCTGGAGGGCAAAGAAGGTCTGGGCGTGGCGGATGTACTCCAGGTTGAACATGAAGTCCTCGCACCAGCTGATGTCCGGGTCCATCCGCAGATGGTGGGCCTCCACCAGCTCCCGGCGGTAGAGCTTGTTCCACAGCACGCCGTAGTAGAAGTCGGCGGGGTTCTCCATCATGTGGGCGGCGTACTCCTCACGGGTGAGGACCGTGTCCTCGTCGATGTCCCCCTTGTGGGACACCCGCTCCCCCACCACGCGGTAGAAGTCCGCCACCACCATGTCGCAGCCCCGGCTCTCGGCGGCCCGGACCAGGAGCTTGGTGGCGTTGGGGGTGATCCAGTCGTCGCTGTCCAGAAACTGGAGGTAGCGGCCCCGGGCCTGGCTGATGGCCTGATTCCGGGTGTCGGAGACGCCGGTGTTCTCCTTGTGGATCACCCGCACCCGGCTGTCCGCGGCGGCAAAGGCGTCGCAGATTCCGCCGGAGCCGTCCCGGCTGCCGTCGTTGGCCAGGATGAGCTCAAAGTCGGTGAACTCCTGATTCAGAACGCTCTCCACGCAGCGGCGCAGGGACGCCTCCGCGTTATATACGGGCACGATGATGCTGACGCATGGGTCCATAGGAAACCCCTCCTAAGTCAAATTTGCACGCCCCTCCAGGGCCAGAAGCCGGGCCTTCACCGCCACGCCGGCGGCGTAGCCGGTGAGGCCGCCGTCCGCCCCCACCAGGCGGTGGCAGGGGATGACGATGGAGATGGGATTGCGCCCCACCGCCCCGCCCACCGCCTGGGCGGACATGCGGGGCCGCCCCAGGGCCTGGGCGGCGCGGGCCGCCAGAGCGCCGTAGGTGAGCGTCTCCCCGTAGGGAATCTCCAGCAGCAGGGACCACACCAGCTGGCGGAAGGGCGTGCCGGCAGGTCCCAGAGGCAGCTCCCGGGGGGAGGGCCGCGCCCCGGCGAAGTAGCGCTCCAGCCACGCCGCCGCCGCCCGCAGCACCGGCAGATCGGGCCGGGCCTCCGCCGCCGGGGACAGCCCCGCCCCGAAATATGCCTGTCCCTCCAGCCACAGCCCCGTCAGCCGGCGGCCGTCGCTGGCCAGGGTGATCCGCCCCACAGGGGAGGGACATGCGGCGGTATAGCGCATCTGCGGAGGCCTCCTCTCTTTCGATGAGGTGATTGTACCACAAAAATGAGAAAAAGGATAGGGGGAGAGGAAAAAGTTTCCGGCTCCCCCGCCAAAAAAGCGGCGCGCGGCAAAAACCGCGCACCGCTTTCTATTTTGATCCATGTGCCCGCTATGTCCACAGCGCCAGCAGCAGCAGAATCACCGCGCCCAGCCCGGCCAGAAACGCCAGGCCGATGAGCAGCGCCGCCCGCAGCGCCGCGAAGGCGTACACCCGCCGCTCCTCCGGGGAGAACTCGCTCTCCGGCGCCTGGGGCGCGGGGGACTGCAGGTCCCGCTCCCGGCGGGGGAGGCGGAGGGAGGGGCGCTCGATGCCGCTCATGTCGGCTATCGTGCGGCCGTCGTCCTCCTCCATGGGGGCATGCTTCCGCTCCATGCCCTACTTGTCGTAGAGATGGCAGACCACGAAGTGGCCCGGCTCGATCTCCTTCTGCTCCGGGGCCTCGTGCTTGCACTTCTCCATGCAGTTGGCGCAGCGGGTGTGGAACTTGCACCCGGCGGGGGGATTGGCGGGGGAGGGAATGGAGCCCTCCAGCACAATCCGGTTCATCTTCGCCGTGGGGTCCGGGATGGGGATGGCGGAGAAGAGTGCCTTGGTGTAGGGGTGCAGGGGGTTCTTGAAGATGTCCACCGTGTCGCCGTACTCCACCAGGTTGCCCAGGTACATCACGCCCACCGTGTCGGAGATGTGCTCCACCACGCTCAGGTCGTGGGAGATGAACAGGTATGTGAGCTTATACTTCTCCTGCAGCTCCTGGAGCAGGTTGATGATCTGGGCCTGGATGGACACGTCCAGGGCGCTGACGGGCTCGTCGCACACCACGAACTCCGGGTTCAGGGCCAGGGCCCTGGCGATGCAGATGCGCTGGCGCTGGCCGCCGGAGAACTCGTGGGGATAGCGCTCCTTGTGGAAGCTCTGGAGACCGCAGTTGTCCATGACCTGGTCGATATAGTCGTTGAACTCCTCCTTGCTCACCAGGTTGTGCTCCCGGACGGCCTCGCCGATGATCTCCCCCACCGGCAGACGGGGGGACAGGGAGGAGAAGGGGTCCTGGAAGATGATCTGCATCTGGGTGCGCAGAGCGCGCATCTCCTTGGCGCTGAAATCATAGACCTCCTTGCCGTTGAAGAGCACCTGGCCGCCGGTCTTCTCCCCGGACAGGCGCAGAATGGTCCGGCCGGTGGTGGTCTTGCCGCAGCCGGACTCCCCCACCAGGCCCATGGTGGTGCCCCGCTTGAGGTTGAAGGTGACGCCGTCCACGGCCTTGACGTGGCCCACGGTGTGGCTGATCATGCCGCCCTTGATGGGGAAGTACTTCTTCAGCCGGTTGACCATCAGGATATACTGGGGGTCATAGGTGACGGGGGTGTAGTCGTCGCCGGGCTTGGGGGCGGAGGGACCGGCGCGCAGGTCCTTCTGCACGCGCTCCGCGCGCTTCTCCTGCTCCTGCTTGAGCTCCTCCGGGGTCTTCCCCGCGGTGTCGCCGGGGGTGTAGCGGCCGGCTCCCTGGCCGAGGCCCTGATTGATTCCCATTACGCTTCTCCTCCCTTCCCGTTCTTCTCATAGTACCGGTAGCAGGACACCTTGTGGGTCTCGCTGAGGCTGATCTCGTGGGGGTACGCCCCGGCGCAGGCCTCGCACTGCATCTCGCAGCGGTCCTTGAAGTAGCAGTAGTTGGGCATGTTCACCGGGTTGGGCACCTTGCCGGGGATGGAGTAGAGCTTCTCCACCTGCTTGCCCACCACGGGCTTGGAGGCCATCAGGCCGATGGTGTAGGGGTGGGCGGGGTGGGCAAAGATCTCCTCGGCGGTGCCCTTCTCCACGATGCGCCCGGCGTACATGACCACCACGTAGTCCGCCATCTCGGCGATGACGCCCAGGTCGTGGGTGATGAACATGATGGAGGAGTTGATCTTGTCCTTCAGGTGGCGCAGAAGATCCAGCACCTGGGCCTGGATGGTCACATCCAAGGCGGTGGTGGGCTCGTCGGCGATGATGATCCTGGGGTTGCAGGCCAGGGCCATGGCGATCATCACGCGCTGGCGCATGCCGCCGGAGAGCTCGTGGGGGTACATGCGGTACACGCCCTCGCTGTTGGCGATGCCCACCAGCTCCAGAAGCTCGATGGTCCGGCGCTTCACGTCCTCCTTGCTCTTGCCCTCGCCGTCGTGGAGGGCGATGACCTCGTTGAGCTGGTCCCCGATGCGGAAGACCGGGTTGAGGCTGGTCATGGGCTCCTGGAAGATCATGGAGATATAGTTGCCCCGCAGATTCTGCATGACCGTGTTGGGTGCCTTGGTGATGTCGTAGGCCTTGTCGCCCAGGTTCAGGCGGATGGCGCCCTCCACGATCTGGCCCTGGGGCCGCTGGAGGAGCTGCATGAGACTGAGGCTGGTGACAGACTTGCCGCAGCCGGACTCGCCCACCACGCCCACGGTCTTGCCGATGGGGACCTCGTAGCTCACGCCGTCCACGGCCTTGACCGTGCCCACGTCGGTGTAGAAGTAGGTGTGGAGATTGTCGAACTCCACGGCGTTGTTGGGGTCCTTCATCTGGGTGAGATACTCGCTTTCGGGCACGTTCTTGCGCTTGCGCTGCTTCTCAAACTCGCCCGTAATGCGGCGGTTCTCCCTGGAGATGCGGCGGGACTCCTTGGCGGACAGATAGCCCTCGGGTTTCTTTTTTGCCATGTTCCTCTCTCCTCCCTTCTCAGCGCTTCATCTTGGGATCGAAGGCGTCGCGCAGGCCGTCGCCCACGAAGTTGAACGCCAGCACCGTCAGCATCAGGCACACGCCGGCGGGGATCCAGACGAACCAGTAGTTGGTCAGCACGTAGGAGTTGCTGACGTCGTTGATGATGTTGCCCCAGGAGGCGAAGGGGAACTTGACGCCCAGGCCCAGGAAGCTCAGGGTCGCCTCCGTGATGATGGTGGAGCCCAGGCTCATGGTGCAGATCACGATCAGCTGGGGAATGACGTTGGGAATCAGGTGCTTGAAAATGCGGCGGGAGACGCTGATGCCGCAGGCCTCGGTGGCGGTCATAAACTCCTGCTCCCGCAGGGAGAGGATCTGGCCGCGGACCATGCGGGCGATGCTGGGCCAGCCCAAAAAGCCCAGCAGCAGCATCAGGTAGAACATGCGGACCTGGGGGTCCACCCGCATGCCGTCCATGGCCGCGCCCAGTATGATCAGCAGGGGCATGGAGGGGATGCAGTAGAAGATGTCCACGATACGCATGATGAGGTTATCCACCCAGCTGCCGAAGTAGCCGGAGATACCGCCCATGATGATGCCCAGCACCGAGGAAATCAGCACCACGATGAAGCCGATGATCAGGGACACCCGGCCGCCGTACATCAGGCGGGTGAGCATATCCATGCCGTTGCGGTCCGTGCCCAGCCAGTGGGTGCCGGTGGGGGAGGCGTAGGTATCCAGCACGCGGGTGGCCGTCTCCTGGTTCACCGACCAGATGCGGGTGTAGGCGTCGTAGACCACGGTATATTCCGCAGTCTCGCCGTTCTCGGTGTAGTCAAAGGCCTCCAGGCCCGCGTCCAGGGCCTCCATCAGGGCTTCGCGGAAGCCGGTGGAGATCACCGTGCCGCTGGTCCGGGACTGGACCACGTACCGGCTCAGAGCGGCGATGCCCTCACTCCCCTGGGTGATGATGCCGTCCGCGTCCACGCTGTAGCTGCCGCCGTCGGCCTTGAAGTCGCCGCCGCCGGCCACGTAGGCCTTCAGGGCGTTATACTGGAACTCGGCGGAGAAGGTCACGGAGGAGTCCTCCGCCTGGACGATGTCCAGGTAGGCCGCGCCGATGAGGGTATTGCCGCTGTAGATGGAGTAGAGCCCGTCGCCCTCCTGCACCACGCCGTATTCCGCATCCTTATAGGTGAAGGAATCGGCCTTCTTCTGGATGGCCAGGACGGTCTGGGCCTGGAGGACAGAGCTGTAGTCGTCGCCGAACTTCAGATAGCGGTACTCGCTGTTCTCCGAGACGCCCACGTACTCCTTGTTCATATACTCCACCCGGTAGAAGAGCTCGTCCTGTCCGTGGGGGCTCACCGCGCCGCCCAGGAAGGAGAAGACGAACATCACCACCAGGACGCTCAGGCCCACAATGGCCAGCCGGTTGCGGAAGAACCGCTTGGCCACCAGCGTGCCGGGGGAGAGCACTTGTACGCGCCGGTCATCGTTCAAAGACAGCTGCTCGGTCTCCTCGCCGGTCTTGTTCCGGTTGTCCTTGTTCTCTTGCATAGCTCGCTCCTCCCTTCCTTAGGCGATGCGCACACGGGGGTCTACCACCGCGTACAGGATGTCGGCGATCAGGTTGCCCGCCAGGGTGAGGATCGCCATAAACGTCAGATAAAACATGGAGAAGGGGATGTCGCCGCCGGTCATGGCCTGGTAGGAGATGTAGCCGATGCCGGGGATGGCGAACAGGGTCTCCGTGATCAGCGCGCCGGAAAACAGGCCCGGCAGACTGCCGCCCACAATGGTCACCAGGGGGATGAGGGTGTTGCGGAAGGCGTGGTGGTAGATGACCTTTCGCTCGCTCAGGCCCTTGGCCCGGGCGGTGCGGATATAGTCGGCGCTGAGCACCTCCAGCATGTTCGTCCGGGTGTAGCGCATCAGGGAGCCCACGGAGATCACCGTCAGTACCAGCACCGGCAGCACCAGGTGGTGGGCCATGTCCAGGATCTGCCCCATGCGGTCGAGCTGGTAGTAGTTGCGCCCGATGAGGCCCACCAGATCAAACCAGCCCAGGCGCACGGCGAAAACCAGCTTCACCAGGGAGGCGAAGAAGAAGGTGGGCAGAGAGATACCCATCAGGGCAAAGGTGGAGATCGCGTAGTCCGCCCGGGAGTACTGCTTGGTGGCGGCCACCACCCCCAGGGGGATGGCGATGATCAGCTGCAAAACCAGGGAGATGGCCCCCATGACGAAGGAGGCCCCGATGCAGTTCTTGAAGACATTTACCACGGGCTGGGTGAACTTCCAGCTGTCGCCGAAGTTGCCCCGGATCATCTCGCCCAGCTGCATGAAGTAGCCGGGGATGATGCCCACATCCAGATGGTACTGCGCGTTGAGCTGGTCAAGCCACTCGCCGTAGGACTTGCTGCCGGGCTGCTGGCTGAGCTGCATGGCCATGGCCTCCACGTAGCTTGTGGGCAGACAGCGCATCAGCACATAGATGACGAAGCAGACAAAGAACAGGATCACCACGCTGAGCAGCAGGCGCTTGACAATGTATTTTCCCATGTACTCCCCTCCAATTCGTAAAAGTGAAATAAAAAGTATCCTGCCCATCAGGAGGGCCGCTTCGGTATTGGACCGGAGCGGCCCGTCTCATGTGCAGGACACAGGCCCGCCCGCCGGCGTTTCCGCCGCCGGGCGGGCCGCTTGCGTGTGCAGAGTATTCCTTTGGATTGCGCGGACTGCGGGCAGAGCGCCCCCAGGCGCGCCGCCGGGAATTACTTCAGCTCGAGGGTCTCGATCTCGCTGGCGTAGCCCCAGTAGGGAGTCATATCCTTGGTGATGCTGTCCACGTTCACACGCTCGGTGGAGAAGATCACGCAGTCGGTGCGCTGATAGATGGGGATCTCGCAGGCCCAGTCAACCACGATGTCCAGGGCCTCCTTGTAGATGATCTTGCGGTAGCTCTGATCCAGGGAGGCGCGGGCGTCCATGATCAGGGTATCCAGCTCGGCGTCCTGAATGAGGTAGTAGTTGTTGCTGCCGCCGGGAGCCTTAGCGCCGTTGGCGATGTCAGAGTAGTAGATCTGATACATGTCGGGGTCGGGCGTAGCGCGCCAGGCCATGGTCCACATCTCGGCGGTGCCGGCGTCCAGCTTGCTGCTGATGGTGGCGGTGCCGTCAGAGAGGTCGGTGACGATGAGGTTAAAGCCGATGGTGCTCAGGGCGTCGCTGGCCATCTTCATGATCAAGAAGTTGGGGTGATCGCCCTTGCCGCCGGCAGAGATCATGATCTCGTACTCCAGGCTGGCCCCGTCGGGAGCGGCGGTCAGCTTGCCGTCGGTGACGGTGTAGCCGGCGGCCTCAAAGAAGCCCAGGGCGGCCTGGAGGGCGGCGGCGTACTTCTCCTCGTCGCTCATGCCGGCGGTGTAGATGTCGTTGCCGTTCACGTCCACGGAGAAGGCGACCTTATAGCCCTCGTCGGTGACGCGGGGAGCGGCCCAGGAGGTGTTGGAGATGGGGTAGTTGATGACCTCGGCGAACTCGCCGTAGTAGGAGTCGATGACCACGTCGCGGTACACGCACAGCACGGTGGCGATGGCCTTGCGCAGGCACTTGGACTCATAGGAGCTGCCGTCGCCGCCCACGCTGACGTTCTTGGAGTTGATGCCGATGTAGCCGTAGCCCAGGTAGTCGGTGGTCTTGATGGTGATCACGTCGCCGTCCAGGCTCTCGCTGCCGTTGATCTCCGCCATCTGAGCGACGGCCTCGTTGGAGAAGGAGGGGGAGGCGATGTCGGCGGCGCCGGACTGGATGGCGTTGATCTTGTCGGCCTCGCTCATGAACTTGAAGTTGATGTGCTTGATTTTGGGCTCGCCCTTGTAGTAGTGGGGGTTGGCGTCCAGGGCCACCACGCCGGTGCCGCTGTCATAGCTGGAGAAGACGTAGGGACCGAAGCCCAGGGGCACGGTGCTCTTGGCGCGGATGGTGCTCAGATCGCCCTTGGGGAAGCCGAACATGTTGTTCTCGTAGTCATACAGGCTCTCGTCGCCGTAGTAGTGCAGGGGGGTGGGGCTGATGCTCAGCTGGTAGATGAGGGCCGCGTCCACGCCGTTGGCGGTGATCTCCACGGTGTACTCGTCCAGCTTCTTCACGCCGGAGATGTTGGGGGCGGAGTCGCCGGTGCTGATACCCATGGTGGAGTACGCATACACGTCGGCGGGAATGAGGTCGCTCAGGGCGCTGCCGCCGGTCTCGGCCTCCATGGCGGAGAAGTTCCAGTCATAGTTTTCGCCGATGGCCATGAAGAAATCCTTCACAGTGGCGCCGGCCTCCAGGGAGAAGCCCCAGTTGGGAGCCACGTTCTCGATGGGATCCTCGGCGGTGTTGGCGCCGGCGGCGATGAGGTAATCCACGATCTCCTGGGCGAACTTCACGCCGCCGTCGTTGACGGCAGCCCAGAAGGCGGTCTGCTGCTCCTCGGTGACATAGGTGAAGTCGGTGTTGTCCTCACCCAGGGAAGCCAGCATGGCAGCCAGGGTGGTCATGTTGGCGCGGTACTCCTTCATGCCCTGGATGTTGGTGGCAAAGAGGGTGACGTTGCCGTCATAGGTGGGATCGGAGTAGGCGTAAATGGAGAAGATCAGGTCGTCGGCGGTGACTTCCTCGCCATCGGAGAACTTCAGGCCCTTCATCAGCTCGATGGTGTAGGTAACGGTGCCGTCGGCATTCTCGGTGACGGTCCAGTTGGCGGGCCCCTTGTAGGTGTAGTCGGTGCCGTTGTAGGTGCGGGTCTCGCCCTCGATGCCGTTGTAGATGATGCCGGCCTCGCGGTCCAGAACCAAGGTGCCGCCGCTGACCAGGTCAACCACGTCCTGATCGGGCACGCAGGAGGCGAAGAAGGGGGAGAACTTGCCCTCGAAGGTGTCCTGGGCAATGACAAGGGTGTCATTGGCGGGAGCCGCAGGGGCATCGGTCTGGTTGTCGTTGTTGTTGTCGGGCTGCTGGGTCTGGTTGTCGTTGTTGTTGGCATTGCTGCCGGGCGTATTGCCGCCGCAGCCGGCCAGCAGGCCAATGCACATCACCAGAGCCAGAAGCATTGCAAGGATACGGTTGCTTCTTTTCATGGTTTCTATGGTTCCTTCCTGTCATATTTTTGAACAAAAACGGGAATCCCCGTTGTTCACAGTGTCATCGCGGTTTTGGGACAAAACCGCGGCAGAAGGCGGGACCGCCTTCTGCAAAGAGGGCTTTTCAGCGCTCCTCCCGGTACTCCAGTCCCAGGACCGCCCCGCGCAGGGCCAGCATGGCCGCCGCCGCGCCCAGCTGGCACAGCAGGTAGGCCGCCGCCCCCAGGGCCAGGCCCTCCGGGCCGTGGAGAAGCAGGTAGACCGTCTCCCCCAGCGCCGCCGCACCGGCCAGAACAGCCGCCGCCAGCGTCCTGCGGGGCAGCTTTTTCACCGTGCCGTCGTAGACGTACTGCCGCAGGCGGACGCCCCCGGCGGCCAGCCGGACCGCGGCCCAGGCGGCCAGCACGCAGGCGATCAGCGCCGCCGCGTAGGGGAGCAGAATGTAGAAGCACCGGCCGGTCCCCGGCGCGGAAAAACACCCGGCGGCGGCCTCCGCTACCACCGCCGCCGCCCCCAGGACGGCCAGCCGGACTGCGGTCCTCCCGGAGCCGTTGGCCAGGGAGTAGGTCGCGCCGGTATAAATATAGTCCCCGGAGGGGGTTTGGTGAAAGCTGTCCAGATAGGCCCTGCGGCCCTTTTTGCGCTGGGCCATAGTCAGAGCCCTCCCGGTCGATGGGGATGCATAATGAGAGACATCCTCCTGCATTATACCGCACCTCCGGTCTTTTTTCAAGTGGGACTATCCGGCAGAGCGGCATAAAATCACTTTTTTTACGATATGACCAATGCGGCCCGCTCCTCCCGCGAAAATTTCTCGTTTTTTCAGCGGGGGCTTTGGGCAAAAATAGTCAATTTACATAAAACCCCTCCGGTCATCCGCCCCAAAATGCCGGGGCGGCGGACGGAAAAAGCCTATCCGTCCACCGCCCGCAGACTGACTTAGATGGGGTTGGCGTCGATCCACTTGGAGATGGCCTCGCCGATCTCCTTGATGCAGCCGGGGGCGTAGGGCAGTTTCATGCCCACGGCCTGGGCCGCCTCCTCGAAGGTTTTGGTGCCGGCGATGTCCACGAAGGCCAGGTAGCGCTTCCACGCGTCCTCCCGGTTCTCCATGGAGGCCATCCAGAACTGGAAGGCCATGGTCTGGGCCATGCAGTAGTCGATATAGTAGAGGGGGTAGAGGTAGATGTGCAGCTGCCGCTGCCAGCCCGCGCCCCGGCCGTAGAAGGGCAGGTCCTCGAAGTCGATCCAGGGGCGGTACTTCTTCTCCAGCTTCAGCCAGGTCTCGTTGCGCTGGGCGGGGGTCAGATCCGGGTTCTCGTACATGAGGTGCTGGAACTCGTCCACCATGCACCCGTAGGGGATGAAGATGAGGGCGTCCTCGCAGTGGCCCACCTCGTACTTGCGGGTGAGGGGGCCGAAGAACTTCTCATGCCAGGGGGAGGTGAGGAACTCCATGGACATGGAGTGGGTCTCACAGCCCTCCATAGTGGGCTGCTCCAGAGCGGAAAGGCAGCCGCTGCGCATGGCCCGGTAGGCGGCGAAGGCGTGGCCCGCCTCGTGGGTGAGCACGTCCACATCGCCGGAGGTGCCGTTGAAGTTGGAGAAAATGAAGGGGGCCTCGTAGGCGGCAAACTCGGTGCAGTAGCCGCCGGGGGCCTTGCCGTCCTTGCTGAGCACGTCCAGCAGCTCGTTGCCGAAGAGGAACTCGGCGAACTCCTTCGTCTCCGGGCTCAGCTCCCGGTACATCTCCAGGCCGGCGGCCAGGATCTCGTCCGGCGTGCCCTGGGGGTTGGCGTTGCCGTCGGGGAAGAGGAGGACGTCGTCGTAGAACTTCAGCTTGTCCACCCCCAGGCGCTGCTCCTGGTCCTTTTTCACCCGGGCCACCACGGGCACCATGTCCCGGGCGATCTGCTCGCGGAAGGCGGCGCACTCCTTGGGGCCCCAGCAGTTGCGGCGCATCCGGTCGTAGCCCAGGGGGATATAGTTCTCGTAGCCCATGGCCTTGGCCTGGGCGGTGCGGTTTTTGATGAGCTTGCTGTAGAGCTCGTCCAGCTCCGCCTGGTGGCTGTCAAACCAGCGGCCCTCGGTCTCATAGGCGGCCTTGCGCACGGCCCGGTCGGGGCTCTGCTTGAAGGGCCCCAGCTTGGGCAGGGGCAGGGTCTGGCCCTCCCACTCCACCATGGCGGAGGCGTAGAGCTTCTGGTACTCGCTCTGCAGCTTGTTCTCCTCCTGCATCAGGTCCATGATCTCCGGCTTCATGGTGCGCACGGAGATCTCCAGGTTGGTGAACAGCAGCTTCCCCAGCTTCTCCTCCAGCTCGCCCCGGAATTTGGAGCCCAGCAGGGCCATGTTGACCTTCTGGTTCAGCTCCTGAATGGCGGGACCGATCTCGTCCACGTAGTCGTTTTCCTTGTCGTAAAACTCGTCCTTGGTGTCGATGGTGTGGCGCACATGGGCCAGGGTGCAGGCGGTGTTAATGGCCTTGCTCTCCCTCTCGCAGTCCATGTAGGCGTCGATCTGCTCCTGGGCGGAGCCGGCGGCCTCGATTCTCTCCAGAATCCGGCCGAAGGAGGCTTTGATTTCCTCCAGGTTGGGTCTCACATAGGGCATTTCGGAAAATTTCATAACAGGTTCTCCTTACATATTTCTCGCCGCTGACAGCGGCGGGGGATAAATTGTTCTATCCTTTGGATGTGGGGCCTGCGCAGCCCCACGCCCCGCGGTCCGCTTTTGGACGCCCAAAAGCGGACGGAAAAACCGCTGGAACCGGAGGTTCCAGACCTCCCTCTCGGGGCCGCCCTTTGGGCGCGCCGCCTCGGCGGGGGATTTGCGGACATTGGGTGGAGATGAAGAGTTGCGGTGCCACGTGAACTAGAAATCCTACGGGGTTCTGATCTAGGGGACTGGCAGTCGACCAACTCCGCCTGCCG
>ERZ779629.13-NODE-13-length-99319-cov-29.726175_pt1 | contig 99319 bp, 96 predicted proteins | sample MGYA00514192_ERZ779629 | MGnify/ENA primary metagenome ERZ779629 (study PRJEB29562, sample SAMEA4376709) | mouse gut metagenome | isolation source: Cecum | study: EMG produced TPA metagenomics assembly of the A DSS colitis mouse model was used to assess the... | reverse complement strand
TGACCTTGCCGTCGGTGTCGAAGATCTGGCTCATGCCGACCTTCTTGCCGATGATTGCTTTCTCCATTGTGATTCTCCTTTATATAAGGTTATTGGTCGGCGCGGCTCCCGGGCACTGGCTCCCATGGCCGCGGCGACATGACCCCGCCCGCCTCACGCAAGTCGGCGGACTGATGGGTAACAGAGTTGATGGCCGCAGTGGCTCCGGCGGGCGGATTCTGTCCGCCCCGCGCCGGGCAGCGGCTGCAGGGGACGGGCGGCGCTTACAGCTTGATCTCGATCTCCACGCCGGCGGGCAGCTCCAGGCTCATCAGGGCCTCCACGGTCTTGGGGCTGGAGTTGGTGATGTCGATCAGCCGCTTGTGGGTACGGCGCTCAAACTGCTCGCGGCTGTCCTTGTACTTGTGGACGGCCCGCAGGATGGTCACGACCTCCTTCTTGGTGGGCAGGGGGATGGGACCGGAGACGGAAGCGCCTGTGCGCTTGGCGGTCTCGACGATCTTCTCGGCGGACTGATCGATGACCTGGTGATCATAGGCCTTCAGGCGAATGCGGATCATTTCTTTTGCCATTTGCTTGTTCCTCCATAATTTGTACAAAGTAGTTTCTGCTGTCCCTTACTCTGTACGGCGAAAAAGTTCTTCCCGCGTATCCGTGCGTATCATTCCCGCTCATAGAAAATACCGGCGCAAAAAGGCCGGTACTTGTCCATGGCGCGGCGATCTACGCCGCGAAAAGGACCTTCTCAGCCGCCCGATTATCGGACATACTCCGCGGAAGTTACCGGCTCGCGCCGCAATCTCCCGCATCATCGCACTGCCGCATGGAGCTTCCACCCCACACAAGCTCTGTTATTCTATCGCACAGCTGAGGAAATGTCAAGAGAATTTTCTCTTTTTTTCATAAAAATTTTTCTGCATTTTTGTTTGATTTCCCGGTGCCGCCTCACGCCTCCTCCGGCGTCTCCAGCAGCACCTCCACCAGCTCCGCCGTCTCCTTGTCCGGGTAGAACCGGACGGTCCAGGGGCAGGGCGGGTACACGGGCTCCGCCGGCGGCTCCTGCACCGGGGGCGCGTCCGGGTCCTCCCCCTCCCCGGAGGTCTCCGTACTTTCCGGAGCCTCCTCCGGCGTGGTCTGGCCCTCCTCCTCGCCGGAGGCCTCCGCCGGGACCGGCTCCTCCGGGTCCTGGGGGGTCTGGTCCTCGGGGGGCGGCGCCTCCAGCGTCTGCTGGGCCTCCGCCTCCTCCCCGCACAGCTCCCGCCACAGGCTCTCCACCGCCGCCGTCACATCCTGTCTGGGCATGTCGTAGGAGAAGCGGGCGGTGAGCCGCTCGTGCTCCTCCCGCACGGCCAGGCGCAGCAGGTCCACCAGGGACTGGCTGTCGGAGAGGGTCATCATATTCTCCACGTCCTCTGCGTCCTCCCGGTAGGTCATCTGCACCCGGACGGTGCTGTAGCCCGCCCCCGCCTCGCAGGAGTAGGTGATCCGCCGCAGGAGGTAGGACCCCAGGGTACTCTCCAGGCGCACCTCCCGGCTGGCGGCCTGGGTCTGCTGGGCGGCGCTGGCCTCGCCGTAGCAGCGGATGGTCCCCTCCTCCGCCCGCTGCTCCACCAGCAGCAGCAGGGAGTTGACCAGATCCTGATAGCTCTCCGCCCGCAGGGTATCCTCGGCGCTGGTGTCCCAGTAGCGGTTGGCGTAGGGCTCCACCACGCTGTAGTCCCGCTCCAGCAGGGAGGCGCAGCCGCTCAGCAGCAGGCAGGCCAGGGCGGCTGCCAGCATCGTTCTTTTTTTCACGCACCCCGCCTCCTCCGCAGATGTCCGGTCAATACCCCAGCTCCTGGTCGATGAGCACCACTTCCATCTCCATCTGGTTCACAGGCCGGTAGTGGACCACCAGGGCCCTGCAGATGCGCTCCGGGCTGTCGCAGTCGTAGCACCGGTCTCCCCGGGCGGCGCAGGGGGTTTTCCGCCCCAGCCGCCGGGCGTTTTTCGGGGCCGCCACATTGCGCAGGCGGTGGAGGGCGCTGTGGAAGTCCGGGGCGATCTTGTTTCTCCCCACCACAAAATAGACCTTCTTATGCCCGAAGAGGGAGGAGGCCACCCGGTTTCCCGTGCCGTCGATGTTCAGAATTTCCCCGCCGTCGGCGGCAATGGCGTTGGCGGACAGGAGGTAGATCTCAGCCTCTGCGGCCAGCTCCTGGGTCTCTCTGGCCTCACAGCGGGTAAACCCGTGGCTGAAGACCACATTGTGCTCCGCCAGGGACTCCCTCAGCCCCAGCTCCGCCAGCGTCATGGAGCCGCCCATCCCCACCGTTTTGCGGTCAATTTCCCGGTTGAGGTAGGCGGCGGCCTCCTCGCCCCCGGCGAAGACGGACACAGCGAAGCCGTTGGCCTCCAGTTTCTTTTTTAATTCGTCGAACAGCATAATCGCTCCTTTCTTCTGCTCCGGTGCGTCGCCGCCTACAGGCTGTCCGGCGTATACTCTCCGAACCCCTCTCCCAGCACCTCATGCGCCTCGCAGACAATAATAAACGCATTGCGGTCAATGGCCGTCACCGCCGCCTTGATGGCGGCAATCTGACTCCGCTTGAAGGCGCACAGCACCACCTGCTTCTCGTCGCCGCTGAAGCCCCCCTTCCCGTTGAGGAGCGTCACCCCCAGATCCATGGTCAGGAGCTGCCGGGCCACCTCACCGCTCCGGGAGCTGATGATGTAGGCGATCTTGGCATTGACGGAGCCATAGACCAGCGCGTCCATGGCCAGGCTGGAGATGTACATGGCCACAATGCCGTAGAGGGCGTTATTGAAGTTGCGGAAGGTCAGAGCGTACAGGAAAATAACCACCACGTCGATGCTCAGGCACAGCCGCCCGATGGACAGACCGTGGAGCTTATACTTCAAAAGCCGGGCCGCCAGCTCCGTGCCTCCGGTGGTGGCCCCCACCGACAGCATCAGCCCCATGGACACCCCCAGCATCACCCCGCCGTAGATGCACCCCAGCAGGGGCTCCATGGGCTGGAAGGTGTATATCGCCGCCAGGGCGTCGATCATCAGCGACCCCACGCTCATGGCGTACAGGGACGAGACCAGCAGCCGCACCCCCTGCCGGCGCACCCCCAGATAGAACAGAGGGATATTCAGCACGATGGCCGTGACGCCGATGGGGAAGGTGGGACAGAAGTGGTTGATGATCTGGGCCACGCCGGTGAAGCCCCCCATGGAGATGTTGTTGGGCTGAAAGCACCAGTTGAAGCACAGCGCGTAGAGGGCGCAGCCCAGGGTGATCACGCCGTACTCGTACAGCCGCCGCAGAATGGGATTTTTGCTCTTCATAAAATCTGCCTCCACCAAAAGAGCGGGGCCTGCCGTCCCGCTTTTGTATATACACCCCCATTATACATCCCTTCCCCCAAAAGAGCAAGGGGGAATCTCAATTTTGCCGGAGCGGGCCGCGCCTCACAGCAGGCGCATCTGCTCCCCGTCCTCCTCCCGGAGGAGCGCCCCCGCCGCCGGAACGGTCCGGCAGCGGTACCGGGGCAGGTTGGTGATGGAGGTCTCCTCCACCGTCCTGACCTCCGCAAGCCGGTGCTTGGGCTTCAGCGTCATCACCTGTACCCCCTGGGTGGTCCGGGTGGTCTTGGGGGCCAGCAGGGCGGTGCTGAAGATCAGCGCCCTGGGCTCCGTGGAGAACAGCGCCAGCTCCCGGTCCTCCGTCAAATGGACCATGGCCGCCAGGGGGCTCTTGTCGCTGTAGGCCCCCGTCAGCTTCCGCCGGTTGGAGGTGGTGGCGTAGGCGCTCAGATCCACCCTGGCCGCCTTCCCGTTCTCAAAGAAGAACAGCAGCGCCCCGGCGTAGTCCCCGGGCAGCACCATGTGCACCACGCTCTCCCCCTCGTCCATGCCCAGCTTGCTGGGCAGATAGTCCCCCAGCACGCTGGCCTTGCTGTCGTCGAAGTCGCTCAGGCGGCACTTGTACACCTGCTGCCGGCTGGTGAAGAACATGACCTCCGCCCGGCTGGTGGTCTCGAAGCTCTGGCTGGGCCCGTCCCCCTCCTTGTACTTCTGGGTGTCCGCCATGCGCAGGGACTGGGGGGTGATCTTCTTAAAGTACCCCTCCCTGGAGAGGAACACGCTCACCGGGTACTCCGGCGTCTCCTCCACCTCGTCGAAGGTCTCAATCTCATGCTCGTAGACGATGGCGGTCCGCCGGGGCTGGGCGTACTTCTTCTTCACCTCCGCCAGCTCCCCGGTGATGACCTTTTTGATCCGGCCCGGATTGGCGGCCAGGTCCTCCAGGTCCTCGATCTCGTCCCGCAGGGCCTCCGTCTCCCGGACCCTTTTGAGGATATACTCCTTGTTGATGTTGCGCAGCTTGATCTCCGCCACGTACTCCGCCTGCACCTGGTCGATGCCGAAGCCGATCATCAGGTTGGGGACCACGTCCGCCTCCCCCTCGGTCTCCCGGATGATCCGGATGGCCTTGTCGATGTCCAGCAGGATCCGCTTGAGGCCCTTGAGGAGGTGGAGCTTGTCCTTTTTTTTGCTGAGGGCGAAGTACACCCGCCGCCGCACGCACTCGGTGCGCCAGGCGCACCACTCCTCCAGCAGCTCCCGCACCCCCATGACCCTGGGCATCCCGCCGATGAGGACGTTGAAATTGCAGCTGATGGCGTCCTGGAGGGTGGTGGACTTGAAGAGCTTGGCCATGAGCTTGTCCGGGTCCACCCCCCGTTTGAGGTCCACGGCCAGCTTCAGCCCGTTCAGGTCCGTCTCGTCCCGCATGTCGCTGACTTCCCGCAGCTTCCCCGCCTTGATCAGCTCCGCCACCTTGTCCAAAATGGCCTCCACCGTGGTGGTGTAGGGAATCTCGTAGATCTCAATGAGGTTCTCGCTCTTCACATACCGGTACTTCCCCCGGATTTTGACAGATCCCCTCCCGGTGCGGTAGACCTCCTCCATGGCCCCCTGGTCGTAGATGATCTCCCCGCCGGTGGGGAAGTCGGGCCCCAGCAGAAGGGAGGACAGGTCGCAGGCCGGGTTTTTCAGAAAGGCCGCCGCCGCGTCGCACACCTCCCCCAGGTTGAACCCGCACAGCTGGCTGGCCATACCCACGGCGATGCCCTGGTTGGCGGAGACCAGGATGTTGGGGAAGGAGGCCGGCAAAAGCACCGGCTCCTTCATGGTGTTGTCATAGTTGTCCGCGAAGTCCACCGCGTCCTGGTCCAGGTCCCGGAAGAGCTCCTGGCAGATGGGGGAGAGCTTGGCCTCGGTGTACCGGCTGGCGGCCCAGGCCATGTCCCGGGAGTAGACCTTGCCGAAGTTGCCCTTGCTGTCCACGAAGGGGTGGAGCAGGGCCCCGTACCCCTTGGAGAGGCGGACCATGGTGTCGTAGATGGCCGCGTCCCCGTGGGGATTGAGGCGCATGGTCTGGCCCACGATGTTGGCGGACTTGGTCCTGGCCCCGGTGAGCAGGCCCATCTTGTACATGGTGTAGAGGAGCTTGCGGTGGCTGGGCTTGAACCCGTCGATCTCCGGGATGGCCCGGGAGACGATGACCGACATGGCGTAGGGCATGTAGTTGGTCTCCAGGGTGTCGGTGATGGGCTGCTCCAGCACGGCGGCCCGCAGGCCCATCACGTTGGGGTTGCTGACCCTGGGCTTGGATTCATCTGACTGCTTCTTCTTTGGCATAGCGCGTTTTCCTTATACAAATCTCCGATGAAACGTATACTCCCGTCACCGGGCAAACATCTAAAACATGCAATTGCTTTTCGAAACGTCTTTTCTCGAAAAACCGTGCGTCCCGCCGCCGCAGGCGGGATGCCGGCCGCGCGCCCGCGGGCGCGCGGCCGGCATCCCGTCAAAATTTTCTCGCGGGGCGGCCCTCACGCCGCCAGGGGCATGGGCGTCCCGGCCAAATCCACCACCGTCTCCCCGGCGGGGGGCGCGGTGAGGGGGGCGGCCTTGGAGGCGGAGAGCTTCACCCCGCCCTGGAAGGTGATGTCGCAGACGTTCTGCACCTGGATTCTGCCCTGGACACTGCTGTCCGTCAGGCTGGAGCTGCCGCGCATCTCCACCACCACGGCGGGAACCGCGTCCCGCATATCCACCTTCAGCTCGAAGGCAGCGCTGCCGTCGGCCTTGATGGTCATCTCCGCGCTGCCGGGGAAGGCCGCGCCGGAGGCGCCCAGCCCGCCGGCCAGCCGGTCCATCATGGCCTGATCCAGCTTCCACCGGCTCTCCCCGCCGCTGCTGACAAAGGTGTCGTCCCCCATCAGCAGCTTCAGCATCCCGGCGGCCTCGGTCAGATCGTCATAGAGGAGCACGGGCATCTCCCGGTCGGCCGTCTCCGCCATGGCGTAGAGCATCTCCCCCATGGTGAGACCGCCGCCGGACAGCCCCGCGCCGCAGAGGCCGTAGGCCTCCCCCATGTCCGCGCCGGAGCCGTCCACCCACACCCTGCCCTCGGGGAGCTCCGCCCCGGCGGAGCGCAGAAGCGCCGTCAGGGCAGGGGCCTCGATCCACATGCCGCTGTCGCTGGAGATCATCTGAAACTCCACGTTCCCCAGCATCCCGGCCAGTTCCTGGCCGCCCTCCATCTCCTGGTCGAGCAGCGCCCCCAACAGGGACAGGTCCATGGTCCCCTTGACGTTCACCGCCTTCCCGCCCCACAGGCCGGACAGCTTCACCGCGAAGGGGAGCTCCCTGTCCCCGTTCACGGAGTCCAGGAGCCTGGCGGTGCCGGAGAAATCCAGCTCCATGCCCAGGTTGCCGGAGAGGGCCTGGGCCTGCTTGGCCCGCAGTCCGTTGAGGACGGCGAAGGAACGGTCGATCTCCGCGATCATCTTATGCTTGTCGATGACCACCGCCGTGCGCGCCCCCCTGTCCCAGTAGACCTCGCAGCCCAGGGCCTGGGAGAAGAAGCGCAGGGGCGCCAGGGTGCTGCCGCCCTTGACAAAGGAGGCGGCGTCCATGACCATGACCTGGTCCCCGTCCACGACGGCCTGGTTGGTGCCGACCACGTGCCTGAGGGTGGTCTCCCCCAGGACGGCCCTGACCGTCCTGGTCGCGCGGTCATACTCCACCTCCGCCCCCAGGGCCTCCAGCACCGGCCGCATGGGCACCATGGTGCGCCCATCGACAATCTCGGCCCCCGCGCCGGAAAAATCCACAGCCTTGCCGTTGACCTGGACGCTCACGCCGCCGCTCTGGGCGGCGGGCTCCCCGGCGGCGACGAAAACGCCCGTGGGCCCGTCGGCCCCTCCTATAACGGCGCCGCCGGCGTTCTCCGATTCGGCCGCCGCCGGCGCAGCCAGCGTCAGCGCCATCAGCAGGGACAAAAACAATGTCGTCAGCTTTTTCATTGAAACATACTCCTTTCCAATATAGCTTGTGCACCCTTTTTTATATACGTGCCGCCCTCCGGCGGCTGCGGGCTCTCAGCTGATGTCCGCCAGATCCAGATACCGGTACCCCTCGCTGGCGATATAGTCCTTCCGCCCCTGGAGGTTGTTCCCCAGCAGCATGTCGAACATCTGGGCGGTGGCCTCCGCGTCCTGGGGCATGACCTTGATGAGCCGCCGGGTCTCCGGGTTCATGGTGGTCAGCCACATCATGTCCGGGTCGTTCTCGCCCAGGCCCTTGGAGCGGTCTATCTTGACCTTCTTGCCCTCCAGCTTTTTCACGATCTCGCTCTTCTCCTTCTCGGAGTAGGCGAACCAGGTCTTTTCCCCGCAGGTGATCTCAAAGAGGGGGGACTCGGCGATATACACATACCCCTCCTGAATCAGCGTGGGGCAGAGCCGGTAGAGCATGGTGAGGATCAGCGTGCGGATCTGGTACCCGTCCTCGTCGGCGTCGGTGCAGATGACCACCTTGCTCCACCGCAGGGCCCCCAGGTCGAAGGTGGACAGGTCCTTCACGTGCTTGTTCTGGACCTCCACCCCGCAGCCCAGCACCTTCATAAGGTCGGTGATGATCTCGCTTTTAAAGATCCTGGCGTAATCCGCCTTCAGGCAGTTGAGGATCTTCCCCCGCACGGGCATGATCCCCTGAAACTCCGCGTCCCGGCTGAGCTTCACGCTGCCCAGGGCGGAGTCGCCCTCCACAATATAGATCTCCCGGCGGCTGACGTCCCTGGTCCGGCAGTCCACGAACTTCTGCACCCGGTTGGCGATGTCGATGGACCCGGAGAGCTTCTTTTTGACGTTCAGCCTGGCCTTCTCCGCCTGCTCCCGGGAGCGCTTGTTGATGAGCACCTGTTCGGCGATACGCCCGGCGCCGCCGGGGTTCTCGATGAAGTAGATCTCCAGCCGGCTTCTCAGGAACTCCGCCATAGCCTCCTGGACAAACTTGTTGGTGATGGCCTTTTTGGTCTGGTTCTCATAGCTGGTCTGGGTGGAAAAATTGCTGGAGACCAGTACCAGGCAGTCCTCCACGTCCCCCCAGGTGATTTTGCTCTCACCCTTCTGGTACTTGCCGTTCTGGCGCAGCCATGCGTCGATGGCCCCCACAAAGGCGGATTTGGCGGCCTTCTCCGGGCTGCCCCCGTGCTCGAGCCAGCTGGAGTTGTGGTAGTGCTCCACCACCGAGACCCTGTTGGAGAAGCAGCAGGCGGCGGAGAGCTTGACCTTGTACTCGTCCTTGTCCTCCCGGTCCCGTCCCCGCCGCTCCGTCTCCCAGAACACCGGCTCCGTGAGGCTCCCCTCCCCGGCCAGCTCCCGGACGTAGTCGGCGATACCGTTCTCGTAGAGGAACTCCGTGGTCTCGTACCTGCCCGCCGCCGTCTCCACCCGCAGCCGGAAGGTGATGCCGGCGTTGACCACCGCCTGGCGCTTCATCACTCCGGCAAAGTACTCCGCCGGTATGTCGATGTCGGTGAACACCTCCAGATCCGGCAGCCACCTGGTGCGCGTCCCGGTTCTGCGCCGGGCCAGGGGGGTTTTCTCCAGCTCCTGTCCCTTCTTCCCCGTGATGCTCCCCTTTTTGAAGTGGAGCTGATACTCGAACCCGTCCCGCCAGACGGTCACGTCCATATACGCCGAGGCGTACTGGGTGGCGCAGGAGCCCAGGCCGTTGAGGCCCAGGGAGTACTCGTAGTTCTCCCCCTCGTTGTTGCCGTACTTGCCCCCGGCGTAGAGCTCGCAGAACACAAGCTCCCAGTTCCAGCGCTTCTCCTTCTCGTTCCAGTCCACCGGGCAGCCCCGGCCCTGGTCCTCCACCTCCACGCTGTGGTCCAGGTAGCGGGTGACGGTGATAAGCCGCCCGTGCCCCTCCCTGGCCTCGTCGATGGAGTTGGACAAAATTTCAAAAACCGCGTGCTCGCAGCCCTCCAGCCCGTCGGAACCGAAAATGACGCCGGGCCGCTTGCGGACCCGGTCGGCTCCCTTCAGCGCGCTGATGGATTCGTTGCCATAGCGCGGCGCTTTTTCTTCCGGCATAGGTTCCTCCCCAGTCATGCTCTGCCGCGCGCCCGGTCTCCCGGAGGCCCGCGGCCCCGTCCGGCCCCTCCGGCCGGTCCGTTTTTTACAGTGTACCAAATTTTTCTCCCAATAGCAAGGGGAAAACCGCCCCGCCCCCGCGCTTCCCCCATTCCCCCGCAAAAATTCCCCGCCGGGTGCACCCTTTCATACAACTTTCCCCCCTTTCCGCCCCTTTAATTGTAGGGAGCACCACCACCGCGGTAGCCAAGTCCGGAAGTAAGTGCGACCAGGCCCAGGTACCGGGCCGCGTGCGGCGGGGTCAAGAAGACCGCACAGAGCGCACCTTGACAACCCCATCTGGTATTGAACGGAAAATCCCTCTCCCTCAATTTCCGTATTGACAGCCGCCCATCCGTCCAGTATAATAACGTCAATTAACTTACCGGCCCCGCGCCGGGAAAGGAGCGTGCACCTTGGCGTATCTGCTGAAGAATGCCATGCTGTTTCAGGACGGCCAGTTCCGTCCCGCCGATCTCTCCATTGCGGAGGGCCGTATTGTTTCCATTGCCCGCCATCTCGCCGGTCTCCCCGGCGCTTGCGCCGTTGATCTTCATAATGCCGCCGTGTTTCCCGGTTTCGTTGATGTTCACGTTCATCTGCGAGAGCCGGGGTTTTCTTATAAGGAGACCATCCGCACCGGCTCCCTCTCCGCCGCCCGGGGCGGCTATACCCACGTGTGCCCCATGCCCAACCTGGACCCGGTGCCGGACTGCCTGGCCGCTCTGGCCCCCCAGCTGGCGCTCATCGCCCGCGATGCCGCCGTCCACGTCCACCCCTACGGGGCCATCACCCGCGGGGAGCGGGGCGAGGCCCTGTCGGACATGGCGGAGCTGGCCCCCCGCGTGTGCGCTTTCTCCGACGACGGCCGGGGGGTGCAGGACGAGGCGCAGATGCGCGCGGCCATGGCGGAGGCCCGGCGGCTGGGGAAGCTCATCGCCGCCCACTGCGAGGACAACCGCCTTCTGAACGGCGGCTATATCCACGACGGGACCTACGCCCGGACCCACGGCCACCGGGGCATCTGCTCCGAGAGCGAGTGGGGCCAGATCGCCCGGGACCTCCGCCTGGCGGAGGAGACGGGCTGCGCCTACCACGTCTGCCACGTCTCCGCCCAAGAGAGCGTGTCCCTCATCCGGGAGGCCAAGGCCCGGGGCGTGGACGTCACCTGCGAGACCGCCCCCCACTACCTGATCCTCTGCGACGAGGACCTGCGGGAGGACGGGCGCTTCAAGATGAATCCCCCCCTCCGCGCCGCCTCCGACCGGGCCGCCCTCCTCCAGGGCCTGCTGGACGGGACCATCGACATGGTGGCCACCGACCACGCCCCCCACTCCGCCCAGGAGAAGAGCCGGGGGCTGGCGGGGAGCGCCATGGGCGTGGTGGGGCTGGAGACCGCCTTCGCCGCCCTGTATACCCACCTGGTGAAGCAGGGCGTCCTGCCCCTGGGGCGTCTGGTGGATCTGCTTCACACCAACCCCGCCCGCCGCTTCGGCTTCGGCTCCCCCCTGGCGGAGGGCCAGCCGGCGGACCTGACCGTCTTCGACCTGGACAGGCCCTTCGTGGTCAACCCGGAGGACTTCCAGTCCATGGGCCGGGCCACCCCCTTCGCCGGTATGGAGCTGTACGGCGTGTGCCGGCTGACCATGGTGGACGGGAACATCGTCTGGAGGGAGGAAAACATATGACCCAGGGTTTATATCGTGTCGAATATAACCGCCAGTTGATCCCCGGCGTCTGGGAGCTGTGCCTCTCCGGGGACACCGCCGCCGTCACCGCGCCGGGGCAGTTCTGCAATATCCGGCTGGAGGGCTTCTTCCTCCGCCGCCCCCTCTCCATCTGCGACTGGGACGCACAGTCCCTGACCCTTATCTATAAGGTGGTGGGCCGGGGCACCGCCGCCCTCAGCGCCGTGGAGCCGGGCCAGGACCTGGACCTGCTCTGCGGCCTGGGCAACGGCTTCGACGTGTCCAAGTGCGGCCGGCGCACCCTGGTCATCGGCGGCGGCGCGGGGACGCCCCCCATGTACGGCCTGGCCAAGGCCCTGCTGGCGGCGGGCAAGGCCCCTGCTGCCATCCTGGGGTTCAACAAAAAAGAAGAAATTTTCTGCGAGGAGAAATTCCGCGCCCTGGGGATCCCCACCACCGTCGCCACCGTGGACGGCAGCTGCGGCGTCAAGGGCTTCGTCACCGACGCCCTGCCGGCGGATTACGACTACTTCTGCGCCTGCGGCCCTCTGCCCATGCTGCGGGCGGTGTACGACGCCGCCCCCACCTCCGGCCTTCTCAGCTTTGAGGAGCGGATGGGCTGCGGCTTCGGGGCGTGCATGGGCTGCTCCTGCCGGACCAAGTACGGCCATAAGCGCATCTGCAAGGACGGCCCCGTACTGGAAAAGGAGGAGATCATATGGTAGACACCCGCGTCACCCTCTCCGGCATCACCCTGGACAATCCGGTGATTCCCGCCAGCGGCACCTTCGGGTACGGCTATGAGTTCGCGGAGCTCTACGACATCAACTGCCTGGGCTCCCTCTCCTGCAAGGGCACCACCCGCGCCCCCCGCTTCGGCAACCCCACCCCCCGCATCGCCGAGGCCAGCGCCGGCCTTCTCAACGCCGTGGGTCTCCAGAATCCCGGCGTGGACCAGGTCATCGCCCAAGAGCTGCCCCGGCTGCGGCAGGTCTTCCACAAGCCCATGATGGCCAACGTCAGCGGCTTCTCCATCGACGAATACGCCGAGACCTGCGCCCTGCTGGACCGGGAGGACCAGGTGGGCTGGCTGGAGGTAAACATCTCCTGCCCCAACGTCCACGGCGGCGGCATGGCCTTCGGCTCCGACCCCCAGGCGGCGGCGGCGGTGACCCGCGCCGTGAAGGCCGTCACAAAAAAGCCGGTCTACATGAAGCTCAGCCCCAACGTCACGGACATCGCCGCCGTGGCCCGCGCCTGCGAGGACGCCGGCGCGGACGGGGTCAGCCTCATCAACACCCTGCTGGCCATGCGCATCGACCTGAAAAGGAGAAAGCCTTTACTGGCCAACGAAACCGGGGGCCTGTCCGGCCCCGCCCTGCTCCCCCTGGCGGTGCGGATGGTCTACCAGGTCTACCAGGCGGTGGACATCCCCATCATCGGTATGGGGGGCGTCAGCTCAGCGGAGGACGTTCTGGAGCTGATGCTGGCCGGCGCTACGGCGGTGGAGGTGGGGGCGGCCAACCTGGTCGATCCCTTCGCCTGCCGGGACATCGTCGCCGCCCTGCCCCGGACCATGGAGCAGTATGGAATTCACTCGCTGAGAGAGATAATAGGAGGTGCCCACCATGGGTAAAGATGTGATCATCGCGCTGGATTTTGACAGCCGGGAGGCCGCCCTGACCTTCCTGGACCGCTTCGCAGGGGAGCCCGAAAAGCCCTTTGTGAAGATCGGTATGGAGCTCTACTACGCCGAGGGTCCCGCCATTGTCCGGGAGATCAAGGCCAGGGGCCACAAGATTTTCCTGGACCTGAAGCTCCACGACATCCCCAACACGGTCAAAAGGGCCATGGCCGTCCTCTCCCGGCTGGACGTGGACATGGTGAACCTCCACGCCGCCGGCACCCGCGCCATGATGGAGGCCGCCCTGGAGGGCGCCGCCCGCCCGGACGGCTGCCGCCCCCTGGTCATCGCCGTGACCCAGCTGACCTCCACCAGCCAGGAGCGGATGGAGGCCGACCTGCTCATCGAACAGCCCCTGGATCAGGTGGTGCTCCACTACGCCCGGTGCGCAGCCCAGACCGGGCTGGCCGGCGTGGTCTGCTCCCCCCTGGAGGCGGGGAAGGTCCACCAGGCCTGCGGCGCGGACTTCGTCACCGTCACCCCCGGCGTCCGCTTTGCCGACGGCGACACGGGGGATCAGGTTCGGGTCACCACCCCCGCAAGGGCCAAGGAGCTGGGCAGCGATTACATCGTGGTGGGCCGCCCCATCACCCAGGCGGCGGACCCGGTGGCGGCCTACCGGCGGTGCGTCAGTGAGTTTGTGTAGGCATGCTGTCTTTTGATCTGCGAAATAAATGAAACAGATAACCTTATGGGCAAAGCGCCGCTTTGCCTGCGGACTGGGAGTATACTATGTGGAACACCATTCTTTTTGATCTGGACGGCACGCTGACGGACCCCAAGGTGGGGATCACCAAGGCCGTGGCCATCGCCCTGGAGCACTTCGGAATCCATGAGGACCCGGACCGGCTCACCCACTTCATCGGCCCGCCTCTGGATGAGTCCTTCCCCGAGTTCTACGGCTTCAGCCAGGAGCAGGTGGACGCCGCCACTGAGCTCTTCCGGGACTACTACACCCGCCAGGGCTGGCGGGAGAACATCCCCTACCCCGGCGCGGCGGATCTGCTGCGGGATCTGAAGGCGGCGGGCAGGACCACGATGATCGCCACCTCCAAGCCGGAGGGCATGGCGGTGCAGATTCTGGAGCACTTCGGCATGGCCCCCTATCTCGACCGCATCTGCGGTGCGCCCCTGGACAAGCAGGAGGGGGCCAGAAAGGCCAATGTCATCCGCAGCGCCCTCCCCTTCGTCCCCCAGGGCCCTGTGGTCATGGTGGGGGACCGCCGCCACGACGTGGCCGGGGCCCGGGAGACGGACCTGCCCTGCATCGGCGTGCTCTACGGCTACGGCAGCCGGGAGGAGTTGGAGCGGGCCGGCGCCGCGTACATCGCGGAGGATTTTCAGACGCTGCGGCGGCTGCTGCTGGGGTGATAACGCGTCTGGCCATCCGGCGGGGCCCCCTCGGGGCGGCGCGGCGTGACTGCGAAGGATTTTGACAGGAAAAAAGGAGAGCACTATGGAACACATTTCTCAGCAGATTGCAAGGGACCTGCTCAGCATCAAGGCCGTCTTCTTCCGGCCGGAGGAGCCCTTCACCTGGGCCAGCGGCATCAAGAGCCCCGTGTACTGCGACAACCGCCTCACCCTCACCGCCCCGGCGGTCCGCAGCCGCGTGGAGAACGCCCTGGCGGAGACCATCCGCCGGGAGTATCCCGCAGTTCAGGTCCTCATGGGCACCTCCACCGCCGGCATCGCCCACGCCGCCATCGCCGGCCACCTGCTGGATCTGCCCATGGGCTACGTCCGCTCCGGCAGCAAGGACCACGGCCGCCGGAACCAGATCGAGGGCCGGCTGGAGCCGGGCCAGAGGGTGGTGGTGGTGGAGGACCTCATCTCCACCGGCGGCAGCGTCATTGAGGTGGTGAACGTGCTGCGGGAGGCCGGGGCCGAGGTGCTGGGCATCGTCAGCATCTTCACCTACGGCATGAAAAAAGGCCTGGAGCGGCTGGCGGAGGCCCAGGTGAAAAATGTCAGCCTCACCAATTTTGACACCATCGCCCAGGTGGCGGCGGCGGAGCGCTACATCCGGCAGGAGGACATCGCCCGGCTCATCGCCTTCCGGGACAACCCCTCGGACGCGTCGTGGATGGGAGGTCATCAGTGATATGGAGCATGTGAGAAGCTTAATTGATATTCTGGAGCTCTCCACTCAGGAGATCGAGGCCCTGGTGGCAACGGCCACCGACATCATCGCCAATCCCGCCGCCTACGCCCACAAGTGCGACGGCAGGATTCTGGCCACCCTGTTCTTTGAGCCCTCCACCCGGACGCGGCTGAGCTTCGAGTCCGCCATGCTGAGCCTGGGGGGGCAGGTGCTGGGGTTCTCCGAGGCCTCCAGCTCCTCCGCCGCCAAGGGGGAGAGCGTGGCGGACACGGTGCGCACCGTCTCCTGCTACGCGGACATCATCGCCATGCGCCACCCCAAGGAGGGCGCGCCCCTGGTGGCCGCCCAGCACGCCCTGGTGCCCGTTATCAACGCCGGCGACGGGGGCCACAACCACCCCACCCAGACCCTGACGGACCTTCTGACCATCCACCACGAGAAGGGGCGGTTTGAGAACCTCACCGTGGGCTTCTGCGGCGATCTGAAGTTCGGTCGCACCGTCCACTCCCTCATCTCCGCCATGAGCCGCTACAAAGGCACCCGGATCGTGCTGGTCTCCCCGGAGGAGCTGAAGCTGCCCAGCTATGTGAAAAAGGAGGTGCTCCGGAAAAACGGCGTCGAGTATATCCAGACCACCGACCTGGAGGCGGTCATGCCGGAGCTGGACATCCTCTATATGACCCGCGTCCAGCGGGAGCGGTTTTTCAACGAGGAGGACTACCTGCGCCTGAAGGACAGCTACATCCTCACCCCGGAGAAGCTGGCCGGCGCCAAGGCGGACCTCTCCATCCTCCACCCCCTGCCCCGGGTCAACGAGATCAGCGTGGCGGTGGACAGCGACCCCAGGGCCGCCTACTTCAAGCAGGTGCGCTATGGCCGCTATATCCGCATGGCGCTGATGATGCTGCTGCTGAACATCCAGTGAGGGGAGGACAATATGGTTATTGACGCGATTAAAAACGGCATTGTGATCGACCACATCGCCGCCGGAAAGGCCATGGAGCTCTATCAGATTCTGGGGCTGGGGGAGCTGGACTGCACCGTGGCCATCCTCAAAAATGTGGTCAGCGGCAAGCTGGGGAAAAAGGACATCATCAAGATCGACCAGAACCTGGACCTGGACTGGGATCTCATCGGCTACGTGGACCCCAACATCACCGTCAACATCATCATGGACGGCGTTCGGGTGGAGAAGCGGCAGCTGAAGCTGCCGGAGACCATCACCAACGTCATCCGGTGTAAAAATCCCCGGTGCATCACCTCCGTGGAGCAGGAGCTGCCCCAGGTGTTCAAGCTCCGGGAGGGGCGGGTGTACCGCTGCCTGTACTGCGAGACCCAGGCGGGAAAATAGCGGGCCGCCCTCTGAAAATTTCTCCAGCATCTCTGCATAAAAAAGCCTCCAGCCGCCCACAATACGGCTGGAGGCTTTTCCCGCCTCCGCAGCACCCGCCTTTCGGCGGCAGGATGATGAAAGGAAGAGATGTATGGACAACAGAGGAAAGCGGCAGACGTCTTCCCTCTTCGGCGGCATGGGCTTCTACATAGCCCTGCTTGTCTGCGTGATCGCAGCCGGAGTGGTTGGCTATTTTGCCCTGCTGAACAACAAGGAACCGAAACCCCAGCAAGATGTGGTTTTGACCATGGAGCCCTCGGAGCCCGAACCCTCCCAGAGCGTGTCCCTCCCCGACGACGAGCCCGCGCGGCCCGTGGCCGGCGACGAGCACCTGGAGATCCAGCGCCCCCCCCTCCAGCCCATTAAGGACCTGGAGCCCGAGCCCGAGCCTGAAGCCCCCGTCCAGCCGGAGGCCCCGCCCCCCGCGGAGGAGCCCCAGCAGACGGTGAGCGCGGAGGAGCCCATGGTGATGGTCTCCCCCCTGGCCGGGGAGACGGCGGCGGTGTTCTCCATGGACCAGCTGACCTATGACGCCACCCTGGGCGACTGGCGCACCCACGACGGCATCGACATCCAGGCCCCCGCCGGCACCGCCGTGGCGGCGGCCGCCGCCGGAACGGTGCTCTCCGTGGAGGAGGACCACCGGCTGGGCACCACCATTGTGGTGGACCACCACAACGGCTTTATCACCACCTACGCCAGCCTCCAGCCGGACACCGCCGTGCTGGCGGGGGACAGCGTCTCGGCCGGCGGCATCATCGGCACCGTGGGCAACACCTCCCTCTCCGAGGCGGGGCTGGGCGCCCACCTGCACTTCGCCGTCACCGAGAACGGCGAGGCTGTGGACCCGGCGGAGCTGCTGGGATAACAGGATACCCCCGGACCGGCGCTGGGCGCGGGTCCGGGGGTATTCCTTGTATCGGGATCTGATTGCTCAGCCGTAGACGTCAAAGCCGTACTGGCTGGGTGCCGGCACGGACTCCAGCATCTCAATGAGCCCCTGGGCCTGAAGCTCCATGCAGTCCATGGACTTCTTCACCATGGCCGTGTCGTAGGCGGTCTGGAACTGCAGCTGGCTCATGCTCATGCCGGCGGCGGCAATGCTCTCCATCATCGGCGCGATCTCCTTTCCTGTGGACTGACCTGCCGCCCCGGAGGGACAACAGGGTCTATACCACATATCGGCTTTTTTGAAAAGAAGCATAAGGTTGTCATGGGAAATTTTTCACGGCCGGCCCCTTTTGGGGCCGGCCGCAAGCGGTTTGTCCCGCTCCCTCTCTCCCCGCGCCTCAGGGCTTCTCCAGCTCCAGGCGGACGACGCTGCCGTCGTCGTTCTTCCTGTAGAGCTGGGTGAGGTCGCTGGTGAGGTAGTAGGTGCCCATATAGACGTTGCTCCCGTCGCGGACGTCCTCCAGGTAGACCCGCAGCTCCCGGCAGGAGTAGCTGTCCACCAGGACCCAGCCCTCCTTGGGGTAGACCATGTAGTCCGCCATGTTGTCCCCCTCCAGGCCGATGTCCTCGGGCCGCAGGCCGCTGAAGTACTCCAGCTGCTCCATGAGGCCGGTGGGCTGGGCGGGGGCCTCCTCCTCAACCTCCTCCACAGGGGGCGGCAGGATGACGCCGGACTGGTGGGAGACCTCAATGGCCACGGCAAACTCCGACCAGGCCACGATCACACGGAAGATCTTGCCCCGCTCCCCCTCCGCCGGCTCAACGGAGGACTTCTTCTCCAGAATGACGGCGCCGGTGAGGGTCTCCAGATTCGGCTCCTCCGCCAGCTGCTGGTTGAGCTCGTCGGTGGGCGCAAAGCCCTGCTCCGCACCCCGCAGCACCGAGATGTACTCCGCCGCCAGCTCCGCCGGGTCCGCCATCTGGCGGTAGTGGTAGGTATACGTCTCGATGCCCGCGGCGACAGCCTCCTCGGTGGGGGCGTCGACGGAGCTCAGCAGGGCCTCCCCCTCGCCCATAATGCTGTCCAGGGAGACCACCTCGTCCGTCCCCACTGTGTAGACCGCCGGGGCCGTGTCCTTCTTGCCGCAGGCGGTCAGCAGACACGCCAGGAGAAGGGCCGCCGCAACGGCCATGGTTCTGCTCTTCATGCAAGTCCCTCGCTTTGTCTAGTCTTCAAACCTGTATTCATCGGTTATGTCCGCGGCGTCTCGCGGCGGATGACCACCTGGTCGTTGTTTACCAGCTCCTGGGTAAAGGAGCACTCCATCCCGTTCACCTGAAGCACCACCGGGCAGTCCAGGGTCCCGAAGTCGATCCCGGAGCGGTCCAGCAGGTCCATGAGGTAGTAGGGCGCGCCGTCCGCCTTCCCCGGCAGGATGGTGGCCTCCCCGTTGAGGTAGACGTACAGGGGCCGGCCGGGGCGGGGCGCGGGGGCCTCCGGCGGAGGCGCGGGCTCCGGTTCCGGTTCGGGCTCCGGTTCGGGCTCCGGTTCGGGCTCCGGCGGGGCGTAGGGCTCCTCGGTGGTTACCAGCTGGTCCCCGGAGTGCAGGGGCTCATCCAGGGGGACGGGGCGGCCATTGCGCAGAACGCCGCCAAGAAAGTCCTCCCCCACCAAATCGCACACCCTCCGCTCCGCCGAGGGGCCGGGCACAGCGGGTGTGAACTCGATGGCATCCCCCGCGTAGACCAGGTGGGAGGGAGCCGTCTCCTCCCCGTTGAGGCGCAGGGTGCAGGGGGTGGCGCTCTGCCCCCGGAAGGTCAGGCGGCGGCCGTCCAGGGTGACGCTCAGGCTCCGCCCCGTGCGGCCCAGCAGGTCGGCGGAGGTGTAGCCGTTCATCATCAGAAGGTCCAGCACCGTCAGCGCGCCGCTGCGGAAGAGCTTGGCGGGCTGGCCGTTGAGCATGATGCGGTAGCTGTCGCTGATGAGCCCCAGGCCGGCGGAAACGGCGATCCCCAGGGGGGTGGCGTACTCCGGGTCGTTGAGCTCGTACTCGTGGGAGAAGGCGCTGATGTCGTAGTTGTTCCCCGCCAGGGCCACCCGGCGCTCATCCATCTCCAGCTCCTGGGCCACCTGCTCCATGAGGCCCAGCAGCTTGCTGCCGCCGCCGGCCAGGAACATGGCCGAGGGGGGCGCGCCGTTGATGGCCACCACCCGCTGGGCTATCTCCTGGGCCAGGGCCTTGGCCGCACCCAGAAGGGCCTCCCGGACCTGGGGGCCGGGGACACCCTGCTCCAGCCCCAGCACGTCCCGGTAGGTGATGGTGGGCTCACTCAGCTGCATCTTCATCCGCTCCGCCGTGGCGAAGTCCACCAGGTACTGGCGCATGAGGGCCTCGGTGATCTCGTCCCCGGCGGTGGTGGCCATGGTGTACCCCACCACGGCCCCGTCCCGGCACACGGCGATGTCGGTGGTGCCCGCGCCGATGTCCGCCAGCACCAGATTCAAAAGCCGCAGGTCGGCGGGAATCACCGCGTTGAGGGCGGCGATGGGCTCCAGCGTCAGGCTGGCCACCTCCAGGCCCGCCGCCTCCATGACGGTATACAGACTCTCCACCACCTCGCTGGGCAGGAAGGTGGCCACCACCTCCGCCTCCAGCTGCTGGCCGTTGTGGTCCTTCAGGGAGGTGAGGGGGTAGCGGTCCAGCAGGTAGCTGGAGACGGTGTAGCCCACCAGGTAGAACCGGCGGCGGCTGTCCTCGCCGGTGCTCAGGTTCTCCTCCGCGTCGGTGACCGCGCCGCTCTCCAGCTGGGCGATGAGGTCGCTGTCGATGCGGGTCACCTGGGGCAGGTCCATGGCAAAGCGCCCCTTCTCCGTGCGCAGGGCGCGGCCGGCGGCGGCCACGCACACCCGGCTGAGCTGACAGCCCAGCTTGGCCTCCATGCGGCCAGTGACCCGGCGGGCCACCTTGGCCACCTGCTCAATATCCTCGATCTGGCCGTCCAGCATGGCCCGGCGGCCGTGCTCCTCCTTCTCGATGGCCAGCACCTCCAGGCGCTCGTCTACCACACGGCCCGCCACGCCGATGATGCTGCGGGTTCCGATGTCCAGGGCGTACACCAGGGAGGGGTCCTGCTGCTTGCGTTCCTCAGGCATGTTCCTTCACCTCCGCTTCCAATATCCGGGACAGACAGGAGGACCGCCGGGCGGCCCGCGCCGGCCCGGCGGTCCAGTCATTCATCCTCAGTACTTAACGCTGCCGAAGGGGCTGCTGTCGCCGCCCTTGCCGAAGGGGGCGCTGTCGGCCTCGTCCTCGTCCCCCCAGCTGTAGGAGGGGGCGGCGGAGGCCGCCGGACGGGGGGCGCTGAAGCTGCCGGAACCGCTGATCTTGAACTCGCTCATCAGCTGGTGCATGATGTTGGCCTGGGAGGAGAGCTCCTCGCTGGCGGCGGCGCACTCCTCGCTGGTGGCGGAGTTGGTCTGGACAACGGCAGAGATCTGGTCGATGCCCTCGGTGACCTGGGCAATGGCGGTGGTCTGGTTCTCCACGGCCTCGGTCACGTTCTCCATCATAGTCACCACGCTGCTGGCCAGCTCGGTGGTCCGGGCCAGGGACTCGGTGACCTTGCCCACCACGTCGGCGCCCTCGCGGACGGCGGCGATGGAGTTGTCGATGAGGTCCTTGGTGGCCTTGGCGGCCTCGTCGGAGCGGGAGGCCAGGGTGCGCACCTCGTTGGCCACCACAGAGAATCCCTTGCCGGCGGTGCCCGCCCGGGCGGCCTCCACGGCGGCGTTCAGGGCCAGGATGTTGGTCTGGAAGGCGATGTCCTCAATCGTCTTGATGATCTTGCTGATCTCCACGGAGGAGTCGGAGATGTTGGTCATGGCCACGTTGAGCTGCTTGACGTACTCATTGCTGGCGGACACCTGGGCCCCGGCCTCGCCCACGCTGGAGCGGGCCTCCTCGGCGGAGGCGGCGGTCTGCTTGGAGTTGGCGGAGATGTCGTTGATGGTGGCGGCGAGCTCCTGGACGGCGCTGGCCTGCTCGGTGGCGCCCTGGGCCAGGGACTGGGAGCTGTTGGAGACCTGCTCGGAGCCGGCAGAGACCTGGTCGGCGGACTGGGAGATGTTGGAGATGGTCTCGCTCATGCGGACCACAAACTGGTTGACGCTGTCCTGGATGGGCTTGAGGTCGCCGGGGAAGGTGGCGGTGAGGGACACGTCGAAGTTGCCCTTGGCCATCTGGCCGGTGGTATCGGAGATGTCGCGGATAACGCTGTCGAGAACCTTCTGGCTGGTGCGCAGGGCGTCGCACATCTCGCCCAGCTCGTTGGTCCCGGTAAAGGTCACGGGCACGGAGAGGTTGCCCTGGCTGAAGCCCACCAGGGCGGCGCGGACCTGGGTGCTGGGCTCCACAATGCTGTGGATGATCCGCACGGCTATCAGGAGCACGGCGATGGTGGCGATGATCATCACGCCCAGAATGATGGCAAGGCCGATGTTGGAGGTAAGGTTCTGCTGGTTGATGATCTGCTCCTGGGCGGCGGCCAGGGCGTTGGCCGCGTTCTCGCCGGCGGCGGCGGCGGCGTTGAGCTTGGGCGTGCAGTCGTTGACGAGCATGCCCACCGCACCCTCGCGGTCACTGATTGCAATGGCGGCAATGTCATTGGCCTCGTCCTCCCAGTCCTTGATGGCGTTGGAGAAGGCGGTCAGGGTGCTCCTGTCGCTCAGGGGGAAGATGCTCTCCAGCTCGGCAAACTGGGCGTCCAGCTCGGCGAGCTTTTCGGTGGCGGTGGTGACGCTGCCGGTACTGCCGGAGAGGACCGCGTCGCGCAGGCTGCGGGCGGCGATGTTGTAGTCGATGCGGCAGGTGGCAATCATATCCGTGGAGGCCACGTACCGGTCGAGAATATCCTTATACGCGTTTTTCTGGGAGGTCATCATGACCAGGGCGGTGACGATGATGATGACAGAGATCACGATGGTCGTGCCAAATCCTACGATGAGGCTCTTCCTGATGGACATATTTTTGAAGTTCATATGTAGCTTTCCTCCTAATATTTTCCGCCGCCGGCGTTTATCCGGCGCGGATGTTCTACATTGCTGGTATCCCTTACCGGGGAAACAAGCCTCATGGCGGGTGCCCGCGCTGGTTGGCGGCGCGGAGCGTTCGCTTTTGTCGTTTCACCTTTCCACCGCCCTGCTCTTCAAATCTCTCTCAATTCCTATACTACACGATGTCGCCGTATTTTCCGTGCTTCACATCCCCTGCCAGCCGGCCGTCCACCAGGGTGAGCACCCGGCGGCGCATGATGTTGACGTACTGGCTGGCGTGGGTGGCCATGATGATGGTAGTGCCCATGTTGTTGAGCTCGTTGAGCAGGTGCATCAGATCCCAGATGCTGTCGTCATCCAGGTTGGCCGTCAGCTCGTCCAGCAGCAGCACCGGGGGGCTGCTGAGCAGGGCGCGGGCCAGCTCCACCCGGCGGCACTCGCCGATGGACAGCTCTGCGGGGTAGCACCCCTCCACATTGGGCAGGCCCACGATGCCCAGCGCCTTCTTCATGGCCTGGCGGCCCTTGCGGCGCAGACCGGCGGCGCCCGCCGCCAGCAGCAGGTTGTCCCCGATGGTCCGCTTGCGCACCAGCAGGCACTGCTGGCTCACTACGCCGAAGGTGCGGGCCACCCGGGCCCGCCAGGGGCCGATGAGCCGGGCCACGTTGCTGCCGTTGAGGTAGACCACCCCCTGGTCTGGGGCCATCTCCCCGCCGATGAGCTTGAGCAGGGTGCTCTTGCCCGCGCCGCTGCTGCCGATAAGGAAGATAAACTCCCCCTGCTCCACCGAGAGGCTGATCTCCCGCACGGCGTAGTGGGGACGCTTTTCCTCAATATAGCGCTTTGTTACATTTTCCAGCCGAATTTCCGCCATCCTGCCAGGGCTCCTTTGATACCGCGCCGGGGCCCCGGCCAGCGGTTGGTCGCGCACGGGGCCCCCTTCCGGGAGGCCGCGGCGCGCCATCGTTCACAACGCGCCATGTTCCACCGGTCAAAAACCGGTGGAACATGGGTGTTTACTTTTTGTAAAATGAGTTCTCCCCCGCCAGGCGCAGGCTGATGCGCCGGTCCAGCTCCACCACCCGCTCCAGCAGGCGGCGGGCCTTCTGCACCTGCTCCAGAAACAGCCGCTCCTCGGCGGTGCGGCCCTCCGCGCCGGCCAGCAGGGCCCTCACCCGCTCCTGATCCTCCTCCGCCAGGCTTTCGCGCCTGTCCAGGGCGGTCTGGTTGATCTCCTCTAAGTGGCGGATGGGGTCCTGGCGCATGGCCACCAGCATCCGCACCGACACCTGGTCGCTGCGGTCCAGGGCCTCCCCGATCTGGCCGGTGAGATCCAGGGCCTCGCTGAGGTCGTTGTACTTCTTCCGCTCCAGCACCGTCAGGTCCATCCACTCCGCGCCCGTCATAGCTGCCCGCCCTTTCTCTGGCTGCTGCTGCGCTCGGCGGTGTGGAAGGCGTCCCGCATCTCCGCGAGCATGGGGCGCAGGGCCTCCAGCTCCTTCTTGTTGCGGCCGATGCGGATGCGGCCCAGCTGGTAGGTGAAGTACTCGTACATGCGGCTGAGGTCCTGACTGATGGGGTATTTCCGGTCCAGGGTCTCATCCAGGTAGTTGACAATGTCGCTGCAGCGGTCAACCGCCGCTTCGAAGGTCTCAAAATCCCCCTTGTCCAGGGCGATGGAGGCCATGGTCCCCCGCTTGACGAGCTCGTCGTACAGCAGAAGCAGCAGCTCGCCGGGGGTCATGGAGCTGATGGACTGCTGCTTGTACTGCTGGTAGCCTCTCATATCCATAGCGGAATACCGTTCCTTTCTTCAGCGGCAGATCAGCCGCCGCTCATCAGGCCGGCAAGCGTGGAGCTCTGGGAGTTCATCTGGTTGATGAGCACCTCCAGGCGGCTGAACATGCTGGTATAGCGGTCCACCTGGCTGGTCAGCTTATCCTGCCAGCGCTCAATCTCGCTGCCGATGCTGTCCATCTGCTTCTGCCAGGCGTTGCTCAGCAGGGTGGCGGAGCGCAGGGGGGTGCCGGCCTGCTGGACCAGAATGCCCTTCACCGAGCCGTCAATGCCGGCGTAGCGGTCCAGCTGGGTCTTCATATTCTGCATGATGCCGCCCTCTTTGGTGAACATATCCGTGACGGCGTCGGGGTCGTTGTCGAGCATCTCACGCAGCTTGCTCTCGTTGAGGCTGATGGCCATGGAGCCGTCGGAGGCGTAGCTGGTGGTGATGCCCATCTTGCTGAGGGTGTTGGCGTCCACACCGGTGGGCTGGAAGGCGCTGCGCAGGCGGCTGTACATGTTGGAGAGGTTGCTGTCGCCGAAGAGCAGGCCCTGCTTGGCCTTGGCCTCGTAGTTCTGGATGGCGCTCTCGCTCATGCCGGCCCGGTCCTCATCGGTGAGGGGCTCGTAGTCCTTGAAGGTGCCGCCGGAGCCCTGGGGGGGCATGGTGGCGTACTGGCTGCGGATCTCCGCCATCATCTCGTTGTAGTCGTTGATCATGGACTTGACCGCGTCCACGATCTTGTCGGAGTCGGTGGTGCGCTCGAAGGTGACGGGGTCGGTGTCCTTGGCGGCCTCCTCCACGGTCATATCCTGGTTGAAGGTGCCCTTGAGGTTGATGGTCATGCCGTCGATCTCCACCTTGTTGGAGCCGCGGGTCATCTCCTTGGTGGTGCCGTTGACGGTGATGATGAAGGTGGCGTCCTGGCCGGCCTGGTAGCCGCCGTTGGCCTCCATGGAGGCCTTGGCGTTCTCCTCGTCCATCCGGTCCATGAGCTTGGAGGTGAAGCTGTTGCCGTACTCCACGTTCACGGCCTTGCCGTCCTTGTCGGTGACGATGAGGGAGCCGTCGATGTCGGAGAACTTGGCGGTGTAGCCCGCCGCGTTCAGGCCGCCCTTGGGCCCGTTGAGGGTGTTGAGCACCCGCTCCATGGAGGAGTCGTCCTTGGTCAGCTCGAAGCCGTACTCCTTGCCGTCGATCTTCAGGGAGACCTTCTCGCCGACGACGGTGTTGGCGCCCAGGAGCTCCTTGGGCGTCTTCTGGGCCGCCGCGGCGCCCGCGCCGCCGCCGAAGAGGGCGGAGGCCAGGCCCTTGCCCAGGGTGATGCCGTTTTCAGAACCGGTGTCCTTGCTGGTGAAGACGAACTCGCGGGTGGTCTTGGAGTAGGAGACGTTGACGTTGGCGTCGCTGTTGGCGTTGATGTCGCTGATGATGGTGGACAGCTTGGTGTCCTTGTCGTAGCTGCCGATGGTGACGCCGTTGAGGACGAAGTCGTACTTGCCGTCCTTGTTGGGGGTCATCTGGTCCCACATGCTCCCATCCCCGCGCATCAGCTCGCCCAGGGTGGAGTTGGTATTCAGGTAGTTGGTGGCCACCTTGCCGATGCCCAGGGCCTCGCCCATGTCGGCGTTGATGAGCAGGTTGGAGCCGTCGGCCACCTCGAACTTGAGGCTGAGCTTGCTGGGGTCCGTGCTGGCGTTGCTGACGGTCAGCTTCTTGCCGAAGGCGTCGGAGGCGGCCTGGCTGAGAACGTCGGTGTACTTCTGGGCCAGCTCATCCTCCTTGACGCCCGTGACCACCTCGCCCTTCTTGACGATGGAGTACTTGTTGGTGTCAATCTTGCTGGGGTCGCCGTAGGCGTAGCCCACGTTGCCGTACTTGTCCTTGACGGTAGTGGCGGTGGTGATGGTGTAGGTGCCGTCCCCCGCCTTGGTGATGACGGGGCCACGGAGGGTCTTGGTGGTGCCGTCCACGTTGACGTTGAAGTTCTTGCCGGAGAGGTACTGGTAGGCGGTCTCCTTCCGGCTGAACTGGGTGTAGCTGTCGGTATCGTCCTTGAGGGTGATGCTGTCGGGCTTGACCTCGTCGGCGTTCTCCAGATCGTCGCTGCTCAGGCCCAGCACACCGGCCACGGTGCCGCTGGCGCCGGAGATATAGACGCTGTTCTTGGCGGTGGACTTGTCGGAGAAGACCAGCTTGCCGTCCTGCACGTCCACCTTGATACGGTCGGCGGCGGAGGCGGTGGTGCCGCCGGTGAGGGAGACGGTCTGGTCGGCCAGCTTATCCTCGATGAGCTTGGCCAGGGACTCGGCCTTCTCCTCGGCGGTGGCACCGGTGATCTTGCCGTAGTCAGACACCTCGTCGAAGGAGATGCTCACCGTCTGGCTGCCGTAGGTGAAGGAGAGGCTGCCGTGCAGGGTGCCCAGGTTGATCTGGTCGCCGGCCAGATCCAGGCCCGCGTCGCTGGACCAGTCGCTGCCCTTGACGGCGGCGATATAGGACTCGCCCCCCAGGTCCTTCAGGGCCCCGGCGGTGGGGCTGTAGCGGGCGGAGGTGGCCAGCTGCTTGACGCTGTTGACCTTCACGTCGCTGTCGGTGCGGCCGCTGGCGGCGATCTTGTCGGCAAACTTCCCCAGGGCCCTGACGTTGACCGCGCTGTTGAAGAAGGAGGCCGCGAGGAGGTTCGTCCCGGACATATAGGACGTGTACTTGCTGGAGAAGGCGTAGGCCTTGGAGATGATGCTCTGGTAGGCCTCCTGCTTCCAGCCCAGCTTGGTGGCCTTGTTGTTGAGGGTCTGGATCTTGTTCTGGTAGCTCTTGACCAGACTTTCAATCATACCCTCCGTATCCAGCCCGCTGGCCAGGCCGCTGATGATATTGGCGCTGTTATAGAGGCCGCTGATACTGCTGCTGCTGCCGACTCCGTTGATGGATGCCATGATAATCTCTCCTTTATTCGTTATTCGTTCTCATATCAACCAAATCTTTTTCAGAAAATTCAGAGAAAAAAAGAAGAACCCTCTGTACTTTTTTATCGTCACGTAGTATAGTAAAGTTAAGAGTCGCAGAAAAGATTTTACACAACGGAGGGGATATTTTGTCTGCTGTTATTGCAACCACCAATCAAAAAGGCGGCGTGGGGAAGACCACCACGTCCTGCGCCCTGCTGGCGGGGCTGCATCAGATGGGCCACAGGGTGCTGGGGGTGGACCTGGATCCCCAGGGGAGCCTGGGGTTCTGCCTGGGTCTGGATATTGACAACTGCGCCACCATCTACGACGTGATGAAGGGCGTTCAGCCCGTGCGGGACGTGATCGTCCACTCGGACTGCGGGGACATCCTGCCCAGCAACATCCTTCTATCCGGGGCGGAGCTGGAGTTCAACAAGCCGGGGCGGGAGTTCCTCCTCAAAAACGCCCTCCAGGAGCTGCAGGAGGAGTACGACTATATCATCGTGGACACGCCGCCGGCCCTGAACGTGCTGACGGTGAACGCCTACGTGGTGGCCGACGGGCTCATCATCCCCATGGCCCCGGAAATCCTCAGCCTTCTGGGCGTGGCCCAGATCCGGGAGACCATCGACACCGTCCGCCGCTGCTACAACTCCCGGCTGAAGGTGCTGGGCATCCTGCTCAACAAGTACAACCAGCGCTTCACCCTCAACCGGGAGGTGCTGGAGATGGCCGGGCAGATCGCCGCGCAGCTGGATACCAAGGTGTTCCAGAGCAAGGTCCGCACCAGCGTCTCCGTGGCCGAGGCCCCCGCCCACGGGGAGAGCGTGCTCACCTACGCCCCCTCCTCCAAGCCGGCGGAGGACTTCCGCGCCCTCATCGAGGAGATCATCCGGGAATGCGGCCCCGTAAATCGTTAGACAGGAGAGACACCACCATGGCAACAGCGAAAAAAGGCACCAAGAGCAGCAAGACGGCCCACGTGCTCAACCTGCTCACCGGACCGGGCGGCGAGAAGGAGGCCCCCGCCGACGCCCTCCCCGCCGACGCCGCCCAGGAGGCCGCGGCCGAGCTCCCGGCAGACCTTCCGGCGGCGGAGAGCGCCCCCGCCCGCCCGCTGGCCCCCCCGATCCTGGAGGTGGCCCGCTCCAACGACGACCAGATCTCCTCCCAGATCCGGGACGCTCTGGAGAGCGCCCTGCTGGAGGAGGACGGGCCCGCAGCGGCAGAGCCGGTCCCCGCGCCGGAGACGGAGACGGAGCCGGAGCCCGCGCCGGTGCCGGAACCGGTGACTGAGCCGGAGGCGGTTCTTGAGACGGAGGCGGAAGCCGATGCCGCTTCTGAGCCGGAGACGGTACAGGAGCCGGAACCCGTGCCGGAGCCTGAACCGGTTCCTGAGCCCGAACCTGAGCCGGAGCCGCTTCCCGTTCCTGAGCCCGAGCCGGAACCTGCTCCTGAACCTGAGCCCGAGCCGGAACCCATACCTGCGCCTGAGCCCGCTCCCGCGCCCAGGCCGGAACCTGTCCCCGCGCCGCAGCCGCCTGCGCCGGACCCGGATGAGCTGGTAATCGTCAATGTGATGGACGCGCTGGTGGAGATGAAGGCCCCCCGGTATGTCAAGATGTTCGGGCTGTGCCCCTGCCCGCGCTGCACCGCCGACGTGAAGGCGCTCACGCTGACCAATCTGCAGCCGGCCTATATCGTGGTGCGCCGGGCGGAGGCCAACGCGATGCTCACCGTCTATGAGAGCCGGTTCAACAGCACCATCTTCGCCCAGCTCACCAAGGCCTGCAAGGTGGTCATGGACAGCCCCAGGCACGACGGGAAGAAGTTTATGCTGTAACCGCCGCCGTCCGTTTGCCATATATACGTCAGCTTACCATATAAATGTCGTTTTTGCAAGAAGCAGCGGCGGTTCAGTTCCCTCAGGGGAGCTCCGGACCGCCGCGCTTTTTGCGGGGCCGCGGCGGCGTTCCTTTAAAAAATTTTGCTGCCGTTCACAAAAAAGGCTATACAAATCCAACCTTTTTTGGTATATTGAGAGGTAGTGCTATCCCCCCTACCCGGATTCTTATTTTAGCAGGAGGTTGTTTTGCTATGAGTGCGTTAACTGATCTGATCTATACCGGCTCCAACGCCGTGGCGGGCCTGACCGAGGGCGCGGTGAACGACGCCATCGCCAAGCACGGGGCCGACACCCCTGTCGCCTTCCCTGACACCGCTTACTTCTTCCCCACCATCTACGCCGCCACCGGCGTGAAGGTGAAGACCCTGGGGGATCTGCCCGCCTGCGTGGGCGTTTTGAAGAGCCTCATCACCAACCAGGACGACATCGGCGCAGCCCTGAACGCGGGCCTCGCCACCGCCGTGGGGGCCGAGATTATCGAGGGCCTCAAATACGCGGGCGGCGGCGACCCCTACGCCGGGGATTCCGGCATCGGCTTCGTGCCCGACCCCATCATCCGCTCCCTGGGCGTGCCCCTGGTCACCGGGGACATCCCCGGCGTGGCCGTGGTGCTGGGCAAGGCGGATGAGGCCGAGGACGTGGCCCGGGTGGTCAAGGACTACCAGTCCAAGGGCATCCTCACCTTTATGATCGGCGACTGTATCGAGCAGGCCCTGGAGAAGGGCGTGAAGATGGGCCTGGAGCTCCGGGTGGTGCCCCTGGGCCACGACGTGACCAGCGTCATCCACGTGGTCACCGTGGCCATCCGGGCCGCCCTCATCTTCGGCAACGTCCAGCCCGGCGATCTGGCGGGGCTTCTGAAGTACACCAAGGAGCGGGTCCCCGCCTTTGTCAACACCTTCGGGGCCCTGGACCCTGTGGTGGTCTCCGCCGGGGCGGGGGCCATCGCCCTGGGCTTCCCGGTGATCGTGGACCAGGACATCGGCGATCTCCAGGTCCCCGGCGCACTGGAGGCCGAGCTGGATCACAACGAGACCAGCAAGCGCTCCCTGGCCCTGCGGAGCATCCACATCAAGGTGAAGGAGCTGCCCATCCCCGTGGCCTTCGCCGCCGCCTTTGAGGGCGAGATCATCCGCAAGGCGGACATGAAGGTGGAGTTCTGGTCCAGCAAGAACACCACCTGCGAGCTGGTGACCATGCGGGACGCCGCCCAGGTGGAGGACCACCGGATCGTGGTGGACGGCCCCGACATCGACAGCGGCGACACCGAGTACGCCCTGGCCACCTATATCGAGGTCTACGGCGCGAAGATGCAGAAGGACTTTGAGTCCGTCATCGAGCGGAAGATCCACGCCTGGTTCAACTACATGGAGGGCGTGATGCACACCGGCCAGCGCAACCAGTTCCGCATCCGCGTCTCCAACGACGCCTTCGGCAAGGGCCTGCGGATGAAGCACTTCGGCGAGGTGCTCTACTATATGATTATGGACGAGTTCGCCGCCGTGGTGGACAAGTGCCAGGTCACCCTGGTCACCGACCCCGCGAAGGCGAAGAAGATCCTGGACGAGGAGGCCATGCCCGCCTACAGCGCCCGGGACGACCGGCTCAGCTCCATGACCGACGAGAGCGTGGACAAGTTCTACACCTGCATCCTCTGCCAGTCCTTCGCCCCCAGCCACTGCTGCGTGGTGACCCCGGAGCGTCTGGGCCTGTGCGGCGCGGTGAGCTGGCTGGACGCCAAGGCCACCAAGGAGCTCAACGACGCCGGCCCCTGCCAGCCCATCAGCAAGGAGGGCTGCACCGACGAGCTCAAGGGCTACTACCCCGACGTGGACCGGATGGTCCACGCCGCCACCCAGGGCGCGGTGGAGCACGTGAGCCTGTACTCCATTATGGAGGACCCCATGACCTCCTGCGGCTGCTTTGAGTGCATCTGCGGCATCGAGCCCATCTCCAACGGCCTGGTGATCTGCAACCGGGAGTTCAAGGGCATGACCCCCACGGGCATGACCTTCGGCGAGCTGGCCTCCATGACCGGCGGCGGCGTCCAGACCCCGGGCTTCATGGGCCACGGGCGCCACTTCATCGCCTCCAAGAAGTTCGCCGCCGCCGAGGGCGGCATCTCCCGCATCGTCTGGATGCCCAAGGAGCTCAAGGACGACGTGGCCCCCCGGCTCAACGCCACCGCCAAGGAGCTGCTGGGGATTGACGACTTCTGCAGCATGGTGGGCGACGAGACCATCACCTCCGACCCCGAGGAGCTGATGAACTTCCTCACCGAGAAGGGACACCCCGTGCTGAATCTGGCCCCGCTGATGTAAAGGCGGACAACTGAACAGACCTTGCAGGCGGGAGGGCAAAGCCCTCCCGCCTGTGCGTCAGAAAAGGCGGCTGGCGGGAGGAAAATCTGCAAACCGTAAATTTTTATGGAATTTCTCCCCATCCCATGGTATACTAAGAAACATCCTTTAATGCGGGAGAGTTTATATGGCGCGGTTTGGAAAATATACCTCGTGGATCTGCGTTCTGGCGGCCCTGGTGCTGCTGGAGTTTGTGGGGCTGGTGGGGGCCCTGGCCTGGATCGGCGGCCGGGAGGCGGAGCCGGCGGACCTGTCCGTCCCCGTCCAGGAGGAGCCGCCGGACATGCCCGCCTGGCTGGCCCCCGCGTCTGGAGCGTCCGACGCGCCCGCGCCGCCGCCCCAGGCCGAGGAGAAGGAGAGGCCGGCGGGAGAGCTGACAGCGGCGGAGATTCTGGGGGGCTCTCAGATCATCGCCCACGGCATGGGGTCCGTGGACGGGGAGGCCATCCTCAATTGCCTGGAGGGTTTTCAGGAGCAGTACGAGAAGGGCGTGCGGGTGTTCGAGGTGGATCTGCGGCTGACGGCGGACCAGCAGGTGGTGCTGCGCCACGACTGGCGGGCCGGGTGGCAGGAGGGGATCAGCGAGACCGCCGTGCCCACCCTGGAGGAGTTTCTGGACAAGCCCCTGCTGGGCAAGTACACCCCCCTCTCCTTCCGGGACCTGCTGGAGCTGATGGAGGACTACCCGGACATCTGCGTCGTCACCGACAGCAAGTTTACCGACGCGGAGATCGTCCGGCTCCAGTTCGAGGCCATGGTCCGGGACGCGCGGGATCTGGGGCTGAGCTACCTGCTGGACCGGGTGGCGGTCCAGGTCTATGACCCGCTGATGTTCAAGGTGGTGGACAGCGTCCACCACTTCCGGCACTACATTTATACGCTGTATGTGGAGGGCTTCGGCAGGACGGAGGCGTCCTTCCGGGAGCGGGCCCTCTTCTGCGCCCAGAACGGCATCCAGGGCATCACCATGTGGGACACCTGGTGGGACGGCGCCTTCGCCCCCATCGCCGCCCGGTGCGGCGTCAAGGTCTACACCCACACCGTCAACGACCCCCAGCAGGCCTCGGCGCTGCTGGAGAGCGGCGTGGCGGCGGTGTACACCGACGAGCTGACCCCCGCCGCCCTGGACCCGGAGGCGGCCCAGGAGAACACAGACACGCCGCCGGAGGGCGGAGAGAGCGGGGAGGCATCCCCGGAGGAGAAAGGAGACAGCGAGCATGGAGCTGACTGAAAAGACACTGCACAGCGAGACGATGTTTGACGGGCGCATTCTCCACGTGCGCAAAGACACGGTGGAGCTGCCCAACGGGGCCCAGTCCTTCCGGGAGGTGGTGGACCACCCCGGCGGGGTGTGCGTGCTGGCCCTGGACGGGGAGAACCGGGCGCTGCTGGTGAGCCAGTTCCGCTACCCCTACAAGGAGGTGGTGCGGGAGGTGCCCGCCGGGAAGCTGGAGCGGGGGGAGGACCCCCGCGAGGCCGCCATCCGGGAGCTGAAGGAGGAGACCGGCGCGGAGGCGGGGGACTTCCGGTCCCTGGGGGAGCTGTACCCCTCCCCCGGCTACTGCGGGGAGATCATCCGCATGTATCTGGCCAGGGATCTGCGCTTCGGCGAAACCCATCTGGACGAGGACGAGTTTTTGAACCTGGAGCGGATCCCCTTCGGGACGCTGGTGGAGCAGGTGCTCTCCGGCGAGATCAAGGACGCCAAGACCATCGCCGCCGCGCTCAAGGCCAAGCTGCTGCTGGGGCTGTAGCGGCGCGTGTTCACCGGACCCCGGAGGAAGGAGGAAGAGGACATGGAGGAAAAAAAGACCGTCCTCATTGTGGAGGACGAGAAGAGCATTGCGGACATCATCCGCATCAATCTGGAGCGGGAGGGCTACGCCTCTCTGACCGCCTACGACGGCGAGGCGGGGCTCGCCATGGCCCTGGAGCACAACCCGGATCTGATCCTGCTGGACGTGATGCTGCCGAAGCTGCTGGGCTTTGACGTGTGCGCCCGGCTGCGGGAGAAGGGGAACAGCGTGCCGGTGATCATCCTCACCGCCCGGGAGGAGGAGGAGGACAAGGTCAGGGGCCTGGAGCTGGGGGCGGACGACTATATCACCAAGCCCTTCTCCATGCGGGAGCTGATGGCCCGCGTCAAGGCCAACATCCGCCGCACCGCCATGAGCCAGAGCGGCCCGGCGGAGGGGGCCATGGCCGCCGGGGGCGGCCTGACCATCAACCCGGAGAACTATCAGGTCTGCAAGCACGACAAGCCCGTGGATCTGACCCAGCGGGAATATGAGCTGCTGACCTTTCTGGCCAGCCACCCAGGCAAGGTATATTCCCGCATCGATTTGATGGAGCAGGTGTGGAACTACGGCTATGTGGGCGACGATGTGCGCACGGTGGACGTCACCGTCCGCCGCCTGCGGGAGAAAATTGAGGATGATCCGGCGAATCCGGCCTTGATTTTGACCCGACGGGGGGTGGGGTATTACTTTGCGGGGCAGTGAGTGTCGCCGCCTCCGGCGGCGAGGGGGGCTGGGTTGCAGCCCTGCAGCCTTGCGGGGGCTGCGCGCCCCCACGCCCCGCGGTTACTTTTTGTGCAAACAAAAAGTAACCAAAAAGTTGCCAAAACCAAGGGTTTTGGATTCCTATTTTTTGATTTGTTTTGCGCTTGAGGCTAGGTCTGGGGTGTCTAAATTGGTGCTGGCCGCTTATGGGGACTTCTGCTTCTGTTTGGGAGTGTTCTTACGGTGGTTCCAATACCTGGAGGAACAAACTGCACAGCCTCTCTGACATGCGCCGCAGGAAGGGGTACGGGCTCCTTTTTGAGGATTTAGGCGAATCTCAATAGGGCGTTCCCCGTTGATGGCGCTACCCCTTTGAAAGGCCGGCAGGCGGAGTTGGTTGACTGCCAAGCTCCTAGATCAGATGCCCGAAGGACCTCTCATTCACGTGGCATCCAATTCATCAAAGATTCCACCCAATCCCCGTGAGTCCCCCGCCGAGGCGGCGCGACCTAGGCCGCCGGAAGGCGGCCGGGTCGGTCGTTCGGCCGAAAGCCGAATGACGGCCCCGGGGAGGCCCCGAGAGGGAGGTCTGGAACCCCCGGTTCCAGCGACTTTTTGGTTACTTTTTGTTCGCACAAAAAGTAACTGGGCGGCCTGTGGCCGCCGGGCCGGTCGTTCGGCCAAAGGCCGAATGACGGCACCGGGGGCGTGGGGCCGCGCAGGCCCCACAGGCCGGTTCCAGCAGAATCTAGCCCTTGCGCCGCGCAGCGGCGCAAAGAAAGGAGCCCCCATGTTCCGCAGCCTGCATATGAAGCTGGTCCTGATTATGCTCCTGCTCATTACCTCCCTGATGACGGTTGTGGGCGCGTTTATGATGACCAGCATTACCGGCTTCTATATCGATGAGTTCTACCAGCAGGTGGAGGGGGTCTTCGGGGACTCCGATCCCGCGAACGCCGCCTTCGTCAACTCCCTGCGCAGAGAGGCCGCCCAGGCCGACGGGGCCTTGAAGCTCCAGGAGATGGTGGAGGCCAAGGCCGGAGATCTGGGGCTCAACTCCAGCACCCGCAAGTACTATATCCTCGACGGGCGCACCGGCGCCTTCATCACCGGCAGCGACGACCAGGCCAGCTTCGAGAGCCTTCAGGCTACCGCCAACCTGCTGGCCGCCCGCAACAGCATCGCCGCCGGCAGCGCCGCCGTGGGCGCGGACAGCGACATCACCGCCAGCTACATGGATGTGGCCATCCCTATCACCGGCGGGGACAACGCCTTCATCATCTACATCTACGACAACCGGGACACCGTCAGCTCCCTCAACAGCCAGCTCTTCCTCATCATCGTCCAGGCCCTGCTGGTGGGCCTGCTCATCTCCGTGCTGCTCAGCTTCCTGCTCAGCAAGACCATGATTATCCCCATCGAGCGCCTTACCGAGCGGGCGGAGCGGGTGGCCGCCGGGGACTTCGGCTCCACCACCGCCGTGGAGTCCACCGACGAGATCGGTATCCTCACCACCACCTTCAACGACATGGCCTCTGTCCTCCAGGACACCCTGGAGGCGGTGGAGAACGAGCGCAACAAGCTGGACACCCTCTTCCTCCATATGACCGACGGCGTGGTCTCCTTCGCAGGAGACGGATCCATCCTCACCAGCAACCCCGCCGCCAGCCAGATGCTGGGCCGGGAGGTGTCCTTCTACGACTACGACGCCCTCTTCGGCAGACAGTTTCCCCTCCGGCAGGTCATGGGGCTCCAGCGGCCCAACTTCCTCTCCGGGGAGCTGACGGTGGGCGGGCGGATTTTGGAGCTGTACCTGGCCCCCGTGTCCGAGGGGGAGGACGGCAGCGCCATGGCCGTGATGCACGACGTCACCGCCCAGCGGAAAAACGAGGAGATGCGCAAGGAGTTCGTGGCCAACGTCTCCCACGAGCTGCGCACCCCCCTCACCAACGTGCGCAGCTACGCCGAGACCCTCCGGGACGGGGACGACATCCCCCGGGATATGGAGAACAGCTTCCTGGACGTCATCATCAGCGAGACCGACCGCATGACCCGCATCGTCCAGGACCTGCTCACCCTCAGCCGCCTGGACTCCGGCCGGGCGGAGATCAAGATGGTCCGCTTCCCCCTGCTGGACGCCATCGACAGCGTGTGCCGGGCGGTGGAGCTGGAGGCCCAGCGCCGGGGCCACACCCTGGTGCGCCGGTACGGCCGGACCCTGCCCATGGTGACGGGGGACCGCAGCCGGCTGGAGCAGGTGATGATGAACGTCATCGGCAACTCCATCAAGTACACCCCCGACGGCGGCTCCATCACCGTGGACGCCGGCATCCGGGGGGGGAACGTGTGGATCGAGGTCTCCGACACCGGCATCGGCATCCCCCAGCAGGACCGGGAGCGGATCTTCGACCGCTTCTACCGGGTGGACAAGGCCCGCTCCCGGGAGAGCGGCGGCACGGGCCTGGGCCTGTCCATCGCCCGGGAGATCGTGCTGCGCCACCACGGCAGCATCGCCCTGACGGACCACGAGGGGCCCGGCACCACGGTGCGCATCGTCCTGCCCATCCGGCAGAGCGGGGAGGCGCGGCATGAGTAAAAAGCAGCTGGTCGGCCACCTCCAGAACATGGCGCTGGTGCTGCTGACCCTGTCCGCCCTCTTTCTGCTCTCCCGGCTGCCCATGTTCCACAGCAGCTGGGCCCAGCAGGTGCAGACCCTGCTCTCCTCCCGCCCGGCGGCGGAGGAGCAGCCAGCCGCCGGCGCGGCCCTCTTCCCCTCCGTCCATCTGGTGGTCACCGGCGCGGAGCGGTACGGCCGCTGCGCCCAGCTCTATCTCCCCTCCGACGCCCCCCAGCTCCAACAGGTGCTCCCCCTGTTCCGGGAGGCCCTGGGGTCCGCGGCGGACCCCGCCGCGGCGGCGGACAAGACCCTGCGGAATGCGCTGGAGGGCCAGGGGCTGTACCTGGATCTGACGGTGGAGCTGCCCCTGGCCGCGGCGGCGGCCTGGCTGGGGGAGGAGGCCGCCCTGGACCGGCCCGTGCGCAGCATGGCCCTGACCACCGGGGAGGAGGAGACCGCCATGCTCTACCTCCGGGACCAGGAGGGGGGCGTTTACCGCTGCTTCACCGCCCTGCCCGCCTCGGCGGTGGAGGACGTGTGCGCCCTCTTCTCCCCCAACGGCGGGGGCTTCGCCTATGAGACCAACTACGCCACGCTGGCCCCCTACACCGTGCTGCCGGCGGAGACAGCCGATCTGCCGGACCTGCTGGGGGAGTCCCCCGCCGGCTACTCCGCCTATAACCTGCTCACCGCCCTGGACTTCAACGCCCACACCCTCTCCCGCTACACGGAGACCGGTTCCGGCGCGGAGGTGGTGGAGGAGTCCCCCCGCTCCCTGCGCATCAGCCCCGACGGCACCGTCAGCTTCCGCAGCCAGGGGGAGGCCTCCTCCCCCCTCTACCAGGTGCCCTGCGCCGGGGAGAGCCCCGGCGTCACGGAGGCCCTGGCCGCCGCCGCCCGCCTGGCCCTGGCCCTCATTGAGGGCACAGGCGCGTCGCCGGTGTACCTGAGCGGGCTGGAGAGGACGGAAACGGGCTATACGGTTTCGTTCCGCTACCAGGCCGGAGGCGTCCCCGTCCTCTTCCCCGACGAGGGGGACGCGCTGACCGTCACCATCACCGGCGCGGCCGTCACCGCCTTCTCTTACCGCTGCCGGAGCTACACCCCCCAGGAGGAGGCCGCCCCTCTGCTGCCCTCCGGCATGGCCCAGGCCCTGGGCTCCCTCTACCCCGGTACGGAGCTGTCCGTGGGCTACGTGGACGAGGGGGCCGGCGCCCTGAAGGCCTGCTGGCTGGCGGGATAGGGCAACCCTGAAAGGAGGCTCTTTTGGAGACCTGCCGACTGAAAAACATCGCCATACTGATTCTGCTGCTGCTCAACGCCGTCCTGCTGCTCCTGCTGGGGCACCAGCACCTCCAGGCCCGGCGCAGCGCCAGGGAGGCCGACGGACAGCTCCGCGCCCTCTACGCCGCCGGACAGCTGGCCCTGGACGACAGCGTTGACCTGCGCCAGCAGCCCCTCACCCCCCTGGCCCTGGTCCGGCGGGAGGAGACGGAGCAGGCCATCGCCGCCAGCCTGCTGGGGGGCAGCGCCGTCTCCGCCAGCCAGGGCGGCGGCATCTACAGCTACGCCGGAGACTGCGGGACCATCCAGTTCCGGGCCGGGGGCAGCTTCGACGGCAGCCGGCTGACCTTGGCGGTGGACGACATCACGGAGTTCGCCCGGCAGTTCTGCCGTCAGTTCGGCTACGAGAACGCGGTATTCCAGATCAAGGAGCGCAGCGGCACCGTCACCGCCGTCCAGCAGGTCCAGGGGGTGCCCGTGGCCGGGTGCGGCGTGACCCTGCGCTTCGACCGGGGGGTGCTGACGGCCGTCAGCGGGGCCCACGTCAGCCTGGAGGACGCCTCCCCGGAGGCCGGGGGGCGCATGAGCTGCATCACCGCCCTGGTGCGCTTTCTGGACCACCGGGCCGCCGCCGGCATCGTGTGCAGCGAGGTCACCGGCGTGTCCTGCGTCTACGAGCTCCAGGGGGGCGGCGCCCTGCGGCTGCTGCCCAAGTGGCAGGTGGAGACAGACACCTACACCTACTTCGTGGACTGCGCCACGGGGGAGGTCTCCCGGCACTGAGCGCAAAAATTTCCAAAACCGCTATACATTTTCCGGCCGTCGTGGTACAGTATAGCCTATGAACACCGCCGCCGGAGGACCCTCCGGCCCGCAGCAATACGGGGCGGGATACCCGCCCGACAGAGGAGGAGTACAAACTATGCTGATCAAAAACGCGAAGCTTTTTCTGGGCAGGTCCTTCACCCAGGCCGACATCCAGTTTGACAGGACCATCACCGCCATCGGCCGGCTCCCCGGCCAGGGGGACCTGGACGCCGCCGGGTGCTATGTGGTCCCCGGCCTGGTGGACATCCACACCCACGGGGCCGTGGGGGAGGACTTCTCCGACGGAAAGCCCTCCGGCCTTCAGCCCCTGGCGGACTACTACGCCGCCAGCGGCGTCACCAGCTTCCTGGCCACCACCATGACCCTCAAGGAGGAGACACTCACCCCCGCCATGCACGCCATCCGGGACTTCCGGCCCAACGGCGGGGCCAAGTGCGCCGGCATCCACCTGGAGGGGCCCTTCCTCAGCTACGCCAAGCGGGGGGCCCAGGCGGCGGAGAACCTCCACCGGCCCGACGCCGCCCTCTTCCACCGGCTCAACGAGGCCAGCGGCGGCCGGGTAAAGCTGGTCACCGTGGCCTGCGAGGAGGAGGGGGCCATCCCCTTTATCCGGGAGCTCTCCCAGGTCTGCACCGTCTCCCTGGGCCACACCACGGCGGACTATGACACCGCCATGGCGGGCTTCCAGGCCGGGGCCACCCACGCCACCCACCTCTACAACGGCATGCCCTCCTTCCTCCACCGGGCCCCGGGGGTCATCGGCGCGGCCTTCGACGCCGGCGCCAGCGTGGAGCTCATCTGCGACGGGCTCCACATCCACCCCTCCGTCATCCGGGTCACCAGCCGGATCTTCGGCGAGAGACTGAACCTGATCTCCGACTCCCTGCGCTGCGCCGGGATGCCCGACGGGGACTATGAGCTGGGCGGCCAGCCCATCGTGGTGAAAAACCACAAGGCCACCCTGCTGGACGGCACCCTGGCCGGGTCCTCCATCTCCCTGCTGGACGCGGTGCGCAATGTGGTGCGCTTCGGCCTGTCCCTGGAGGCCGCCGTCTACGCCGCCTCCACCGCCCCCGCCCAGGCCGTCGGGCTGGACGCCGGCGTCATCGCCCAGGGCCGGTGCGCCGACCTGCTGGTGCTGGATGAGAGCCTGGCCCTCAAGGCGGTCTTCGTGGACGGCCAGCGCCTGTAAATCGGGTGTCCTTCTGAGGAAAACGCAGGGGCTGTCAATTGTCTTTATCGCTAAATTTACAGGCGCTTTTTTGGCATATATGATAATTGACAGGTCACATGTCATGAAATTTTAGATAAAATCCACATTGACAAAAAGTGATGGAAACTGGTAAAATATAGCCAGTTTAGGAGAGAAACCTAAACTGTTGTATCGTTTTTCCTCAATCTTCTCCATCAAGGAAAGGGCCGCCTTCTTAGGAAGGCGGCCCTTTCCGTATGCCGGTTTTACGGCTCGATCCTGCGGCTGATCCCCATGGCGAAGGCTCCGGGGCCGGTGTGGGCCCCGACGCTGAGGGTCAGGGGATCGTAGCCGATCTCCTCGCCGGGGAAGGTCCGGGCGGCCAGATCCAGCCACTCCCGCTCCTCCTCCGGGTCCGTAAAGGTCCCGGCGGCGTCGACGCGGATGGGCACGCCCCTCCGGCGGTACTCCGCCGCGCTGGCAGCCATGGCCTCCAGCAGGCGCTCCTTGCAGCGGCGGACGCCGCGGACCTTGGCGAATATATCCAGCTTCTCCCCCCGGATGGTCAGAAGAGGCTTGATGTGCAGCAGGGAGCCCACGGCCGCCGCCGCCGGGGTGATCCGCCCGCCCCGCTTGAGGTACTCCAGAGTGTCCACGCCGATATAGATGAGGGAGTCCACGCCGGCCTCCTCCAGCCGGCGGCGGATCTCCGCCGCCGGGAGACCCGCCGCCGCCAGGGCCGCGGCGTCCCGCACGGCGTTCTTCTGGGGAACGGAGATCTGGTGGTTGTCCGCCACCTGGACCCGGCCCCCGTAGGCGGCGGCCAGGACGGCGGCGGTCTGGCAGGAGCTGCTCAGGCCGCTGGACATGGGGATATAGACGATCTCGTCCCACCCCTCCGCCAGCACCCGGTCCCACAGGCCGGTGAGGTCGCCGGGGGCGGGCTGGGAGGTGGACACGCTGTGCCCCTGGGCCAGAAGGCGGTAGAACTCCTCCGCAAACAGGTCCACCCCCTCGAAGCGGGTCCGGCTGTCCACAATGATGGGCATGGGCACCACCCAGACCCCCAGACGCCGGGCCTCCTGGGCGGTGACGCCGCTGTTGCTGTCCGTAATAATGGCTGTTCGCATAGAACCCCTTTCTCCAGAAGACGCTATCCCTGCTGACGGGCGTCCAGACGGTCAAAGGTGTGGAGCCAGTCCGCTTTGAAGTAGTAGATAAGAAACGCCACCGCACTCAGAGACCAGGTGAGGGGATAGGCAGTGAATATCACCAAAATGTTCCTCCAGATCCCCACTGCCGCCGTGATGTAGACCACACGGATGACGCACCAGCACACCATCATAATGACCATGGGCACCGTGGCCTTCCCCGCCCCCCGGAGCACGCCGGCTATACAGTGGTTCAAAGCCAGCAGGCAGTAGAAGAGGGACTCCACCCTAGCCTGGCGCACGCCGAAGGCCACCACCTCCGGGTCGTTATTGAACAGGGCGATGAAGAAGGGCGCGCCCAGCCAGATGGCCACCCCGATGACCTCCGCCGTGACCACGGAGCACAGCACGCCGAAGCGGGCCCCCTGCTTCACCCGGTCGTGCTGCCGGGCCCCCAGGTTCTGGCTGACGAAGGTGGCCAGACCCATGGAGAAGCAGGTCACCGGCAGAAAGGCGAAGCCCTCGATCTTGGAATAGGACCCGCAGCCGGCCATGGCGCTGTCCCCAAAGGCGTTGATGTTGGTCTGGACCATGACGTTGGCGAAGCCGATCAGGGAGTTCTGCACCCCGGAGGGCAGGCCGAAACGAACAATGAGCTTCAGCATGGGCCAGTCGATGCGCACGCGGCGCAGATCCACCCGGTAGACCTCCTCTGTGCGCACCAGGCGGCGCAGGCACAGCAGGGCCGACACCCCCTGGGAGATCACCGTGGCCGCCGCCGCCGAGGCCACCCCCATGCGCAGCCCTCCCACGAACAGCAGGTCCAGGGAGACGTTGATGAGGGAGGAGAGAATGAGGTAGTACAGCGGGTGGCGGCTGTCCCCCACCGCCTGGAGGATGCCGGTGCAGATGTTGTAGAGGAACATGGCCACGCCGCCGTAGAAATAGGTGCGGAAATAGGCGACGGACTGGGGCAGCACGTTCTCCGGCGTGCCCATCCAGCCCAGGATGTGGGGGGTGAGCAGCACCCCCACCACCGTCATCAGCAGCCCCGCCGCCAGGCCGAAGGCCAGGGCCGTGTGGACCGCCGTGGTCAGCCGCTGGTGGTCCTTGGCGCCGAAGTACTTGGAGATCAGCACCCCCGCCCCCATGGCCATGCCGCTGAGGAAGCCCACCAGCATGAAGATCAGGTTCCCCGAGGAGCTCACCGCCGCCAGGGCCTCCTTGCCGATAAAGTTGCCCACGATCAGGGTGTCGGCAGTGTTGTAGAGCTGCTGGAACAGGTTGCCCAGAAAAATCGGCAGGGCAAAGGAGAGCAGCCCCTTCCAGATGGGCCCCTCGATCATCGACGTCTGCGCGCCATGGGTCTTGCGCATGTTCAATCCATCACACTCCCCTGTCACAATTCCCGTCCCTTTTGGGCAGTATTACATACTATACTCCTTTTGCCGCTGGATAGCAAGAGGGTTTTCCCAAAACCTTCGCCAAAAAACAGCGCGGAATCCGCCCCCGCAGAGGGTGGAGTCCACACCGGGAGCCGGCTCCAACAGGCCCCGGCGGGCGGGGCGGGGAGAAACCGCCGGAAAAATCTCCGGGGCCCTTGACTTTTTTTCGAAACACGATATAATCTAATTTATCATATTACTTTAGGTGGTTTCTGAGATGACGTATCGACTGATTTGCGACAGCTGCACGGACCTGCCCCCAGAGGTCCTCCAGGACCCCCATATCACCAGGGTCCCCCTGTCCATCCAGGTGGGAGCGGAGACGGTGGTGGACGACGAGAGCTTCCGGCAGAAGGAGCTTCTGCAGAAGATGCGGGCCTGGCCCGACGCGCCGAAGACTGCCTGTCCCTCCCCCTCCACCTATCTGGAGCGGTTGATTGAGGACGGCGACAACTACATCGTCACGCTCTCCGCCGCTCTCTCGGGCTCCTACAACGCCGCCGCCCAGGCCCTCGCCATCTACCGGGAGGAGGGCGGCCGGGCCAATGTGCACGTGTTCAACTCCCGCTCCGCCGTCTCCGGCCAGGCGCAGATCGCCCTGCTGGTCCGGGATCTGGCGGGGGCCGGCCTCCCCTTCGCCCAGGTAGTGGAGCAGGCGGAGGCCTATATCAGCCGGATGCAGACGCTGTTTGTGCTGGAGAATCTGGATAACCTGCGCAAGAACGGGCGGCTGACCAAGGTCCAGGCCCTGGTCACCGGGGCGCTGCGGGTCAAGCTGCTGTGCGGCGCCACCCGGGGCGGGGAGATCGAGCGGCTGGGCCAGGGGCTCTCTGTGCGCCAGACCCTGGCCAGGATGGTCTCCCGCATGGCCGCCGACCCCGACCACGCCGGCCGCCGGCTGATCATCACCCACTGCAACTGCCCGGAGCGGGCGGAGCACGTCCGGGAACTGGTGCGCCAGCGCTGCCAGTTCGGGGAGATCCTCATCGCCCCCGCCGGCGGCATCGCCACGGTGTACGCCGACGACGGCGGCATCGTGGTGGCGTACTGATCCGGTCCACGGTCCACAATTAGAAAAATGCGCAGGGGCGCGGCCAAGGCCGCGCCCTTTTCCCGCCCTCATCCGCAAAAATCTCCCTTTACACCCGCCCCCGCAGATGGTAAAATAGGGAGCCGGGGCACGGCCCCAAAATAGGAACAGAAAGAGTGATGGACTATGGACCGCCTCAGCGGCATCCTTCTGCATATCTCCTCCCTCCCCTCCCCCTACGGCATCGGCACCATGGGCCGGGCGGCCTACGACTTCGCCGGCTTCCTGCGGGAGGCCGGCCAGACATACTGGCAGCTGCTGCCCCTGGGACCCACCAGCTACGGGGACAGCCCCTACCAGAGCTTCTCCACCTTCGCCGGGAACCCCTACTTCATCGACCTGGAGCTGCTGGCGGAGGACGGCCTGCTGGACCGGGGGGCCCTGGAGGCCGCCGACTGGGGGTCCAACCCCCGGTATGTGGACTACGCCAAGATCTACGAGGCCCGCTTCCCCCTGCTGCGCCAGGCCTTCCAGGCCGGATACCTCCGGGACCGCAAAGCGGTGGAGGCCTTCCGCCGGGAGAACCGGTGGCTGGACAACTACGCCCTCTACATGGCGGTGAAGGCCCACTTCGGCATGCGCAGCTGGCTGGAGTGGCCCGACGAGGACATCCGCCTGCGCCGGCCCGCCGCCGTGGCGCGCTACAGCAGGGAGCTGCGGGAGGATGTGGACTTTTACACCTACCTGCAGTTCCTCTTCTTCCGGCAGTGGAACGCCCTGCGGGACTATATCCACAGCCAGGGGCTGCAGATCATTGGGGACCTGCCCATCTACGTGGCCATGGACTCCGCCGACGTGTGGGCGGAGCCGGAGTACTTCCAGCTGGGGGAGGGCAACGTGCCCACCGAGGTCTCCGGCGTGCCGCCGGACTACTTCACCGCCGACGGCCAGCTGTGGGGCAACCCCCTCTACGACTACGACCGGATGGCCCGGGACGGCTTCGCCTGGTGGATCCGCCGGCTGGAGGGGGCCGGGCGGCTCTTCGACGTCATCCGCATCGACCACTTCCGGGGGCTGGAGAGCTACTGGGCGGTGCCCTACGGGGAGAAGACCGCCAAGGTGGGCCGCTGGCGCAAGGGACCCGGCATGGACCTGGTGGGGACGCTGACGGAGCGCTTCCCCCACCTGGAGATCATCGCGGAGGATCTGGGCTACCTCACCCCGGAGGTCCACCAGCTGCTGGCCGACTCCGGCCTGCCGGGCATGAAGGTGCTGGAGTTCGCCTTCGACGCCAGAGAGCCCAGCAACTACCTGCCCCACCTCTACGACCGCCACTGCGTCTGCTATGTGGGCACCCACGACAACGAGACGGTGGTCCAGTGGCGGGACCAGACCGCCAGGGCGGATCTGACCTTCGCCCGGAAGTACCTGGGGCTCAGCGAGGCCGAGGGCTTCCACTGGGGCATGATCCGGGGCGGCATGGCCTCGGTGGCGGACACCTTCGTGGCGCAGATGCAGGACTGCCTGGGCCTGGGGGCGGAGGCCCGGATGAACACTCCCGGCACCCTGGGGGGCAACTGGCAGTGGCGCCTCCTCCCCGGCGAGGCCACCCCCGCCCTGGCCAAAAAGCTGCGGCAGTATACGGGCATGTACGGGCGGCTCAAAAAGCCGGATCCCGGCGTATAAGCAATAAGAGGAAACACGTATGGAACAGAAGAAAATCCTGCTCATCGGCACCGGGGGCACCATCGCCTCGGAGATGGGGGAGAGCGGGCTGACCCCGGAGCTGACCAGCGAGCAGCTGCTGCGGTATATCCCGGACATCTCCGGCATCTGCCAGGTGGCCTGCCTCCAGCTCTTCAGCCTGGACAGCACCAATATCCAGCCCAAGCACTGGGCCCGGATCGCCGGGGCCGTCCGGGAACACTACCGGGAGTACGACGGCTTCGTCATCAGCCACGGCACCGATACCATGGCCTACACCGCCGCCGGGCTGAGCTACCTGGTCCAGGGCTGCCCCAAGCCCATCGTGCTCACCGGCGCGCAGAAGCCCATCGGCTTTGAAACCACCGACAGCAAGCAGAACCTGCGGGACGCGCTGACGGTGGCGTCCTCGGACATGGCGGGGGTGATGCTGGTCTTCAACGGCAAGATCATCCTGGGCACCCGTGCCCGGAAGACCCGCTCGAAGAGCTTCGAGGCCTTCTCCAGCATCAACTACCCCCTGCTGGGCATGGTGCGGGACGGGCGGATCATCCGCTACATCCGCCCCGAGGCCCGGGCGGTGCCCCAGTTCTACGACAAGGTCAACCCCAGGGTGGCGCTCATGAAGCTGATCCCCGGCGCGGACTGCGGCGCGGCGGCCTATCTGCTGGAGCACAACGACGCGCTGATCATCGAGAGCTTCGGCGTGGGGGGGCTGCCCACCTACAAGGCGGGGGACTACTACGACACGGTGAAGGCGGGGCTGGACGCGGGCAAGACTGTGGTGATGACCACCCAGGTGGAGAACGAGGGCAGCGATCTGAGCGTCTACCACGTGGGCAGCTCCATCAAGCGGAACCTGCCCATCCTGGAGGCCTACGACATGACCACCGAGGCGGTGTGCGCCAAGCTCATGTGGATTCTGGGTCAGACCACCGACCGGAAGTGGGTGGAGGACCTGTTCTACACCCCGGTGGCCTGGGACATTCTGACGGGGAAATAGGCAGAAGCCGCCCCGCAGCGGCGCTGCGGGGCGGCTCTCAGCAGGGCTTCTGAAATAAATAGCTGTGCCATACCGCCATGTCGGAGGGCAGCTCCCCCAGGCAGGAGAACCGGGGCCCGGCGGCCTCCGTCAGCTCCTCCAGGGTATGGGCGATAAAATGGCGGTCATATGTCTGGCCGTCGATCTCGACGATGCTGCAGTCCTCCATCCTGCCGGCGCCCTCCCGGACGGTGGCCAGCACATAGCCGCCGGGGCGCAGCACCTCGTCCATCCGCTGAAAGGCCAGGGGGAGGTCCGGGGTCTCCACGTGGACCAGCCCGGCGATCACCAGGATGCCGTCCACCGGCCCGAGGCGGGTGTAGTCCTCCAACAGGTCCCCCTGGCAGAAGGGAATGTCCGGGTTTCGCTCCCGGGCGATGGCCAGGCTGGCGGCGCTGATGTCCAGGCCCGCCACCTCAAATCCCAGGCGGCGGACCCGCTGGCTCTCATAGCCTGCGCCGCAGCACAAATCCAGCACCCGGCCTCCCGGCGGCAGCAGGGGCAGGAACGCCCCTAGGCAGGGGAGCGCCCCGTCCTGGGCGTAGCCCCGGTCCGCCCACTGGGCGGCGGTTTTGTCGTAATATGCCGCAGTCCCCAGCATAACACGCCCCTCAGCCCAGGGGCGCGCCGCACTCGGCGCAGAATTTCGCGCCCTCCACCGCCGGGGCCGCGCCGCACACCGGGCAGACAGCGGGGCCGTCCACCCTCTTCCCGCAGCCGGGGCAGAACTTCGCCCCCTCCGGCAGGAGGGTCTTGCAGTAGACGCAGCAGAACTCCGCGTCCACCGGGGCAGGGCCCGCGTCCGCGAAACTGCGCTCCACTGGGGCGAAATCACGGATGTCCATGGATTTGCCCATGAACACAAGGCGCTGCACGAAGTCGAAAATCTCCTGGGGCAGCTTCTGCTGGCCGATGGCCCCAATGACCGCCGTGATCAGCAGGGGGGCGAAGATGATGTACCCCACCGTGGCCGCCCCCAGCTTATCCACCCAGCGGCCCGCCCCCAGATCCACGGTCAGCATGTCCTTGTACACGCTCAGGCGCACCTGGATGGCCCGGTCCATGCCTACGAAGGCCTTCCAGCCCTCGGTCTGCCGGGCCTGGATGAAGTAGCTGGTCTCGGACTGGGCCACGCCCTCCGTCTCCAGGCCCTTCTGCTCCCGCAGGAAATTCTCCAGGGCGCGGGCCACGTCCAGCAGGGTGAGATCGCCCTTCAGCTGGAACACCTTTGCATCCGCCATATGTCATTCCTCCGTTCCCCGCCCCGCAGGCGGCTGTTTTGACGGGGCCATTGTACCACGCCGTCAGGGGAAAGTCAATTTGCGCCCTGCGCCGTCTGCCGGTCCAGAATGGCCTGAATCTGTTCTGCCTGCTCTGCTGTCAGGGACGCCTGTCCACCGCCGCAGCGGGCGTAGCCCTCGGTGAGATTGATCCCGTAGCCCGTGCCAAACTCCGTATCCACACGGTACTCCGGCATGCACCTGCAGACGTCCCCGCTGTAGTCCAGATACAGCAGCAGATCCGTCAGGGCCACGGAATCATCGCCCCAGAAGGAGATCTTCCAGGCCTCTCCATCCAGCCGGGGCTCCCGTGACACGGTAGTCACGGTATTGCCGCAGTACCCCGCCGGGTCGTGGTCCAGGACGTTGTCCCCCTGGGACAGGACATGGACGTGGTCCGCTTCCTCCGGCCCGGACGCAGCGGGAACCGGGATGTCGGGAGCGGCGTCATCTGCATCGTCCAGGTTTTTCTCCGCGGGCGTTCCGCCTTCCTCCGGCTCCCCGCCCCCGGAGGAAGCCCCGCAGGCGGAGAGGGCCAGCGCCAGCAGCAGCACCAGAAACAAGATCCGCGTTCGTTTCATCCGGTACAGCCTCCTTTTTGATTGATTCCGCCTGTATAGACGAAGCAGCGCGGAAAATGGTTCCCCAGGGCGGGCATCTCATTCCCCCGGCTTCGGGCCCAGGACGACCCAGGACGCGCCGCACAGAACCGCGCCCACCGGATAGATGACGGCGGCCCACTCCCATCTGTCACAGGCCAGTCCGGCAAACAGGAAGACGGCGGTGGCCAGGAGCATGATGAGGGAACAGGCGCTGGTGGCGCGGCGGCGGCGCGCCCTGTCCTCGGGGGTGGGGCTGTTCTGACGGTTGTACTTGGCGATGTTGTATTTGTCCTCCAGCATCCCGCCGTAGATCAGAAAGTACACCGCACAGGCCACGATCATCAGAAACAGAGCGCCCATCGAGGATTCATAGGGCTCCTGCTCCGGAATCACCGTGAACACCAGCACCGTCAGCACAACCCCCAGGAGAATGGCCCCCACGCCTCCGGCGATGTACCAGATGTACCGGCGGTGGAACTGCTCCTTCTGCTTCTCGGTATAGAAGTCGGGGATGACGGGGTTCTTTTTGCGGAAATGCTCCTCCTCCATGCTGCTGGCGATGAGAACCACCGCCGCCATCGCCACGACGAGCAGGAGCGCCGCCGTGCCCAGCATTTCGTGTACGCCCAGGGCGTACAGGGCGCTCCACAGGGCCGTGCCGCCCACGATGGAGGCCACCGCCCCGGCGATCTTCCGGGCGTAGAGGGTCATAAAGCGGTCGTAGCCCGCCCTGTCCTCGCTGAGGGATCGCTCCACGCTGCCCCGCAGCAGGGTGTCCATGTCCACATGGAACATGTCGCAGAGCTTCAGCAGCGTATCCATCTCCGGGAAGCTGGCGGCGGACTCCCACTTCGATACGGACTGACGGCTCACATCCAGCCGCTCGGCCAGCTGCTCCTGGGTGACGCCCTCCCTGGCGCGGAGGTACTGTAGATTTTCAGCCAATGACATAGTTGCATGTCCTCCTTGTTTGAGATGGCCCCATTGTAGCCGCGCGGGCCTGCCAATTCTATACAGCCGCGGTTGCATTTGGGTGGAACGGCGGTTACGTTTGGATAGAATGGATGTAAACTTGCGGTTGCATCGGGGGTTTTGCGGCTATTATAACACCATAACGCCCAAAAGGCAATCCGCGGGGCTTCGCGCCCGCCGGCAGGAAAGAGAGAGTCGCCATGTACAAATTCTTCGCCTACATCTCCAGAATGAAATACATCACCCGCTGGTCCCTGATGCGCAGCAGCGTGCCGGAGAACATCCAGGAGCACAGCCACATGGTGGCCGTGCTGGCCCACGCCCTGGGGGTCATCCGCCGGGACGTGTTCCACAGGTCCTGCAACCCCGACGCCTGCGCCGCGGCGGCCCTGTTCCACGACGCAACCGAGATCTTCACCGGCGACATGCCCACCCCCATCAAGTACTACAGCCCCGCCATCCGGGAGGCCTACCACCAGGTGGAGGACGTGGCGGCGGAGAAGCTGCTGAGTCTGCTGCCCGAGGCCCTGCGCCCCGCCTACGCCCCCCTGCTTCGGGAGGAGGACGGGGAGGTCCGGCGGCTGGTCAAGGCCGCCGACAAGCTGGCCGCCTACATCAAGTGCTTAGAGGAGATCGAATCCGGCAACAACGAGTTCGGCGACGCCGCCGGGGAGACCCTGGAGGCCCTGCGGGGCATGGGGCTGGAGGAGGTCTCCTGGTTTCTCGAGCACTTCGCCCAGGCCTTCGGGCTGACCCTGGACGGGCTGCAGCGGGGGTAGCGGGGCCTCCGCCCCGCCCAATTCCCCGTTTTTTGCGAAAAATTTCAGGAAATGCAGGGATAAATTGCGAGAAACCTCTTGCGCTTTCGGAACTTTTGTGGTATGCTTTCCATGTTAGCGTAGTAGACCAGAGTGGACTTTTCCGGTCCGCTCTTTTTCTTGACCTAATTTAATCGGGCCCTTTTCCCCGGCGGAATCCCGCCGTCCGGGGCGGAAACGGCCGGGAAACGAGGGGACGCAATGGCGAAAATAACGGACACGGTGGCCCGGCTGGCCGCCCCCGCCGTGGAGGCGGCGGGCTGTCAGCTGTGGGACGTGGAATACGTGCGGGAGGCGGGAACGTGGTTTCTGCGCCTGTATATCGACAAGGAGGGCGGCGTCAACATCCTGGACTGCGAGGCTGTGAGCCGGGCGGTCAGCGACCTGCTGGACGAGGCGGACCCCATCGAGGGCAGCTACACCTTCGAGGTCTCCTCCGCCGGGGCGGAGCGGCCCCTGAAGCGGCCCTCGGATTTCGCGCGGTTCATGGGCAGCCCCGTGACGGTGAAGCTCTACAAGGCCAAAGACGGCCGCAAGGAGTTCGCCGGCGTTCTGGCGGGGTACGACAACGGCGACGTCACCGTCACCGTGGGGGAGCGGGAGCTGACCTTCCCCAAGGCGGAGGTGGCCCTGTGCCGCCTGCGGGTGGAGTTCTGACCGGCGGCGGGGCAAGGGACGAGGGCTCTCAGAGATAGGATATAGGAGTAATGACATGAAATGTGATGAAATTTTTGCCGCGCTGGCGCTGCTGGAGAAGGAGCGGGGCATCTCCCCCACCTTTATGATGGATAAGATCATCCAGGCGCTGACCACCGCGTATAAGAAGGACCACGAGGGCGTGGAAAACGTCATTGTGGACGTGGACGAGGTGAAAAAGGATCTGCGGATGTACGTCCAGAAGGAGATCGTGGAGGAGGTGGAGAACCCCGGCACCCAGATGAGCGCCGAGGAGGCCCGGGCCAAGTACGGCCGGGTGGACCTGGGGGGCGTGGTGAACATCCCGGTGGACAACGTGGAGTTCGGCCGCATCGCCGCCGGCAGCGGCAAGCAGGTCATCATCCAGGGCCTGCGGGAGGCGGAGCGGGGCATGGTCTACGACGAGTTCAACTCCAAGCAGCACGAGATCCTCACCGGCGTGGTCACCCGCATCGACCCCCGCAGCGGCAACGCCTCCCTGCGCATCGGCACCGGGGCGGAGTCCACCGAGGCCATGCTGGCCGTCAGCGAGCAGATCAAGACCGAGGAGCTGGTGGAGGGCCAGCACGTGAAGGTGTACGTGGTGGAGGTCCGCCGCAGCACACGGGGACCCCAGGTGCTCATCTCCCGGACCCATCCGGGCCTGGTCAAGCGGCTTTTTGAGCTGGAGGTGCCGGAGATCTACGACGGCATCGTGGAGGTCAAGTCCATCGCCCGTGAGGCGGGCAGCCGCACCAAGATGGCCGTATGGAGCGCCGACGAGGCCGTGGATCCCATCGGCGCCTGCGTGGGCCCCGCCGGACAGCGGGTGGGCAGCATCGTGAGCGAGCTGCGGGGGGAGAAGATCGACATCATCAAGTACAGCGAGGACCCCGCCCAGTTCATCGCCGCCGCCCTGGCCCCCGCCGACGTGGTGGACGTGTGGCTGGCCGACGAGGGGAAGGGCTGCCGGGTCATCGTCCCCGACGACCAGCTGAGCCTGGCCATCGGCAAGGAGGGCCAGAACGCCCGGCTGGCCGCCCGGCTCACCGGGTACAAGATCGACATCAAGCCCCAGAGCTACCGGGACGAGGAGTAGGTCGTGGACGGACGAATATCCATCGCCTACCTGCAGTCCTATATCAAGTCCAAGGACCACTGCCCCGAGCAGGTGCTGGGATACTTCCTGAAGCTGGCGGAGGAGACGGGGGAGCTGGCCCGGGCGATGCACAAGGGCCTGCGGCCGAAAGCGCCGGGGGAGATCCGGGACACCGTCGACGAGGAGCTGTGGGACGTGATTTACTATACCCTGGCCATCGCCAACTGCTACGGCATCGACATGGAGGCCGTCATCCCCCGGAAGGAGGCCCTCAACAACGTCCGCTATCCGGGCCCCGCGCCCTTCGAGCTGGACCGGTAGGCGGAGAAAGGACCCAATATGCAGAAACCCAGAAAGATCCCCCAGCGCCAGTGCCTGGGCTGCCGGGAGATGAAAAACAAAAAGGACCTGATCCGGGCGGTCCGCTCCCCGGAGGGGGAGATCAGCCTGGATTTCAAGGGCAAAAAGCCGGGCCGGGGGGCCTATGTGTGCCCCAACGCCGGGTGCCTGGCCAGGGCCCGGAAGAGCCGGGCCCTGGAGCGGGCCTTCTCCGCCCAGATTCCCGCCGAGGTGTACGGCCAGCTGGAGCGGCAAATGGAGGAGGCGGCCCATGAATAGCGCCCTGTCCCTCATGGGCCTGGCCCTGCGGGCCGGGCGGCTGGAGGTGGGGGAGGACCCGGCGGGGGACGCCTGCCGGACGAGGCGCTGCCGGCTGCTGCTGGTGGCCGCCGACGCCGCAGAGGCCTCCCGGCGGCGGGCCGTCCGCTTCGCCGGCGAGGGCCAGTGCCTGCTGCTCCCCCTCCCCTTCTCCAAGGAGGAGCTGGGGGCGGCTTTGGGGCGGACGTCCTGCGCCATGGCGGCCCTCACCGACCTGGGCCTGGCGCAGGCCCTGGCGGATCAGCTGGCCCGGCAGGAGCCGGAGCTGTACGGCGAGGCGGCGGAGCGCCTCCGCCTCAAGGCGGAGCGGGCCGCCCAGCGGCGGGAGAAAACCGCCGCGCAGCGGCAGCAGCGGGGCGGCGGAAAACGTCCCCCGGTTAAATATAGGAAGAAGTAAGCAAGACCACCATAACGCACGCCTGGGAGCCCGCGCCCGGCGTGAGCTTCCGGACGTGTGTTATGGTGTACAAACCGGAATCACTACTGGAGGTGGCCTTATTGGGTAATATCGTAAATAAGTATAAAGTCAACGAGCTGGCGAAGGACTTCGGCATGCAGACCAGGCAGATCATCGAGATCCTGGGCAAGTACTTCGACACGCCGAAGAAATCCGGCCAGAATCTGGACGACCGGGAGCTCACGGTGATTTTCGAGCACCTGACGCAGAGCAACCAGATCGACAGCATCCAGGCCATCTACGCCGACACCCCGCCGGCGGAGAAGGCCAAGGCCGCCCCGCCGCCCCGGCAGGAGGCCTCCCGTCCCGCCGCCCCCCAGCAGGGCCCCGGCAGAGGCCAGCCCCAGGGCGGACAGCAGAATGGGCAGCAGAAGAACCAGCCTCAGCAGAAACCCCCTGTCCAGGGCCAGCAGCCCCAGCAGCCCGCCTCCCGAGTGCCCAAAACCAAGGTGGTGGACACCCGCAAGGCCACCAACGTTAATCTGGACAAGTACGACGAGAAGCTGCAGGACATGGCCGAGCGCTCCGGCGCCGGCGGCGGCCGCCGGGACCGGGATCAGAGCAAGGAGAAGTTCCGCTCCGCCGGGGGCAGGAAGCGGGGCCAGATGTCCTTCTCCAACAAGCGCCGGCAGGAGGAGGCCGAGAAGATGCGCCGCCTCCAGCTGGAGATCGCCAAGAAGACGCCCCTCACCGTGAAGATCCCCGACGAGATCAGCGTGGGCGAGCTGGCCAGCCGCATGAAGAAGACCGGGGCTGAGGTGGTCAAGTGCCTGATGAAAAACGGCGTCATGGCCTCCCTGAGCCAGCTCATCGACTTCGACACCGCCGCCATCATCGCCGAGGAGCTGGGCTGCAAGGTGGAGAAGGAGATCGTTGTCACCATCGAGGAGAAGCTCATCGACACCGCCGAGGATAAGCCCGAGGATCTGGCCCCCAGGGCCCCCGTGGTAGTGGTCATGGGCCACGTGGACCACGGCAAGACCTCCCTGCTGGACTATATCCGCTCCGCCAGCGTGGCCTCCGGCGAGGCCGGCGGCATCACCCAGCACATCGGCGCCTATCAGACGGAGATCCACGGCAAACCCATCACCTTCCTGGACACCCCCGGCCACGAGGCCTTTACCTCCATGCGGGCCCGGGGCGCCATGGTCACCGACATTGCCATCCTGGTGGTGGCCGCCGAGGACGGCATCATGCCCCAGACCGTGGAGTCCATCAACCACGCCAAGGCGGCGGGCATCCCCATTATCGTGGCCATCAACAAGATGGATAAGCCGGAGGCCAACCCCGAGCGGATCAAGCAGCAGCTCACCGAGTACGAGCTGGTGACCGAGGACTGGGGCGGCGAGACCATCATCTGCCCCATCTCCGCCAAGACCGGCATGGGCATCGACAACCTGCTGGAGATGGTCACCCTCACCGCCGAGGTGGCGGAGCTGAAGGCCAACCCCAGCCGGGCCGCCCAGGGCACCGTGGTGGAGGCCCGCCTGGACAAGGGGCGGGGCCCTGTGGCCACCCTGCTGGTGCAGAACGGCACCCTGCGCACCGGGGACATCATCATCGCCGGCACCGCCGTGGGCCGCGTGCGGGCCATGGTGGACGACAAGGGCGCGCGCCTGACCGAGGCCGGCCCCTCCGTGCCAGTGGAGATCACCGGCCTGGGGGAGGTCCCCGGGGCGGGCAGCACCTTCAACGCCGTGGCCGACGAGCGCCTGGCCCGGGAGCTGGTGGAGCAGCGCAAGGCCGAGGAGCGGGCCAAGGCCGCCGCCCCGGTGCAGAAGGTCAGCCTGGAGGACCTGTTCAGCCAGATCCAGGCCGGCGAGGTCAAGGACCTGAACATCATCGTCAAGGCCGACGTCCAGGGCTCCGCCGAGGCGGTGAAGGCCAGCCTGGAGAAGCTCTCCAACGAGGAGGTCCGGGTCCGGGTCATCCACTCCGGCGTGGGCGCCATCAGCGAGAGCGACGTAATGCTGGCGGCCACCTCCAAGGCCATCATTGTGGGCTTCAACGTCCGCCCCGACGCCTCCGCCCGGGACAACGCCGCCCGCAGCCACGTGGATATGCGGATGTACCGGGTCATCTACGACGCCATCGGCGAGGTGGAGGCCGCCATGAAGGGTATGCTGGCCCCCAAGTTCCGGGAGGCCCTCATCGGCCACGCGGAGGTCCGCCAGACCTACAAGGTCTCCGGCGTGGGCACCGTGGCCGGGTGCTATGTCCAGGACGGCAAGATCCAGCGCTCCTGCCAGGTGCGCATTGTCCGGGACGGCGTGGTCATCCACGAGGGCTCCCTGGCCTCCCTCCAGCGGTTCAAGGACTCCGTCAAGGAGGTGGCCAGCGGCTACGAGTGCGGCATGACCATTGAGAAGTTCAACGACATCAAGGACGGCGACATCATCGAGTGCTTCGTGATGGAGCAGATTGAGGTGTAATGGTTTCATCATCCAGCAAGGAGTGTGCGGCGATGGGAATGACGGATAAGCAGTTTCAAAGCTGGGTGCGCTTTATGCTGGAAGCTCTGCTGGAAGTGAACGCGGAGCAGGACCCGGAAAAGCGGGACGCAAAAATGGCAAAAATCCTGGATAATCTGCAAAGAATCCTGGAGGATTGACATAGAGAGGGGCGGGCGTGGCGCCCGCCCCTCTCTGTCACCTATCCGGGTCCGCCAGGCAAGCCGCCGTCAGGCGCACCGCCAGCCGGAAGCCCGCCTCGAAGGCGCAGCGTCCGTAGGCCCGGACCGGGTCCTGCCCCTCTGGAGCCTCTTCCGGGTCGTAGGGAAAGCAGAAATTTTCAAAAAGTTGTTGAAAAATAACCTCCACAGCCTCTACCTCCACAGCAGCTTTGTTTCTTTAAGAATTATATATTTCTTTTGGAAATATGTCAAGGGGTTTCTATGCAGAATTTAGAACTATTTGCATTTCGAGTAAAAATGCTCCGCAGACAGCGAAAGCTGAACCAGCAGCAATTGGGAGAAGCGCTGGGGCTAACCCAGACCGCCATCAGCAATATTGAAAACGGCGGGCGTGGAACCACCATCGAAAAGCTGATTCTCCTGGCTAAATTCTTCGATGTCTCCACAGACTACCTGCTGGGCCTGAAAGATAAGCCATAAAAATAAGTTTTTCTTCTTTTGATTCTTTTCTTCTTGTTCACAAAGAAGAAAAGAATGTATGCCATCAACAAAGGAGGCACCCCTATGGCAAGCAATCGCATCGAACGCATCAACGAGGAGATCCAGCGGGAGCTGTCGGCGCTCCTGCGCACTCTGAAGGACCCCCGGCTCCAGAGCGGCCTGCTGACGGTGACCCATGTGGACACCACCAGCGACCTGCGCTACAGCCGCATCTTCGTCTCCGCTCTGGATAAGAGCCAGGAGAAGGACATGATGAGGGGGTTAAAATCCGCCGCCGGCTATCTCCGCCGGGAGCTGGGCGCAGCCCTGCGGCTGCGCTATACCCCGGAGCTCCAGTTCCTGGCCGACGACTCCATCCAGCAGGGGGCCCACATCCTGGAGATGCTCCGGGACCCGGACGTGGTCAAGCCCCCCAACCCCGCCAACGAGCATATCATTCTGGAGGACGAGACATGAGCCAGCTGACCGTACAGGCCGCCGCCGCCCTGCTGCGGGAGCGGGACGGTTTCCTCATTCTGACCCACCGCCGCCCCGACGGGGACACCACCGGCTGCGCCGCCGGCCTGTGCCTGGCCCTGCGCCGGCTGGGGAAGACCGCCTGGGTACTCCGCAACCCGGAGACCACGGACAACAACCTGACCTACGTCCGGGACCTGTGGGCCCCGGAGGGGTACGAGCCCGGCTTCGTGGTGTCGGTAGACGTGGCCGCCAGGGGGCTGTTCTACCCGGAGGCGGAGGCCTACTTCGACCGCATCGGCCTGGCCGTCGACCACCACCCCTCCTTTGAGGGCTTCGGGACATACCAGTGCGTGGACCCCGCCCGGGCCGCCTGCGGGGAGATCGTCTGCGACATCTGCCGGGAGCTGGGGCCGCTGACGGCGGAGATCGCCCTGCCCCTGTACGCCGCCGTGGCCACGGACACCGGCTGCTTCGTCTACGCCAACACCACCGCGGACACCCACCGCACGGCGGCGGCGCTGATGGAGACAGGCATTGACTTCTTCGCCGTGAACAAGCGCCACTTCCGCACCAAGTCCCGCCGCCGCATCGCCCTGGAGGCCGCCCTCATGGGCAGCCTGGAATTCTTCCACGGCGGCCGGGGGGTGTTTCTCACGGTCCCCCGCTCCCTCATGGAGAGCCTGGGGGCCACGGAGAACGACGCCGAAGACCTCTCTGCCCTGGCGGGGATCGTCGAGGGGGTGGACTGCGGCGCGGTGCTCCGGGAGCTGCCGGACGGCGCGTGGAAGCTGAGCCTGCGCACCGGGGCCAACGGCCGGGTGAACGCCACGGAGGTCTGCCGCCTCTTGGGCGGCGGCGGCCACGCCATGGCCGCCGGGGCTACCCTCACCGGGAGCCTGGAGCAGGTAAAGGCCCGGATTCTGGAGGCCGTGGACCAGGTGAAGCGCTCGTAAAGCGGCGGGGCCGGCGGGGGATGGCGCGGGAAGGGCGCCCAAAGGGCAAAAAAATCGGAAAAAATCCCCCCTTTCCCTTGACATCCCCCGCCGCCTCTGCTATACTGATAAAGCGAAAATGAAGCAGGCAGGATGCATCCGCCTCACCCCCAGCTGTGCGAAGGGGTCAACAGGACAGATTAGCGCCCGGTGTCCGGGCGCGTGTGTTCGTGCGGATGCGAAAGCATCCGCGCTTTGTTTTGTGTCGCGTGTATTTGGGCAAAATGTTGAAGGAGGTGTCTCGACTATTAGCATTGTAATGCATCAACTGAATGAGGACATTCGCGACAAGGAACTGCGCCTGATCGGCAGCGGCGGCGAGCAGCTGGGGATCATGTCCGCGGACGAGGCTCTGCGGATCGCCGACGAAAAGGGCATGGACCTGGTGAAGATTTCGCCCCAGGCCACTCCCCCGGTCTGCAAGCTGATGGACTACGGAAAATTCCGCTTCGAGCAGGGCAAGCGGGAGAAGGAAGCCCGCAAGAACCAGCACGTGGTGGAGATCAAGGAGATCCGCATGTCCCCTGGCATCGACATCGGGGATTTCAACGTGAAGCTGAAAAACGCGCAGAAGTTCCTCACCGATGGCAACCGCGTGAAGGTCTCCGTCCGCTTCCGCGGCCGGGAGATGGCCCACACCGACATCGGCAAGAAGCTCCTGGATAAGTTTGCAGAGCAGTGCGCCGAGATTGCCAACGTCGATAAGGGAGCCAAGCTGGAGGGCCGGAACATGTCCATGTTCCTCTCCCCTAAGAAATAGCGGTTTTCCGCCTCGAAAGGAAACATACGGAAGGAGTAATCAATTATGCCTAAGCTGAAGAGCCACAGTGGAGCCAAGAAGAGATTCAACCTGACCAAGACCGGTAAGGTCAAGCGTGCCAAGGCCTTTAAGAGCCATATCCTCACCAAGAAGGATACCAAGCGTACCCGTCGCCTGCGCGCTGGCGGCTATGCCGACGTGACCAACGAGGCTGCCATCCGCAAGATGATCCCCTACAAATAAGACTTACGATACGCTTTAGAATAGGAGGCTTTTACAATGGCTAGAGTAAAGGGCGCGATGATGACGCGCAAGAGAAGAAACAAGATCCTGAAGATGGCGAAGGGCTACTGGGGCGCGAAGAGCAAGCACTTCAAGATGGCCAACCAGCAGGTGATGAAATCCCTGACCTACGCCTATACGGGCCGCCGCCTGAAGAAGCGGGATTTCCGCCGCCTGTGGATCACCCGCATCAGCGCCGCCTGCAAGCTCAACGGCGTGAATTACTCCACCTTCATGCACGGTCTGAAGACCGCCGGGGTGGCCATCGACCGCAAGATGCTCGCCGAGCTGGCCGTCAGCAACGAAGCCGCCTTCCGGCAGCTGGTGGACATGGCGAAAAAGGCCAACGGATAAACACTTCCCCCCGGTATCAGCCGATGCCGGGGGAATTTTCAAGGATTTTCAACCCCGGCCGGCACGCTGCACCCAAACCGTCTAAAACGCCGCTGCGCCGGCGCACAGAAGAAAGGATTTGACGCCTATGACAGACCTGCACGTCTCCGACGCCATCCGCTATATCGGCGCGGACGATACCACTATTGACCTGTTTGAGAGCCAGTACCCGGTTCCCAACGGCGTCTCCTACAACTCCTACGTCATCCTCGACGAGAAGGTGGCCGTCATGGACACCGTGGACCGCCGGGCGGCGGAGGAGTGGCTGGAGAAGCTGGAGGCGGAGCTGGGGGGCAGGACGCCCGACTACCTGGTCATCCAGCATCTGGAGCCCGACCACGCCGGCAGCGTCGGCCTGCTGGCGGAGAAGTACCCGGAGATGACCCTGGTGGGCAACGCCAAGACCTTCTCCATGCTGCCCAGGTTCTTTCCCGGCGAGTGGACCCCCCGCGCCCTCACTGTGAAGGAGGGGGACGTCCTCTCCCTGGGCCGCCACACCCTCACCTTCGTCATGGCCCCCATGGTCCACTGGCCCGAGGTGATGGTCAGCTATGAGTCGGACGAGAAGGTCCTCTTCTCCGCCGACGGCTTCGGCAAGTTCGGGGCCCTCTGCGCCGACGAGCCCTGGCTGTGCGAGGCCCGCCGCTACTACTTCAACATCGTGGGCAAGTACGGCGCCCAGGTTCAGGCCCTGCTGAAGAAGGCCGCCGGCCTGGATATCCGGACCATCTGCCCTCTCCACGGCCCCGTGCTGCGGGAGGATCTGGGCTACTACATCGGCAAGTATGACCTGTGGAGCCGCTACGAGCCGGAGGACGAGGGCGTGCTGGTGGCCTATGCCTCCATCCACGGCAACACCGCCCAGGCCGCCGCCAGGATGAAGGAGATCCTGGCGGATAAGGGCTGCCCCAAGGTGGCGATGGCGGACCTGTGCCGGGACGACCAGTCCGAGGCGGTGGAGGGCGCCTTCCGCTACGGCCGCATGGTGCTGATGAGCCCCACCTACGACGGCGGCCTCTTCCCCCCCATGGACCACTTCATGGCCCACTTGCGGGACAAGACCTACCGCAAGCGTCGGGTTGCTGTCATCGAAAACGGCTCCTGGGCCCCCGCCGCCGCCAGGATCATGCGGGGCTATCTGGAGGCCATGAAGGACATCGAGCTCTGCCCCACCGTCCACACCATTCAGGGCGCGGTGAAGAGCGCCGATGTGGCCGCCATGGAGCAGATCGCCTCCGAGCTGCTGGGATAAACGACATATGAACCCCAAGGGCCCGGATTCTCACATCGAGAATCCGGGCCCTTTCTCATCCCGCGCAGACTCCGGGTCCTGTCAAAAAAAGTTACAAATGTCTGCTGCCAGCAAACCAAAACCGCCCCGGCCCCCTGTATAATGGGCCTGTACTCCGCGGGGCGGCAGCCCCGTGCAACAGAAAGGAGCCGTGTTCTTTGTGAAAAAAATCACTGTTCTGCTGACGGCGGCGGTGCTGCTGCTGTCCGCCTGCTCCAGCGCCACGCTGAACAGCGCCGGCAAGGAGCTGGAGGACACCCTGGCCAGCGCCGCCGACAGCAGCAACCCCTACGTACAGATGGTCAAGGGCGGATACCGGGCGGACGACCCCGGCACCACCTACAACGACGCCTTCTCCTCCTTCTTCGGCGCGCCCCGCTGGCAGCACTTCGAGAGCGAGGACGGAGAAAACGTGGTAGAGTTCACCGGGGACTGCACCTACCAGGACGTCCCCGTAAAGGCCCGCATCCAGTTCGTGGTGGACGAGGAGGCCGGGACCTTCGAGGCCGTCTATCTGGCCTTCAACGAGGTGCCCCAGAACATGCTCACCCTGACCGCCCTGCTGGAGACGGCCTTCGAGGAGGGGAGGAGCGGCGCGGCGGCGGCCGGACAAACCGCCGGAACCACCGGCGGAGAACCGGCCAACCAGCTCCTCTACAAGGGCGTCCCCGTGGACCAGCTGCTGGGCTATTCCTACGACAACGCCGTTGCTCTCCTGGGCGAGCCGGACTCTTCTATGTATGGCGGCGAGGAGCTCGCCTACGGCGACAGCGACGTCTATTTTGACATGTGGAGCGGCCCCGATCCCTTTCTAAGCTACATCGGCAGCCCCTCCCTGGCGGACTTTACCTACAACGGCCAGCCCATGTCCGGCGACTACGACGAGATGACCCGCATATTCGGCCGGGAGCCCGACGAGGCCTGGGTGGATTATGACGTCTACACCATCCGCTACAACTGGGACCACTTGGGCTCCCAAGCGTCTCTGTGGGTCAGCACCCCGTCTGCGGAGGGCTCCACCGCCGAGACCAGCATATCCGTCTCCTGGTGGAACGAGAGCGACGCATCCGGCGGCTGGGAGGAGCCTCTTCTGGACGAGGCGTTGTGCGGCCGGTGGCGGGCCTCCGACGGCAGCTCATTGGAATTTTCCAGCGACGGAACCCTGACCAGCGCCAATTTCCAGATCTGGCCCACCTTCCTCTACTTCCATGACTGGATCAAGCCCCACTACGTCAGCTGGCAGGCCTCCAACGGACAGATCACCTTTACCAGTTATTTTTCGGAGACCTGCTCGTATAAGCTCGGCACGACTTCGTTCTATGACAGCGACGCGGGCCAGATGATTGAAGTGGATCAGCTCAGCATTGCCGGGTACCAGGCGGAGGCGCGGATGGACGCGCTGACCGGCGACGGGATTGCGGGCTCCTGGGGCTGGCGGAACTCAAACACGGTCAGAACGGTACTCAACGACGACGGTACCGGCACTTGGCTGGACCACCCCATCACCTGGTGGGTGGACGGCGACCAGTTCACCATGGACTACCAGGGCGTCTCCACCTACGACTACTACATCATGGGGGACGCCATGGAGTTCTTTTTCAACAACGGCAGCAAATCCTTCGTCAAGGTGGGCGACTGACCTTCTGGTAATACGCTGCCCCATCGGACGGGGGAGGCCGCCGGCGAGCGGAGGGGCAGACGGCAAAAAACAGGCGGTTGCGAGGCACTTTTGGACATTTTCATCTCAATTTTGTTTCTGATTTATCTGGTCATCTCCTGGCGCTCCCTCAATTATCTGCAAAATATGATGGGTCTCACCTTCTTTATGAACTTGAACGGCTTCATGCAGATGGTTGTCTTGCGGTTCATCGCCGCCTGCCTGCTTGGCTGGCTCTTCATTCCCATCGTGTTCATCCAAAAGCTGCTCGCCCGGCAGCGTCCATCCGCCCTTGACATCCCCCTCCCCCCATGCTATCATAAAAGCCGCCGGAGCGCTCTCCGGCGGCTTTTTCTCCGCAAAATCCACCCAAGAAAGGATGATTCTTTATGAACATGAACCGTGAACGGAGGGTCCACGGTATCTGACCCTCCTATATTTTAAAGGAGGATACCAGCGTGAACCACACCATTACCCTGCGGGAGGCCGTCACGGCCTCCGACATCGCCCGCCACCGGCGCGGGATGGACGAGATGATGACCCGCGACGTGCGCCCCTGCTGCGACCTGGGCGCGCCTATGACGGACCAGGAGGCGGACCACCTCCTCTCCCCCGCCTACCACCGGCACATCGACGCCCTCTGCCGGCGGGAGACCGACCCAGGCCGCCGCGTCTTCTTCGACCTGGACGGGCGGGAGATCGGCTTTGCCCTCTACTGCACCTACCTCTCCGAGGACGGCAAGTGCTTCCTCATCAGCTTCTGCCTGTACCCGGAGCACCGCTGCCAGGGCCTGGGGAAGCGCTGCTTTGCCGCCCTGGCGGAGCGCGCCGGGGCCCAGGGGGCCCTCTACTTCGAGCTGAACACCCACTGCAGGCGGTCCATGCGCTTCTGGGAGAGCGTGGGCTTCCGGTACAACGGCTATGATGAGGCGGGCTCCATCCTGCTCTGCCGCCCCCCGGAGGAGCGCCTGCCCCTGACCGTCACCCGGCTGGCGGACCTGGAGGACCCCGCCCTGGGCTGGCAGCTCCGCCGCCTGGAGAACGGCTTTTTGGCGGAGATCGGCGAGGCCGCCATGGACGATGAGAAGCTGTCCCGGCTGACCCGGGCCGTCCGGGAGGAGCGCCTCACCTTCCTTCTGGCCCTCCGGGGCACAAGGGCGGTGGGCATGTGCTCTGTCGCCCCCTGCTTCTCCACCTTCGCCTGCCGGGAGAACGCCGCCTTTGACGACTTCTTCGTGGAGCCCGTCTTCCGCCGCCGGGGCGCCGCCCGCCTGTTGGCCCAGGCCGCCCTGGACTGGTGCCGCGAGCGGGGATACGCCAGCCTCACCGTGGGCTGTTCCCCCGGCGACGCCGCCATGTACCGCTCCCTGGGCTTCGCAACGGAGCTGGGGACCCTGCTGGCGGCGGACCTCTGACACAACGCCCCGCGCCCCTGCGGACCGGCTGTCCCGCAGGGGCCTTTCAGAAAGGAGAGCCCCCATGTCCCACTCCCTCCGGGTGATCGCCCGTCTCCACAGCGATTTCAGCACCAAATTCGGCGTGCCCCGGCAGAGCGGACTGGTGGAGGCGCTGCGGGCCGCCGTCATCTTCGAGCCGGAGTTCCGGGTCCCGGAGGCGGTCCGGGGGCTGGAGGAGTTCTCCCATCTCTGGCTTATCTGGCAGTTCTCCCAGAACCAGCGGGAGGACTGGTCCCCCACGGTGCGGCCCCCCCGGCTGGGGGGCAACCGGCGGCTGGGGGTGTTCGCCACCCGGTCCCCCTTCCGGCCCAACCCGCTGGGCCTGTCCGCCGTGGGCCTGGAGGCCGTGGAACTCCACACCCCCCAGGGCCCCGTCCTCCACGTCTCCGGCGCGGATCTGATGGACGGCACCCCCATCTACGACATCAAGCCCTACCTCCCCTATGCCGACGCCCGCCCGGAGGCCTCCGCCGGCTTCACCAGCCGGGTGGACCGGGCGCGCCTGGCGGTGGACTGTCCCCCGGCGCTGCTGGAGCGGGTGCCGCCGGAGAAGCGGGCGGCCCTGCTGGGCGTGCTGGCGGAGGACCCCCGCCCCTCCTACCAGGACGACCCGGCGCGGGTCTACGGTATGTCCTTCGCCGGCCTGGAGGTCCGCTTCACTGCGGCGGAGGGGCGGCTGACGGTCCGGGAGATCGACGGCCTTTCTTGAACAAACAGAGGCGAATACCTGTCCGCCGGCAGCTAGAGGCCCCCGGAACTCCTCATCTGGAGCTCCGGGGGCCTTTCCATTCTATGGTTTTCTCTCAAGCCGGGAACCCGGCCGCCTACTTTACAGAGGCGGACATGAAGTTCAGCAGCATCTGCGCTACCTCCGCGCGGGTGGCGGTGCCCTGGGGATCCAGCACAGCGCCGCCCTTGCCCTTCATCACGCCGCTGGCAACCGCCCAGGCAACCGCGTCTCTGGCATAGCCGCCAATCGCACCGGCGTCCGCGAAGCCGTCCAGGGACGCCTCAGCCGCCGGGCTGCCGGCGTAGCGGTACAGCATCACCGCCAGCTGCTCCCTGGTGACGGGGTCGAGGGGGCCGAAGCTGCCGTCGGCGTAGCCGCTCACAATGCTGTTCCCGGCCGCCCAGGACACCGCCTCGGCGTACCACGCGCCCGCGCTCACATCGGGGAAGGCGCTGCCTGCCCCGTGGGGCGGATTGCCCTCCAGATTGTGGAGCACCGTCGCCAGCATCGCGCGGGTCATGGAGGCGTTCGGGTCAAAGACGCCCTCCTCCGTGCCGTTCATCAGCTCATGGCTGGAGGCGAAGGCCACCGCTCCCGCCGCCCAGCTGGAGGCGGGTATGTCGGCGAAGCTCCGGCTGTTGTCCATGATGATCACCCTGGCGGAGCCGTCCAGCGGAACCGTGATGGACTGGCCGTCGCTGCCGGCCACAGACTGGCGCACAACGGTCATGGCGCCGTCCTCGTGGACCAGCATCGCTACGGCGCCGGGACCGCAGTCCGTCTGCGGAATGCGCACCTCCAGGCCGCCGTTCAGCTCCTTCACCTGGCTGCCGTTGGCGGCCACAACCACCTCCACCATGCTGCCGGTCTGCTCCGCGCTCACCGTAACCTGACCGCCTCCGGCGGCCAGATCGGACAGCGCCTGGTGCGGGATAGTCACGCTGGCTACGGGGGTTACAACCTGGAGCCGGGCCTCCGTCTTTCCGGCAATCTCGCCCACCGTCTCCGCCGGGAGGGAGACCTCCGTCCTGGTTACGCCCTCCGGCATCTCCGGGGCAATCACAACCGTGGCGCTCCCTCTGTCCACCGCCTGGCTGACGATCTCCCGGCCCATCTCGCCGGTCACCGTGGAGACGGCGGTACTCCCCGTCACCACAGCGTCGGGAACCGCCGTAGTGACCGTCGTGTTGTTTGTCTCGTCGCTGGTGCTCACCTTGATGGCGGGCTTCTGGGGCGCGGAGGGCTCCTCCGTGCCGCTGGGCCGGGGCGCGGGAATCACGGGGGCGGGATCGTCATATTCCGGCTCCCAATTGGCGTACAGCACCAAATCCCCGGTGAAGCCGGCGGGAAGGCGCACATACTGGGTGGGCCGGCTCTGCCCGCCGTAGGTCCAGCCCAGGAAGGTGTAGCCGGCGCGGAAGGGGATGGACACGTCGAGGACCTGCTCCTGCTCCGAGACGGTGTAGGAGCTGGGCGCGAAGCTGCTGCTGAGCCAGCGGCCGCCGTTCAGCTCGTAGGAGATGCCGTAGCTGCCGCTCTCCATGCCGCCGCTGACCTTTACGATGCAGCAGCTCTGGACCGTCGTGTCTGTTCTGACAGCGGCCTTGATGTAGGCGTAGCCGCTGCTGACGCCGGTCACCTGGCCGTCCTCGTCCACCTGGGCCACATCCGGATTGAAGGAGGTCCACAGAATCTCCGCATGTTTCTCCAGAGTAGGCTCGGGGGACAGCGTGGGAATAAGCCGTCCGGTCTCGCCGGCCTCCAGCTCCAGGCTGTTGACGTTCAGCGTCAGTTCAGAGGCGATGACCGGTTCGCAGACCACCGCGAAGTTGACGGAATACTGGCCGTCCCTGCTGCTGGCGGTGATGTAGCTCACGCCGGGCTCAGAGGGGGTAAAGCGGGCAACATGCACAACATTGCCGTAATAGTCCGTCTCCTCTCCCATCTCCAAATCGCCCGCCACACTGTCCAGGTCCGGCGTAAAGTCCCAATCAAAGGGACCGTAGGTGCCGTCGGGCTTTTCGTACTCCTCGCCGCTGAGCTCTCCCGCAGGAGCGCCCTCCGATTCCACGCCGTCGGCGCGGATGACCATGATGCTGGAGGAGCCGGAGGGCGCATGAGCGACCCAAATGTCTCCGGTAGCTGGATCGTAGGTATAATTTGTGGTCCAGTCATTTGTGATTTCTACTTCGTAATCGCCCTCATACCGGGTAAACAACCGGATACTATCCGGAAGCGCATACCCCTCCTCGTTGACAATTCTGCCGCTCCATTCGCCATTGGTATTGGCAAAGGGCGGAGCATCCAGAATCAATCCAACGGCGGGATCCGTGTTGTTGAGCTGATAGTTTTCCGCTCCCTCCGCAGTATAAAGCTCCACAGGAATAAAGTCGTGATTCTGCTTATACTTGGCCGTCAGCGTCGCCGTCTCGCCATAGGGCACATAGACGGTCTGCTCCCCGTAGTTCTCGGCAGACACCAGGTCATCCTGCGCGGAGGAGGTGGGGATGTCCTCCCAGGTGAAGGTCATCCGCCTGGACACGCCGTTGATCGTCACCTCGAGATACCCGGAGCCGCCGGGAATGAGCTCCTCAGAGGAGTTGATGGTCAGCTCGATCTGGCCGCTGAGGGCGTCTGCGGAGTTCCGGTAAACATCGACCACCCCGCCCCAGTCCTCGTCGTCCTCGTAGACCAGCCACGTGATGTTCTCAATGGCCACGTCCGCAGGCTGGAGATTGGTCACATTCACCGTGATGGGCGCACCGGCCTTCAGGCCCTCGAAGTGGTCGATGGACAGATCGAAGTCGATCACCTCCGTGGAATACGCCTCCACCGCCACGATGCAGACCGCGCTGCTCACGCCGTTGCTGACGGTAATCGTGGCCTGCCCGGGCGCAACGGCGGTCACATTGCCGAACTCATCCACCACGGCCACGTCGGGGTCGCTGGAGGTGCGCGTGATGGCGGCGCCGGCGTCGGAGTTGTCCACAACGCTCAGCTCAAAGGTGCTGCCGGGATGCAGCAGCGCGGAGGTCTGGGACAGCAGGATCTCTCCCGGCTGGGCCATGTCCGCCACCTTGACGGCGTATGTGCGGTCATTGGCGCCGTAGTCGCCGCAGGAGATGTTCACATTCCCCGTCCATGCAAAATCATAGTAGCTGTTTTCACCCGGATAGCTCTCGTTTGTATGGGCATACTCCGTCACATCCGCCTTGAAGGTCCAGGTCTTCACCGCTTCGTCATGGATCACTTCGGAATAGAAGGGGTTGCTCATATCCATGCCCGTCTCGGTAAGCGCCGCATCACCGTAGCCCTCCTTATACCGCCGCGTCACCACCGGATGGATCTCGACGGAGGCCAGGGAGCCGTCCTCGTCATAGACCGTGCCCTCGATGTAGGTGCGCCCGTCCTCCTCGTAGACGGAGACCGCGTTGTTCTCCAGCTTGGGGGCCACGTAGTCCACCACCACCGGGAAGGAGATCACATCGCCGGTCTTGTCCATGGCGTGGCCGTTGAAGGCGGGCTCTGTGCGGGGATCGCTGGGGTCTACCGACCAGAAGTCAGTAATGGGCTTGTCGAAGCCCTCATACTCCGTCGTCGCATAGTCGCCCTCACCGTAGGCGGTGATGGTGTAGATGCACCTGGTGCCGCTGGGCAGGCGGTTGCCCTCCAGGTCCGTACCGCCCCAGTTCTCCTCCGTGAAGTAGTACAGAGAGGAGGGAATTGCCACGCCATAGTTGGCGTCATAGAGCGTTCTGCTGTTGTACGTGGCAAAGTCGCGGAAATACAGCTCATCGGTGTCTGCGTCCCGTACCTCGACGACCATCATCTTTGCATCCCGCAGCTGATACAGCTCGATGTCGTCGATGGCGTCAAAATAGCCGTCGCCGTTGGGGGAGATGGTCAGATTACCCTCCTTGTGCGCCGTCTGCGTGTCGGCAGAGGTCGGGTCGAAGATATTCTGGCCCAGGTTCAGCCAGCCCACCACCTCATAGCCGTTGATGATCGCGCTGCCCAGCAGGGACGGGAACCAGGTGTAGTCGCCGTCCTCCCAGGGGTTGTCGCCGTCGGTCCACAGCGTGGAATCAAAGATGGGGGCCGCCGTCCAGTCGCCCAGAAACGCCAGGTAGGGCAAGCCAATGGAGGGCTCATCCCCACCGCTGGCGAGCATGATAAAGCCCTCTATGTACGCGCCGTTGGGGAAGAGGCTGCGCAGATCCGCGATCTCAGCTGCCGTCAGCTGGATGCTCTTATTGACGGTGACGCTGCCATTTGCCGGGACCGTCACGCTGCCCAGATCCACCGTTTTGATAAGCGCGTCGCTGTCCAGCACGAAGGTATGGCCGCCCTTCTCCTCCGTATCCGGGCGCTGCACCGCCGCTTCCATAGCATAGGTGACCGCCGTATTGGTCAGGTTGTTGACCTGGAAGGAGAGCGCATAGCGGCCCGTCCAGTCCGGATCGTCCAGCAGCTCCAGCTTGCCCACCGGCTGACCCTCCACGGAGATGTAGGCCGGCGTCGCAATGGCCGCGCCCACGTCCACCAGCCCCGCGCCCTGACGGCGGGGGGAGTAGTAGGCGCCGCCGTCCTCCTGCATCTGGGGCACGGCGGTGCTGACTAACAGGTGGTTGGTCAGGTCCGCAGCGGCGGCGCCGGAGGCCTTTCTGGTCCCCTGCACGTACTGCCGCACCAGGGCCGCCAGGCCGCTCATGTGGGGCGCCGCCATGGAGGTGCCGCTCATCATGGCATACGCGCCGTCGTAGTCGTCATAGCAGCCCGATCCCCCGCGGTAGCTCGTATCAAAGACGGTGGACCAGATGTTGCCGCCGGGGGCGGTGATCTCCGGCTTCAGCTCCAGGCCGGGGCCGGCGCCCCAGGAGGTGAAGGAGGACATCTCCCCGCCGTCGGCGTAGGGGACGATCTCGTCCTCCTGGTTCACTTTTGTCAGCTTAACCGATTTCCCTTCATTGATAGACTTGATCATGGCGGAACCATCCGCATAGGAGATGAACGCAGACGTAAGGTTCGCGTTTTCCACGCTCATGTTGATCAGCTCGGTGCTGTTGGGATCGTTGTCATAAATAATGACGCCGACAACGCCATATCGATCTCCTCTGGAGTTGGTGCCCGTAAAGCTGTCGGCATTTCGGACCTTGTCGCTGAAGCTGAGCGATTCGCCGGTAGCGGCATTCTTACCGCCGCGCTGTACCAGGGCAATACCGGTTCTGCCGTTGTTATATCCGTTATTGAAATTAGCTTGGGAATAGTCCTCGTAGCTGCCATACCCGGCGGGGATGATCTCAATCCCATTCGCGTCAATATCGGCAAAGGTAGCCCTCATCGCCACATCATACGGGTCCGTATAAGCGGCCTTATGGTCCGTGCCGTCGCTCCATACCAGGGTCATCTGGGAGTTCACCGTATTATTGATGGACGCCACGGAGATATTGGAGGAATAGATTGCCGGGGAGGACATCATGGTAATGTCCGGGTCCTCGGCGAGGTTGTAATCGCCCCGCGCATTGTTCGTGCCGGAGTAGGCGCTGTTGCCAGCGGAGGTCATCAGGATGAGCCCCGCGGCCTCCAGCTTCTCATAGACCTCAGCCTGGGGGGTGTCGTCATGGGCAAAGCCGTTGTCGGAGCCCAGGCTCAGGTTGACCACGTCCGCGCCCAGAATCAGCGTATCCTCCAGGGCGTTCATAATGGCGGAATCCGTCGCGCCGCCGCCCTCGTCGGCGAACACCTTCATAATCATCAGCTGCGCGTCAGGAGCCACGCCGGAGAACTTGACCGCCCCATCCTCCGTCTTGACATAGCCCGCAACCGTGCCGGCCACGTGGGTGCCGTGGTTGTTTCCGCCCTGGCCGGGGTAGACGTTGACGTCGCCGCTGACGATGGTGCCGTACTCGTCCGCATCCCCCGCATAGTCGAAGGCGTAGGGGACCTTCCGGTTCTTGTACGCCGCCTCATTCACGGCGCTGGGGCTGGTCAGGTTGTGGGCTTTCAGTTTATGGTCCTGCAAAAACGCACCTATGCTGTCCTCCGTATACCGCAGTTCGGAATCGTCAAACTCCGATTTGAACGATCCCTCACGGAACGCCTCATGGGTGCGGCGGATGCCCGTCACATTGCCGCCAACGCCGTCATCCCAGAAGCTGGCGTACTCCAGATCCAGCCCGGTGTCCACCACCGCCACCAGCATTCCCTTGCCGGTGTAGCCCGCGCCCCAGGCCCCGCCCAGCTCAACCATGTCGTAGCTGAAGCCCGCGTTTCCGGCGCCGTCAAGGACCGGCTCCGGCGCCGCATAGGTGTGCTCCACATAGGCCCGCTTGACGCCGTCAAGGTCCCGAATGGCGGACAGCGCCCCATAAGGGACCTGGATGGCCATACCGTTGATGACGGCCGTCCACTGCGCGAGAACCTTTACGCCCTCACTCCGCGCGCTGTAAGCGCGGAGTGAGGAGGCCTGCAGGCCTCCGATCTGCCAGAGCAGCTCCTCCTGCTGCGAAAGCATCTCCTCGGAAGCCGCCTGTACCTCCGGATCCTCCAGGAACTGGGACACCGCCTCGCCGGCGGTGACGCCGTCACCGGCAAAATATCCCGGATGGTAGTAGTCCAGCAGGGACGGGCTCTCCAGCTGGACGATCACCGTTACGATGTCGCCGTCATCGTACAGCCGCTGGGCGGCCGGCTGCCGTCCACCGGACAGCTCCGCCGTGTCCAGGCGGGACACATCGGCCAGCTCAACGGCCTCGGCCACCGTGTCTGACCGTCCGCTCCCGCTCGCCATTGCCGCCGGCATAAGGCCCAGCAGCATCGCCAGAGACAGCATCACGGCAAGTATTTTTTTCATAGGCTACACCCTTCCTCCCGCGGCAGGCCGCCGCAGTATTTCGCAGAAGGACATATATGTATAGAATTGTTTTTGTTCTATATCTATATGTCATTCTTTTTGCTATTTTATAGGATTTTTGTCATCCTGTCAAGATATAACCGCAAGAAATGCGGGCAATGGGGGGACCGGGCGGCCGCCCGGCCTGAAATTTGACAGAAGCGCTTTTTTGTGCAATACTGTAAAAAACGGCTGTCCGCGCCCGCCCGCAGTGGCGGAGGCTCAGCCGGATATAGAAGAGGTGTTCCATGGATTATCAGCCTACTCCCAACCTTTTGCTGGAGGCCCTTGCCTATCTGGGGCGCAAAGCCGGCGGGTTTACCGGGCAGTACATCGCCAACCGGCTGCAGCTGCACGGCGTGATGGATCTGTCGCCCTTCTGGGCGGACTTCGCCCCCGTCAAACGGCTGAGCGAGCTGCTGGACGCCCGTGTCAGGGTCCCCCAGCAGCAGCTGACGCGGCTGTTCGCCAACCTCCCCGGTTTTCCCTACAGCCCCATCGGCGCATACTCCGTCGCCTTTTTGATGTTTTACCCCGTGCTGACCCGGTATGACGGCGACTTCTCCGCGCTGCTGGACGAAATGCGCGCCTTCTCCCCGGAGCACATCACCCGGCAGCTGATGTTCTCGCTGGAGCTGAACGACACCGCCGGCGACCCGGCGGGGCGCTTCATGGCCGGCATCCAGGCTCTGGACATTCCTTCGGACAGCAAGCTGCTCCTGGTGGACAGCCTCCACCGCTACCGCGCCTTCCTGGAGGAGGCGGCAGCGTGCCTGGCCCCGCTGCTGGCGGAGCTGGAGGCCCAGGGGGAGGCGCTGGGCGGCGTCCTCCGCCCCTTCAGCGAGCAGGTGGCCGCGGAGGGACCGGAGGCGTATCTGCGGCATGCCTCCAGTCTGTCCCCGGCGACGGTCCGGGGCCTGCGGCCGTTTTTGTTCGGCCTGGACACCAACTTGACCGTAGAACCCTTCTCCGCCCAGGAGCGGGGCGGGCTTCTGGTATACGGGGGCACCCTGCGCCGGTGCATTCTCACCCGGCTGTCCAGCGCCAAAGACGAGACCACGGCGGTCTACGAGGCCATCAAGCTGCTGGGCGACCGGACCCGGTTTGACATCCTCCTCTTTTTGCGGGACCGCGCCGCCTACGGCCAGGAGCTGTCCGACCACTTCGGCCTGGCGCGCAACACGATCCATCACCACATGAGCAAGCTGGCCAGCGCGGGCCTCGTCACCTGCACAGTGGATGGGAACCGCGTGTACTACACCGTGGACAAATCCGCAGCGGACAGGCTGCTCATCCGGCAGCGGCAGCTGCTGATCGGCGGCCACTGGCCGGCCGGTCACCTGACATAACAGCCCATTTCCGTCAACGAATACGCCGAATACGCCCCTCGCCGCCTCCGGCGGCGAAGAAAGGATCACCAGCTATGACAACACAGGAAATCTTAAAGGCCGCCCGCGCCGCGCGCCCCGCGCTGTACAGAGCCGGCACAGAACAAAAAAACACCGCCCTGCGGGCGATGGCGGAGGCGCTGTGGGAGGACCGGTCCGCCATTCTGGCGGCCAACCGGGGGGATATGGAGGCCGCGCGGGACCACATCAGCCCGGTGATGCTGGACCGCCTGGCCCTCAGCGAGGAACGCATCGCCGCCATGGCGGACGGGGTGCGTCAGGCGGCGGACCTGCCGGACCCGGTGGGCCGGGTCCTGAAGCGGGTGGAGCGGCCCAACGGGGTGGTGATCGAGCGGGTCAGCGTCCCCATGGGGGTCATCGCCATCATCTACGAGAGCCGGCCCAACGTGACCAGCGACGCGGCGGCCCTGGCCGTCAAGAGCGGGAGCGCCTGCGTCCTCCGGGGCGGGAAGGAGGCCTTCCGGTCCGCAGGAGCCGTTGTGGAGGCCCTGCGCAAGGGGCTGGAGCGGGCGGGCCTGCCCCGGGAGCTGGTGAGCCTGGTTCAGGACACCACCCGGCAGAGCGCCCGGGAACTTATGACCGCCGTGGGGCTGGTGGACCTGCTGATCCCCCGCGGGGGAGCGGGGCTCATCCGCTCCTGTGTGGAGAACGCCCTGGTGCCCTGCATCCAGACCGGCACCGGCATCTGCCACGTGTACGTGGACGCGGCGGCGGACCTGGAGATGGCCCTGAACATCATCGACAACGCCAAGACCAGCCGGCCCAGCGTGTGCAACGCCCAGGAGGTCTGCCTGGTCCACCGGGACATCGCGGAGGCCTTCCTCCCCCGGCTGAAACAGCGGCTGACGGAGGACCGGGCGGCCGGCGGGCTCACCCCGGTGGAGCTGCGGCTGGACGAGCGGGCGGCGGCTGTCATCAGCGGCACGCCGGCGGGCGAGGGGGATTTCGACACGGAGTTTCTGGACTACATTCTGGCCGTGGCCGTGGTGGACGGAGTGGAGGCCGCCGCCGCCCACGTCTCCGCCCACTCCACCGGCCACAGCGACGCCATCGTCACCGCCGACCGGGCCGCCGCCGAGACCTTCCTGACCCTGGTGGACAGCGCGGCGGTGTACTGGAACGTGTCCACCCGCTTTACCGACGGCGGGGAGTTCGGCCTGGGCTGCGAGATGGGCATCTCCACCCAGAAGCTCCACGCCAGGGGCCCCATGGGCCTGGAGGAGCTGTGCTCCTACAAGTACGTCGTCACCGGCAGCGGGCAGATCCGCTGACACCGGCAGAGCGCCGCCCGGCCGCAATATGCGGCCGGGCGGCGCTTCCTCCTCCGGCTATGCCAGCGGATCATAGGCCGCCGTGTTCTCCTCCCGGGGCTCCGTCTGGATGACCTCGTCCACGCAGGGCATCTGGGGGTCCTGGGGCTCCCAGGCGATGGCGTCGTCCTCATCCGCCGGGACCACCCCGCCGGGCTGGATGGCATGGGACACGGCGGGATCCTCCGCCCCGCCGTCCACAGCGGGGACCTGCCCCGCCAGGACCAGGATGGCGTCGTCCGCCGGGTCCAGCTCCGCCAGCCGCCGCAGGGCCTCGTCGGTGACGGAGGAGAGGGTCAGCTCCACCTGCCCTGTCTGCTCGTTGACCCCGCAGCCCACGGCCAGCCCCAGCTCGCTCATGGCCCGGAAGGCCTCGTCCTGGAGGCGGCGGAGCTCGCCCAGGCCGTACCGGCTGCTGCCGAAGCCCACCCGGTCGCTGCCGGCCCAGTCCTGAATCTGAAGGCACAGCGCCTTATCGTCCCCCTCGCGGCTGTACGCGTCCACGATGTTGACGATAAGCCCCCCGTGCCCGTCGATATAGGCCCCGCCGTACCACGCCGGGTAGGCGTCCGGGCCGTAGTCCGCCTCAAACCGGGCCATGAGATTCTGGTAGGCCGCGACGGCCGCGCTCTGATCCACGCCCTCCTCCGGGGCCAGGCCGGTGTTCACCGCCAGCCCCTCCCCTTCGGAGAAGTCCAGCAGGGCCTCCAGGGACCGGTCCCCGGTCTCCTCTGATAAATGGATAAATTTCCACCACTTGGCCCAGGTCATCTGCCAGCCGGCGGCCAGATAGGCCTCCGCGTCCTCCTGGGAGAGCCCCGCCTCCCGCATGGCCTCCGTCAGCTCGGAGGGGGCCATGTCCATGTCTTGATCCCCCCTGCCGGCGTCGGTGCTGTTCTCCTCTGCCGCCGCGTCCTCCGCCGGCCAGCAGGCCGCGTCCCCCGCCGCCACGTAGCTGTGGGGTTTTTGGACCTCCGCCGCGACGCCGGGGCGGAAGCCCTCCACGATCTCCCGCCAGCTCAGCCGGCCTGAGACCGCGCCGTACACCGGCGCCGCCAGGATCACCGCCGCGCAGGCGGCCGCGGCGATCTGCCGTCCTCTGGGGACGGTCCGCCGCCTCCCGGCGCGCAGCTTCTCCGTCAGGGCGGCGCGGGCCCCCTCGCTGGGGCGCAGCTGCGCCTGCATGGAGCGAAACAGCTCCTTATTCATCGAAAAAATCTCCTTTCAGCAGCTCCCGGAGCCTGTCCCGCCCCCGGCTCAGGCGCATGCGCACCGTACCGGGGCGCAGGGAGAGAGCCCTGGCGATCTCCCCGGTGGACAGCTCCTGGAAATAGAAGAGGTAGATGGGCAGGCGGTAGGCCTCCTCCAGGGCTTGGACGGCCTCCCACACCAGCTGCGCCTCCCCCTCCTGAAACAGGGCGGGGGCCTCCTCCCGCTCCGACAGCGGGACGGTCTTCCTCCGCCATGAGGAGGCCGTGTACCGGCGGCTGATGTTCACCGTGGTCCGCAGCAGCCACGCCTTCCGGTGCTCCTCGTCCTTAAACTCCTTCCCTGACTGGTGACAGGCCAGAAAAACCTCCTGGAACACGTCGTCGGCATCCGCCGCCGAGCCGGTCCTCGCCAGGGCCAGGCCGTACACCATATTCTGATAGCGGTCAATAATCTCCTCGATTCCGCCGCCCGCGCGCTGCGGCTGATCGCTCATAGGCACGACCTCCTTTCACCGGTAACTCACAGCAGAGGGGCGAATTGTCACAGCATCGGACAAAATATTTTTCAAAAAGCCGCAGGGAAAAATCTTAGGAATATTTTAAGCCTGGAAATACCGCTTGTTTTGGCCGCCGGGATTTGCTATAATGGCGGTAACGCAGGGGGAGCGCCGCCAAAAAGGGCGGCTCCTTCCCTGCTTAGAACCTGCATTTACGACCGCCGCGCGTCCGTCCGGCGATGAATACAGGCTCTAATTCTGCAAAACAGCAGTCTCTATGGAGTGGAACATATGAAAGTTCTGATTACAACGGACTGGTACGCGCCTGTCATCAACGGCGTGGTGACCTCCGTGCTGCTCCTCCAGCGGGAGCTGGAGCGGCTTGGCCACGAGGTGCGGGTGGTGACCCTGTCCAACAGCCTGCACAGCTATAAGGACGGCCCCGTCTACTACATGGGTTCCGTCAGCGCCGGAAAAATTTACCCAGGCGCCCGCCTGCGGATCAGCCAGAAGCACAGCATGATGCGGGAGCTGATGGCCTGGCGGCCCGACGTGATCCATTCCCAGTGCGAGTTCAGCTCCTTCCGGGTGGCCTACGCCCTGTCCAACCGGCTGGGCATCCCTATTATTCACACCTACCACACGGTCTATGAGGATTACACCCACTATTTCTCCCCCAGCGTGCGGGTGGGGCGGTATGTGGTGTCCGCCTTCTCCCGGTGGATCTGCCGCCACGCCGCCTGCATCGTGGCCCCCAGCCGGAAGGTGGAGCTGCTGCTGCGGAACTACAACGTCCGCGCCCCCATCCAGGTGATTCCCACCGGGGTGGATCTGAGCGCCTACCGGGAGACGCCGGCGCAGGGGCGGCTGGAGGAGCTGCGCCGCCGCTGGCACATTCCGGAGGACCACACCATCCTGCTCTACTTAGGCCGCATGGCCAAGGAGAAGAACCTGGAGCGGCTGATCGACCAGATCGCCTCCGCCGGCCGGCGGGACGTAACCCTGCTGCTGGTGGGCGACGGACCCGACCGGGAGGCCGCCCTGGACCGCGCCCTGGAGCGGGGGGTGGACGTGATCTATACCGGCATGGTGCCCCACAGCGAGGCGCCGGACTACTACCGTCTGGGGGACATCTTCGTCACCGCCTCCACCAGCGAGACCCAGGGGCTGACCTACTTCGAGGCCCTGGCGGCGGGGGTGCCGGTGCTGTGCCTGCGGGACAGCTGCGTGGACGGCGTGGTGGAAAACGGCGTCAACGGCTGGCAGTACGAGGACGGGGCGGACTTTGCCGCCCGGCTGTCCGCCTTCTGCGGCGACAGCGGCCTGCGCCGGCGGATGCGCCAGGCGGCCCTGGCATCGTCAGAACAGTTCTCCGCCGAGGCCTTCGGACGGGCGGCGGAGGCGCTGTACCGGTCGGTTACGCGAGAGGAGCTGGCGGCGGTGGTGAACCGCTGACGCGAGGCCCGCGCAGCTGCACCGCAAAGCCCCGGAAGGCCGGCTTCCAACACAAACAAAAAAATTCCCCGGCAGGAAATGCGCTGAAATTTCCTGCCGGGGATTTTTTCTAAATCGCGGCCGCCCCCTGCCGGGCGTCCCGCCTATGTCTAGCTGCCGGGGACGCCGGGGACCTCCGGGGCAGACGGCCCGGGAAGCGCCTCCTCTGCGGGGGCCTCCTCCCCGGTCTCCTCCGGCGGGGCGGGGAGCTCCAGGGGGGTATCGGTGCGGGCGTGGGTGGAGAAGTATGTATAGCCGTAGAACTGGTCGGGCTCCAGCAGCTGGCCGTAGTAGTAGGCCATCAGCTCCGACACCGTTACCAGCTGGTAGCCCTGCTCCTGGAGCCAGGGCACCAGCACCGCCATGGCCTGGACGGTGCTCTCGTAGGTGCTGTGGAGCAGCACGATCTCCCCGTCCAGGCTGCTCAGGCTCTGGACGTAGTCGATCACCGTCTGGGCGTCCTGGCTCATCCAGTCCTGGGTATCCACGGTCCAGGTGACCACGGTGCGGCCGCTGGCGTTCTTCACCGACTTGTTCACCGCCCCATAGGGGGGGCGGACCAGGGTGGGAGCGGCCACGCCGGCGTTCAAAAAGGCCTGATCCGCCGCGTCCAGGTCCTGGAGCATAGAGGCCTTGCGCAGCTTGCTCAGATCCCGGTGGGCGTTGGAGTGGCTGGCGATCTCACAGCCCAGCTCCGCCATGCGGGGCAGGGAGTCGGGGTACAGGGCCACGTTGCGCCCCACCTCGAAGAAGGTGGCCACGGCATGGTGCTCCTCTAGGATGTCCAGCAGCTGGGCGGTATAGATCTGGTGGGGACCGTCGTCAAAGGTCAGCGCCACCATGGGGCCGGCGGGGTCAATCACCCGGACGTAGGGCTCCTCCGGCTCCTGGGGCTCCTCCTCCGGCTCCGGCTCCGGGGGAGCGGGGGGCGCGGGCTCCGGCGCCTGGTTGGCGGTGGCAGTGATCTCCTCGGTCTGGAGGGGCGCGCCGTCATCGGCGGGCGGGGCGGCCCGGCCCACGCAGCCGGTGAGCAGGAGAAGCAGGGCCAGGGAGAGAGAAAAAAGACGGTTCATGGCAGGGACTTCCTTCGACAGTATTTGACAGGCTTTGTCCCTTTATTATCGCGCGAACGGGCCGGAAAAGCAAGAGGAAATCCGCGCCGGAGCAGGAAAATTTTTGACGGGGCGGCGCAGCGGCCGGGCATTCCGCAAAAAAGCAGCGGGAGGTTGCACATGGACGTGCAACCTCCCCCCTGTTTTCTCCTACATATAGGGCCCTGGTCCCCCGGGGCCCCGCACCAAAAACGGAAAGGAGGAATTTGTGTGCAGTATGTTGTGGGAAAAAGCGGCGTGCTGTCCCTGGGCAGACAGGGGGAGCACCTGGCCCGCCGGCTTCTGTTCACCGAGCCGGCGGACTGGGAGCGGGAGCTGGGCCCCGGCTCCGTCCAGGCCCTGGTCCAGCCGCCGGGCGGGGGCGCGGCCTACCCGGTGAGCCTGGAGCGGACGGAGGAGGGCTGGCTGTGGACCGTCACCGGAGCGGATACCGCCGCGGCCGGGCGGGGCCGGTGCGAGCTGCGGTATCTGGCGGAGGATACGGTGGTCAAGTCCCGGACCTACGGGATCTACGTTTCCGCCGCCCTGGGGAGCCCCCCGGACGGACAGCCGGGCCCCTGGCAGCGGTACCTGGACCGGGTGCTGGAGATCGGGGCGGCGGCCCAGGCCGCCGCGGAGCGGGCCCAGGCCGCCGTGGACGGGCTGGACGAGCTGAGCAATCTGGAGCTTCTGGAAATTTGGAATGGAGGAATGACACATGTCGAAAAAGTATCTCGGTGAAAACGCGGCCGCCTACCTGGTGACCCTGCTCAGGGCCGCCCTGGGGAGCAAGGCGGAGGCGACGGACCCCCGCTTTACCGACGAGCGGACCCCCACCGCCCACGCCGCCGTCCACGGCGCTGCAGGGGCGGACCCCATCGCCCCGGCGGACATCGGGGCCCTGGCGGCCTCCGCCGTGGAGGACAGCCTCACCAGCGCGGACCCGGAAAAGGTCCTCTCCGCCCGGCAGGGCAAGGTCCTGGCAGAGCGCATCGCCGGCGCGGGCGCCGGGGATATGCTGAAAAGCGCCTACGACGCCGACGATGACGGCGTGGTGGACAACGCCGCCGCCCTGGAGGGCCACGGGGCGGACTACTTCGCCAGGGCCGGGGAGGCGGCGGCCTACGTGGCCGCGCAAAAAGGCCAGCCCGGCGGGCTGGCCGGGCTGGACGCGGACGGGAAGATCGGCTCCGCCTACCTGCCCTCCTACGTGGACGACGTGGTGGAGGGCTACTTCCACCAGGGGAGCTTCTACGAGGACGAGGCCCACGCCGTCCCCATCCAGGGGGAGCGGGGGAAGATCTATGTGGATCTGTCTACCAACCTGTCCTACCGCTACGGGGGCAGCGCCTACGTGGTCATCACCTCCTCGGACATGGTGGAGGTCTCCAACAGCGAGCTCCAGTCCCTCTGGGACGCGGCCCGGTGAGGAGGGCTGAGGGATGAAAAAATATTTGGGTGAGGCGGGCCTGGGCCGTCTGCTGTCCCTGATCCGGGCCGCCCTGGCGGAGAAGGCGGACCGGAGCGAGCTGGACGAGCAGCTGGGCGCGGTGGCCGGGGCCCTGGACGAGATCAACGGGGAGGCGGTGTGATGGGGACCATTGCGGACAAGCTGGCCCGGCTGCGCCAGACCAAGGCCGCCATCCGGGCCGCCCTGATGCGGAAGGGCCAGAGCGTGGCGGAGTCCGCGCCCTTCTCCGGCTACGCGGCCAGGATCGACGCCATTTCCACCGGCCCCGACACCTCCGACGCCACCGCCACCCCCCAGGACATGGGGGTGGGGGCCACCGCCTATGTCAACGGCCAGAAGATCGAAGGGGTGGCCAAGGTATACACCAAGACCGTCAGCTTCTCCAACCGGACGCCCTACGTGGACGCCTCCACCGGACAGTTCAAGCTCATCAGCGCCGGAGCCACCGCCAACGGCTGGCTGTTCAAGCAGGGGGGCGCGCTGGCCCTGATGACCCCTATGAGCAACCTGGGGGACGCCACCGCCGCAGATGTGCGCAAGGGCAAGACCTTTACCAGCACGGCGGGCATCAAGGTCACCGGAACGGGGAACTTCTAAAAGGGGGCGCGGGGGAAGGGCTCCAGCAGGGTCACCTGCCGGCCGTCCACCCGGAGCAGGCCCTCCTCCTTCATTTTCTTCAGCTCCCGCATCATGGCGCTACGGTCGGTGCTGATGTAGTCCGCCAGGGCGCTGAGGGTAAAGGGGAGGGCGAAGGTGTCCCCGCCGGCGTCCAGACTGCGGATGCGGAAGTAGCACTGGAGCTTGTCCCGGATGCTGCGGCGGCTGAGGACCTCCACCCGTCGGCTCAGCCTCCGGGTCTGGTCCGCCACCAGGCGGAACATGTTCCGCACCAGCTTGCTGTGGTGGGTGCAGGCCCTTTCACAGCGCTTCATAATGTGCTCGTACTCCATGAACAGCACCTCGCTGTTCCGGTCGCTGACCACCTCCACGCAGTCCCCCAGGGTGGGGGTGAAGGCCAGGGCCTCCCCGAACACGCCCCCGGTCTCCAGCCGCTCCAGGATGGTGCGGGTGCCGGCGTAGTCAAACCGGACCAGCTCCGCCTCCCCCCGGAGGAGCACCCCCACCTCGCCCCCGGACTCGCCGTAGACGCAGATGGTCTGGCCGGGGGCGAACTCCCCCCGGCGCATGCGGAAGCATTGGATCATGGCGTCCACCTCCGCGTTGGTGATGTCGTGAAAAATGGACAGGGCGCTGTACTCCATGCCGTGTCTCCTCCTCCAGCAATCCGATATATTGTGGTCTTAAGGGTTCCGCTCCACAAAATACAGAAAAATATTTTTGGAATTGTTGCCGCCGCAACATACCTCTGCCTGGGACTTATGATATACTCTCTTTACCAAAAAGTAAAGTACTATTTGCCTGACAGAAGAGAAAAGAGGACGATCACCATGATGCAAGTCAACGTTACCGGCGGCGCCATCAGCCAGCGGGAGCTGGACGCCTATATCGCCCGCGCCAACAGCCGCTACCAGGTGGGCGCGGTGCAGGCCCTGGACGTCCACGTGGACGGGGAGTATGTGGACCTCAAATACCACCTGGCCCCCCGGCCCTTCAGCCGCATCCGCCGCATCACCGGCTACCTGGTGGGGGACATGAGCCACTGGAACGACGCCAAGGCCGCCGAGGAGAAGGACCGGGTCAAGCACATCTGACCGCACCAGAAACGCACGCCAGGGGGGCGGAAGCCTCCCGGCGTGCGTTTTACACTTTGCATGATGAGAGAAAAGAGGGTTCTTCTATGCCGGTCTATCTGGACAACGCCGCCACCTCCTTCCCCAAGCCCCCCGCCGTGGCCCAGGCCGTGCTCCGCTGTCTCACGGAGGTGGGGGGCTCCCTGAACCGGGGGGCCCACGCCTCCGTCCGGGAGGCGGGGCTCACGGCCCTGCTGCTGCGGGAGGGGCTGTGCCGCCTGTTCCGCCACGGCGACCCCCGCTGCTGCATCCTCACCAGCGGGAACACCATGGGGCTGAACATGGTTCTGCGGGGCTGGCTGCGGCCTGGGGACCACTGCCTGGTCAGCGCCGTGGAGCACAACGCCGTCATGCGCCCCCTCCAGGACCTGGCCCTGGGGGGCGTAACCTTCGACCGGGTACCCTGCGACGGCGCGGGGCGGCTGGACCCGGCGGACATCGCCCCCCTCATCCGGCCCAACACCCGGCTGATGGTCATGGCCCACGGCTCCAACGTGGGCGGCGCGGTCCAGGACGCGGCGGCGGCAGGGGCGGTGTGCCGGCGGCACGGCGTGCCCCTGGTGCTGGACGCCGCCCAGACCGCCGGGCACTGGGACATCGATTTTACGGGCTGGGGGCTGTCCGCCCTGTCGGTCCCCGGCCACAAGGGACTCATGGGCCCCCAGGGCGTCGGGGCCCTGCTGCTGTCGCCGGACTTCGCCGGGAAGCTGTCCCCCATCGTCGCCGGCGGCACGGGCAGCGCCTCGGACGCAGAGCGCCAGCCCCGCAGCCTCCCCGACCGGTTTGAGTCCGGCACGCCCAACCTGCCCGGCATCTACGGACTGAAGGCGGCGGTGGACTTTGTGCTGGACACCGGTGTGGAGGCCCTGCACCGGCGCGAGGCGGCGCTGACCGGCCGCTTTCTGGCGGGTCTGGAGGGCCTGGAGGGCGTCCGGCTGGCGGGGCCCCGGGGGACGGAGAACCGGGCTGGAGTCATCTCCCTGGATTTTCTCCACATGGACAACGCCCAGGCGGCCTTCCTGCTGGAGCAGGACTGCGGCATTCTCACCCGCTGCGGCCTCCACTGCGCCCCGGCGGCCCACAGAGCCCTGGGCACGTTCCCCCAGGGGACCGTCCGGTTCAGTCCGGGGTGGTTCACCACCGAGGCGGAGATTGACGCCGCCCTGGCGGCGGTAAGGGACCTGGCGGAATGAGGCGGCATAGCATCATCTTCAAAAAACAAAGTTGAACAAACCAACCTCCCATGATATAATCAACAGCAACCCACCCCCGGAGGCCGAAAACCATGAAACAAACAGACAAAGGCAGATCATACGGGATCATGGCCTTCACTGCCGCCTGCTGCGGCGCAATGGCCCTTGTCGAAACCGCCATCGAACCGCCCTACATTGTCAAATCCGCCATAAAGGCCGCCCTCTTCCTGGTCCTCCCCATCATCATCGCCAAGGCCGCCCATATAAAGCTCTTTGACCGCTCTTTTTCGCTCAATCGAAAGCGTATCGCCGCACTATTGGCGCTCGGCGCCCTGCTCTACGGGGTAATCATAGGCGCCTATGCCCTGACAAGAGACCTCTTTGATTACGCCTCCCTGGTCCAATCCCTTTCCGCGGACCAAAAGGTTGACAGCGGCAGCTTCATCTGGGTCGCCCTCTACATCTCATTCTGCAACTCCTTTTTGGAGGAATTTCTATTTCGCCTCCTGTCGTTCCTGCAATTATCCAAGTACACCTCGAAAAAAATCGCCTACGCCTTCAGCTCCGTCATATTTGCCGTCTACCATATCGCCATGATCGGACCGTCCTTCCCGCCTCTCCTGCTGCTGCTCGCCCTGATCGGCTTAACCGCCGGCGGCTGCCTGTTCGACTACGCCGATGACAAAGCGGGGACGATATACAATTCATGGGTGATCCACATGGCGGCGGATTTCGCCATTATGACCATATGGTACCGGCATATTTAACACAATCCCATGCCGCCGGCCCCCTCTCCTCAAAAACCCGATAGACATCCCGGCGGAAATAGCGTATAATGGAAAAAAGACCTCCGTCCCCGCGCTGCGGGGCGGGGATGCAAGGAGGAGCAGATGAAAAAAGAGAGACTGTCCGACAGTGCGGTGGAGAAGCTGAGCCTGCCGCGCACCATCCACATGGTGCCCCTGAACACCATCAACGGCTTCGACGTGCGGCCGGGACTCTACGAGATCAACGGCGCCACCGCCATCCCCGGCGGTGTGAACTTCACCGTCTACTCCCACGGGGCCACCTCCATCGAGCTGCTGCTGTTTGAGCGGGACGCCCAGGAGCCCTACGCCGTGCTGCCCTTCCCCCAGCACTACCGCATCGGCAACGTCTACTCCATGATCGTCTTCAAGCTGGACATTGAGTCCTTTGAGTACGCCTACCGGGTGGACGGTCCCTACGAACCGGAGAAGGGGAAGATCTTTGACCGCCACAAGTACCTTCTGGACCCCTACGCCCGGGCCGTCACCGGCCAGAGCCGCTGGGGCGACTCCTCCCCCAGGGGCCAGCACTACAAGGCCCGCGTGGTCAAGGACGACTTCGACTGGGGGGACACCCGCCAGCCCCTGATCCCCACGGAGGATCTGCTCATCTACGAGCTCCACGTCCGGGGCTTCACCAGGGACCACTCCTCGGGCGTGGCCTACCCCGGCACCTTCGCCGGCCTCATGGAGAAGCTTCCCTATCTGGAGAGCCTGGGGGTCAACGCCATCGAGCTCATGCCCATCTTTGAGTTCGACGAGATGCAGGACTACCGGGAGGTGGGGGGCGAGAAGCTCTACAACTACTGGGGCTACAACACTGTCAGCTTCTTCTCCCCCAACACCAGCTACGCCGCCAGCACCGAGTACAACCGGGAGGGCAACGAGCTGAAAAACCTCATCCGGGCCTGCCACCGCCGGCGCATCGAGGTGTATCTGGACGTGGTCTTCAACCACACCGCCGAGGGCAACGAGCAGGGCCCCTTCTTCTCCTTCAAGGGCTTTGACAACAACATCTATTACCTGCTCACCCCCGAGGGGAAGTACTACAACTTCAGCGGCTGCGGCAACACCCTCAACTGCAACCACCCCATGGTCCACCAGATGATTATGAACTGCCTGCGCTACTGGGTGACCACCTACCGGGTGGACGGCTTCCGGTTCGATCTGGCCTCCATCCTGGGCCGCAACGAGGACGGCTCCCCCATGAACAAGCCCCCCCTGCTCCAGGCCATGGCCTTCGACCCCATCCTGGGGGACGTGAAGCTCATCGCCGAGGCCTGGGACGCCGGCGGGCTCTACCAGGTGGGCTCCTTCCCCGCCTGGAACCGCTGGGCGGAGTGGAACGGCCGTTACCGGGACGACGTGCGCCGCTTCCTCAAGGGGGACGAGGGCATGGCCCAGGCGGCGGCCCTGCGCCTGGTGGGCTCCCGGGACATCTACGAGCCCGCCAGCCGGGAAAACGCCTCCGTGAACTTCATCACCTGTCACGACGGCTTCACCCTCTGGGACCTCTTCTCGTACAACGACAAGCACAACCTGAAAAACGGCTGGAACAACACCGACGGGGCCAACGACAACAACAGCTGGAACTGCGGCGTGGAGGGCCCCACCACCGACCCCGGCATCACCGCCCTGCGCCGGCGGATGGTGCGCAACGCCTTCGCCCTGCTCATGTGCAGCCGGGGCATCCCCATGTTCCTGGCCGGGGACGAGTTCTGCAACACCCAGTTCGGCAACAACAACGCCTACTGTCAGGACAACATCACCTCCTGGCTGGACTGGACCCTGCTGGAGAAAAATGCGGATATGTTCCGCTTCTTCCAGTACATGATCCGCTTCCGCAAGGAGCACAAGGTGCTGCGCACCAACCTGGGCGGCGGGGCCTGCGGCTTCCCGGACGTGAGCTTCCACGGCGTGGAGCCCTGGCGGGACCACTTCGCGGGGCACGACCACTACGTGGGCGTCATGTTCGCCGGCTGGCAGCGGGACAGCGGTCCCCAGATCGTCTACGTGGCCGCCAACGCCTACTGGGAAGAGCTGACGGTCCGTCTGCCGGAGCTCCCCGCCTCTATGGGCTGGCTGCAGATGGCGGACACCTGGGACGAGATCCAGATGCCCCCCAGGGAGGTGGGCGGCCGCTTCGCCATCCGCCCCCGCAGCGTCAAAATTTTTGTAGGCAACTGAGAGACACAGGAGCGGCGACGGGAAATCCCGGCGCCGCTCCTGTGCTGTCTATTTACCGAATCGGAATATCTTCTCGCCCTCGCTCACCATGCCCAGCTCATCCCGGGCGATGTTCTCAATAAGGGCCAGGCTCCCGCTGTTGTCCACATCCTCCTGCAGCCGCCGGTTGGTCTCCTCCAGCTCCGCCAGCCTCTGGGCGTAGACCGCCTCCTCCGCTCTGGCCGCCTGCATCTGACCGTACAGGCTGTACAGCTGGACTCCGATGCCCGCCAGCAGCGCCGCCAGAATCAGAAGGGTCAGCTTTCCGCTGGGCCGTTTTTTTTCCTGCCGGGGCTGGGCCTTCTTTTTCTCCTTGACCGGTGCACGGTTCATCTCCTCATCTCCCTCCTGGCGGGGCGGGCGGAACCGCTCGCGCCAATGTTTACCTTTCATTGTAACCCACTTCCGGCAAAAAGAAAAGCTTTTTTTGGTCCGGCGTCCACATTTTTTTCCCGTGCGCCACACCAGCTCCGCCGGCGCCAGCAGGAGCTCCAGCCAGAAATCCCACAGCGGCCGCATGGGCCGGCTGAGCAGGCAGAAGAACAGCACCCCGCCCCCCAGGGCCCCCATGAGCACGAACAGGCGCAGCTCTCCGTCCCCCGCCATGGTGAAGAGGAACAGGCCCGACACCGCCAGCACGCAGAAAAACCCGTCCAGCACCCCGCCCCACACCCGCCCCCCCAGCCGCCGCAGGGTCCGCAGCAGGTCGTAGATCAGCCCCAGCGTCCCCCCCAGCAGGATGGCGCGCAGGAACATGGCCAGCTGCTCCGATATGTAGTTGCCCAGCTCCATCAGCCGAACAGCCGCCGGAAGAGCCCGCCCTGTCCGCCGGAGGGCCCCCGGTCCTCATAGAGCAGGGTGTGGATAGCCCCGTCCACGTGGAGCTCCCCGCCGTCCAGGTTCAGCTTCCCGATGTGCAGCCCCGTGCCGCCCACCACCAGGGTGCCGGCGGTGGTGTTCATCACGATCTCCTCCTCGTCGAAGCGCTCCACCTCCTCCACCCCCGTCACCAGCAGCCGCTCCCGCCCGTCCAGCTCCAGCCGGTGCTGCATCCCGCTCAACTCCTCATAAGGCATGATCAGACCCCCCATAGTATCGTTTATCTCGGTTCTATATATATGGGGGGTCTGTCCCCGATATGACAGGCCCCTCCGTCCCCAGCCCCTCCCGCCTGAACGGGGAAAATTTTTTCTCCCCGGCGCACATCCCCGTACAACCCTCCACCGTTTCCGCCCCCCTATTGTAGGGAGCACCACCACCGCGGTAGCCAAGTCCGGAAGTAAGTGCGACCAGGCCCAGGTACCGGGCCGCGTGCGGCGGGGTCAAGAAGACCGCACAGAGCGCACCTTGACAACTGCATACCGCCCTCCGCAGCCCGCACGAAAAAAGAGCCGCTGTCAGAGACAGCGGCCCAGGCGGGTGGGATATTGGAAAGCTTCCATAAAGTATCATACACCGGCCTTCGCCCGATGTCCATAGGAAGTTTTGTCCGTTTTCAGGAACCTTTGTCGAGAGCCGTCGGCGGCGGCGCGGATTACTCAATTCCGTCCGTCTCCAGCAGTCCGTAGCCGCCGTTTTTCCGGCGGTAGACGATGCTGATGACATTCTCGGTGTTCCGGTAGACGAAGAAGTCGTGGTCCAGCAGGTTCATCTGCAAAATGGCCTCGTCCACGCTCATGGGCTTGACGGCCACGTGCTTGGTGCGCACCACCTGGAACTCGGCCTCCTCGCTGACGTCAAACTCGGCGGGAACGTCGGGCGCCAGGGCCTCCTGGCGCAGGCGCTTGCTCAGCCGGGTCTTGTTCTTGCGGATCTGGCGGTCAATGGTGGAGCAGGCCGTGTCGATGGCGCCGCGCATGTCGCCGTCCCTGGACTCCTCCTGGGCGCGGAACATGGTCCCGCCGCTGGTGATGGTAACCTCCACCACGCAGCGGTGCCCCTTCTCCACCGAGAAGGTCACAAGAGCGTTGGCCTCCTCCCGGAAGTAGCGGTCCAGCTTGGAGATCTTCTTCTCGGCGTACTCCTTGATGGAGTCGTTGAGGGAAACCTTTTTGCAGGTAAAAGTGAACTTCATAAAATCGCTCCTTTCATGCTTCTCCTTTGGGGATGACCGTAGTATACCATTTTTTGGCGAGCTTGTACAGTTTTATTTTTGACAATTTGAAGCAGAGTGCTCAATTTGTCCAAAAGCGGCCCTCCTCAGAAGATGCTGAGGTACAGCTCCCGGCTCAGCCGCTCCAGCAGCTGGATGCCGGCCAGGCTGTTGCCCTTGCCGTCCAGGGCGGGGGCATAAATGCCGATACCCATGCGGGTGGGGACCACCCCCATGATGCCGCCGGCCACGCCGCTTTTGGCGGGGATGCCCACCCGGACGGCGAACTCCCCGGAGCCGTTGTACATGCCGCAGGTCATCAGGACCGCGTTGACGTAGCGGGCCAGGTGGGAGGGGAAAACCCGCTGGTTGGACACCGGCAGCCGCCCCCGGTTGGAGAGCGCCGCGCCGATGTTTGCCAGGTCCCGGCAGTCCACCCGGATGGAACAGGCCCGGAAGTAGCAGTCCAGCACCTCCTCCACCCCGCCCTCCAGCAGGCCGTAGGATTTGAGCAGGTAGGCCAGGGCCCGGTTTTTGCTGCCGTGGCTCTTCTCCGAGCGGTACACGTCCTCATCCACGCCGATCTCCTCGTTTCCCGCCAGCCGCCGGGTGAGCGCCAGCAGGCGTTCGAACCGCTCCCCGTAGCTGTCCCCGTGAATCAGGGAGCACATGACGATGGCGCCCATGTTCACCATGGGGTTGAGGTTTCCGCTGCTCAGGGGCTGGTCCACGGCGTTAATGGCGTCGAAGGGCTTGCCGGTGGCCTCCACGCCCACCCGGCTCTGGACAGCCTCCACGCCGTTGTCCAGCAGGGCCTGGAGCAGCAGCACGGGCTTGACGACGCTCTGTATGGTAAAGGGCTTCCGGCAGTCCCCGGCCCAGCTGTGTTTCCCGTCGCAGCCGATCATGTAGATGCCCAGGCTCAAGGGGTCCCCCTTGGCCAGCTCCGGGATATACTGAGCCACCTGCCCCTGCTCCGCGTAGGGGCGGCACTCCGCCAGCAGCCTCTCCAAAAGCTCTTCCATGGCGCACTCACCTCACCAGTATTTGTCTGCATATTGCGGACATCTACAAGATACCAGCCCCGCCGCCCCCTGTCAAGAGGGAAATCCGCCGTCCTGGGGCGGTCCGCATGGGCCGCCTCCGCAGGCGGCCGCCGGGCGGGCGGAGCCGGCAGAAGGCCCGGCAAATCCCGCAAGATTTGCCGGGCCCGCAGCGCGGATTATCTGAACTTCACCGCCGTGCCGTAGGCGATCACCTCGGCGGCCCCCTGCATGACAGAGGAGGAGCCGTAGCGGACGTTGACGACGGCGTCGGCCCCCAGGGCCTGGGCCTCGTCCACCATGCGCTTGGTGGCGATCTGCCGGGCCTCGACGAGCATCTCGGTGTAGCCGGTAATCTCCCCGCCCACCAGGGTCTTCATACTCGCCATGAAGTCCTTCCCGAAGTTCTTGGACTGGACGATGGTCCCCTTGACGATGGACAGGGCCTCGATCTCCCGGCCGGGCACGTGATCAATATTGAGCAGCAGCATCTTCTTCTCCTCCTTGAATCTCTTTCAGTCTTGTTTGTAAGCTGACCCAGATAAGGGGAATACTCCCCAGATCCAACACAACCGCCACCAGCAGCAGCTTCGACAAAAAGCCCGCCGGGTCCAGGCTGGCGCGCAGCCACAGCAGCACCGCCGCCGCCGCCAGCCGCATCACCCCGGAGGACGCGGCCCCCCAGAGGGCGCTTTTGCGCCGCCGGGCCTGGGAATCAGTATTTTTTGGCCTCATCCTCTTCCCCTCCGTCGATCTCCCGGAGCCGCTGGGCCATGGCGCACAGCACCCCCAGGATCACCGCGCCGCCCGCCAGGGCGTACAGCAGGAAGAAGGGCACGACGGCGGCCGCGTCGCTGGCCCCCATGAGCCCCGCCGCCGCGGCCATCATCACCACCAGCGGCCCCACGTACAGCACCACCAGAACGGCGGTGACAATAGGAGCGATCTTCTTTTTACCCTTTCCCATATTGGAACATCTCCTTTCATGCTTCTCCAGCACTCCGCTATTGATCAAACAGGGTCCGGTATTGCTTTAGAACCTGTATTCACAGGCGTTTGACGCCGTCTGGCAGGGTCTTTTTCCGCCCTGCTGCGTTAAAAAATCTTGAAATACACAAAGTATTCCTGCGATTTTTTGCCTTGCAGGGCGACAAAATCCCTCCCCCATCCGCCATCCCCCGCCTATGAATACTGGTTCTTAGTATTGCTTCGCGTCGTCGATCTCGCCCTTTCCGATCTCCTTGACCCGCTGGAACAGAGCCAGCAGAACCCCCACAATCAGAAGGCCGGGGCCGGCCATCAGCACGGCGGTCAGGGCCGGGGGCGGGGCGGCGGCGGGGTCGTACAGAATCCCCCAGGCCAGCAGGCCCATCAGCGCCCCCAGCAGAACCACCGCCACCGCCGCGATGGCCACCGGGGCCACGTAGCGGATGCGCACGTCCTGGCGCTGCCGGTTCTGGAAGGACGCGCCGGACTGCTCCAGCCGCTCCATCTCCGCCAGCACGTCCTCTGCGTCCAGCTCCCCCAGGGGGATCTCCCGCTCCTGGAGCAGGCGGCACAGCCGCACCGCCTCGTCGATGTTCTGCCGGTCCCGCTCCAGGGTGACCAGGTGGCGGCGCATGCCGTCCCCCACGGTCTGCTTCCCCTCCTGCATCCGGCGGATCTCCTCGATGGGGAGCCCCAGCTTCCGCAAAAGCTTGATCCGCCGCAGCTCCTCCACCTCGGCCTGGCCGTAGTCCCGGTAGCCGTTCTCGCTGTTCCGGACGGGGCAGAGCAGGCCCTTCTCCTCATAGAAGCGGATGTTCTTCTTCGTGATGCCCACCAGGGCCTCCACCTCGTTGATCTTCAAACCCGACACCTCTCTTTTCACCCCCTATTCTACACCCTCCACCAGGGGGAAGGTCAAGTCATTTCCGGATTTTCCTCCAAATTTTTATACACCCGCGCCGCCAGCACAGCCGCCAGCAGGGCGCACAGGGCCACCAGCAGCTCCGTGGCCGCGATGGGGAGGCGCGCGCCGGCAATGACAGTCACGAAATCTGCGGCGAAGTGAAGCAGCACGGCGGCGGGGAACAGCCACCGCCTCCCCCGCCCCGCGGCGGCGGCGAAGACCAGCACCGAACAGGCCATGTGGAGGGTTATGGCCCCCACGCGCTCAAACCCCGCCCACAGGAAGGTGGAGACAGGAACGGCCGCCAGAGGCTCCAGGGCGGCGGTGATCTCCGGGGGCAGGGCGGCGCCGCTCTGCAGAAGGGCCAGCAGAACCAGGTTGCTGAGGTACGTCACCCCCAGCAGGAGGAAGGCCTCGCCGCCGCCGTGGCCGATGCCGTAGGCCAGGGCGGTGATCCGCTCCCGCCGGCGGCGGAGCATCAGCCGGAAGGCCAGCAGCCGCCCGGTCTCCTCGAAAATCCCCGCCGCCAGGCCGCCGTAGAGGGCGTAGAGCCAGATGTTTCCCCGGATGGCCGCCCCCAGGGGGGAGCCCAGCACCAGCTGGTGGAACATCGCCTCCAGCACCAGGGCGAAGAGGAAGAAGGTCCCCACCCCCGTCCAGAAGGCCCCCCAGCGCCCGCCCCGCCGGCGCAGCAGGAGCATCACCCCCAGGGGAACTACGGCGGTCAACACCGCCAAAAGGCCCATGACGATCATTGTACCCGTACCGACCATATGTATGTCTCTCCTCTCTGTTCTGTGCAGGCCGGCCTCCCGGCAGGCCTGTGCAGAGCTTTTTTACACCCTCCACCAGGGGGAAGGTCAAGAGATTTCAGAAAATTTCTCAAAAAATTTTACCCTCCACCGGCTGGTATGCCCGGCCGGAGGGTGATATACTGTGGAAAAGGAGGTGAGGGCGTGGACGACATCGAAGGACGGCTCACCCGGGCGGCTTACCCGCAGTATCCCATCGTGAACAGGTAACGGAACGTACAGGCCGCGCGCACCGGCACGCGGCCTCGGCAATCTGACAAGTCAGGAGGTTCTATGTACCGTTATCTGTTCATAAAGAAAGTTCCTGTGATCCTATACGCCATCCTCGCCCCCGCCAGCGCCCTCTGCTCTGTGGTGACGGCCGCCGCCATGGCCGCCGCCGTGGACTACGGGACCCACGGGGAGCTGGACCAGATCTGGATCTACGCCCTCTTTTTCGGGGGCTACATCCTGTTGGATTTCCTGGTGGACACGGCGGCCCGGCTGGTCCGCCACCGGCTGGTGGAGCAGGTCATGACCGTCCTGCTCTCCGACGTTCACCACAAAATCATCCGCCTGCCCGCCGCCGTGTTTGCGCGGCGGAACACGGCGGACTACATCGCCAACCTGACGGCGGACATGGACGTGCTCCGGGGCAGCTACTTTTCCGTCCTGCTGGAGCTGTATATGACCATGATCCGGCTGGCGGCGGCGACAGGCGTTTTATTCTGGACCAACGGGCTGCTGGGAGCCTTCGTGCTGGCCAACGTGCTGCTTCAGACCGCCGTCCCCCTGCTCTTCGCCAAAAGGCTGGAGCTGGCGGGCCGGCGGTACTCCGACGCCCAGGAGCGGCACCTGGTGGCCATGAAGGAGAGCCTCGCCGCCTTCCTGACCGCCAAGACCTTCCACATAGAGGACAGAATGAGTGCGCGCTACGCCGCCGCCATGGGCGCCGCGGAGGCGTGCCGCCGGAGGACCAACGCCCTGAAGGCCGTCAGCAGCAACGTGTCCTTCATTTTTTCTCGGATCACCCACCTGGGGGTCTTCCTGTTCGGGGGGGCGCTGACCCTGGCGGGGGTGCTGTCCACCGCCCAGGTGGTGGCCGCCTCCCAGCTGATTGTCTACATCAGCAGCCCCATCTACACCCTCAATGCCAACCTGGCGGACCTGCGGACCGCGCGGGTCTCCGCCCAGAAGCTCCGGGAGCTTCTGGACCAGCCGGAGGACCTGGGGGGCGATGAGAGGCCGGCGCGCCCCGGCGGGGCGCTGGAGGTGCGGGACCTCTCCTTCTCCTACGGGCAGAGGGCGGTGCTGTCCCACGTCTCCTGGACCTTTCAGCCCGGCGGGAAATACCTGCTGACGGGGGCCAGCGGCGGCGGGAAGTCCACGCTGCTCTCCCTGCTGGCGGGGCTGCGGGGGGACTACCGGGGGTCCATCACCCTGGGCGGGACGGAGATGCGGCAGCTGTGCCGGGAGAGCGTCTCCGGGAGCGTCTGCGTGATGACCCAGGAGCCCTTCGTGTTCGACGACACCCTCTACAACAACGTGGCCCTCTGCGCCCCCATGGAGGAGGAGCGGGTGGTCCGGGCCCTGGAGGAGGCGGGGCTGGGGGCGTTCCTGGCCGCGCTGCCCGAGGGGCTCCGGACCAGGGTGGGCGAAAACGCCGCCGGGATGTCGGGGGGCGAGCGGCAGCGGCTGGTGGTGGCCAGGGCCCTGGCCCGCCGGACGCCGGTGCTCCTGCTGGACGAGGCCACCTCCCACCTGGACCCGGACACCGCCGGGGGCATCGAGCGCACGGTCCTGGGGCTGGAGGGGGTCACTGTGGTCCTGGTGGCCCACAACGCCACCGAGGAGGCGGAGCGGCTGGCCGACGCGGTGCTGGAGCTGCGGGACGGGAGAATCGGCCTGCGGGGATAGGCGGATTCCCCTGAAACGAGAACGGGCGGCCCGGCGGCATATTGCCGCCGGGCCGCTTTGTGTGATTTTGAAGGGGGCGGAGGCTTCCGGGCGCGTCAGGCCAGAAGCGCCTCCAGCTCCTCGATCAGCTCGCCGAACAGCGCCAGGGCGTCGTTCACCGGCTGGGGCGTGGACATGTCCACGCCGGCCATCTTCAGAAGGGACACGGGGTCGGTGGAGCAGCCGCCGGAGAGGAACTTCAGATAGTCCCGCACCGCCGGCTCGCCGCCCTCCAGAATCCGCTTGGACAGGGCGATGGCGGCGGAGAAGCCGGTGGCGTACTGGTAGACGTAGAAGTGGCGGTAGAAGTGGGGAATCCGGGACCACTCCATCTCGATCTCCTTGTCCGCCACCACGCCGTCCCCGTAGTAGAGCCGGTTGAGCTGGTAGTAGATCGCGCACAGGCCATCCGCCGTCAGGGCCTCGCCGGTCTCCGCCAGCTGGTGGATCTTCAGCTCGAACTCCGCAAACATGGTCTGGCGGTACAGGGTGGTGCGGAACTGCTCCAGGAAGTAGTTGATGAGCACCGCCCGCTGCTTCTTGTCCGTGGTCCGCTTCAGCAGATACTGCATCAGCAGGGCCTCGTTGCACGTGGAGGCCACCTCCGCCACAAACAGCACGTATTCGGCATAGACCGGGGGCTGGTTCTTGTCGCTGAGGTAGGAGTGCATGGCGTGGCCCATTTCGTGGGCCAGGGTGAACTCGCTGTTGAGGGTCGGCTTGTGGTTGAGCAGCACGAAGGGGTGGACGGGGCTGCCGATGGAGTAGGCCCCGGAGCGCTTGCCCTCGTTCTCGTAGACGTCCATCCAGCGCTGCTCGAAGCTGGAGGAAAGCACCTGGTGGTACTCCTCCCCCAGGACCTTCATGGCCTCCAGCACCTCGTCCCTGGCCTGGGAGAAGGGGATGACCTGGTCGGCCTCGGGGAGCATGCTGGCGTAGATGTCGTACATGTGGAGCTCGTCCAGGCCCATGGCCTTCCTGCGCAGGGCCATGTAGCGGTACATCTTGTCCAGGTTCTGGTGGACCGCCTCCAGCAGGTTGTGGTACACCGCCTCGGGCACCTCCACCGGGTGGAGGGCGCTGGCCAGGGAGCTCTCGTACTTCCGGGCGCGGGAGAAGAAGATGGACTTGCGCACCTCGGCGTTGAGCATGGCCGCCAGGGCGTTGCGGTTCGCGCCGTAGACGCCGTAGAAGGCCTTGAAGGCGTTCTCACGCAGCACCCGGTCGCCGCTCTCCATCAGGGAGATGTAGGAGCCGTTGGTCAGGGCGTGCTCCCTGCCCTGGCTGTCGGCGACGGAGGGGAAGCGCATGTCCGCGTCGTGGAAGCTGTTGAAAATGTTGCCGGGGCTCCGGCCCACCTCGCCGGCGGAGGCCAGCAGGTTCTCCTCGGCGGGGGAGAGGATGTGGTCCTTCTCCAGCCGGGCCTTGGTGAGGAAGCGGCGGAACTTCTCCAGCTCCGGCTTCCGGGCGTAGAAGCCGTCCAGGGTCTCGTCGGGGATGGCCACCAGCTCGGGCCCCTCGAAGGCGGAGGCGCTGCTCAGCTCCACCAGGAAGCTGAGGCAGCGGCCCTTCATGGCCTGGTAGCCGGGGTTCGCGGTGTCCTCATCCAGGCGGATAAAGGCGTAGACAAAGAGGGACTCCACCCGCCGGTTCACGCTCTCGTTGAGAACCAGATAGTCGTACAGGGTCTCGGCCGACTCGCCCAGCCGGCCCCGGTAGGCGCTCAGCTGCTCCGGCAGCTTCTGGCATGCCTCCAGCTCCGCCGACCAGGCCTCGTCGCTGGGAAACAGGTCCGTGACGCTCCAGCAGTTGGACGCGTCCTGCTCGCTGCGCTTCAAAATCTTCTCCATAGTGTCCTCCTCGTTCATGTTCCGGCCGGGGGCCGGACTGTATAGAGGTATCTTATCACAGTTTTCCGCCGGGGACAATCATTTTCTCCGAAAAAAACAGGCGGAGACGGACATCCGCCGGGCAGTCCGCCATTTTGCGGCTTGACTTTTCCACCGGCCAGGAGATATACTGCAACATATCCCATGACTGAGGAGCTTTTCCATGAATATCTACTTGACCATCCTTTTCATCACCACCCTGACCGGCGTGGGCGGGCTGGCCCTGGGCGGCTGCCTGGCGGCGGCGGTCCACAGCCCCTCCGACCGGGCGGTGAGCCTGCTGCTGCGCTTCACCGCCGGGGTCATGCTCAGCGTGGTGTGCTTCGATCTGGTGGGGGACGCCATGGAGGGCGGCGGGGCCCTGCCGGTGCTGTGCTGGCTGGCCATCGGCTTTCTGTGCACCTACCTGCTCAACTGCTGGATCGACCGGCAGGCCCACCACTCCCATTCCCACGGCCACGCCCACGGCGGCCACGGGGAGGACCACGCCCACGCCCACGGGGAGGATGCAGACCACGCCCACGGCGGCGTCCGCCTGGGGCGCGACAACGGGGCCCCCTGCGCCTGCGGCCACCACACCCTGCACACAGCGGGGCTGGTGCTGGCGGCGGCGGTGGCGCTGCACAACATGCCGGTGGGGATGGCCATCGGGGCCACCTTCGCCGCCCCCGCCCAGGCGGCGGGACACGGCGGCGTGCTGGCGGCCCTCATCATCGGCCTGCACAACATCCCCGAGGGGATGGCCATCGCCGCGCCCATGCTGTCCGGGGGCTCCCGGCCGGCGGGCGCCGCCGGCGTGGCCGCCCTCAGCGGCCTGCCCACCATCCTGGGCGCTCTGCTGGGCTACTCCGCGGGAGCCATGAACCCGCTGCTGCTGACCGTCTCCCTCAGCTTCGCCGCCGGGGCTATGCTGTACGTCATCTTCGGCGAGCTGCTGCCCGAGGCGGAGCATCTGTGGCAGCACAAGCTCAGCGGCGTGGCCACCATGCTGGGGATGCTGCTGGGCATGGCGCTGATCTTCGGACACAGCCACTGAAATATGGCAGGAAATTCTTGGCGCTATTTTGCCGGCGGATCTTTATTTGTTCACAATTGCCCGCTATACTGGAATAAACGCTGATAGAAATGAGGTCCTCTCCATGCGGAACTTCTTGTATCGGATGAGCAGCTCCCTGGCCCGGTTTATGTACGGCCGCAACGGCGCAGACCAGCTCAACACCGCCCTGCTGGCCCTCTATCTGGTCATCTGGCTGCTGGAGGTGCTGCTGGCCCGGCAGGCCCTGGCGGCGGGGATCCTCAATATGCTCTCCCTGCTGCTGGCGGCGGTGGTGATCTTCCGCATCTTCTCCAAAAACCTGCCCCGGCGGCGGGCGGAGAACCAGCGGTTTCTGGGCTGGTGGCTCCCCCTCAAGGGCCGCCTCCAGGGGGCCCGGCAGCGCCGGAGAGACAGGGAGCACCGGTATTTCACCTGCAAGAGCTGCGGCACCATCTGCCGGGTGCCGGCGGGCAAGGGGCGCATTGAGATCACCTGCCCCAAGTGCGGCGGCAAGATCATAGGGAAGAGCTGATCCATCGGAAAAAGGGCGGACCCGCCGGAGCGGGTCCGCCCTTTTCAGCGCTGCGCCTCCTCCGCCAGCCGGCGCAGCAGGGCGTCGAGGCCGGGCAGCGCCTTCTTCAGCCGCAGCAGACGGCCCTCCCGGTCCAGAAAGCAGTGGGAGGACGCGCCGGTGAGCACCAGGGCTCCGTCCGCCCGGCGCATCTCATAGCCCACCACCAGCCGGGCCCCCCGGTACTCCCGGACGGCGACGGTCACGTCCACCAGGTCGCCGAAGGTGGTGGGGGCGCGGTAGGCGCATTCCAGAGAGGTGACCGGGGAAAACACCCCCAGCTCCTCCAGCCGGGCGTAGCTCCAGCCCAGCTGGTCCAGAAAGTCGACGCGGGCCTCCTCCATCCAGTGGAGATAGTTGGCGTGGTGGGTGATCCCCATCTTGTCGGTCTCGTAGTAGTTCACGCGGTGGCGGCAGGGCGTCATAGGCATAACCTCGCTTTTGTAGATTTTGCTCCAGTATGGCACACCGGCGGCAGTTTCTCAAGGGGCGGCTCAGCGCCGCCGGCACTCCACCAGCAGCTCCTGGCCCAGCGCCCGCACGGACAGGTCCCCGCCCCCCAGCGCCTCCGCCAGGGCCGCCAGCAGAGGGCCCCGCCGCCGCCGGTCGGCCATGCCCGCCGCCAGATCCGGGGTCAGGCCGCGGACCTCGGCGGTGAGGACCACCACGCCGCCGCTCTCGGCGGCAAAGGCCGGGCTGTGGGCAAAGAGGGCCCCCGGCACCCCCGCCGCCTCCAGCTCCGCCCGGTCCAGCTCCCGGCGGACGGTCCGGCGGTAGAGGGTCTCGTTGATGTTGGGGTACTGAGCCGTCACCGTGGGCACGCCGCCGGCGAGGGGCGGAAACCGCACCGTGATGTAGCCGGGTCCCCCCAGCTCCCCGTGGTCCATCACCGCCAGCAGCAGCTCGATCACCTCCCCCAGCCGCTCCGCGTCGGCGGGTTCGATCTCCGGCGGGCGGGGAGCGGCCGGCGGCGGGGCGGCCGTCCCACGTTGGGTGCTCCGCAGAAGCGCCGCCAGCACCAGCGCGGCGGCAAGCAGAAAAAGACATATGGCGATGGGCATAACTGGTCTCTCCTTTGGTTATCTATAAGAATATATTATAGTATTCTTTTAGACAATTTGCAAGCGGGAAAGTTGTCTGTAAGATAACGGCAAAGGGAGCTGAGAGAAATGAGTGCAGAGAAATGGGAGCTGGGCGAGGCCATACGGGCCGCCCGTATGCGCAGGGGGCTGACCCAGGAGGCCCTGGCGGAGCTGCTGGACATCACCCCCATCCATCTGAAAAACTTGGAGAGCGCCCGCAGAAAGCCGTCGGTGCCCCTGCTGTTTATGATGATGGAGCTGCTGGACTTCTCCGTGGACGCGCTGGTATTCCCCCAGCGGGGGGAAGCGGACGTCATCCACACCGCCGGGCTGACGGAGGAGGAACGGGAGGCGGTGGAGCGCCTGGTGGACGTGATGCGCAGACGGGACTGACAGGGCGGCCGGTCAGTCCCGTTTTTTTGCGGCCGCCCGGCCCTTCGCCGCTGGACAATCCGGCCGGCATCGGCTATAATAGGGGGGACAAAGAGGAAAGGAACTGAGGTTATGAACGAGATCATCCTGCTGAAGCTGGGGGAGGTGGTGCTCAAGGGGCTCAACCGCCGCTCCTTCGAGGATAAGCTGGTGTCCAACATCCGCCGCCGGCTCCAGCACTACGGCAGTTTTCACGTCTACTCCAAGCAGAGCACCATCTATGTGGAGCCCCAGGGGGAGAGCTGCGACCTGGACGGGGCCTACGCCGCCTGCAAGCAGGTGTTCGGCATCATCGCCGCCACCAGGGCCCGCTCCTGCCCCAAGGACAAGGACGCCATCTTCCACTGCGCCCGGCACTACCTGGACGGACAGCTGCGGGAGGCGGCGACCTTCAAGGTGGAGACCAAGCGGGCGGACAAGCACTTCCCCATGAACAGCATGGAGATCAGCCAGTACGTGGGGGGGCTCCTCCACGACGCCTACCCCCACCTGAAGGTGGACGTGCACAGCCCCCAGCTGTGCGTCCACGTGGAGGTCCGGGAGAAGGCGGCCTACGTCCACGGGCCCAGCGAGCCGGGGGCGGGGGGGCTGCCCATCGGCATGGGCGGCACGGCGGTGAGCCTGCTCAGCGGCGGCATCGACAGCCCGGCGGCCTCCTACATGATCGCCAAGCGGGGGGTACAGCTGGAGCTGGTCCACTTCTTCTCCCCGCCCTACACCTCCCAGCAGGCCCTGGACAAGGTCAAGCGGCTGGCCAGGGAGCTGACCCCCTGGTGCGGGCGGATGAAGCTGCACATCGTCCCCTTCACGGAGATCCAGGAGGCCATCCGGAGGGACTGCCCGGAGGACCACTTCACCCTCATCATGCGCCGGTTTATGATGCGCCTGGCCCAGGCGGTGGCGCGGCGGACAGGGGCCAAGGCCCTGGTCACCGGCGAGAGCCTTGGACAGGTGGCCAGCCAGACCATGGACGCGCTGGCGGTGTCCGACGAGGTATGTGAGCTGCCGGTGCTCCGGCCGGTCATCGGCATGGACAAACAGGAGATTGTTTTGCTCTCCCGGAGGATTGGTACCTTTGAGACCTCCATTCAGCCCTTTGAGGACTGCTGTACGGTGTTTACACCCCGGCATCCTAAAACGCACCCCCACTTGGATGAGGTGAGGGAGTATGAGAAGGCGCTGGATGTGGAGGGGCTTGTGGAACGGGCGCTGGCGGGCATCGAGAGGGTGCAGGTGGCAATGGAGGACTAGGGGGGTCGCGCCCTCCGGGCGCGAGGGGGAGCTGCGGCGCAGCCCTACCGCTTGTGGGGCCTACGCGGCCCCACGCCCTGCGGTTACTTTTTGTGCGAACAAAAAGTAACCAAAAAATCGCTGGAACCGGGGGTTCC
>ERZ779629.8-NODE-8-length-117388-cov-22.412288_pt1 | contig 117388 bp, 116 predicted proteins | sample MGYA00514192_ERZ779629 | MGnify/ENA primary metagenome ERZ779629 (study PRJEB29562, sample SAMEA4376709) | mouse gut metagenome | isolation source: Cecum | study: EMG produced TPA metagenomics assembly of the A DSS colitis mouse model was used to assess the... | reverse complement strand
CGTCCCTTTCGCTTGAATCCCTTGCGGTTTGTGGTTGCGGAGTACTCCCTACATAAAGACCGTTTTAGGCATAGGCTACAAGTTTACTTCCGGGGAATAACAACAGGATAACCGCCGCTATCTGGCAATGTGTTACCAGCACCAAAAAGGGCAAGAAATTCTGCCCTGACAGCAAAGGAATAGCCGAGGAAACGATAGAGCAGGCATTTGTGGAGTCGTACAGGCTTCTTTGCCAGAACAACAAAGATGTTTTGGACGAGTTTATTGCCAGAACAGAAGAAACCTTGTCTGAAAACAATGCTGGCAAGCAGTTGGTAAAAATTGAAAAGGACATCCGGGCGCTGGAAGCAAAGCGGGCGAAGCTGGTCGATATGCGTTTGGAAGAAGTATTGGGCAAAGAAACCTACGAAAGTAAATATCTTGATCTCACAAGCCAGATCGAGCAGCTTCAAGCCCAGCGCCGTGATTTGCAGGAGACGGCGGAAACCGAGAGCGCCATGAAAAAGCGTATTGCAGAGTTTAGAAAAACGCTGGAACAAAACAATGTACTTGAAGAATTTGATCGCTATATTTTTGAAAGCATAGTTGAAAAAGTGATCGTTGGGGGGTATGATGAAGAAGGCCGCAAAGACCCGGCCAAGCTGACATTCATTTACAAGACAGGTTTTCAAAGTCACATGGACGGAGCAAACTTTAAGCCGCCCCGCAAGAACAGCAAGACCGCAAAGCAGGCTGCCGGTTTGTGTTCCCATCCTACCGACAAGACGGAAACGACGTGTTCCCATCATAGTGATGACACACGTGGAGACGGTGGTGCTGCTGGAGCCGTCCCCGCCAGGGGGGAGCAGCCCCGGACAGGAGTAAGAGCCTGCGCGTTCAGGCGCTGAGACAAAGAGAAAGAAGGAATGCAACTATGCCAATCAACATCAGAGGCAGACATTTTTTGACGCTGCTGGACTACACGCCGGCGGAGATTCGCTACCTGCTGGAGGTCAGCAGGGAATTCAAGCGGATGAAGTACAACGGCGTTCCTCACCGCTATCTGGAGGGGAAAAATATTGTGCTGCTGTTCGAGAAGACCTCCACCCGCACCCGGTGCGCCTTTGAGGTGGCGGGGCACGATCTGGGGATGGGGGTCACCTATCTGGACCCCGGCAGCTCCCAGATGGGGAAGAAGGAGTCCATCGCCGACACCGCGCGGGTGCTGGGGCGGATGTACGACGGCATCGAGTACCGGGGGTTCGACCAGAAGCTGGTGGAGGAGCTGGCGCGGTACGCCGGGGTGCCGGTGTGGAACGGGCTGACCGATCAGTTCCACCCCACCCAGATGCTGGCGGACCTTTTGACCATGGAGGAGAAGTTCGGCTCCCTCAAAGGCCTGCGGTTCACCTACATGGGGGACGCCCGGAACAACATGGGCAACTCCCTGATGGTGGCCTGCGCCAAGATGGGCATCCACTTCACCGCCTGCGCGCCCAGGGAGCTGTTCCCCGCCGCCGGGCTGGTGGAGACCGCCAGGGCCATTGCGGCGGAAAGCCACGGTTCCGTCCGGCTCACCGAGAATGTGGACGAGGGCGCTAAGGACGCCGACGTCGTCTACACCGACATCTGGGTCTCCATGGGGGAGCCGGACGAGGTGTGGGATACCCGCATCAGGCTTCTCAAGCCCTATCAGGTCAACGCCGCCGTCATGGACAGGGCCGGGAAGGACGCCATTTTCATGCACTGCCTGCCCTCCTTCCACGACACCAGGACCACCATCGGGGCCCAGATCGCCGAAAAGTTCGGCATCCGGGAGATGGAGGTCACCGACGAGGTGTTCGAATCCCGCCAGTCGGTGGTGTTCGATGAGGCGGAGAACCGGATGCACACCATTAAGGCGGTTATGTACGCCACGCTTTGCTGAAAATTCAATCAATAGGAGTGAAATTCCCCTGTTTGTGTGAGACTATGAAGGAATCACACAGACAGGGGGATTTTTTTATGAATATGGAGGATGTGCAGGCCTTTGCCGCCTATCTGCAGACAGCAGAGGCCAGCGGGGCCACCGTGGAGAAGTACCGCCGGGAGGCGGCGCGGTTCTGCGTCTGGCTCTCCGGCAGGGAGGTGAGCCGGGAGCTGGCCAGCGCCTACAAAACGGCGGTGGCGGGGGAGCGCTCCGCCGCGGGGATCAACGGGGCGGTGGCGGCCTTGAACGCCCTGTTCGCCTTTCTGGACAGGGGGGAGTGCCGGCTGAAATCCGTCCGGGTCCAGCGGCCGGCCTTCCGGGATGAGAGCCGGGAGCTGACGGAGGGGGAGTACCGCCGTCTGCTGGCGGCGGCCAGAGGCCGGAAAAACGAGCGGCTCCTGCTGGTGATGGAGACCGTCTGCGCCACAGGCATCCGGGTGAGCGAGCTGCGCTTTTTCACCGTGGAGGCCGCCAGGGCGGGGCGGGTGGAGGTCACCAACAAGGGAAAGGCCAGGACGGTCTTTCTGCCCGCGCGGCTGCAGAAGGTGCTCCTGCGGTACGCCAGAGGACGGGGCATCGCTGCCGGGATCATCTTCGTGACCCGCAGCGGCCGGCCTTTGGACCGCAGCAACATCTGGAGGAGCATGAAGGGCCTGTGCCGGGAGGCGCGGGTGGCGGAGAACAAGGTCTTTCCCCACAACCTGCGGCACCTGTTCGCCAGAACCTACTACGCGCTGGAGAAGGACATTGTGCGCCTGGCGGACATTTTGGGGCATGCCAGCGTGAACACCACACGGATTTATACGGCGGAATCCGGGCGGACACACCGGAGACAGCTGGAAAAAATGCGGCTGGTCCTCTAAATAGAAAAACCACGGAATGGTGATTCCGTGGTACAGCGGGCTCGCCGCATGCCGCTTTGAAGCCATATACATATGTAGTATACTATCCTCCTATAGAAAATGCAAGCTGCCGGACAAAGATTGTAGAAAATAATTGCAGCACAAATAAGCCAGAATGAAGAAAAATTTCAGCCTGGCTTGGGTCGGTGCGTATTTTTTAGCATCCGCAGAAAAGGAATCCGCAGGTCCGCCGGCGTCTCCGCCTCCCGTATACCACGGAATCACCATTCCGTGATCAACGACAAGGGAGGGATTCATATGTGTGAGACGTGCGCGGTGGAGCTTCCGCCCTGCAGGCGGGCCCCGCCGTCCGGCGGGAGGGCGGGGCGGAACGAACACGGAAGCCCGCGTATATATCGCGTGACTTTTGGCAAACCATCGGAAACGGTGGGACGCAAAGCTATGGAACTAAGGTGCGCAACGTACTATGTCTGCCAAGCTGCTGATTATGAAAGGCAAACCGTCCGAAAGGGCGGGACGCAAAGCCAGGGGGCTGTAGGGACCATGTCCCCATGCCGGCCCAGCTACTGATTATTTTATTATCAGCAAACCGCCAGAAATGACGGGACGCAAAGCTAAGGGGCCTACGGCGACAGCTATGGCAGCCCGGCCGCCGGATCCTTTGCATCCGAACAGAGAGCAAAGAAAGGAAGTTATATATGAGATTTTACAAGCATTGGCGCAGGCGCGGGCTTGCAATGTTTATCACCATCGCGATGTGCCTGGGCATGCTGCCCGCCGCCGCGATGGCCGCGGGGGAGTGTTCCACCTGCGGGGGGAGCGGGAAAGCGCCCACAGAGGAAAAATGTGGGCCGTGCCGCGGGAAGGGAACGGTAACTGGGCTTGATATGAGCACCTGGCAACCGGTCACAACGACGTGTTCAAAGTGCAGCGGTACTGGCCGCGTTCTTTCGGACGCGGACTGCGCCAGCTGCGGCGGCACGGGCGTTGGCAACGGTTCTGCTTCTCCGGATCCCGAAACGTGCAAACATGAACGGACGGAGAAGGTTGTGGGCAAAGAGGCCACCTGCAATGAGGAGGGCCGCATGGATCTGAAGTGCACCGTGTGCGGTACGGTCATTGAGGAGGGCGTCGGCACCATCCGCAGGCTTCGCCATCAGCGGGAGATTACCATCCTGAAGGAGCCCACCTGCGGGACAATGGGGCAGCAGATCAATGCCTGCAAGCTGTGCGGCGACGGTAAGGACAGCATCGGGTTCATCAGCCCCACGGGGAAGCACACCTGGGATGAGGGCGATACCAGCCGGCCCGGCACCATCGTCTTCACCTGCACGGTCTGCGGCGAGACCGACGAGCGGGAGGTTGCCTGCAGCCACCCCAACGGCGGTTTTGCGGTGACCAAGGCGCCCACCTGCGCCCAGGAGGGGGAGCGGGTCTGGTCCTGTCCGGACTGCGGGGAGAAGAGGGCGGCGGAGCCCGTTCCCGTTACGGACAGCCATGTCTGGGACGACGGCGTCATCCGCCAGCCCGGCACCATCGTCTTCACCTGTACGGTCTGCCAGAAGACCGACGAGCAGGAGGTGAGCGTGGACGGCTGCGCCCATGAGGGCGCGGCGGAGGAGACCACGGACGCCACCTGCGGCCAGGCGGGGGAGACGGTCTGGTCCTGCCCCGTCTGCGGTGCGAGGAAGACCACTGTCCTGCCCGCCACGGAGGCCCACACCTGGGACGAGGGCACGGCGGGCCAGGAGCCCTGCACCGCCGTCTTCACCTGCACCGGCTGCGGGAAGAGCGAGGTGCGGGCCGTGGCCTGCACCCACCCCGACGCCGTCACGACGGTAAAGAACCCCACCTGCGCTCAGGCGGGGGAGAAGCTCTGGTCCTGCCCCACCTGCGGCGAGACCGCCAGCGCCCCTCTGGCCCCCACGGGGGACCACGCCTGGGACGGCGGCGTGATGTACGACGAGGTGGTCTCCGGCGGCGCGCGGAAGGTCACCTACACCTGTACCGTCTGCGGCGCGGAGGAGAAGCGGGCCTGCAGCACGGTGGAGGAGCCCTTTGAGCGGGAGGTGGAGCTGCGGGTGTCCTTCCGGGACGCCAGCAACGCCTTCTTTGCGGGCGGGGAGATTCCGGAGAACTTCAGCGTGACCTACAGCTACCAGTGGCAGGGGGAGACCGTCACCAGAACCCTGACCAGGGCGGAAGCGGAGGAGTTTCTGGAGTCCGTGAAGTATCCCGACGGAAACGGCGGGCTGACCGATGGCGAGGACGGCAAATTCCACGTCATCTCCTGGATGGTCCGGGTGCCGGTGGACCCCAAGGCGGAGGACCCCATGACCGGCACCAAGGTGACCGTCGTGCAGAACAACAACCAGATCGACGGCTATGAGTGGGACAGCACCCTGGGCTTCCAGGGGGACAACACCTGGCACGTCTCCAGCACGGGGAATCCCGTCTCCACGTATTTTTACAACACCTACGCCAAGCTGGGCTCCTACCGGGTGATCTACCACTACGGCGGCGAGGAGGAGAGCAGCGGCGGCACCGGCAGAGTGGGAAGCGCCATCTCCTACAGCACCGGCAGCGTGGTACGGGACGGGGTGACCTACGACTTCTCCCGGACGGAGGGCAGCACCGCCGTCACCGCCGAGGGCGCCGAGCTGCACGTGTACTTTACGGCCCGGCTGCCGGAGGACCCTGTGACACCGCCGGTCGATCCGGAGGAGCCTGTGACGCCGCCGGTCGATCCGGAGGAGCCCGCTGGGCCGGAGGAGCCCGGCGTGACCATTCCCGATCCCGACGTGCCCCTGGGCGGAGACACCACCACCATCGTGGATGAGCAGATCCCCCTGGCGGGGGCCATCGGGCTGAACAACAGGGACCATTTCGCCTACATGATCGGCTACGGCGACGGCACCATCCGCCCCCTGGCCAACATCACCCGCGCGGAGGCGGCCACCATCTTCTTCCGGCTGATGACCGACGAGTTCCGTGAGGCCCACTGGGCCACGGAGAACCAGTTCTCCGATGTGACCGCCGGCCAGTGGTTCAACAACGCCGTCTCCACCTCCGCCAGCGCCGGCAAGCTCATGGGCTACGCCGACGGGGCCTTCCGGCCCAACCGGAGCATCACGCGGGCGGAGTTCGCCGTGATTGCCGTGCGCTTCCTCAGCGACGAGGTCCAGGGCGTGGCCGGCGGGAGCTTCAAGGACACCGCGGGCCACTGGGCCGCAGTGGAGATCGGCCGGGCGGCCGCCGCCGGGTGGATCGCCGGCGACACAAGCGGCAATTTCCGGCCTGACGACCCCATCACCCGGGCCGAGGCCGCCTCCATCATCAACAACATGCTGGGCCGGGCTCCCGTAAAGGAGCACCTGCTGGAGGGCATGCAGGTGTGGTCCGACAACCCCGAGGACGCCTGGTATTACGCGGATATTCAGGAGGCCACCAACGGCCACGAGTACGACCGGGATGAGCTGGGCGTGACCGAGATCTGGAGCGCCATCCAGACCATCCGGGACTGGAGCGCCCTGGAGCGGCAGTGGGCCGCCAACGGCGGAAAAGCAGACTGACAGACCCGGACAGACTCTCAGCGGGGGCTGGACGCTTCGGCGTCCGGCCCTTTTTGTGCATTTTTTTGCCCAGGCGGCCCGGCGGCGCTTCATCCCTGACACAGCGGCTTCGCATGTTTGCCGTCATGCCGGACGGCGTTTTGCAAGGGGACTGTCATGGAGCTGCAAAACGGCCGATTTGGGAGGAAGGGGCTTCGTCAACCGTACGAAATTGCGGGGAGAGCCGACTTTTTGCGCTTTCCTACTTCCAAAAGGTTGGGCGTTGTGCTACACTCATAGCGTCAAAACGGCGAGAACCTGCCGCCGGAATCTGGAGGAAAACATCTATGGTAGAAGTGTTCAAAAAAGGCGCGTACCTGCTGGACGGCCAGATCGTCTGGGCGGAGGAGGCCCAGAACCAGCCCGCTCCGGCCCAGGCCAGGGAGGGGACCATCGCCTACTCCGTGCTCCGCGCCCACAACAAGGGGGACGACCCCCATAAGATGCGCATCAAGTTCGATGCCCTGATCTCCCACGACATCACCTTCGTGGGTATCATCCAGACCGCCAAGGCGTCGGGGCTGAAGGAGTTCCCCGTCCCCTACGCCATGACCAACTGCCACAACAGCCTGTGCGCCGTGGGCGGCACCATCAACGAGGACGACCACGCCTTCGGCCTGTCTGCCGCCAAGAAGTACGGCGGCATCTACGTCCCCGCTAACCAGGCCGTCATCCACCAGTACGCCCGGGAGCGGCTGGCGGGCTGCGGGAAGATGATTCTGGGCTCCGACTCCCACACCCGGTACGGCGCTTACGGCTGCATGGGCGTGGGCGAGGGCGGCGGCGAGCTGGTCAAGCAGCTGTTGGAGAACACCTACGACGTGCCCGCCCCCGAGGTGGTCATGGTCTACCTGGAGGGCAAGCCCCGCAAGGGGGTGGGGCCCCAGGACGTGGCCATCGCCCTGGTGGCCGCCACCTTCCCCAAGGGGGATGTGAAAAACAAGGTGCTGGAGTTCGTGGGCCCCGGCGTGCGGGAGCTCAGCTGCGACTACCGCATCGGCATCGATGTGATGACCACCGAGACCAGCTGCCTGACCTCCATCTGGGAGACCGACGAGACCATCCGCAGGTACTATGAGAACATCGGCCGGCCCGAGGACTTCAAGGAGCTGAAGCCCCAGAACGGCGCGTACTACGACAGCGTGGTCAGAATCGACCTCTCCAAGGTGGAGTGCATGATCGCCCTGCCCTTCCACCCCTCCATCGCCTACACCGTCCACGAGCTCCAGGCCAACCCTGAGAAGATTTTCGCCGAGGTGGAGGCCAACGCCAACAAGCAGCTGGGCGGCAAGGTGACCATGGACCTGAAGCGCAATATCGTGGACGGCAAGGTCACCTGCGACCAGGGCGTCATTGTGGGCTGCTCCGGCGGCATGTACGAGAACATCGTGGAGGCCGCCAAGATTCTGGAGGGCCAGAGCATCGGCTGCGGGTACTTCGATATGAGCGTGTACCCCTCCTCCACCCCCATCTCCCTGGCCATTACCAAAAACGGCGTTTCCGCCAAGCTCATGGAGGCCGGGTGCGTGATGAAGCCCGCCTTCTGCGGCCCCTGCTTCGGCGCGGGGGACACCCCGGCCAACAACACCCTCTCTATCCGCCACGCCACCCGGAACTTCGCCAACCGGGAGGGGAGCAAGCCCGGCAGCGGCCAGATCGCCGCCGTGGCCCTGATGGACGCCCGGTCCATCGCTGCCACCGCCCGGAATGGGGGCGTACTCACCGCCGCCACCGACATCGACTACGACCTGCCCACCCCCGAGGAGCTGACCTACCGCTACGACGGCAGCGTCTACGCCAAGCGGTGCTACGAGGGCTTCGGCAAGGCCGATCCCTCTGCCGAGCTCCGCTACGGCCCCAATATCAAGGATTGGCCGCAGATGCCCAGGCTGGAGGAGGACCTGCTGGTGCGCCTGTGCGCGGTGATTCACGACCCCGTCACCACCACCGACGAGCTCATCCCCTCCGGCGAGACCAGCTCCTACCGGTCCAACCCCATCGGCCTCAGCGAGTTCGCCCTCAGCCGCCGGGTGCCGGAGTACGTGGGCCGCTCCAAGGCCGTCCGCGCCCTGGAGGAGGCCAGGGAGCAGGGCCAGACGCCCGCCGAGGTGGCGGAGGTGCTCGCCAAGGTGGGCGGCGACGCGGCCCGGACCACCGTGGGCTCCTGCGTCTTCGCCCGCAAGCCCGGCGACGGCTCCGCCCGGGAGCAGGCCGCCAGCTGCCAGAAGGTGCTGGGGGGCTTTGCCAACATCTGCTATGAGTACGCCACCAAGCGCTACCGCTCCAACTGCATCAACTGGGGCATCGTGCCCTTTACTATGGACGCCTCCGCGGAGTTCCCCTATGCCGACGGCGACTGGGTGTATGTCCCCGGTGTGAGGAAGGCCATCGCCGAGGGCGTGGAGGACATGACCGCCAAGGTCATCCGGGCGGACGGCAGCGTCTGCGAGCTGGCCCTCAAGTGCGCGGGGCTCACCGCCGACGAGCGGCTGATTCTCCAGGAGGGCTGTCTGATGAACTATTACGCCGCCGGGTACGGCAAGGATTGAGGAGGAGAAGCGCCATGGAAAAGATCAAGATGACCACCCCCATCGTAGAGATGGACGGCGATGAGATGACCCGCATTCTTTGGGCGATGATCAAGGATAAGCTCATTCTGCCCTTTGTGGAGCTGAAGAGCGAGTACTACGACCTGGGCCTGCTGCACCGCAACGAGACCAGGGACCAGGTCACTGTGGACGCCGCCAACGCCACCAAAAAGTACGGCGTGGCTGTCAAGTGCGCCACCATTACACCCAACAAGCAGCGCATGGAGGAGTACCCCCAGCTCACCGAGATGTGGAAGAGCCCCAACGGCACCATCCGCTCCATCCTGGACGGCACCGTCTTCCGCACGCCCATCTGCATCGACGCCATCAAGCCGGTGGTGAAAAACTGGAAAAAGCCCATCACCATCGCCCGCCACGCCTACGGCGACGTCTATAAGAGCGTGGACTTCGTCACCGAGAAGGCCGGTACCTGCACCATGACCTTCAAAAGCGACGACGGCGCGGAGGAGAAGACCGTCACCGTCCAGAAGACCGACGGCCCCACCGTCTGGCAGGGGGCCCACAACAAGGACAAGTCCATCCGCTCCTTCGCCCGCTCCTGCTTCCAGTACGCCGTCGACACGAAGCAGGATCTCTGGTTCTCCACCAAGGACACCATTGCCAAGGTGTACGACGGGGAGTTCAAGAAGATCTTCGAGGAGGAGTTCGAGGGCTACAAGGCCAAGTTTGAGGAGCTGGGAATCACCTACTTCTACACCCTCATCGACGACGCGGTGGCCCGGGTCATCCGCAGCGAGGGCGGGTACATCTGGGCCTGCAAGAACTACGACGGCGACGTGATGAGCGACATGGTCTCCACCGCCTTCGGCTCCCTGGCCATGATGACCAGCGTGCTGGTGGCCCCCGACGGCACCACCGAGTTTGAGGCCGCCCACGGCACCGTGACCAAGCACTACTACAAGCATTTGGCGGGGGAGAAGACCTCCACCAACTCCATGGCCACCATTTTCGCCTGGTCCGGGGCCCTGCGCAAGCGGGGGGAGCTGGACGGGCTGGCCGATCTGGCGGACTACGCCGGCAAGCTGGAGGAGGCCTGCTTCGATACGCTCAACGCGGGTATTATGACCAAGGACCTGGTGGGGCTGGTAGAGCCGGGCTTTGAGGCCAGGGCCGTCAGCAGCGAGGAGTTTTTGGATGCCATCGCCCAGCGGCTGGCACAGAAGCTGGCGTAATACGATTTGCTGATAAGAAGGTGCGATATGGAACTGATCAAAACCGCCGCCGCCGGAACCATGGAGTCCGGAGACATCATGGTTACCATCGATCCCAGGGAGTCAGGCGGCATCACCCTGGATCTGTCCAGCAATGTCATGCAGCAGTTCGGCCGCCAGATCGAGGCCGTCATCCGTGAGACCCTGGGGGAGCTGGGGGTGGAGCACGCCGACGTCCAGGCCGTGGACCGGGGGGCGCTGGACTGCACCGTCCGGGCCCGGGTGAGCGCCGCCGCTTTCCGGGCGGCCCAGCGGGAGAATGAGCAGTGGGGGGAGACGTGATGGAGAGGCGCTATGTGAAGGACCGGCTCCGCCGGAGCATGATGTTCGTCCCCGGCAACAACCCCGGCATGATTGTGGACGCCCGCATCTACGGCGCGGACAGCATCATGTTTGATCTGGAGGACTCCGTGGCCTACACCGAGAAGGACACGGCCCGCTTCCTGGTGCACAACGCCCTGAAGACCCTGGATTTCGGCAAAAAGGAGATCGTGGTCCGCATCAACGACCTCTCCAGCGGCCTGGGGATCCGGGACCTGGAGGCCATCATCCCCGCCGGGGTCCACGTGGTGCGCCTGCCCAAGACCGACAGCGCCCAGGACGTGGTGGACTGCGAGCGGGAGATCGCCCGCATCGAGGCCGCCCACGGCATCCCCGTGGGGGCCACCGGCATGATGGCCGCCATCGAGACCGCCAACGGCGTGCTGGACGCCCGGGCCATCGCCCACGCCAGCAGCCGGCTCATCGGCCTGGCCCTGGGGGCGGAGGACTACGTCACCGACCTGAAGACCACCCGCTCCGACGGCACGGAGCTGCTCTTCGCCCGCAGCATGATTCTCAACGCCGCCCGCTCCGCCGGCATCGCCGCCCTGGATACGGTCTACTCCGACGTGAACAACGAGGAGGGCTTTTTGGCGGAGGTGGAGCTGATCCGCAAGCTGGGCTTTGACGGCAAATCGGTCATCAACCCCCGGCAGATCGGCATGCTCCACAAGGCCCTCCGGCCCAGCGAGCGCGACCTGAAGAAGGCCTACGCCGTCATGGAGGCCATCGCCGAGGCCAACGCCCGGGGCAGCGGCGTGGCCAGCCTCAACGGCAAGATGATCGACAAGCCCGTGGTGATCCGGGCCCAGCGGCTTATCGAGCTGTTCGAGGCGGATAACACAGTGGAAGAGGAGGAATAGGCCATGGACGCACAGCTGCTGACGCAGATTCCCCATCTGGAGGAGATCGCCCACCGGGGCGCCTTCTCCGGGACGCCGGAGAAGCACACGGAGAACTTCCTGGAGCGCTCCTCCCGCGAGAACAAGATCCTCCCCTCCCTGGAGGACGCCATCCGGGCCGCGGGACTGAAGGACGGCATGACCATCTCCTTCCACCACCACTTCCGGGGCGGGGACCACGTGGTGAACCAGGTGGTGGAGAAGCTGGCGGAGATGGGCCTGAAAAACCTGACGCTGGCCGCCAGCTCCCTGGCCGCCGTCCATGCGCCCCTCATCCGGCACATCAAAAGCGGCGTCATTACCCACATTGAGACCAGCGGCCTCCGGGGGGAGCTGGCGGAGGAGATCTCCCGGGGGCTCATGGACTGCCCGGTGGTCTTCCGCAGCCACGGCGGCCGGGCCGCCGCCATCCGCAGCGGGGAGCTCCACATCGACGTGGCCTTCCTGGGGGCCCCCTCCTGCGACCCCTACGGCAACGCCAACGGCTACAGCCGGGACGATGAGCACATGGCCTGCGGCTCCATGGGCTACGCCCGCACCGACGCGGAATACGCCGACAAGGTGGTGGTCCTCACCAACCACCTGGTGCGCTACCCCAACGCCCCCTGGGCCATCCCGGAGGACAACGTGGACTACATCGTGGTGGTGGACGACATCGGCGACCCCAAGGGCATTATGAGCGGGGCCACCCGGTACACCAAAAACCCCAAGGAGCTGCTTATCGCCCAGACCGCCGCCCAGGTCATCGACGCGGCGGGGTACTTCTACGACGGCTTCTCCATGCAGATGGGCTCCGGCGGCGCGTCCCTGGCCGCCGCCCGGTTCCTCCGGGAGATGATGCTGGAGCGGAACGTCCGCTGCCGCTTCGCCCTGGGGGGCATCACCGGGCAGATCGCCGCCATGCACGAGGAGGGGCTCATTGACCGCGTCCTGGACGTGCAGAGCTTCGATCTGGACGCGGCTATGAGCCTGAAGAACAACCGCTTCCACCACCAGATCAGCGCCACCTACTACGCCAGCTTCCTCTCGGCGGCGGCGGTGGATCAGCTGGACTTCGTGATCCTCTCCGCTTTGGAGATCGACACGGATTTCAACGTCAACGTCCTCACGGGGTCCGACGGGGTCATCCGGGGGGCCATCGGCGGCCACCCCGACACGGCGGCGGGGGCCAGCCTCTCCATCGTGGTGGCCCCCCTGACCAGGGGGCGCATCCCCTGCGTCATTGACCGGGTCAACACGGTGGTCACGCCCGGCGGCACGGTGGATGTGGTGGTCACCGATCAGGGCGTGGCGGTCAATCCCCGCCGCCCCGAGGTGGAGCGGAAGCTGAGAAGGGCCGGCATCAAGGTCTATACCATTGAGGAGCTCCGGGACAAGGCGCTGGCCCTGGTGGGCCGGCCGGACCCCATCCGCTACACGGATCGCGTGGTGGGGGTGGTCATGTACCGGAACAACACCATCATCGACGTCATCCGGCAGGTGGATGAGAGCTGATCCCGCCTCCCGGGAGAAAAGGGAGCGGAAGGAGCGGTGAGCGCGGGACGGAAGCCGCTGCGAAGCCTGGATTTTCGCCCGATGACGGGACGATGCGTTTTATGAAGATGGGTGCGGCGGGCATCGCCGCTGCGCGCGCCTGGGAACCGGAACCGCCGGTTTCCAGGCGCGTTTTGCCGCTTTATGGAGATCTTATGTGGAACTTTCCGCAATTTTTCCGCGAATCCTTAACACATATTTAACAGATTGTCCATAAACAAATCGCTGCATTTGTGCTATAATGCCAAGGAAATTGATGCGCCCCCCCCTGCGGGAGAGCGGCGGGGCATGGAGTGAACATATGAAGCAGACCGAACTGACCCTTGGCATCGACATCGGCTCCACCACCGCCAAGGTGGTTTTGGTGGAGGATGGACGGATCATCTACGAGAAATACCAGCGCCACTTCTCCCAGGTGCGCCAGAAGACCCTGGAGCTGCTGGAGCAGGCCGCGCCCTATGCGGGGGGCCGGCTCCTTACCGCCGCCATCTCCGGCTCCGCCGGGTTGGGGCTGGCAGAGGGGGCCGGGGTGAGTTTCGTTCAGGAGGTGTTCGCCACCGGCGAGGTGGTGCGCACCCTGGAGCCGGACGCCAGCGCCGTCATCGAGCTGGGGGGCGAGGACGCCAAGATCATCTTTTTCGACGGCGGCATCGACGAGCGGATGAACGGCTCCTGCGCCGGGGGCACCGGGGCCTTTATCGACCAGATGGCCACCCTGCTCAACGTCACCGCCGACGAGCTGGACGCGCTGAGCCTGGAGAGCACCCGGCTCTACCCCATCGCCTCCCGGTGCGGCGTGTTCGCCAAGACGGACATCCAGCCCCTGCTCAACCAGGGGGCCAAGCACGCCGACGTGGCCGCCAGCATCTATCAGGCGGTGGTAAACCAGACCATTGCCGGCCTGGCCCAGGGCCGGCGGATTACCGGCAAGGTGCTCTTTCTGGGCGGGCCCCTCTACTACTGCAAGGGGCTGCGGCGGCGATTTCAGGAGACGCTGAAGCTGGACGACGGGCAGGCGGTGTTCCCGGAGTACGGCCGCTTTGCCGTGGCCATGGGGGCGGCGCTGTACGCCCGGACGTCCGGCGTGAGCTGTACCATGGACCAGCTGCGGGAGAAGATTGCCAACAGCGCCTGCGTCCGCTCGGAGGAGAACCTGCTGCCGCCCCTGTTTTCCTCGGAGGCGGCGTACGCCGCCTTCCGGGCCCGCCACGCCGCCGCCGCCGTGGCGGAGGGGGCGCTGCCGGACTACGCCGGCAGCGCCTGGCTGGGCATCGACTGCGGCAGCACCACCACCAAGGCGGCGCTCCTGGGAGAGAAGGGGGAGCTGCTCTATACATACTACAGCTCCAACCGGGGCAACCCTGTGGAGATTGTCCGGGAGCAGCTGGAGACGATCTACGGGCTGTGCGGGGACCGGGTGGTCATCCGGGGCAGCGCGGTGACGGGCTACGGCGAGGAGCTTATCCGGGCCGCTTTCGGCGTGGACAGAGGGGTGGTGGAGACCATCGCCCACTACACCGCCGCCAAGCACTTCTGCCCCGAGGTGGATTTCATCCTGGACATCGGCGGCCAGGACATCAAGTGCTTTAAGATCAAAAACGGGGCCATCGACTCCATTATGCTCAACGAGGCCTGCTCCTCGGGCTGCGGGTCCTTTATCGAGACCTTCGCCAGGTCCATGGGCTTCGATGTGGCCGCCTTCGCGGAGAAAGGGCTCCACGCGGAGGCCCCCGTGAACCTGGGCAGCCGGTGCACCGTGTTTATGAACTCCTCCGTCAAGCAGTCCCAGAAGGACGGGGCCACGGTGGAGGACATCTCTGCGGGCCTCTCGGTCAGCGTGGTGAAAAACGCCGTCTACAAGGTCATCCGGGCCGGCAGCGCCGACGAGCTGGGGGAGCACGTGGTGGTCCAGGGGGGCACCTTCTACAACGACGCCGTCCTCCGGGCCTTTGAGATGGAGCTGGGCAAAGAGGTGATCCGCCCCGCCATCGCCGGTCTCATGGGAGCCTACGGCGCGGCGCTGTACGCCATGGACCTGAGGGAGAGCGGCCTGATTTCCCCGGAAAAGCTCCGGCACTTTGCCCACACCGCCAAGGCCGCCACCTGCCAAGGCTGCGCCAACCACTGCCGCCTGACCGTCAACAGCTTCGGCGGCGACCAGAAGAAATATATCTCCGGCAACCAGTGCCAGAAGGGGCTGGGGCTGGCTGGCGCGGAGGAGCTGCCCAACCTCTATGCCTGGAAGCGGGACGCGCTGACGGGGCTGGAGCCGGGGGCGGAGCTCCGGGGGAGCGTGGGGCTGCCCCTGGCTTTGGGGATGTACGAGCTGCTGCCCCTGTGGCACGCGTTTTTTGGGGCGATGGGCTTCCGAGTGGAGGTCTCGGGGCTGTCCTCCCGGCGTATGTATGAGAAGGGGCAGTTTTCCATCCCCTCCGACACCGCCTGCTATCCCGCCAAGATCATGCACGGGCACATGGAGACGCTGCTGGAGCGGGGGGTGGACGCCATCTTCTATCCCTGCCTCACCTACAACGTGGACGAGCGGGGGAGCGACAACCACTACAACTGCCCGGTGGTGGCCTACTACGCCGAGCTGCTCCACGGGAATATGGACGATCTGGAGCGGACCCATTTCCTGTACCCCTTCCTGAACATCAACGACCGGAAGGAGCTGGCGAAGGAGCTGTACGGCTCTCTGTCGCCGGTGTTCCGCGATGTGACGAAAAAAGAGGTCCGAAGGGCGGTGGACGCGGCCTTTGCCGCCTATGAGCGCCACATGCTGGCCGTCCGGAGGCAGGGCGAGGAGGCGGTGGCCTGGGCCCGGTCCCACGGCCGGCGCATAATGATCCTGGCGGGGCGGCCCTACCACATCGACCCGGAGATCGGCCACGGCATCGACAAGCTGGCCGCCTCCCTGGGCTTTGTGGTGGTCAGCGAGGACAGCGTCTGCCACCTGGCGGACAGCGTCCCGGTCCATGTGCTCAACCAGTGGACCTACCACGCCCGGCTCTACCGGGCGGCCCGGTTCGCCTGCGAGAACCCGGACGTGCAGCTGGTGCAGCTGGTGAGCTTCGGGTGCGGGGTGGACGCCATCACTACGGACGAAGTAAGGCGCATCCTGGAGGAGAGCGGGAAGCTGTATACCCAGATTAAGATCGACGAGATCACCAACCTGGGGGCGGTGAAGATCCGGCTCAGGAGTTTGATCGGGGCGCTGGAGGAGAAGGGGGGTTAGAGGTGAAGAAAGCGGCAATGGCGGCGGCAGTTTTTGTGGTGCTGCTTATGCTTGCGGCATGTGGTCAGACAGCGAAGGACGCGCCGCTTGCTCTTGAAGATCTGATAGGAGAATATGAATATGCATCGGGGGATGGGGTCGGTAAACTGACGATTGAAAAGACAGCCGGTGGATTTGATATTTCCGATTATGAATCAGAAAATTCTTATCGATTTTTAGCTGATTCCTCCCATATAGAAACCATAGAAAACAACCGGATATACATAAAGTATCCAGAACAGGTATTTTCCGATGACACAGTAATTTTCGGCTATTATGTTCTGGAGTGCAAGTCAGACGCAATCGATGTGTATTACGGAAAATCTGAACCTGAAGAGACAGAGTTTTTGTATCATGCCGCAAAAAAATAAGCGAGACCGATTTTGAGCGAAAGGAACCCACCCTATGACCGACCAAGAAAAAGGCTACGTCGTCTTCACTGAGGAGATGAAAAAGACCCACACCATCCTGGTGCCCAATATGCTGCCCATGCACTTCAAGATCATCGGCAAGGTGATGGAGCGCTCGGGCTACAAGGTGGAGCTGCTGGAGACCAGCGGGCCCCGGATCGCGGAGACGGGGCTCAAATATGTCCATAACGACACCTGCTACCCCGCCATTCTGGTGATCGGCCAGTTCATCGACGCCCTCCAGAGCGGCAGGTACGACCCGGACCGGGTGGCCCTCATCCTCTTCCAGACCGGGGGCGGGTGCCGGGCGTCCAACTACATCCATCTGCTGCGCAAGGCGCTGGAGAAGGCGGGAATGGGGCATGTGCCCGTCATCTCCCTGTCCCTGGCGGGGCTGGAGAAGCACCCCGGCTTCCGGTTGACGCTGCCGCTGGTGATGAAGATGATGTACGGCGTGCTGTACGGGGACCTGCTGATGACCTTGGTGAACCAGTGCAAGCCCTACGAGACCGAGCGGGGCGCCGCCCAGGCCCTGGCGGACAGCTGGACGGAGCGCCTGGCGGAGGAGATGACCTCCGGCCGGGCTGGCTACCGGCAGGTAAAGGCCAACTACCGCCGCATCCTGGACCAGTTCGCCGCCATCCCCGTGGAGCGGACCGAGAAGGTGAAGGTGGGCATCGTGGGGGAGATTTTTGTGAAGTACTCCCCCCTGGGCAACAACAACCTGGAGCAGTTCCTGGTGGACGAGGGGGCCGAGGCGGTCATACCCGGCCTGCTGGATTTCTGCCTGTACTGCGTATACAACAACCTGCTGGACCACAAGCTCTACGGCATGCAGAAGCGGGTGCAGCTTGCCTATAGAATCGCCTACCGCTATCTGGTGAACAAGGAGCGGGACATGATCGAGGCCATCCGTTCCCACGGCCGCTTTACGCCGCCCACCCTCTTTACCCACACCATCAGCCTGGTCCAGGGGACCATCAGCATGGGGGTGAAGATGGGGGAGGGGTGGCTGCTGACGGCGGAGATGCTGGAGCTGGCGGACAAGGGGGTCAACAACATCGTCTGCACCCAGCCCTTCGGCTGCCTGCCCAACCACATCTGCGGCAAGGGCATGATGAAGCCCATCAAGGCGAAAAACCCCGACATCAACATTGTGGCCATCGACTACGACGCCGGGGCCACTAGGGTCAACCAGGAGAACCGCCTGAAGCTCATGCTGGCCAACGCCGGCAGCCGCCGGGAGGCCCCGGAGGCGGCGCGTCCTGGCGGCGCTCCCCGCCAGGACGAGAGCCGGCAGGAGGCGCAGGCGTTCCGCCCCGCGGTGTGACCGGAAAAAGTGAAACAGGCCCCCCGCAGTCAAAGAACTGCGGGGGGCCTTCAGCACTCAGTATTTCACGGCTCTGTGACGCTATAGGGATCCACACAGCCGCCGGAGGTGCAGCCGGCAGAGACAGATCGCGTTATAGTATACCCACAGGCACAGGTGCCGCCATAGGTATGAGTATGCTTGGTATATGACCCGCTGTGGTTGGAGGACATATACTTCATTGTGACGGACTGGTGGCCTTCCCTTGTCGAAGTTTCCTCTACCAATTCCGAACTTTCACAGATAGTGCAGAGTTTATACTTCATAGTTACCTTGGTATGGCCGGATGCTGTGCCGGACATATATAAATATGCATACTGATACGTTTTTGAATGGTTTGGATTATTACAGACGCCGGCCTGTGCGGCGGCTTCTTCCGCCCATTGCTCCTGATAGGCATGCTGTACTGCCAGGACTGCGGCCTTTACAGCAGCATCCTCAAACCAAGACATGTCCGCCAGCGAGTCCTCCGTGTACGGCGGCAGCTCCGCATCTTCCGTTTCCCCGACTGCGGAGGCTGGCACCGTCAAAAGACCGGCGGCAAAAAGGCACATCAGGCAAAGGGACAGCTCTCTCGCGAAAAAGCTTTTCACAAGATATGCTCCTTTCTTGAACCAAAATTCGAGCCGCACCCATTGTGCGCCCCTTGTTGTCTGCAAGTGTTCTATATGGCCAGGTACTTGATATGCATTTAGTATACCAAAAAAATAAACACATTGCAAGAAAAATTTCCAGAAAATTTCAGATATTATCCATTTTTCTGACACTCCGGGAATACTATCTGAATATACAGCCTGTCTCCCTTGTACTGGGCCGTGATGGTCCCGCCCATCTGCTCCACCAGGGTCCGGGCGATGGACAGCCCCAGGCCGGTGGACTGGCGGGAGGCCTCCACGGTGTAGAAGCGGTCGAAGAGCCGTCCGGCCTCCACGCCGCCCAGGTCCGCCGCCGTGTTGGAGAAGGTGATGACCCCGGACTCCGTCAGGGTGATCTCCAGATCGCCGCCGCTGTACTTGACGGCGTTGCCCAGCAGGTTGGAGAACACGCGGGCCAGCGCCCCCCGGTCCAGGGAGCGGACCACCCGGACGGGGGGCATGCGGACCGCCGGCGTGATCCCCGCCTCCCGCAGGGCGGTGTAAAAGGCCGCCAGGCTCTCCTCCAGCACGGCCCCCAGGGCGACCGCCTCCGTCCGGCCGTCGCTCTCGCCGGAGAGAATCACCGAGTAGCGGAACAGCTCCTCCGTGAGGGCGCTGAGCATCTCCGCCCGGTCCCGGATGACCGCCAGATACCGGGCGGCCTCCCCGGTCTGCGGCTCCCCCTCCAGCAGCTCCAGGTAGCCGAAGATGGCCGTCAGGGGGGTGCGCAGGTCGTGGGAGATGTTGGTCACCGCCGTCTTCAGCTCCAGGTTGCCGCTCTGGTACTGCTGGCGCTGGCCGCGCAGGCGGCGCAGCTGGACGTTCAGATCCGCCGCCAGGCGGCACATGGCCTTATCCCGGCTGGGGATGGAGAGGAGGGTGTTGGTGTCGGTCTCCAGATGCTCGCCCAGCTGCCGCCGGATCTCCTCCGCCGACCGGCGCAGGAGAACTACCTTTCCAATGAGAAGCGCCGCAGCGGCGGCCAGCGCGCCGCACAGGGCCGCCCAGAGAACGTCCGTCATCACAATCCCTCACAGTTCTTTATGTCAGCTTCGCCCTTCGGAGGAGCTGGCAGGCCGGCAGCGGGCGGGACCGGGTCAGCTTCGTCATTTCGCTTTTCAACAGCCGGTTCATGCGGGCTCCTCCTTCTATTTCAAATCCTTGCGCCGGAAGGCCGCCAGACCCGCCGCCGTACTCGCCGCCATGACCGCCAGGCTGGCCGCCGCGGGCCGCCACAGGGGCTCCGAGGCGTGGGCGGCCAGCTGGACCGCCTGACAGCCGGGGAGGTCGAAGAGGAGGGCGTAGACGGTCCGCCGCAATCCGCCGGTGTAGGCGGGGTTGGCCTGGGCCTCCTGGAGCACAATCCGGCCGTTCAGGATGTACTCGAAGGCCGGAGTCACCGCCGGTTCGGAGAGCCGGGAGTGGAGAAAAATCCCCAAAAACACCAGAAAGTAGGCCAAAGTCAGGTTCAGAACGGCGCAGGCCGCCCGGTTGGCGTAGAGGGTGGCGCTCATGGTGAACACCGCCGCCAGGGCGGCGGTCATCAGCACCGCCCGGAGGGTAAAGCTCCACACCGCCCAAGCCCCCATGTGAAAGTTCCCCAGCAGGGGGAAGCCCAGGGCCAGCACCGGGGCGATATAGCCCAGGCACAGCAGCGTCCCCGCCGCCATGGCGGTCAGCAGACCGGCGGCGTACACAGCCTGCCGGGTGTGGCCCGCCGCCAGCTTGCGGCGCAGGCCGCCCTGGCTGTGCTCCGCGCCGAGGAAGAGGCTGGTCCAGGCGGCCAGGACGATGCCGGACAGCAGTACGAAGATGATGTAGCGGCTGTCCAGGCTCAGGGCCTCGCCCAGATTGCGGGCGGAGAGGTACCCAACGGTTACCTCGAACACGCCGGCGGCGGCCATGACCGCCATCGCCGCCCAGAAGGCCCGGCTTCGCCAGAGACGGAAAAAATGGGCGCTCAGCAGGTTGACCATCTCTACTTCAAGTCCTTTCTCCGGAAGACGGCCGCCCCCACCCCGGTGAACAGGGCGGTCAGCGCCGCTGATAGGGCCATCATCCGTCCGGGCCGTGCAAACGTCAGATTGGCGTACTGATTGGACTGTCCCGTAGGCAGCAGGTCGGACACAAATTCATATGCCGCCCGCGCCGCTCCCTCCAGATACAGGGGATTGGGCTCCAGGTGATCCTGCGGCTCCCCGTCTATGGAGAGGGAGTAGAACACGATCTCCGGCGGGGCGTTCAGACGCTCGCTCACCGATACGGCGGCGACGAACAGCAGCAGCACCGCCGTCATCGCCATGACCGCCGCGGCCGCCTTCCGGCTCAACAGCATGGTGATCAGCGTAAAAATCGCGCAGTAGGCGGCGGTCATCACGACGGCGCCCACCGTGCAGAGCAGGACGGCGCCTGTGTCTGCCGTCAGCCAGCCGATGAGGGGGATGCCCACCAGGGCGCTGGCGAGCATATAGGCGGCGTTGAAGGCCAGGGCCGCGGCGAAGCCGGTGAGGAAGTTGGCCAGATAGATGGATACCCGGCTATGGCCAAGGACCATCTTGTTGCGGATCGCCCCGTCGCTGTACTCCGTGCCAAAAAAGAGGGGGATGAAAATGGATAAAAGGAGGCCGATGGACATGGCCCACCCGAAGAACACGGAGTCCAGCGAAACCAAAAACCCGTAAGTCCGGTGCTCCTGAAAGCGGGCCACGCACATGGCCGCGCCAAAGGCGGCGTTGAGGGCCAGCGTACCCCAGAAGAGGAAGTTTTTCCGCAAACGGAAGAAATTGGCCCGCAGGAGGTTAGTCATCGCTGCCACCTCCCACCAGGTTGATGAAGAAGCTCTCCAGGCTCTCGTCCCGCTCCTGCATGGAGAGGACCTCGCAGTCCTCCTTGGCCAGGGCCAGGGTCAGCTGGGAGACGTTGAGCTGGGCGAATACGTCGGCTGTGCGGTCCGAGAGAATCTTGTACTCCACCCCCATGCCGTCCAGCACACGGGCCAGGGCCAGGGCGCTTGTCACCTCCACGCGCACGCACTTGCGGCAGGAGGCCTCCAGCTCCTGGGCGCTGAGCTCCCGGACCATCCGGCCGCCGTCGATAAAGCCGTAGTGGGTGGCCAGCCGGGCCAGCTCGTCGAGGATGTGGCTGGAGATGAGCACCGTGATCTGCCGCTCCCGGTTGAGCTTCAAAATGAGCTCCCGGATCTCAATGATCCCCTGGGGGTCCAGGCCGTTGACGGGCTCGTCCAGTACCAGAAAGTCCGGATCCCCCGCCAGGGCCACGGCGATGCCCAGGCGCTGCTTCATGCCCAGGGAGAAGTTCCGGGCCTTTTTCTTCCCCGTGTCTCCCAGGCCCACCAGCTCCAGCAGCTCCCCGATGCCGCTCTCGTCCGGCAGGCCCAGCACCTGGTACTGCTCCCGCAGGTTGTCCCGGGCGGTCATGTCCAGGTAGATGGAGGGGGTCTCCACCACCGCGCCCATGCGCCGCCGGGTGCGGCAGATGGCCCGGTCCGTGTGCTCCGCGCCGTAGAGCCGGTAGCGCCCGGCGGTGGGGCTCTGCAGGCCGCAGATGAGGCGGATGAGGGTGGTTTTGCCCGCGCCGTTGCGGCCCACGAAGCCGTAGATGGCCCCCTTGGGGACGCGCATGGTCAGCCCGTCCAGGGCGGTGAAGTGGCCGTAGCGTTTGCACAGGCCGTCTGTTTGCAGTACATAATCCATGGTGTACCATACCTCCTTTGCGATACCGGTATTGTAGCAGACAGGGGTAAAGGAAGCGGTAAAGAGGAGGGTAAAGAAAAGGTAAAGATTTTCCGCTACCGGTCCTCCTCCGGGTCCCGCAGCCGGAAGCCGATGCCCCACACCGCCTCGATGCAGTCCCCGGCTCCGGCCTCCCGCAGCTTGCGGCGCAGGTTGCTCACGTGCATCTTCAGGGAGGTCTCCGTGCAGTCCGGGGTGTCCAGGGCGATGCGGTCCAGCAGGAGGGACTTGGTGATGACCTGGCCGGGACTGCCCATCAGCAGCTTCAGGATGGCGCACTCGGTGGGGGTGAGGCGGACCTGACCGCCGGGAGCGGAGGCCGCCCTGGCGGCGGCGTCCAGCCGCAGGGGGCCCCAGGCAATCTCCGTCCCGGCGGGGGAGGGGGCCTCCCGCAGCCGGGCGGCGATCCGGGCCAGCAGCTCCTTGGTCTGGAAGGGTTTGGTCACGTAGTCTGCGGCCCCGCCCAACAGGAGGGAGACCTTGCTGTCCAGGTCCGCCCTGGCGCTGACCACAATGACGGGGACGCCCCGTATGCGCGCCAGCAGCTCCTCGCCGCTCAGCCCCGGCAGCATCAGATCCAGCAGTATGAGGTCCGGCCGCTCCCGCTCCAGCAGCAGGGCGGCCTCGGTGCCGGAGTAGGTCCTCCGCACGGCGTAGCCCGCGCGGTGCAGGGTTTCCTCCAGCAGGTTGCCGATGTGGATGTCGTCGTCCACGATGAGGATGGTTTTTTTCATAGGGGGATTCTCCGTGTCTGTTGGATTGGTGGGTCTATCATAGCACACTTTTGGGGTTGGGTAAACAGGGAGGATGGCAGAACGGCGGGGGGCTGATAGGCAGCCCCCCGCCGCCCCGCAGGGGCGGCAGAAAGAGGCGTGAGCTTACCGCTCACGCCTCTCCCTGCTCCAGCAGATGCATAATACTGACCTCGAAGGCCACCCGCTCCTGGGCGCAGCCCTCCACCACCTTGGTATAGGTCCTGCTCTGGACCCGGCCCTCCAGGGCCAGCACATGCCCCACATCCATGCGCCCGGTCATCATGGCCACCTGGCCCCAGGCGATGCAGGGCAGATAGTCCGCCCGGCCGTAGCGCCGGTTCACCGCCAGCATCATGTCGGAGATGCACCGGCCCAGGGGCGTGCGCCGCAGCACCGGCGGCTTGCAGATGACGCCCCGCAGCTGGATGGCGTTCAGATCCTCCCCCTCGTCCTCCGCCGGAACCAGCAGCTGGGCAAAGACGGAGATCACCAGCCGGCTCCCCTGGCCGCTCTTGTTGTTGAAGGAGCGGAGCTGGCCGTCCACCGCCAGCCGCCGGCCCTCCAGGGGCAGCAGGCGGAAAAGCTGGTCCCCGGTGGCGATGACCCACAGGGTGTCCGTCTGCCCGGACAGCCGCCGCACAGCGAAGGGGAAGCGGTAGAACCGCTGCCCGTGGTTCTCGTGGGACATCTCCGGCTCCCCGGCGGCGGCGCCCCGGAGCTGGACAAAGTTGCGTGTTTCCTCCATATGTACGTTCACCTCATTGGTAGTCCGGCCTTGCCGCCGGCTGACGCTACAGACTATGCGCCGGCCCGGAACAATATGCCAACGGCGGGAATGAGGGGCGCGATACAATGGACGGTTGATTTTTGCCAACAAGGCGTGCCTTGTATACAACTGCTCGTTGATGTATAATACAAGCATCCGTTGAACAGGAGGATCCGTAGCATGGACAACAACTTGATTGGCGCCCAGATCACCAAATTCCGCAAGGCCGCCGGCCTGACCCAGGAGGAGCTGGGCAGGGCCGCAGGGGTGAGCACCCAGGCGGTGAGCCGCTGGGAGTGCGGGGGCACGCCGGACGTGGCCCTGCTGCCCGCCATCGCCGATAAGCTGGGGGTGACCATCGACGCCCTGTTTGGCAGGGAGGGGGGCGTGGTGGAGGACATCGACGGCACTGTGGACCACTGGCTCCGGTCCCTCCCGGAGGGAGAGCGGGTCTCAGCGCTCTGCCGGATGGCCTGGAGCGCTTCGCGGGCCATCATGGTGCACCGTATGGAGGCCGCCTGTATGCCGAATCTGGATTATACGGAGAGCTGCACCGTCATGGCGGGGGGAGAGAAGGTCCTGCTGCGCCTGGCGGTGGATATGGAGGAGGGGCTGCTGTTCGGCGTGGGGTCGAAGGAGATGTCCTTCATGTCCGTCTGGCCCCGGCCGGCGGCGGGCTACGCCGCCTATTTTGCCGACCGGGACGGCTGCCGCCGCCTTTTCGCGCTCCTGGCCAGGCCGGGCTGCCTGGAGCTGATGGAACGGCTCCACAACGATTTAGCGCCCCATTACTACGTGCCGGAGGTGCTGGCGAGACAGCTGAGCCTGCCGGCGGCGGAGGCGGCGGAGCTGCTGGCCGCCATGGCGGAGCTCCACCTGGTGAAGAAGCTGGACCTGGAGCTGGAGACCGGTTCCATCAGCGCCTATGTTGTCCACGAAAACTGGGCCTTTGTCCCCTTCATGCAGTTTGCCCGCTGTCTGCAGGAGAAGAGCGACGCCTTCTACCTGGCCTGGGATGACCACGACACGCCGGAGATGACCAGGAGCCCCGACTCCTCCCTGTACGGGCGGCTGACCCAGAAGAACGTGGAGGATGCCGGGGACCGCCAGCACACCCTGTCAACGAAAGGAGAAACAAGATGAACCGCAAACCAGAAAAAAATCCCGCCGCCCGCGCCTATTTCCGCGCCTTCTACCGGGGCAACCGCCTGCGCTGCGCCGCCGCCATGCTCCTATTGCTGCTGTCGGTGCCCCAGAACCTCATCGGCTCCTGGCTGCTGGGGGAGGTAGTGGACGTCATCACCTCCGGAGATGTGGAATGGCTGAAGCGAACCCTGCTCTTTACCGTGGTCTTTGTGGCGGCCATATTCTGCGTCAACACCGCTATGTACCGGGTCAAGAGCACCTTTATCCACAAGGCCCTGGCCCAGTATAAATCCCTGGCCTTCCAAAATCTCTCGGAGAAGAGCATCAGCGCCTTCTCCCGGGAGAACACGGGCCGGTACATCTCCGTTCTGACCAACGACGTCAACTCTGTGGAGGAGAACTACCTCAGGCGCTCGTTCCAGCTGGTCTACTTTGTGCTGCTCTTCTTCGGCGCGCTGGGGATGATGTTCTGGTACAGCCCCGTCCTGGCCGCCGCCACGATCTGCCTGAGCGTGCTGCCCCTGGGGGCCTCGCTGCTGATGGGCCGGGAGCTGGCGGTCCGGGAGAAGGCCGTCAGCGACAAAAACGAGGGCTTTGTCTCCCAGCTCAAGGACCTGCTCGCAGGCTTCTCCGTCATCAAGAGCTTCAAGGCGGAGGGGGAGGCCCGGGCCCTCTTCGACGGGGCCAACCGGGACGTGGAGGAGCATAAGCGCCGCCGCTACTGGTGGGAGTGCCTGCTGACGGCGGTGAGCCAGAACCTGTGCTCCGAGATCCTGCAGTTTGGGATTTTCTTTCTGGGGGCCTTCCTGGCCATCCGGGGGGACATCACCGCCGGCACGGTGCTGATCTTCGTCAACCTCTGCAATTTTGTCATCCAGCCGATCAACGTGGTTCCCCAGTACTGGGCCGGCCGGAGGGCGGCCGCGGGCCTCGTTGAGAAGCTGGCCCGGGTCACCGAAGAGAACGCGGGCCGCTCCGGCGTGGCCATCGAGCCAGTGCTGCGGGAGGCCATCGATTTGCAGCACGTCACCTTCGGCTACGAGAGCGGCGCGCCGGTGCTCCGGGACGTGAGCCTCCGGCTGGAGGCGGGGAAGAAGTACGCCCTGGTGGGGGCCTCCGGCAGCGGCAAGAGCACCCTGCTCAATCTCCTCATGGGGGCCTGCGACGGCTACGAGGGCTCCATCGCCATCGACGGCAGGGAGCTGCGGGAGGTGGACCCCAACAGCCTCTACGACCTGATGAGCCTCATCGGCCAGAGCGTGTTCCTCTTTGACGACACCATCCGCCGCAACATCACCATGTTCCGGGACTTCCCGGAGGAGCGGGTGGACGAGGCGGTGCGGCGCTCCGGCCTGGACAGCCTCATCGCCCAGCGGGGGGAGGACTACCGCTGCGGGGAGAACGGCGGCGGCCTCTCCGGCGGAGAGCGGCAGCGGGTGTCCATCGCCCGGTGTCTGCTGCGGGGCACGCCGGTGCTGCTGCTGGACGAGGCCACAGCGTCCCTGGACAACCAGACGGCCTTCGCCGTCACCGACGCCATCCTCCACCTGGACGGCCTGACCCGACTGGTCGTCACCCACCGCCTGGAGGAGGCGCTGCTGGAGCAGTACGACGAGATCGTGGTCCTGCGCAGCGGCGCGGTGTGCGAGCGGGGGCGGTTTGAGGAGCTGATGGAGCGGAAGGGGTATTTCTACTCCCTCTACAACGTGTCGGCGGCCGCGTAAAAGAGGAGAGGCCCGGGCAGAAATGCCCGGGCCTCTCAGATTGTCAAAAAAGCCCTCCGCAGGAGTTCGCGTCCGCAGACGCGAAACTTTTTAATCACTTTTTCGGCGGCGTGTACGTCGAAAAAGTACCCTGCGGGCCGCGCTCGGCCCGGTCCTTCCCTCTCAAAAAAGGTGCGAAGCACCTTTTTTGACACGCAGAGAGGACCGGGCAGAAATGCCCGGTCCTCTCTGTTCACTCCGCTTCCGGCTTTCCCGGAAGAATCCTGACCGGCTGGGAGACCACCGTGCAGCCGTCCGGCACGTCCGTGGAGACCACGGCCCCCGCGCCGATCTTCACGCGGCTGCCCACCCGGATGTCCCCCACCAGCACGGCCCCCGCCCCGATGAGACAGCCGTCCCCAATCCGGGGCGCTTTTCCGCCCACCTCGCCGATGGTGACGTTCTGGTAGATGCGGCAGTCCCTGCCGATGCTGGCATAGCGGGAGATGTAGATCCCGTGGAGCCCGTGGGGCAAGGAGGGGATGCCGGCGATCTGCGCCTCCCGCCCGATGTACCCGCCCCGCCTGTGGGCCATGCGGTTGAGCAGGAAGGTGAGCACGTCGGACAACAGCCGGCTGCGGGTGCGCTCCCTGCGCCGGAACAGCCGCCAGTAGAGCCGCAGATGGTTCCCCAGTGAGTAGTCCATGATCCGTTCCCGCATGCCCATAGATACCTCCTGTGTGCTTTGAAAGTCTTTCGTTGCGGGGAGAACGCCCTTACAGATCCAGCGCGCCCATGATGACGATGCCCGCCACGATCAGCGCGATCGTCCCGTAGTGCTTCCAGGACAGCTTCTCCTTCAGGAAGAGGCGGCTCCACAGCACCGAGGCGGCGCAGTAGGCGGAGATGATGGGGGCGGACATGGCCAGGTGCTCCGTGTCGGCGATGGCGTAGATGTAGGCAAACTGGCCGGCGGTCTCGAAGACCGCGCCGGCGTACTTGGGGGCCTCCATTTTGGGGAGGAGGCGGTCCCGCTTAATGAGCACCACGTACACGAAGCACACCGCCGCCGCGAGAAGGAAGGTCAGCTCATAGGCCACGTTGGCGCTGTCCTCGTTGAGGGTCTCCAGCACCCGGTTGTCGGCGAAGGTGCCCGCCGCGTCCAGCACGCAGTAGGCTACCGGCAGGGCCAGGGCCACCCAGCTTTTGGCGTACCTGTAGTTGCCCTCCTGCTGCCGGGCGGCCCGGAGCTCCGCGTCCTCGGTGGAGTCCACCACCCCCAGGCCGATGGCGCCCGCGCACACCAGGGCCACGGCGAACAGGGCCAGGGGGGTATAGCCCTCCATCCCCACGAACAGGAAGGTCAGCACCGCCACCAGCGCGCCGGAGGAGTTGCAGATGGGGGAGGAGACGCTCAGCTCAATGTAGCGCAGTCCCAGATACCCCAGGGCCATGGACAGGATGTAGAGGAGGGACACGGGCAGGTAGGTCAGAATGATGCCCAGGCTGATCTCCACGCCGCCCACGAAGATTTCGAAGCAGGCGTGGAGGCCCATGACGACGCCCACCGCCATCACCATCTTCAGATGGCTGTACCTGTCGGAGGCGTCCCGGCAGCCAATTTTAGAGAACAGGTCGGAGCCGCTCCAGCAGAGCAGCGCAATAATCGCAAGCCAAAACCACATAAATATAGATCTCCTTCACACATTCAAATATCGGCTGTTGAATTGGAAGGCGTGGGTCCCGGCCGGTTTGCTTCAGCGGCCGGGACCGGCCGCCTGCGGGCGGCCCGGCGGCGGCCTGCGCCGGTAGTAGTGGTTGGGGGTGACGTTGGTCATAGGGAGGCCAATCCTCCGTCCACCAGTTTCTGCAGGGAGAGCAGCACCCCCAGCTTGGCGTGCTGCCAGGTGAGCCCGCCCTGGAAGTAGACGGCGTAGGGGGGGCGGATGGGGCCGTCGGCGCTCAGCTCGATGCTGCTGCCCTGGACGAAGGTGCCGGCGGCCATGATGACCTGGCTGTCGTAGCCCGGCATGTCGCCGGGGACGGGGGCGGCGAAGCTGTCCACCGGCGCGGCGGCTTGGATGCCCGCGCAGAAGGCCCGCATGGCCGCCTCGCTGCCCAGCTCCACCGCCTGGATGATGTCGCAGCGGGCCTCTCCCGCGCCGGGAACGCAGCGAAAGCCCAGTCCCTCATAGAGGGCAGCGGCGAACACCGCACCCTTCAGCGCCCCCGCCACCACCGTGGGCGCCAGAAAGAAGCCCTGGTAGAAGGCCGGCAGGATGCCCAGATTAGCCCCCACCTCCTGGCCCAGCCCCGGCGCGGAGAGCCGGTAGGCGCACCGGTCCACACAGGCCTGGGCGCCGCAGATGTACCCGCCGATGGGGGCAAGCCCGCCGCCGGGGTTCTTGATGAGGGAGCCCACCACCATGTCCGCCCCCACATCGGAGGGCTCCGCGGCGTCCACAAACTCGCCGTAGCAGTTGTCCACCATCACCAGCACGTCCGGCTTGAGACGCTTGCAGAAGGCGATCAGCTCCCCGATCTGCTTGACGGAGAAGGAGGGGCGGGTGGCGTAGCCCTTGCTGCGCTGGATGGTGATGAGCTTGGTTTTTTCGTGAATGGCGGCGCGGATGGCGTCGTAGTCAAAGCCGCCGTCCGCCCGCAGGTCCGCCTGCCGGTAGGTGACCCCGTACTCCGCCAGGGAGCAGGGGCTGGGCCGGATGCCGATGACCTCCTGGAGGGTGTCGTAGGGCAGCCCCACCGGCGAGAGGAGCTCGTCCCCCGGCAGAAGATTGGCGGACAGGGCCACGGTCAGCGCGTGGGTGCCGCAGGTGATCTGGGGCCGCACCAGGGCGGCCTGGGTGTGAAAAACGTCGGCGTAGACCCGCTCCAGCCGCTCCCGGCCGTCGTCGTCGTAGCCGTAGCCCGTGGTGGCGGCGAAGTGGTTGGCGCCCACCCGGTTTTTCTGCATGGCGGAGAGGACCTTGGCCTGGTTTAACTCCGCCGTCCGGTCGATCTGGCGGAAGCGGTCCGCCAGTCCGGCCAGCACCGCCTCCCCCCGGTCGAAGACGGCCCGGCTGAGGCCCATGGATTGGTATATCTCAAACAGCTCCATTGCGGCGTGCTCCTTTATTATAAAAAAATGCCGGAAAAAGTGTACCATGGAAAAGCCTGGAATGCAAGAGAATTTGAAAAATCTCTTGCCTTTTTTCTGGATGTTTTGTATAATACACCGTACCTGTTTTTGGACAGGTTCCCAAAAAATCAGCGAGGAGCGTGACGGCATGGCCGAGGAAATTATGACCCCCATCCCCGAGGAGGAGAGCAGGAACTTTATTCACCAGTTCATCGACGAGGACATCGCGGAGGGCGGCCGGTTCCAGGGCATGGCCGTCCACACCCGTTTTCCCCCGGAGCCCAACGGCTACCTGCACATCGGCCACTGCAAAGCCCTGTGCATCGACTTCGGCACCGCCGAAAAGTACGGCGGCCTGTGCAATCTCCGCATGGACGACACCAACCCCTCCAAGGAGGACGTGGAGTATGTCCAGGCCATCCAGGAGGACATCCACTGGCTGGGCTTCGACTGGGGCGATAGGTTCTTCTACGCCTCCGACTACTTTGAGAGGATGTACCAGTGCGCCGTGACCCTCATCCGGAAGGGCCTGGCCTACGTCTGCGAGCTGACGCCGGAACAGATGCGGGAGATGCGGGGGGACGTGAACGCCCCCGCCCAGTGCCCCTACCGGAACCGCCCGGCGGAGGAGAGCCTGGACCTCTTCGCCCGGATGCGCGCCGGGGAGTTCCCCGACGGCTCCATGACCCTCCGGGCCAAAATCGACCCCTCCAGCGGCAACTTCAACATGCGGGATCCCGTCATCTACCGTATCAGCCGCGCCCATCACCACCGCCAGGGGGACAAGTGGTGTATCTATCCCATGTACGACTTCGCCCACCCCATTGAGGACGCCCTGGAGGGCATCACCCACTCCCTCTGCTCCCTGGAGTTCGAGGCCCACCGGCCCCTCTACGACTGGGTGGTGGAGCACTGCGACCTGCCCGCCAGGCCCCGCCAGATCGAGTTTGCCCGCCTGGGCATCAACTACACCGTTATGAGCAAGCGCAAGCTCCGGACCCTGGTGGAGGAGGGCCGGGTCTCCGGCTGGGATGATCCCCGGATGCCCACCCTCTGCGGCCTGCGCCGCCGGGGCTACACACCGGCCTCCGTCCGGAATTTTTGCGAGCGCATCGGCGTGGCCAAGGCCTCCAGCACCGTGGAGTTCGCCTTCCTGGAGCACTGCCTGCGGGAGGACCTGAACGAGACCGCCCGGCGGGTGATGGCGGTGATCCGCCCGGTAAAGCTGACCATCACCAACTACCCCGAGGGCCAGAGCGAGACCTTCCAGGTGGAGAACAACCCCAACCGCCCCGAGGACGGCGTGCGCGCCATCACCTTCTCCCGGGAGCTGTACGTGGAGGCGGAGGACTTTCTGGAGACCCCGGTGCCCAAGTACAAGCGCCTGTACCCCGGCGGCCCGGAATGCCGGCTGAAGGGGGCGTATCTCATCACCTGCACCGGCTGCAAAAAGGACGCGGCGGGGAACGTGACGGAGATTCTGGCCACCTACGACCCCGAGAGCCGGGGCGGCAACCCCGCCGACGGCCGGAAGGTGAAGGGGGCCACCATCCACTGGGTGGACGCCGCCACGGCGGTGGATGCGGAGTGCCGCCTGTACGACAACCTGTTCACCGACCCCGCCCCCGACGCGGCGGACAAGGATTTCCTGGAGTGCCTGAACCCGGCCTCTCTGGAAACCGTCGCCGGCTGCAAGGTGGAGGCCGGCCTGGCCCAGGCGGAGGCGCCGGCCAGCTTCCAGTTCATGCGGGTGGGCTACTTCTGCCTGGACAGCAGGGACAGCAGACCCGGACATCTGGTGTTTAACCGCAGCGTCGGGCTGAAGGACAGCTTCAAGCTGTAGGGCAATAAACGGAATAAAAGCGGACCGGAGCGGCAGGCTCCGGTCCGTTTTTCGTTCTTCTAGTACGCCAGCCGCTCCGCCGTCCAGCCGTCAATGACGCCCGCGAAGTAAGCGCACTGCTTTTTTGCCAGGTTCACGTCCAGGTTGATGTAGTTCCCGCACTCCACCGGGCTCTTTCCCGGCATGGGCCCGTCGAAGGCTGCGCCGGCGGCGAAGGTCTCCTTCACCAGGTCCACCGCGTCCGCGTCGGACAGCCGCCGGCTGTCAACGAGCAGATAGAACCCGGTCTGGCAGCCCATGGGCCCGAAGTAGACCACGGCGTCCTTGGCCCGCCCGCTGCGCAGCAGGGTGGCGATGATGTGCTCCACGGAGTGCATCTCCGCGTTGCTCAGCAGATCGCCTGTGTTGGGCTTCTTGAAGCGCAGGTCGAAGGTGGTCACCTCCCCGTCCCGGCGGGAGAGGTACAGTCCGGGGACCAGCTTGTTGTGGTCCACCTGAAAACTGGCGATACGTTCCATAAGAGGACTCCTTTCGGTATCAATCATATGCGTGGCTATTGCGCGTCCCGCAGCGCCCTGGCAAAGGGCGCCACCACCCCGTTCAGTTTCGCCATGGCCTCCCCATAGTGGAAGTACTCATTGGCGTTATTCTCCTGGCACAGCCGGTCGGACACGGTCTTCAGCGCCGTAAATTTCACCCCGTTGCGCAGGCACACCTGGGCGATGGCCCCGCCCTCCATCTCGCACAGGGCGGGGGAGAAGGTCTTGGCCACCCAGTTCGTCCGCTCCCCCCGGACCATGAACGCCTCGCCGGTGGCCACCTTGCCGGTGCGAAAGTCCACCCCCTGCTCCCGCAGGATGTCCGCCAGCCGCTCCGGCTCGTCGGTGGGGAACTCCACCCGGTTCACCGTGGACACCAGCCCGATAGGGTCGCCCATGGCGGTGGTGTCTACGTCGTGCTGGACAAAGCAGTCCGCCAGCACCGTGGTCCCAATGGGCAGATCCAGAAAGCTCCCCGCCGCTCCGGCGTTGACGATCCAGTCGGGGTGGTAGCGGTCGATAAACAGCTGGGTGCTCATGGCGGCGTTCACCTTTCCCACGCCGCCCACGTAGGCCAGCAGCCCCGGCTCGATCTCATAGATGTCCGCGCCGCACACCGTCTCCAGCAGGCGGGCCTCCGCCGTCTTCAGAATGCTGCGGATCTCCCCCGGGAGGGCATAGGCAAGTCCAATGATCATCTCGTCTCCTCCTTTGTGTTGCTTCCCCTCCATTATAGCACAGGGGGGCTTGCTGGTAAAGCCAAAATATTTATTGTAAATCGATAAATATATATTGACAAACAGGAATTTAGCTGGTATGATCTGGCTATATTGAAGAGGGAGGACCTGACAATGAAACGACTTGGCCTGGTGCGGACGCTGAAGGGCACCATTCTTTTTCTGGCGGCGATGGCGGCGCTGTGCTATGTGAAAATTTTTCCCGACGCCATCGTGGAGATGGGCCGGCAGAGCGCCGATGTATCCTGGCTGGTGACGCCGGGGGTGATCGCCGTCAGCGTCAGCGCGATTCCCATCGCCATCGCCCTGGGGCTGTTCTGGATGATCTGCACGGAGGTCGGCCGGGACAACTCCTTCTGCTACAAAAACGCCAAGCTCCTCAGCGGCATCGGCTTCTGCGCCCTCATCGACACGGGCTACTGCGCGGTGGGGACGGTGACGCTGGAGCTGCTGGCGGGGGGACCTGTGTGGCTTCTGGGCATCGGGGTGTGCGTGGTGGGCCTGGCCATCGCCCTGGCGGCCTTCCTGCTCAGCCACCTGGTGCTGAAGGCCGCCGACCTGAAGGCGGAGAACGATCTGACCATCTGAGGGAGGAGGAGCGGTATGCCGATTATTGTGAATTTGGACGTGATGCTGGCCAAGCGGAAGATGACCCTCAGCCAGCTCTCCGGACAGGTGGACGTGACACTGGCCAACCTGTCCGTCCTGAAGACCAACAAGGCCAAGGCGGTGCGCTTCTCCACCCTGGAGGCCATCTGCAGGGCTCTGGACTGCCAGCCGGGGGACCTGCTGGAGTACACGGAGGAGGAGACGCCGTGAGAAGAGCCGCCGTCTGCCTGCTGCTGTGCCTGCTCACCGGGTGCCGCGCCCTGGCCGCGCCTGTCGTCCTGCCGGATCCGGCGGACGTGGTGGGGGTGACCGTCTCCGCCGGGGAGGGGCGCGCCGTCCGCCGGAGCGGGGACTATGCCGCCGTCCTGATCCGGGCCATGGAGGGCGCGCGCCCCACCTGCCGGGCCAGCATCCCCGACGCCCCCGCCGTCCCCGGCGCCATACGGGTGGAGTTTCTCTTCAAAAGCGGCGGCAGCAGCCGGGTGTTCGTCTACACGGAGCAGGGCCGGGTCTGGCTGGAGCAGCCCTACCAGAGCGTCTGCGAGGCGGACGAGAAGCTGCTGGCCCTGCTGGGGGAGGGGGACAGCCCCGACGCTGCAATAGGAGGAATGCCATGATGACGGAACCGAACAACACGCAAAACCAGCCCGCCCCGCAGATCGCGGCGCTCCAGCGCAGGAGCTGGCCGGTGGGGGAGCGGGAGCGCCGGCTGCTGCCCCTGTCCCTGGCCCTGGGGTATCTCGCCGTCAGCCTTCTGATGGACTGGAGGGGGGGCCGCCTGCCGGGCCTGGGGGTGACGGTGCTGGCCGCCGGGTGGTACGCCGCCCTGTTTCTCTACCGGGGGACCGCCGGCCTGGAGCGCCGGGTCAACCGGGTGCTGCTGGGGGCCGCCGCCCTGCTGGCGCTGGCCTTCGCCCTGTTCTCCAACCAGTGGTTCCGCTTCTGGAACTGCGGGGCGCTGCTCCTGCTCGTCGCGGTCCATACCTGGGAGCTCTGCGGCGGGGCCCGGCTGCCCTGGCAGGAGGCGGGGATGCTGCCCGAACGGCTGGGGTTGCTCGTCAAGGGCCCCTTTGTCCGCTGCGGCGCGTTCCTGGACGCGGCCGGCGGCGTGAAGCAGAGCCGCAGCCTCTCCCGGAGCCTGCCGGCGGCCGTCGGAATCGCGGTGACCCTCCCGGCCCTGTGGCTGGTGGCCGGCGTGCTCATGGACGCCGACGCCCTCTTCGCCCTGGTGGCGGGGAGCGCCCTGCGGGGCCTGGAGCTCCGGCTGGGCCCCACCGCGGGGCGGCTGCTGCTGGCGGTGTGCGCCATGCCCTTTGTGTTCTCCCTGCTGTACTTTGCCGCCCACACCGAGGGGAGGGCGGCGGAGCGGCGGGAGCGGCGGCGGTGGGACAGCCTTCCCGCCGTCATCCTTCTGGGGGCGCTGGACGCACTGTATCTCTTCTTCCTGGCGGTGCAGTCGGCGGCCCTCTTCGGGGACCGGGCCTACCTGGCCCAGGCGGGGATCAGCTTCGCGGAGTACGCCCGCAGCGGGTTTTTTCAGCTGGCGGGCCTGGCGGGGCTGAATGTGGCGGTGATCCTGGCGGCGGCGTGGCTGTGCCGGGAGGACGGGGCCCTGCGCGTTCTGGCCACGGCCCTGGTGGCCCTGACGGCGGTGCTGCTGGTGAGCGCCGCCTGGCGGATGACCCTGTACGTCTCCGCCTACGGCCTGTCCTTCAAGCGCCTGCTCACCTACTGGGGCATGGGGATGCTGGCCGTCCTCCTGATTCTGACGGTGCGGAAGGTCTGGCGGCGGGAGTTCCGGTTCTTCCGGGCCGCCGCGCCCATCGCCCTGGCGGGCTGGCTGCTGCTGAACTACTGCAATGTGGACGCTGCCGCCGCCCGGTACAACGCCGCTCAGGCGTCGGCGGGCCGCCTGCCCCAGAGCGCAGTGGACGATCTGGTCTATGGCAGTTTCAGCTGCGACGGTCTGCGCTTCATGGGCGAGACGGAAAATACGCGCTGGCTGCGCGCCGAGGCGGCGCGGGACTGTGAGAGCTGGACCACCTGGAGCGTCTCCGCGTTTCTGGCGGCGAAAAAATAAGCAGAGGGAGGCCGGATGGCCTCCCTCTCTGTCTCACTCTCCGGCTTCGGCGTCCCAGGTCACAAAATCCTGCGTCAATTCTCCGCCGAGGATGCTGCCGCCCCAATCGCTGGACGGTCCGGCGGGTTCCCCGCCGGCATTCAGGGACCGGTTGGAGATTACCAGCGCCCCGGTCTGCCCGTCCATGCGGACATACGTCTCGTGGAACCGGCTGCTGGCCAGGCCCAGCCAGTCCTGGCTGATGCCGTAGGTTCTGCCGCCATAAATCCCCTCGTAGTCCATGGCGGGCCGCAGGCTGATGGAATCGCTGACGGTGCTGGCGCTGCTGAGCATCTTCGAGGGGAAGCTGTAGTGCAGCGCGGCCTCTGCCGCCAGCGCCTCCCCTGGGGCGGCGGGCCTCCAGTAGACGGTCTGTCCCGCCTCCACGGCGAGGGGGCCCTCCGTCCACGCCTCGCTCTTGGGGTCCAGGGCCAGAGCGCCGCTCCCGGCGGATACGGTGGCGTCCATCTCAAACCGGACGGGGATGGCCGTGGGCAACTGGGGGTCGCAGGTCCACAGGGCCGCCACATTTGCAAAGAACTGGAACTGCTCCCGGGGATTGACCAGGGCGAAGAGCCGCCCCGTGCCGCCGATCCACATCCGCTTCCCGCCGCTCTGTAAATCCACCTCCCAGACGGCCTCCCGGCCATACACGCCGTCGGCGTTGGGCTCCTCGGACAGATAGGTCCGCCGGGTGATCCGCTCCGCGTCCTCGGGAATCAGCTTCCGGCCGAAGTAGGCCTCCTCCTGGGCAAGATTCACGAAACCGGTCTCATCGTCATAGAGGTCCTCCGGCCAGTAGTGCACCGTCTCCTCCAGGGCGTACCTGGAGAGAGAGCCGTCACTGTCCACGATCCGCAGGGTGTCCCCGTCCTCCATCACGCTGGTATACACGCTGCTGGAGAAGTAGGAGCTGAGGAACGGGCTCTGGTATAGCAGCGCGCCTCCGGCGTAGACCGGCGGGCCGTCGGAAGCGCCCATGCCCGGTGCGTCCGCCAGATCCGCCCGGACCGCATCCGCCCCGGCGCACACCCGGCCCAGGTAGGCGGCGAAATCCCGGTCGTTGATCCTGTAGCGCCGCTTCTCCGCCGTCAGATCCACCTGGGTTCCCTCCCAGTTGTAGCCGCTGACGTGGACGAGGCTGCCGTCCTCCAGGCGCAGGCTCAGCTGGTAGAGGGGGGTGAGGCCCTCGAAGGCGTCGCTGCTGCGCAGACCGGGGAGCTGGGAGAGGCGGCTTGCCAGCTCCTCCAGCTGCGCGGCGCTCAGCGCCCGGCTCCCCTCGGCCCCGTCCCGGAAGTCCAGGGCCGAGGCGGCCTCGATGGGGTTGGCCTCCAGGTCCAGCCGGAACCCCACCGGGTCTGTGAGGAAGCACACCGCCGCCACGGCGCAGAGCGCCAGGGAGGCCAGCATCACCCAGAAGCCCGGCCTCCGGTAGCTCAGCACGTTTTTCACCCGCTCCTTCACCCCCACCTCCCCGAAGGCCAGGGGGCAGGCGGCGATCATCCCCCGGTGGACGCTGCACCGGAGCAGAGCCTGGGAGTAGGGCTTCTTGCTCTCCGCCCCCATCTCCCGGATCACCTGCTCGTCACAGGCCAGCTCGATGTCCCGGCACAGCAGGACGTAGGCCAGCCAGAGCAGGGGGTTGAACCAGTAGGCCGCCAGCAGCAGGAACCCCGCCGGCTTCACCCAGTGGTCCCGCCGCCGGATGTGGGCGCGCTCGTGGGCCAGGACGTATTCCCGGCTGCGGCCGTCCAGCCCGGCGGGCAGATAGATGCGGGGCCGTAGCAGCCCCAGCAGGAAGGGGGAGGCGATGCTGTCGCACAGCCATACCCCGCCGCCGTCCGGCACTGCCGCGGCGACCCTGCGCCGCAGCCGCAGCCAGCTCGCCAGCGCCCACAGCCCCATCAGCGCCGCCCCCGCGATCCACACCCAGGCGAGGACTGCGGCGATGGACTGCGCCTGTCCGGCGGGCGGGGCGGCCTCGCGGAAGCGGCTGTCCAGATAGCCGTTGACCGTGCTGTTGAAGAGGGCCAGGCCGGTGTCGATCTGGGGGGCGGGCCGGGTCAGCGCCGTCCGGGGTACCGCCTCGGCGCTGGGCACAAGGCTCAGCGCGCTCTCCGGCGAAAAGGGGCACACCAGCCGCACCCCCACCAGCCCCCACAGCAGGCAGCGTACCGCCTTGGGGACCTTTTTCAGCGCCGGACGCAGCAGCACCAGGGCCAGCACCAGCCACCCCGCCGCGATGCTCCGGTTGAGGAAGGACAAGAATACCTGCTCCATCTCACACCTCCTCGTACTGGTCGATGAGCCGGCGGATCTCCTCCGCCTCCTCTCTGTTCAGGGGCCTGCCGCCGGCGAAGGCGGCGATGAACTGGGGCAGGGAGCCGCCGAAGGCCCGGTCCACCAGCTCCCGGCTTTCGCTGTGCTGGACCTGGCGGCGGGAGACCAGGGCCGTGACCACAGCGTTCTCCAGCCGCACCACCCCCCGCTCCGACAGGCGTTTGATGACGGTGTAGGTAGTGGATTTCTTCCACCCCAGCCTCTCCCGGCACAGCCTGACCAGCTCGGTGCTGCTCACCGGCTCGTGGTCCCAGAGAATCTGGCAGAAGCGGAACTCGCTCTCAAAAATTTTCGGCGTATCCACGGCGCACCTCCTTGGTTTAATAGAGTAGACCTTATAGATAGTCTACCAGATTAGACCTCCCGTGTCAAGGGGAAAAAATTGATTTTATGAAGATAAAGGGAGCCGTACTCTTTGCTGCACGCGAAAAAATTTCTCAGCCCGTTGCACGCCGGCGTACAACTTCCCCCCGTTTCCGCCCTACAGTTTGTAGGGAGCACCACCACCGCGGTAACCAAGTCCGAAAGTAAGTGCGACTAGGCCTGGTACCGGGCCGCGTGCGGCAGGGTCAAGAAGACCGCACAGAGCGCACCTTGACAAGGGAATATGGACAGGAGCCGGCGGCCGTCCCCTCCATCTTTTTCTCAATCCGGAGAGGAAAAGCGGTCAGGGGATTGCATTTCCAGAGGAAAGCGTATATAATAAACGGGGCCGCCCCGTCAGGGGCGGTACATTCTGAACGAATTTTAATAGAAAAAGGAACATTATGACTTTTCAAGAACTCAACCTGCTGCCCCAGCTGCTCCGCGCGGTGGACGAACTGGGGTACACCGTGCCGTCGCCCATCCAGGCCCAGTCCATCCCCACCGTGCTGAAGGGGGGAGACCTGATCGGCTGCGCCCAGACCGGCACCGGCAAGACGGCGGCCTTCGCCATCCCCATACTCCAGCGGCTCAACAGCCGGGTAGGGAAGTCCCACAAGCCCATCCGCGCTCTGGTGCTGACGCCGACAAGGGAGCTTGCTTTACAGATAAAGGAGAGCTTTGACCAGTATGGCAAGTACCTGCGCATCCAGAATACCGTCATCTTCGGCGGCGTGGGCCAGGCCCCCCAGGTGGAGGCCCTGCAGCGGGGGGTGGACGTGCTGGTGGCCACGCCGGGCCGTCTCAACGACCTGTGCAGTCAGGGTCACATCGACCTCTCCGCCATTGAGACCTTTGTGCTGGACGAGGCGGACCGGATGCTGGATATGGGATTCATCCACGATGTGCGCCGGGTGATCGCCCGCCTGCCGGAGAAGCGGCAGACCCTGCTGTTCTCCGCCACCATGCCCCAGGAGATCGCGGAGCTCTCCAAGCAGATTCTGAAGGACCCCATCCGGGTGGAGGTGACGCCCCAGTCCTCCACCGTGGACGCCATCGAGCAGCGTCTCTACAAGGTGGACAAGGGCAACAAGAAGCTCCTGCTCCAGCACGTCCTTCAGGACGAGCGCCTGGACAGCGTGCTGGTGTTCACCAACACCAAGCACGGGGCGGACCGGGTGGTGAAAGAGCTGGGCCGGGCGGGCGTCGCCGCCATGGCCATCCACGGCAACAAGGGCCAGACCGCCCGTATCCGGGCCCTGGACAGCTTCAAGAGCGGAGCCATCCGGGTCCTGGTGGCCACGGACATCGCCGCCCGGGGCATCGATGTGAACGAGTTGGCGGCGGTGGTGAACTACGAGCTGCCCAATGTGCCGGAGACCTATGTCCACCGCATCGGCCGCACGGGCCGGGCGGGCCGCAGCGGCGTGGCCATCAGCTTCTGCAACTACGACGAATTGGCCTATCTCAAGGACATTGAGAAGCTCACCAAGAAGAAGGTGCCGGTGGTGGAGGACCACCCCTGGCCCATGGAGATTCTGGAGGCCTCCCCCAAGAAGCAGCGGGAGCCGCGGGCGGGCCGCGTGAAGCGCGCGGACGGCGTCCCGGCGGCGCCCAGGGCCCAGAGACTCCCCGCAGTTTCCGCCGCCCCCAAGGCGGCCGTCGTTCCGGCGATAAAGGCGAAAAGGCCGGCGGCGCCCAAGCCGCCGGCCGCCCCGGCGGAGAAGGCGGCCGGCATGCCCTCGCCGGACCGCGAGGCCGTGATTCTCAAGGTGGAGCGCTCGGTGCCCAACCCCGCCATGCTCCAGCCCGCCAAGGGGAGCAAGGCGGCGGCCCCCATCCCCGTGCCCCGGCCGGAACCCACCATGCGCCGCATCTCCTCCGATCCCCCCCGGGTGGGCCGTCTGGCGGCCTTTGCCGACGGGCGGCGGGCCGGCCGCGGCCGGAGACGGCCCCAGAAGGGCTGAGAAGCGTACCGTCAGCCGAAGCGCGCAGATATACAGGACAAAATCCTGCCGGCAGGGCAGAAAGGCGCGGGAATACCGGATATATGCGGCGCTTTTTTGCGAAGCTGCAAGTAATTTTGGCCGCAGGGATGTGTGCTGAGACGATGGGTACGGCTTTTGCGTCCCACAATCCCCGGCGCAAGCCGAGAAAGGACCTTCTATGGCGACAACATTTATTGACAAGGCCCGCATCAGTGTGAAGGCCGGCGCGGGCGGTAACGGCTGCGTCTCCTTCCACCGGGAGAAGTATATCGCCGCCGGCGGGCCTGACGGCGGCGACGGCGGCAGCGGCGGCAGCATTATTCTGCAGGTGGATGACAACCTGTCCACCCTGATGGACTTCCGCTACAAGCGCAAGTACGTGGCGGAGAACGGCGTGGACGGCGCCGGCCAGCGCAAGAGCGGCAAGGACGGCAAATCCCTGGTCATCCGGGTCCCCCGGGGCACCCTGGTCCGGGACCTGGAGACGGAGGAGATCATCAAGGACATGTCGGACGACGAGCCCTTCGTCCTCTGCCGGGGCGGGAAGGGCGGCTGGGGCAACCAGCACTTCGCCACCCCCACCCGGCAGGCTCCCCGCTTCGCCAAGAGCGGCCTCCCCGGCGAGAGCCAGGAGGTGGTGCTGGAGCTGAAGCTGCTGGCGGACGTGGGCTTGGTGGGCTTCCCCAACGTGGGCAAATCCACGCTGCTCAGCGTGGTCAGCCGGGCCAACCCTAAGATTGCCAACTACCATTTCACCACCCTCTACCCCAACCTGGGGGTGGTGTACGTGGACGACGGGGTCAGCTTCGTCATGGCGGACATCCCCGGCATCATCGAGGGGGCCAGCGAGGGCGCTGGCCTGGGCCACGATTTTCTGCGGCATGTTGACCGCTGCCGGCTGCTGGTCCACGTGGTAGATGTGTCCGGCAGCGAGGGCCGGGACCCTGTGGCGGACTTTGACGCCATCAATCTGGAGCTGCGGCAGTACAGCCCCGACCTGGCCGCCCGGCCCCAGATCGTGGCGGCCAACAAGACAGACATCATGGCGGACGAGGGCCTTCTGGAGACCCTGCGGGCCCATGTGGAGGCGCTGGGCTTCCCCCTGATCACCGTCTCCGCCGCCGCCCACCAGGGGACGAGGGAGCTGGTGTACGCCGTGGCCAACCGGCTGCGGGAGCTGCCGCCGGTGACGGTCTACCAGCCGGAGTACGTCAGGCGGCCCCCCAAGGTGGATATGAGCGAGCCTCTGGAGATCACGGTGGAGGACAATGTGTACTTGGTGGAGGGGCCCTGGCTCCAGCGCCTGATTGCCAACACCAACTTCGGCGACTACGAGAGCCGCAACTGGTTCGACAGGATGCTGCGGGAGAGCGGCCTCTTCGACCGCCTGGAGGCTATGGGCATCCGGGACGGCGATTTGGTGAGCATGTACAATCTGGAGTTCGAGTACCAGCACTGACGGAACAGAGCGTAAAACGAGGAGACCTGGACGATGTCCGGTCTCCTCGTTTTCTATTTGCGTGTGTCAAAAAAGAGCAGGGTGTTTTTGAAGAGGGAAGGAGCGGGCCGCGTTTGGCCGGCAGGGGCGTTTTTCCGTGGGCTGCGCCCTGTGCGGCCTAGCGCTGAAGGCGCCGCCTTGGGGCACTTTACGGACGTGCACACCATCGAAAAAATGATTAAAAATTATTTGTGTCTGGGGGGCGCGAGCTCCCGTGGGCGGGTATAGCCCGTCTGACGGCCGCGGAGGTTTTTACAGTTTCTCCCCCGACAGCCCCTTCTGGGCGGGGCCGGAGAGCAGACGGCCACGGCAGTCGAAGCGGGAGCCGTGGCAGGGGCAGTCCCAGCTCTCCTCGTCCGGGTTCCACTCCAGCTGGCAGCCCATGTGGGGACAGCGGGGGTCCACGGCGTACAGTGTGCCCTCCGCCGTCTTGTAAACCCCCATCTTCCGACCCCCCGCTTCCACAATGCCCCCGTGGCCGGGGGGCAGGGCCTGGGCCGGCCCCCTGGCGGCGGTGAGGGGCAGCCGCCCCAGATCTCTGGCGGCGTGGAGCCCGTTGTCCAGCAGGGAGGCGGCGGGGGTAAACCGCTGGGGGGAGAAGAGCTCCGCCCAGGGGCTCCTCCGGCCCAGGATCAGATCCCGCAGCAGCAGGGCGGAGGCCATGGAGCCGGTCATGCCCCACTTGCCGAAGCCGGTGGCCACATACCACCCCGGCGCGGAGGAGGAGAAGGGGCCGATATAGGGTACGCCGTCCAGGGTCATGCAGTCCTGGGCGGACCAGCGGGCGGCCTCCCGGACGCCGGGAAACAGGAGGCCCGCAGAGCGGGCGAGAGACGCGTAGGCCCCGCCGGAGCGGTTCTCCCCGGTCCGATGCCCGCCGCCCCCCGCCAGCAGCAAGCCCTGGGCAGTGCGCAGGGAGAGGCCGCCGGGGTCCACGCTGTAGTACATCCCCGGCAGCGCCGGCGCGCCGGACAGGGCCAGCACGTAGCTGCGCTCCTGGTGCATCCGGAGGAAGTAGTACCCCGGCATGTTGACGAAGGGGAAGTGGCAGGCGAAGATGATCCGCTCTGCCCGGACGGAGCCCCCCGCCGTATGCAGCCGGTCCCCCTCCGCTGCCAGCACCCGAGCGCCCCCGTAGACCGTCAGCTCCCGGGACAGGGCGTGCAGCAGCCGCAGGGGGTGGAGCTGGCCCTGCCCGTCGCACCGCAGGGCCTCCTTCACCGGGAAGGGGAGGCCGGTTTTCCGGGTCAGCCGGACCGGCAGGCCCGCCCGCTGCTGGGCGGCGGCCTCCTCCTCCAGGGAGCTGCGGGGGGACAGGGCATAGAGATAGGCGGGCAGCTCCTCCCAGGCGCAGTCCAGCCGCCGGCGGCGGATGAGCTGGCGGAAGGCCTCCACCGCCTCCTGGCCGGCCCCGGCGTACTGAACGGCGGCCTCCGCCCCCAGCCGCTCCTCCAGCCGGCGGTAGCAGTCTCCGTGCTGGCTGGTCACCTTGGCGGTGGTATTCCCGGTCTGGCCGGAGCCAACCCGGTCCGCCTCCAGCACCACCGTGCGCACCCCCGCCTCCTCCAGCAGGGCGGCGGTGAGAATGCCGGCCATGCCGCCGCCGATGACGGCGGCCTCCGCCGACAGATCCTCCTCCAGCGGCGGCCGGGGGGCCGCGGCGGAGGTCTGATGCCAAATTGATTCCATATGCAATCACCTCCCTCCTAGTTTTACCAAAACAGGGCGCTCTAACCTGCCTGTGCATAAATTGGGCGGCCGGACGCATAGACTAGGGGAAGAAAAAGGAGGGATTGCTTTGAACCGAACCAGTTCTGCCCGCCGCCGCGCCCAGCAGATGCGCCGGGGGAGCGCCAGAGGGGGCCGCCGGACCGCCGCCCAGGCCGAGAGCCGCGCCCTGGCGCGGCTGACCATCTGCGGGGTTGTGTTTGTGCTCCTGGTGGCGGTCAAGCTGCTGTTCCCGGAGGCGGTCAGCGGCTTCGCCCGGTCCGCCGGCCAGCTTATCGGCCGGAACGCGGACTTCAAGGAGGCCTTTGCCGCCATGGGACGGGCCGTCAGCGGTCAGGCGGCGGTCAGCGACTCCCTCCAGGACGCCTATACCGCCGTCTTCAGCCCCAGCCCCCCGCTGGAGGAGGAGAGCGCCGCCCCCAGCCGGACAACGGCATCCCTGGACCCCGGGGCCCGGCTTTTGCGCTACACGGCGGTCCGCCTGCCGGAGGCGGAGGCGGAGCCCATGGCGGAGATCGTGGTGGACCTGGACAGTGCGCCCGCCCCCCAGTCCCCGCCGGAGGAGTCGGCGGGAGAGCCGGAGCCCCCCGCCGCTCCGGCGGCAGAGACCGAGGAGGAGGACGACACCACCGCCGCAGAGGCCGTTTCCTATGTCTACACCATGCCCGCCATGCCGGATAACGCCAGCCTGGAGCAGCGCAACCTGGGCTTTGCCCACACCTCTCCCATCCGGGGGGCCCTCAGCTCCGCTTTCGGCTGGCGGGAGCACCCCATCGAGGGGGGGAATAAGTTCCACTACGGCGTGGATCTGGCGGCGGACCAGGGCACGGACATCCTGGCCTTCGCTGACGGGGAGGTGTACGCCACAGGGGAGAGCAGCACACTGGGCAACTATATCATGCTCCAGCACCAGGGGGGCTACATTACCCTCTATGCCCACTGCAGCCGGGTCACCGCCGCCGGCGGCGCCGTGGTCAAGGGGGAGAAGATCGCGGAGGTGGGGGACACCGGCCTGGCCACAGGACCCCATCTCCACTTCGAGCTCCACGACGGCGATCTGTACCTCAATCCGATCTTCTATGTGGAAATCGGGTAAGCTGGAGGTGAGCTGGGGCTTTGCCGCCATGGTGGCGCTGGCCCTGGCGGCGGGGGCGGGGACGGTGCTGCCCCTGGTCGCCCTGTCCGCCTTGTGCCACGAGCTGGGTCATCTGGCGGCCCTGGGGATGATGGGGGCGGGGGTGGAGCGCTTCCGCCTGACTGCCTTCGGCGCGGAGATCCGGGCGGACACCCGCCGTTTGTCCTATCCGCGGGAGCTCTTCTGCACGCTGGCGGGGCCGGGGGTGAACCTGCTGCTGGCCCTGGTGTTTGCGCGGGTGACGGGGGACTACGTGCTGGCGGGGGCCAACGTGCTGCTGGGGGTGTTCAACCTGCTGCCCGTGCCCAGCCTGGACGGGGGGCGGGCCCTCTACCTGCTGGCGAGCTGGCTGGCGGACCCCCTGGCGGCGGACCGGCTCTGCCGGCGGGTGGGGCTGGGCTGCGCGGCGCTGCTCACGGCGGCGGCCCTGGTGCTGACCATCCGGCACCAGGCGGGGCTGTTTCTCCTGCTGGCCGCCGCAGGGACGCTGCTGCCCCAGCTGCCCCCGGTGGGGGGCGGCCGGCGGCATGCCTCTACACATATATAAAACACCGCCCGCGGGAGGAAGCCTCCTGCGGGCGGCGCGGCTGTGCGACCGGTCAGCTTTCCCGGCTCTCCCGGGGAACGGGGTCCAGGGCGACGGCGGCGAAGTTCCGGACCAGAGTTTCAGGCGGGTGGGAGAGGAGGGCGCGGGCCAGCTCCGTCTGCTCCGGGCGGACCTGGAGCAGGGCTTCGTTCCCCCGCAGGCGCAGGCGGAAGTCGGACAGGCCCAGCGCCATCAGGGCGGATTCCCCCCGTTCCACCCGGGCCAAACCGGCGGCGGTGAGGGGCGTTCCGGCGGGGACGCGGGTGGCCAGACAGGCGTAGGACGGCTTGTCCCACACCGGGAGGCCCGCCTGGCGGGCCATGGCGCGCACCTGTGACTTGGTGAGGCCGCACTCCCGGAGGGGGGAGCGGACGCCCAGCTCCGCCAGGGCCCGCATGCCGGGGCGGTCCGACGCGTCGTCGGAGGCGTTGCTGCCGTCCAGCACCAGGGGGAAGCCGTCCGCCGCCGCCGCTGCGGTCAGCCGGGTGAACAGGGCCCGCTTGCAGTGGTAGCAGCGGTCCGCCGGGTTGGCCGCGACCTCCGGCAGGGACAGCACGTCCACCTCCAGCACTGTCAGCTCCACCTCCAGAAGGCGGGCGGTGGCGCGGGCGTCGGCGAGCTCGAAGGCGGGCTGGAAGGGGGTGCGGACGAAGTAGGCGGCGGCGCGCCGGGCGCAGCGCCGGGCCTCGCTGAGCAGCAGGGCGGAGTCCACGCCGCCGGAAAAGGCCACGGCGGCGGCAGGGTGGGCGCTGAAAAATTCGCTTAGTGTCACAGAAATCTCCTCTCAGCGGGTGCGGGGGGCGTCGCCGTCGCAGATGGACAGGGCGGCGCCGATGGAGGTGGCGTGGGTGGCGTTGTCGGGGATGATGAAGCGGACGCCGTGGAGCCGTGTGAACAGCTCGCAGCAGGCCGCCGCCTGGGGCAGGCTGGACATGAAGCCGGTGAGCACCACCGTCTCACAGGCACAGGCACGGCAGGCCATCACCGCCGTGGTGCCGATGGACTGGAGCACCATATTGACCACGCCGGCGGCAAAGTCGCCGGCGGTGGCGTCGTCGGAGACGTTGCCGAAGTTGGCGGCGGTGATGTCCAGGGGCAGGGAGGGGTGGCTGTTGCGGGTCAGGTCGCCCACCGTCAGGTCGATGCGGGTGATGTCCCCCTCGCCGGCCAGCTTGACGATCTGCTTGTACTGCCGGGCGCCGCACAGGCGGGAGCACAGCCCCGCCAGGGTGCCGCCCCCAACGCCGGAGCCGCACAGATGCCGCACGGGCTTTCCCCGCTCCGCCCAGATGAAGGCGGTGCCGGTGCCCATGCTGACCACCACCGCCCGGTCCTGGCCGCTCAGGGCCAGGCCGCCCACGCCCACGGCGGAGAACTCCTCCACCTTCTCCGTGGGGATGCCGTAGATGTCCTCGTCAATGTAGGAGGCCCCCACGCCCGTCAGGGCGATCCGGGACACGTCCCCCAGCTGGAGGCGGTTGGTGAAAAGAAAATTCCCCATGGCCCCATACAGGGAGGTGATGGGGTCCTGGGCCTGGACCCGGTGCATGGCGATGGTGGTCCCGCCGGACTGCAGGCCCACGATTTTGGTGGTGGAGCCGCCGATGTCAATGCCTAAAATGATGGACATATGAACGCCCTCCGTGGATGTTTCGTCAAATACGCCGTCTCCGGCCCCCTTATATTAGAGCCTGTCCGGGGAATTGTCAATTCTATCGTTGCAAAACCTGGAAAAAAGTTATACTATAGGGGAAAGGCCGCCGGGGACACGGGACGGCGCCGACTACAAAAGAAACCGAGGAACGTTTTTATGGAGCGCAAGGAGAGACTGAACCTGTCCATGCTGTTCGACTTCTATGAGATGACCATGGCCAACGGCTACTTCCGCCAGGGGATGCAGGAGCGCGTCACCTACTTCGACGTCTTCTTCCGCCGGGTGCCCGACAAGGGCGGCTTCGCCATTGCGGCGGGGTTGGAGCAGCTGGTAGAGTACATCCAGAATCTGCACTTCGGCCAGGAGGACATCGACTACCTGCGGAGCAAGAACCTGTTCCAGGAGGACTTCCTGGATTACCTGCGCCATTTCCGGTTTACCGGGGACATCTGGGCAGTGCCCGAGGGGACGCCGGTCTTCCCCGGCGAGCCCCTGGTGACCGTCCGGGCCCCCGCCTCCCAGGCCCAGCTCATTGAGACCTACGCCCTGCTGTGCATCAATCACCAGAGCCTCATCGCCACCAAGGCCAACCGGGTGGTCCGGGCCGCCCAGGGGCGCACGGTGCTGGAGTTCGGCTCCCGCCGGGCCCAGGGGGAGGGGGGCGCCATCGTGGGGGCCAGGGCGGCCTACATCGGCGGCGTCCACGGCACCGCCTGCGCCCTGAGCGACCAGCTCTACGGCGTGCCCGCCGCCGGCACCATGGCCCACTCCTGGGTGCAGATGTTTGACAGCCAGTATGAGGCCTTTAAGACCTACTGCGAGATCTACCCCACCAACGCGGTGCTGCTGGTGGATACCTATAACACGCTGAAAAGCGGCGTGCCCGACGCCATCCGGGCCTTCAACGAGGTCCTGCGGCCCCTGGGCATCACCAAGTGCGGCATCCGGCTGGACTCCGGGGACATCGCCTACCTGACCAAAAAGGCGCGGGAGATGCTGGACGAGGCCGGCTGGGAGACCTGCACCATCTCCGCGTCCAACTCCCTGGACGAGGAGCTGATCCGGGACCTGCTGCTCCAGGGGGCGAAGATCGACGCCTTCGGCGTGGGCGAGCGGCTCATCACCGCCCGCAGCGAGCCGGTGTTCGGCGGCGTCTACAAGCTGGTGGCGGTGGAGGACGAGGGCGGCAATATCACCCCCAAGATCAAGATCAGCGAGAACGTGGCCAAGATCACCACCCCCCACTACAAGAAGCTCTACCGCTTCTTCGGCAACGACACCGGCAAGGCCATCGCCGACTACCTCACCGTGTACGACGAGATCGTGGACGACAGCCGGCCCCTGACCATCTTCGACCCCGACGCCACCTGGAAGAAGAAGGAGGTCTACAACTTCACCGCCAAGGAGCTGCAGACGCCCATCTTCCGGGGCGGGGAACTGGTCTACGACCTGCCCGCCCTGCCGGATATCCGGAGGTACTGCTTAGAGCAGGTGGACACCCTCTGGGAGGAGGTCAAGCGCTTCGACAACCCCCACAAGTACTATGTGGATCTGTCCCAGAGGCTGTGGGACGTAAAGCACGGGCTTCTGGAGGAGAACGGATAAAAAGAGGGGCGGCGGCGCATGCTGGAACATGGCCGCCGCCGGGCCCAGCGGGGAGGGGATGGTCCCGCCCCGAAAAGGCGCGGAGGCCGCGGGCCCTCAGACAGATAAAAAATTTGGCAGAGAAAGGAGCCGCCCGTGAAAAAGCATCCCGTCAAACAGACCACGGAGCGCCGCATTGCCGCCTCCCTGCGCATCGCCATGGCGGTGGTGCTGCTGGTGGTGAACATCGGCTCGGTCATCATTCTGACCGCCTTCCTCCAGGGGCACGCGGCCATCGCCTTCGCCGCGCTGGAGATCGCGGCCATCGCGGTGGCGGTGAATATCCAGTCCAGCGCGGTCTCCTCCAGTTACAAGCTGGCCTGGACCCTGCTGGTGGTGGCCCTGCCGGTGGCGGGGATGGTCCTGTACGTCCTGTGGGGCGGGAACATCCAGAGCAAGCGGCTGAACCTGCTGCCCCTGCCCCCGCCCTCCTGCCGGGACACGGAGCGGCGGCGGGCCCTGGTGGACCAGGAGCGGCTGGCGGCTGCTCTGCCCAACTGGCGGCGGGCCTCGGAGCTGCTGCAGCGCCGGGACTTCCTGCTCTACCGGGGCACCGGCGTGACCTATTTCTCCTCTGGGGCGGACTTCTTTGCGGACGCCGTCAAGCGGATGGCCAGGGCGGAGCGGTTTATCTTCCTGGAGTTCTTTATCCTGGCGGAGGGGCAGCTGTGGGACCAGATCCGGGAGGTGCTGGCCGACCGGGCCCGGCGGGGCGTGGAGGTCAAGATCATCTTCGACGACTTCGGCAACATCACCCGCATGCGCGCGGAGACCATCGAGCGCATGCGGGAGGAGGGGATGGAGGTGTGCGTGTTCAATCCCGTCCACCAGTACGTGAACCGCCTCTACTTCAACTACCGGGACCACCGGAAGATCCTCTGCGTGGACGGGCAGTACGCCTACACCGGCGGGGTGAACGTGGCGGACGAGTACGTGGGGCGCGTGCGCCGGTTCGGGGAGTGGAAGGACGGCGGCGTGCTGCTGGACGGCCCGGGGGCCTGGGGGCTCACCGCCCAGTTTATCCACATGTGGGAGATGCTGGGGGAGCGGCTGCACAGCGAGCACGACTTCTACCGCCCCCTGGAGGAGCGGGAGGCGGCCGGCTTCTGCCAGCCCTTCGGCGACGGGCCCATGAACAACCCCGACAACCCGGCGGAGGATCTGTACTACCAGTGCATCTCCAACGCCCACCGCAGCCTCTGGCTGACCACCCCCTATTTTGCCGTGGAGGACGGCATGGTCCGGGCCCTGTGCATGGCCGCCGACAGCGGCGTGGACGTGCGCCTGCTGCTGCCGGGCATACCGGATCACAAGTATACCTATATTGTGGCCGGGTCCTACTACGAGCGGCTGCTGCGCCACGGCGTGAAAATCTACGAGTTTACTCCCGGCTTCCTCCACCTCAAGAGCCTGGTGGCCGACGGGGAGATCGCCCTGGTGGGCTCCGTCAACATGGACTACCGCAGCTTTCAGCTCCACTACGAGTGCGGTACGGTCCTCTACGGTGTGCCCGCCATCCGGGAAATCCTGGCGGACATGGAGGGCATTATGGCCCGCAGCGCCGCCGTGGATCCGGAGCGGTGGGAGGGGCGCTCCTGGTTCAGAAAGGTGCTGGAAAAGGTGCTGCGGGTGTTCTCCATCTGGATGTAGGAGGGGAGGAGACGGTGATAAAGGAGGAAAACCTGTGGCTCCAGTGGGCGGTCGAGATCCAGAGCTTGGCCCAGGCGGGGCTGGCCTACGGACGGGACCCCTATGACAGGGAGCGGTATGAGCGGCTGCGGGAGATCGCTGCGGAGATGGTGGCCCACCGGACGGAGATTCCTGTGGAAAAGGTGAAGGGTCTGTTCTGCAATGAGACCGGGTATCAGACACCCAAGGTGGACACACGGGCCGCTGTTTTTCAGGAGGGGAAAATCCTGCTGGTCCACGAGCGCAACGGAACCTGGTCTTTGCCGGGCGGGTGGTGCGATGTCAACCGGTCGGTGGCAGAAAATGTGGTCAAGGAGACCTTGGAGGAGGCCGGGCTGCGGGTGAGGGCGGAGCGCCTCATTGCGGTACAGGACAGGAACCGGCACAACGCGCCCCGGTACGCCTACGGGGTGATGAAAGTTTTTGTGCTCTGCTCCGCATTGGGGGGCGAGTTTGTCCCCAACATCGAGACTATGGAGCGCCGGTATTTTGCCAGGGACGAGCTGCCGGAGCCGCTGGCGGAGGAGAAGGCCAGCAGGGAGCAGATCATGATGTGCTTTGACGCCGGCGAGGCGGAGAACTGGCGTGTGCGGTTTGATTAAAGGCGCGGATGAGCCGCGTATACGACGATGATCCATGAAAGGGGGCATTGCATGCCGGGACTGACGCACATCTACTGCGGCGACGGCAAGGGGAAGACAACCGCCGCCCTGGGGCTGGCCCTGCGGGCCGCCGGCAGCGGGCGGAGGGTGCTGCTGCTGCAATTTTTTAAGGACGGGAAGAGCGGGGAGTTCGCCGCCCTGGCCGGCGTGCCGGGGATTGAGACGGTTCCCCAGACCCGGACTTTCGGCTTTAGCTGGACCCTCACGGAGGAGGAGAAGCGGGAGGCCCGGACGTACTACTCCGCTATGCTGGAGGAGGCCTTCCGGCGGGGAGCGGACTTTGATCTGCTGGTGCTGGACGAGGCCATGAGCGCCTGCACCACCGGCATGGTGGAGGAGGAGCGGCTGCTGGCGCTGCTGGCCGGGAGGCCGGAGGAGCTGGAGGTGGTCCTCACCGGCCGGAATCCCTCCCGGAATCTGCTGGACGCGGCGGACTACGTCACGGAGATGAAGAAAATCAAGCACCCCTTCGACCAGGGCGTCGCCGCCCGGCGGGGGATCGAGTACTGACTTTGATAGGATAGAAGGAGGACGCCGTTTATGCGCGCCTATGAGAGAATGCTCAACTACGTCAAAATCAACACAGAGTCCGCCGAGGGGACCGGGACCAGCCCCAGTACCCAGCGGCAGTGGGACCTGGTCCGGCTGCTGGAGCGGGAGATGGGGGAGCTGGGGTTGGAGGAGGTCCGGGTCAGCCGGTTCGGGGTGGTGACGGGGATCCTTCCCGCCGCGCCGGGGTGCGAGGGTGCGCCGGCCCTGGGGCTGCTGGCCCACATGGATACCGCCCCCGCCTTCTCTGGGGCGGGGGTGGAGCCCATCCTCCACCCGGACTACGACGGCGGGGACGTGGTCCTGCCCAAGGAGGGCCGGGTGATCCGCGCCGCCGATTTCCCGGTGCTGGCGCAGATGAAGGGCCGCACCCTCATCACCGCCTCCGGCGACACCCTCCTGGGGGCGGACGACAAGGCGGGCATCGCCGAGATTATGACCCTGGTTCAGGAGCTGCGGGAGCAGAACCTGCCCCACGGGAAGCTCTGCATTGCCTTTACCCCTGACGAGGAGATTGGGGAGGGGCCCGACCACTTCGATGTGGCCGCTTTCGGCGCGCAGTACGCCTACACCCTGGACGGGGACGTGGAGGGGGGCATCGAGTACGAGAACTTCAACGCCGCCTCCGCCAAAATCGCCGTCACCGGCGTGTCCGTCCACCCCGGCTCCGCCAAGGACGCCATGGAGAACGCCCTGCTCATCGCCATGGAGATCAACGCCCGTCTGCCCGCTGGGGCCGTCCCCGCCCGGACCGAGGGGTACGAGGGATTCTTCCACCTGGACGAGATGGCCGGGGACGTGGCCGCCGCCAGGATGGCCTACATCATCCGGGACCACGACTGGGAGAAATTCCAGGAGAAGAAGGCCGTGCTGGAGGAGGCTGTCCGCGCCGTCCAGGCCGCCCACCCCAAGGCCGCCATCTCCCTGGAGCTGAAGGACAGCTACTACAACATGGCCGGACAGCTGCGCGGGTGCATGCACCTCATCGACAACGCCCGGGAGGCCGCCCGGCGGGCGGGGCTCACCCCCTTCACCAAGCCCATCCGGGGCGGCACCGACGGCGCGCGGCTGAGCTTCATGGGCCTGCCCTGCCCCAACCTGGGTACCGGCGGCTTCAGCTTCCACGGGCCCTACGAGTGCGCCACGGTGGAGGGTATGGATCTGGTGGTGGAGATGCTCAAGCACCTGACGGCGCTGTACGCGGCGCTGTAGCCCGCCGCCGGGAATCCGCATTTCATTGGAGATGCGTATAAAAAGAGCGTTCCCCCGGCGGCATCCGGGGGAACGCTCTTTTCCGCTTTACTCACACAGCAGGTCGTCGTCGTAATCGTCGAACTCGGGGCAGCGCCCGCCGCACAGGGCCTTTTTCGCCGCAGCGGCCTCCTCCGCCAGCTTGTCCCAGCAGCCGATCACCAGGCAGATCACGCCGGCCAGCGCCAGGGACAGGCCGATGATCTTCATCACAAAGCGCCATGTACTCTTCATGGTAGGACCTCCCAAATCAAGAATGCCCTCCTAGTATATATCATGTTGGGAGAAATTACAATCTTTTTTTCGGGGAAAGGGCGCAAAACCGGGAAAATGGAGGGTCACTCCGCCGGGGGCGGGCCGCCGGCCGCCGGCTGGCGGAGGGTGAAGCCGTTTACCTCCGCGTGGGCCACGTAGGTTCCCAGCTCGTCGCGGACCTCTACCTGGTACAGGCAGGTGGCCCGCCCCGCCTTCAGGCACCTGGCCTCCGCCAGCAGCTCCCGGCCCTTGGCGGGGGAGAGGAAGGTGACGGAGGCGTGCTGGGATACGGTGACCTGCTCCGCGAAGCCGTTGGCCGCCACCGCGAAGGCGAAGTCCGCCAGGGTGAAGACGGCCCCGCCCATGGGGGCGCCGTTGGCGTTTAGGTGGACGGGCCGCAGGGACAGGGCGCACACCGCCCGCCCCGGCTCCGCCTCCCGGATGTCCGCGCCGGTCAGCTCCGTGGCGAAGCGGTCGCGCTGAAAGCGGGCTCTCAGTTCCTCGATGGATGGCATAAGGGGATCGCTCCTTTGTGTTTTTCTTTAGTATACCCCAAAACAGGGGGAGGGGCAAGAGGCATGTTTCTTTCCAATGATGTGTCTGAAGCACGGGCAGCCCGCCTGTCGCCCGCCTGTGAACACCAATTTGACAGGGTGCAAATTTAGGACTTGCCAAACCATGGCAAGTCGGGTATAATAACAAAAGCGTTTTGTTTTAGCGAAACTCGCAAATTTTTGGGTAAGGAGGAAAACGCGATATGCCTATGTTTTATACCGCTGGAGGCGCTGCAGCCGGTTCCGGCTCTTTCTTAATCATGATCGTCGTCATGCTGGCGCTGATGTATTTTATGATGATTCGCCCGGAGAACAAGCGGAAGAAGCAGGCGGAGGAGATGCGCAACAGCCTGAAGAAGGGCGACCAGATCACCACCATCGGCGGCATCGTCGGCAAGATCGTACAGGTCACGGAGGAGAACATCATCATCGAGACCAGCGACGACCGGGTGCGCATGGAGCTGACCAAGTGGTCCGTGTCCACCAACAACAGCAATCCCCCCGAGGACAAGAAGGGCAGGAAGGCCAAAAAGAGCGACGAAGAGCCCGCCGGCATCGAGGAGAGCGGCGAGGAGAAATAACCGAATAACCGAGCCTTCCGGTCAATATACTGGTTTATCAGTAGATTTGCCGGGAGGTTCTGTTATGTCTAAGGTAGTCATGTCTCTGCCCAAGGGGATGGTCAAAAACAGCGTGGTCGGCGGCCTGCTGGCGCTGGCCGTCTATGTGGCGATGCAGTTTTTTTACGCCCTGCTCATCCACAGGGGGGCGGTGGGGATGGAGCGGCTCTACCCCATGACCTGCGCCGCCGCGCTGCTGGCTTCCTTCCTGGGCTGCGGGTACAGCGTGGTGAGAGGGAAGGGGACCAGCATGCTGACGGTGCCGGTGGTGGTGGCGGTGTTTCTCACCCTGACCCTGGCGGCGGCCTTTTTCACTGCGGACGCCATCTGCGTGGACAACGGCCTGACCGGAATCGGGCTGTCCATGGCGGCGGGGGGGCTGCTGGCGGCGCTGGTGGGGTACAATCTGCCCCGCGGGGGCGGGAGCCGGGGGAAGCGGACCCGCCGGAAGCGGCGGGGCTGAGATGCTTAGCGGCGCTTCCGCGCTGCAGGGCTTCTGTCAAGAGGTGAAAATAACCAAAATTAAAGGAAATGGCCGGCGGCGGCGCAGGCCGCTGATTACGAGATGTATTCGCGGATTTTTCCCAGATGTGGTGCCGGGCCTCCGGGGGGCACACAAAATGTTCGGGGCAGGGAGGGACGGCGGGGCTGTCGATGGCAGATTTACATAATGTTGTTTACATAAGATTTCGTGATAATTGACAAAATGTCCCGAGTTTCCTTTTTTCTCTTGCCAATCGGGGGAAATTGAACTATGATAAATAAGGTTCCCCCACAGGGGGCGTCCGGGCGCTGGTCCACATAAAACGGCGGACCGCTTCTAAACCTTGTCCACCCCGCATATGCTGGTGAAGAGGTGATGGAAAATGCGAGGACGGACTGTCCTGCGGGGGGTCAGGTGGGGCGCCTGGGACCCGTCCCTGCTGCGGGGGCTGGCGCTGGCGGCGCTGTTTCTGGCGGGGGCCCTGGGGGGCCACCTGTATGCCGCCGGGTGCGGCGAGGCGTCCCAGGCGGCCCTGGGCCGGTACCTGAACGACTACTGCGGTTTGTATGACGCGGGGGGCGTGGCGGTGTCCCTGGGCGGCTGCGCGGCGGCCTATTTCGGTTATGCGGCGGCGCTGTTTCTGCTGGGGTTCTCCTCGGTGGGGGCGGCGCTGATTCCGGCCCTGTCTGGGCTGTTCGGCTTTTGCAGCATGTACGCGGTCTCCTGCTTCGTCCGGTGCTACGGGCGGGCAGGGGTGCTGCTGGCCCTGGGGGCGCTGGCGGTGCGGCTGGTGTTCACCCTGCCCTGCTTTCTGGCGCTGGCGGAGGCGGCGTGGCCTATGTCTATCGAGCTGTTCCTGCTCTCCTTCGGGAGGGGGAAGCGCTCTGCGCCGGTGCTGTACGGGAGCCGCTATTTTCTGCTGTTTGTGTTGTGCGCGGTGATTCTGGCCGTGGGTGTGTGCTGTGAGCGGCTGGTGACCCCTCTCCTGTTCCGGTTGGCAATGGGGGAGGTATTTTGACCGGTTTTCGGGAGAGGAGGGGGCGTGTTGGCGAATTATATCATGGAGTACGCCCACTATCTGGAGCTGGAGCGGCACTCCTCCGAGAATACCGTGGCCTCTTACGTCCGAGACGTGACCCAGTTTGCCCGGTACCTCACGGAGGTGGAGGGGGCGGAGCTGTCCGCCTGCACCCAGGAGCAGGTGGAGCGCTACATGGGATACATGTCCGGGAAGGGAAAGTCCGCCGCCAGCGTGGCGAGGGGCGTGGCCTCCCTGCGGTCCTTCTACGGCTATCTCCAGGGGCGGGGCGCGGTGCGCAGCAACCCGGCCCGGCACACCGCGCCGGTGCGGACGGAGCGCAAGCTGCCCCAGATTCTCACCGGCCGGGAGGTGGAGCAGCTGCTTGAGCAGCCCCAGTGCGTGGACGACAAGGGCTACCGGGACCACGCCATGCTGGAGCTTCTGTACGCCACGGGCATCCGGGTCAGCGAGCTGATCGGAATGAACGTGGAGGACGTGAACCTGGCCGCCGGTTTTATCCGCTGCTCCAGCCGGGGCAAGGAGCGGATCATCCCCCTGTACAGCGCCGCGGTCAAGGCCCTGTCGGACTACATCAGGGACGTGCGGCCCCATATGGTGCTCACCCCCAGGGAGCCGGCCCTGTTTGTGAACATGGGCGGCGAGCGCATGAGCCGCCAGGGGTTCTGGAAGATCATCAAGTACTACCAGGAGAAGGCGCAGATCAAAAAGGACATCACGCCCCACACCCTGCGCCACTCCTTCGCCGCCCACCTGCTGGAGAACGGGGCGGATCTGCGCTCCATTCAGGAGATGCTGGGCCATGCGGACATCTCTTCCACCCAGATTTATTCCCACATGGTCAAGCAGAAGCTCCAGGATGTCTACCACAAGGCCCATCCGAGGGCGTAGCTGAAAAACGTGCCTTGGGCACGTTTTTTTGCTGTGAAAACAGAATTTTACACAAAAGGAGAGCTGCAATGGATTTGCCGTCGCTGTACCGCCTCATCGATTTGCAGCCGGAGATGGCTGACCGGCTGGCGCGCGTGGGCGGGGCGCTGGATATGGAGAGGCTGGAGCCCTGCCTGGCGCAGCTGCTGGAGCGGGACGCCGCAGCCCGGGGCTATGAGGCGCTGCGGACGCTGCTGGGGGAGGACGCCGGCGGGCTGGGGATGCTGTACTGCCAGCTGGAGTGCGCCAGGCGGGCGTGGGAGCGGTACCGGGAGCGGGGGATCGGTCCGGCGGTCTATCGGGACACCATGCGGTGCTTCCCCAGATTCCTGGCGGAGTGCCGGGAGAGAAACGGCCGTATGTTTTTTGACAGGGGCTGGTGGACCTACCGGCAGACCAGCATGGGGCTGTTCCGCCTGGGAACGCTGGAGTACGAGCTCCAGGAGCGGGACGGGGAGAGGTCGGTGGCGGTCCACATCCCGTCGGATGCGGATCTGTCGCCGGCGGCGGTGGATGGCTCCCTGGACCGGGCGGACAGGTTTTTTCGCGCCCAGGCCCCCGCGTATGGAGAGGGCGGGTACATCTGCCATTCGTGGCTTTTGTCCCCGGCCCTGACGCCGCTGCTGTCCGGGGACTCCCGGATCCTGGCCTTTCAGAGGCGGTTTCGGATCGTCCGGGAGGATCCGGGGGACAGGGAGTATATCCGGTGGCTGTTCCGGGTCCCGGAGGGAACGGCGGCGGAGGCGTTCCCGGAGGGGACAAGCCTGCAGAGGGGCGTTAAGGCGCTGGTGCTGGGCGGCGGGGCGGTGGGCTCCGCCCTGGGCGTGATGGACCGGTGACGGATTTGGAAGGGAGAAGGCGTATGATGCATGTTTCTTCGTATCACCTCTTTGACGGGGGCATGGGCTCCATGCTCCAGGCCGCCGGCCTGGGGGCGGGGGAGTGCCCGGAGCGGCTGAACCTGACGGCGCCGGAGACGGTGGAGGCCGTCCACCGGGCCTACGTCCGGGCGGGGGCGGACATCATCACCGCCAACACCTTCGGGGCCAGCCGGCGGAAGCTGGGGGAGGACCCGGCCCCTCTGATCGCCGCCGGCGTGGCCGCCGCCCGGCGGGCCGCCGGGCCGGGGCGGTATGTGGCCCTGGACGTGGGGCCCCTGGGGTCCCTGCTGGAGCCCTTCGGGGAGATGCGCTTCGACGAGGCCTACGGCATGTTCGCCGAGATCGCGGAGGCCGGGGCGCGGGCCGGGGCGGACCTGGTGCTCATCGAGACCATGGGGGACCTGCTGGAGGCCAAGGCCGCCCTGCTGGCGGCGAAGGAGCGGACGGACCTGCCGGTGCTGGTGACCATGACCTTCGGCGCGGACGGCAGGACCTTCCTGGGGGTGGACCCGGCGGCGGCGGCCGTGACCCTGACGGCCCTGGGGGCGGACGGGGTGGGGCTCAACTGCTCCGTGGGGCCCCGTGAGATGGAGGAACCCCTGGGAGCCATGCTGGGGGCCACCCACCTGCCGGTGTTGGTCCAGCCCAACGCCGGCCTGCCCCGGCTGGAGGGCGGACGGACGGTGTACGACGTGGGGCCGGAGGAGTTCGCTGCCTGGGGAAAGCGGTTTTTGGAGGCGGGGGCTGCCCTGCTGGGGGGGTGCTGCGGCACCACGCCGGACCACATCCGCGCCCTGCGCTCCCTGATGGAGGGGGGCGCGCCCCCTCAGAGGGAGCCGGACGGGGTGTGCCGCCTGTGCGGCTGGCAGGGGGCCGCAGCGCTGTCCGCGGACTCCCTGGCTGTAGTGGGGGAGCGGCTGAACCCCACAGGGCGCGGGGAGATGAAGGCGGCCCTCTACGGGAAGGACTGGGACCGGGCCGCCGAGGCGGCCGCGGCCCAGCAGCAGGAGGGCGCGGACTTCCTGGTGGTCAACGCAGGGCTGCCGGACATCGACGAGGCGGAGGCTCTGCCGGCGCTGGTGCTGGCCGTACAGCGGGTGTCCCCGCTGCCGCTGGTGATCGACTGCGCGAACCCCATCGCGCTGGAGCGGGCCCTGCGGGTCTGCCGGGGCCGGCCCATCCTCAACTCCGTCAACGGCTCCAGGGAGAGCCTGGCGCAGATCCTGCCCCTGGCGGTGAAGTACGGCACGGGGCTCATTGTCCTGGCCCTGGACGAGGGGGGCATCAGCAGCGACCCCGCCGTCCGGGCGGAAACCGCCCTGTCGGTGGCCCGGCTGGCGGAGGCCGCCGGCGTGCGGCGGGAGGACCTCTTCCTGGACTGCCTGGCCATGGCGGCGTCGGTGGACCAGGCGGGGGCCCTGGCGGCCGCGGAGGCCATCCGGCTGGTCCGGGGGGCGGGGTACAAGACGGTGCTGGGGGTGTCCAACGTCAGCTACGGCCTGCCGGAGCGGGACGCCCTCAACTGCGCCTTCCTGGCCGCCTGCATGGCGGCGGGGCTGAACGTGCCGATCATCAACACCGGCTCCTCCAGGGTGATGGACACCCTGGAGACCATGCGGGTGCTGACCGGCAGGGATCCGGGGTGCGCGGACTACATCGCAAGCCGCCAGCGCCTGGGCGGTGCGTGGGCCCAGGGGCGGGAGGAGCCGTCCCTGGAGGCGCTGGTGGCCATGGGGCAGAAATCCGGCGTCCCCGCCGCCGCCCAGGCGCTGCTGGAGCGGGAGGGGCCGCTGGAGGTCATCAACAGCCACATCATCCCCGCCCTGGACCGGGTGGGGGAGGCCTATGAGCGTGGGGAGCTGTTCCTGCCCCAGCTGATGGCCTCCGCCGAGGCGGTGAAGGCGGCCTTCGACGTGGTGCGCCGCCGCCTGCCCGAGGGGGCGGGGGAGAAGGGGACCATCCTGCTGGCCACCGTCAAGGGGGACGTCCACGACATCGGAAAGAACATTGTGAAGATGCTGCTGGAGAACTACGGCTACCGGGTGGTCGACCTGGGCCGGGACGTGGAGCCGGAGACAGTGGTCCGGGCGGCCCTGGAGACGGGGGCGCCCCTGGTGGGGCTCAGCTCCCTGATGACCACCACGGCCCAGAATATCGCCCTGACCATCCGGGCCCTCCGGAAGGCGGGCGCGGAATGCAAGGTGATGGTGGGCGGCGCGGTGGTGACCCAGGAGTTCGCCGACCAGATCGGCGCGGATTTCTACACAAGGGACGCCGCCCAGTCGGCCAGGGCGGCGGCGCTGGTGTTCGGAGAGGGCGGCCGGTAAGAAAACCGCCGGGGACGGGAGTCCCCGGCGATTTTCCTCTTTCCCCTTGTTTTTTTCTCATACAGATGTTAGAATAGGGGCCAGATCAACAAAGGAGTCCTCTCATGCGCATCTTAGGCATCGACCCCGGCGTGGCGACCATCGGCTTTGGGCTGGTGGAGGCCGACCGCACCGGCGCAAGGCTGCTCCAATACGGCGTCATCACCACGCCGCCGGGTATCCCCCTCTCCAGCCGCCTGTGCCAGATCTCCCGGGATATGGTCCAGCTGCTGGACCAGTTCCGGCCAGAGGAGGCGGCGGTGGAGGAGCTGTTCTTCTCCAAGAACATCACCACCGGCATCGCCGTAGCCCACGGGCGGGGCGTTATCCTGCTGGAGGTGGAGCGCTCCGGGGTGCCGGTGTTCGAGTACACCCCCATGCAGGTCAAGCAGGCCGTGGCTGGCTACGGCGGGGCGGACAAGCGGCAGGTGATGCTGATGACCCAGCGGCTGCTGAAGATGCGGGAGATCCCCAGGCCCGACGACGCCGCCGACGCCCTGGCCATCGCCATCTGCCACGGCAGGAGCGCCACCAGCCTGCTCAATACCGAGCGGCGGTTTGATCCCAGGCGCTATGACACGCGGTGAGAGACTCTTCCATGAATATGGAGACGCGTCACTAGAAAAACTGTTTGCGCAAAACGTTGTTTTGCTTCGGGAGTTGCCATGTATTACTATGTTTCCGGCACAGTGGCCCACATCGAGCCCTATCTGGCCGTCGTCGACTGCGGCGGGGTGGGGTACGCCTGCCGTACCACGGCGTACACCCTCTCTCAGATCAAGAAGGGGGACAGGGCCAAGCTGTTTACCTTTCTGAGCGTCCGGGAGGACGCTATGGACCTGTACGGGTTCGCCAGCCAGGAGGAGCTGAAGCTCTTCCAGCAGCTCATCTCTGTCTCCGGCGTGGGACCCAAGGCGGCGCTGGGGATCCTCTCCTCCAGCACGCCGGCCAATCTGGCCATGAGCATCATCACCGGGGACGAGAAGACCCTGACCAGGGCCCCCGGCGTGGGCAAGCGCATCGCCCAGCGGGTGATCCTGGAGCTCAAGGACAAGCTGGCCAAGGGGCAGACCGTCTCCGGGTCAGGGGAGAGCGTCGCCATGGACGCGGTGACCATCATCCCGCAGAACAAGCTCTCCGAGGCCAGCGCCGCCCTGGCGGTGCTGGGGTACTCCCAGGCGGAGATCAACATGGCCCTCAAGGGGGTGGACATCGACGGACAGCCTCTGGAGCAGATCATCCGGCTGGCGCTGAAAAATATGGTGAAATAAGGAGAACGCTATGGCAAAGTATGAGCGGCATTTCCGGGGGAGCTTCGACGAGGTCCTCCGGCGGCTGGATGAGGGCATTCTGGAGGGCAGCGCCTCCGCCTCCTTCGAGGACGGCAGCGACTGGCGCAGCGGGGCCGTCCGCTGCGCGGTGCGGGTCTACGAGCGCTACAGCGTGGTCGGGGGCAACCGGGTGAGCCTGAACCTGACCCTGGCGGGGGAGGGGGAGGACCTGTTCCTCTCCGCCATCACCTCCGGGGGCAGCCAGGCGATGCTCTTCAAGATCAATACCTGGGGCGAGGAGGCCTTCCTGGACCAGGTGCAGGCGCTGGCGGAAGGGCTGTAAGAAATGAGCATCGACTTTTCCGGCGGGGCCCCCTTCGTGGAGGAGGAGCCCCTGGTCACCACCTCCCTCACCAGGGAGGACGAGAACGAGTACTCCCTGCGGCCCCAGCGGCTCAAGGAGTACATCGGCCAGGAGAAGGCCAAGAGCAATCTGGAGGTCTTCATCCAGGCCGCCAAGATGCGCGCGGAGCCCCTGGACCACGTGCTGCTCCACGGTCCCCCGGGGCTGGGGAAGACCACCCTGTCCGGCATCATCGCCAACGAGATGGGGGTCAACGTGCGCATCACTTCCGGCCCCGCCATTGAGAAGGCGGGGGACCTGGCGGCGCTGCTGACCAACCTCAACGAGAACGATATTTTATTTGTGGACGAGATCCACCGGCTCAACCGCTCCGTGGAGGAGGTGCTCTACCCCGCCATGGAGGATTTCGCCATCGATATCATCATCGGCAAGGGCCCCTCCGCCAACTCCATCCGGCTGGACCTGCCCAAGTTCACCCTCATCGGGGCTACCACCAGGGCGGGGCAGCTGTCCGCCCCCCTGCGGGACCGGTTCGGCGTGACGCTGCGGCTGGAGCTGTATACGCCGGAGGAGCTGGCCCTCATCGTCACCCGGTCCGCCGGCATCCTGGACGCCCCCATCGAGCCCGAGGGGTCCATGGAGATCGCCCGCCGCAGCCGGGGCACCCCCCGCATCGCCAACCGGATGCTCCGCCGGGTGCGGGACTTCGCCCAGGTGGTGGGGGACGGGGTCATCACAAAGTCCCTGTCCGACAAGGCCCTCACCGCTTTGGAGGTGGACTACCTGGGTCTGGACCAGATCGACCGGCGGATGCTCCGGGCCGTCATTGAGTACTACGGCGGCGGCCCGGTGGGGCTGGAGACCCTGGCGGCCACCATCAACGAGGAGGCCGTCACCTTAGAGGACGTCTACGAGCCCTACCTGATGCAGATCGGGTTTCTGACCCGGACCCCCCGGGGGCGGTGCGTCACGGGCAAGGCCTATCAGCACCTGGGCCTCGCCGTGCCGGGCGGGACGCCGCCGGTTATGGAGCAGCTGACCTTTTAAGCGCTGTGGGAGCGGGCCAGGGGTTTGCACTGGTCGAAGGCGGCCAGGAACACGGCCTCCAGCTCCGCCATCTGGGCGGCGTCGTAGGCCCGCTGAGAGGGCGGCAGCTGGGTCCAGAGCCTGCGGCCTATTTCGTCACGCGATTTGCATCGCGCGGCATAGGCGGTTTGGTCATAGTACTTTTGCAACAGCCGGTCGATGACGTCGTTGAAGAGGACTTGCATGATTTCGTCCATGGGAGTATACTCCTTTCGGTTGATGAGAGTATTATACACCAATCCGAGAGAATGTCAACACAAATTTTAGTGAATCAAAAATATACTTTGAGGAGCCTGCATATGCTGAAATATAGGGTCAACGTCATGGAAGAACTGAAAAAGGCCGGATATTCCAGCTATCGTCTGCGCAAGGAGAAGGTGCTTGGAGAAGCTACATTACAAAAAATTCGTGTAGGTTCTACCACGCTTACATTGGAGAGTTTGGGTGTGATATGCGACATTCTCCATTGCCAGCCGGGGGATTTGGTGGAGTGGGAGGAGAGCCCGTGAAGGGACTGTGTATTTCATTGCCAAGGTGCGCTGCAACAGCCTTTTGGGCAGCCCGGCTGCGCGGATCTGGTACCTGATCGGGCATCGACTTTCTTCCGTACCTGCTTAACGCGGAGGTGGTCTTCCCTCACATAAGGTGGGGCCAGGGGGAGAGTTGCACGGAGGCGTGCGTCGTTCACGAAAAGTTCATAATTTTCGGGCGGCGGCGCCATCACCAGTCCATAGGGCCGAGACGCTCCGCCGTTAAACGGCCTGAAACAGACGCAGAGCACGGCCCCTAACGGCAGGCAGAGGGGGTTAGACTGGACAGACCGTGCCAGGCGCAGCATCAATGCAGGGGAGGTCTGGAACCCCTGGTTCCAGCGATTTTTTGGCTACTTTTTGTTCGCACAAAAAGTAGCCCGGGGCGCGGGGCTGGAGGCCCCGTAAGCCAATGCAAGCAAAATCTACCCCTTGCGCCCGCAGGGCGCAAAGAAGGCGGTAAAAGGAGGCAGTCAGCAATGGGCAAATTATTTGGTACAGACGGAATACGGGGCATCGTAGGGGAAAACCTGACGGCGGAGCTGGCCTACCGGGTGGGCCAGGCCGTGACCATGGTTCTGACGGAGGAGAAGGGGGCTCCGCCCCTCATCACCATCGGCATGGACACGAGAATCTCCTCGGACATGCTGGAGGGGGCCATGATCGCGGGCATCACCTCCGTGGGGGGCGACGTGATGCCCCTGGGCACCATCCCCACCCCGGCGGTGGCCTACCTCACCATCAAGGTGGAGGCAGACGCCGGCGTGGTCATCTCCGCCAGCCACAACCCCTTTGAGCACAACGGCATCAAGGTCTTCAACGGCCAGGGCTACAAGCTGCCCGACGCGCTGGAGGACCGGGTGGAGGCAAAAATCCTCTCCGACGAGCCCATGCCCATCAAAAAGGGCGGGGAGATCGGCAAGCGCATCCACGGCATGAAAAACCTCAAATACGAGTACATCAAGCACCTGGCCGGCACCGTCCAGAGCGGCCTGGGGGGGCTGCGGGTGCTCATTGACTGCGCCAACGGCGCGGCGGCGGCCACCGCCCCGGACCTGTTCGCCGGCTTCGACATCGAGGCCGACTTCATCCACCGCAAGCCCAACGGGGTCAACATCAACCTCAAGTGCGGCTCCACCCACCTCAAGAGCCTGGCCGCTATGGTCACCGCCGGAGAGTACGACCTGGGCATCGCCTTCGACGGCGACGCGGACCGGTGCCTGATGATCGACGAGACGGGCCAGGTGGTGGACGGGGACAAGACCATGGCCGTGTGCGGCCTCTACATGCGGGACCAGGGCCTGCTCACCGGTCGGACCATCGTGGGCACCGTGATGAGCAACCTGGGGCTCCACGAGTTCTGCAACAGAAATAACATCCGTCTGGTCTGCACCCCCGTGGGGGACCGGAACGTGCTGGAGAAGATGCTGGAGTTCGGCTACCGCATCGGCGGGGAGCAGTCGGGCCACACCATCTTTACCGACTATGCCACCACCGGCGACGGCCAGCTGACGGCCCTGCAGTTCCTGCAGATTCTCCAGCGCAGCGGGAAGACCGCCTCCCAGCTGGCCGCCATCTGCCCCAGCTACCCCCAGACGCTGGTGAACGTGGATCTGCCCAACCAGCCGGGGCTGAAGGAGGGCATTATGGCCTCCGAGGCCCTGGGCGAGGCCGTGCGCCGGGAGGAGGAGGCCCTGGGCGGCGACGGCCGGGTGCTGGTCCGCCCCTCCGGTACGGAGCCCCTGATCCGGGTGATGGTGGAGGCAAAAACCGCCCAGCAGGCGGATGCGTGCGCCCGGCGGCTGGCGGATTTGGTGAAAACGCTAAAAATCTGAAGAAACTGTTTACAAATTTTTAATATTTACTTGACAAGAGATAGGGATAATAGGTATAATAGCCATGTCGATCAGTGAAGCCCGGTTGGCCGCTTATGAGGCCCTGCCTGACGAGGAGCTGTGCCGCCTCTCCCGGGAGGGAGAGCGGGACGCGGAGGAGATTCTGGTAAAGAGATATACGCGCCTGGTGCGCAAGCTGGCCCGCCCCTACTACCTGGCGGGCGGCGACAGCGACGATCTCATCCAGGAGGGCATGATCGGCCTGATTCACGGCCTGCGGGAGTACGAGGGCGGCAAGTCCGCCAGCTTTCGCACCTTCGCAGAAATTTGCATCCGTAACCGGCTATATTCCGCGGTCCGGGCCGCCGCCCGCGACAAGCATATGCCGCTTAACCAGTCGGTTCCTCTTGAAATACCCTTCTTTGACAGTCATACCTCCGTTCTTGGCGCGCCGCTGGTCTCCCAAACCAACCCCGAGGACCTGATTATCGGGCGCGAGGGGGTGCGAGACAAATTGAGTGTCGTGTGCAGACAGTTGTCCGAGTTTGAAGCAAAGATCTTGGGGTACTATTTAGACGGCCTGACCACACAGGAAATGGCCGAAGCGGTGTCTCGGTCCCCCAAATCGGTGGACAACGCCGTGCAGCGCATCCGCCGCAAGGCCGCGCGGCAACTTTCTTCCGGCGATCTCAGCAAAGGCTGACCGCAATATATTTTTTTCTATTCAAAGAGAGGGTAAAATCATGTACGAAGACAAGACCTTAGTTTGCAAGGAGTGCGGTAACGAGTTCGTGTTCACCGCCGGCGAGCAGGAGTTCTACGCCGAGCGCGGCTTCCAGAACGAGCCCCAGCGCTGCAAGGTGTGCCGCGACGCCCGCAAGAACGCTGCCCGCGGTCCCCGTGAGTACTTCACCGCTACCTGCGCTTCCTGCGGCGGCGAGGCCCGTGTGCCTTTCGAGCCCAAGAGCGACCGTCCTGTTTACTGCAGTGACTGCTTCGCCAAGATGCGCGAGCAGGGCTGATAAATAAGCCACGTCTGGGGCGTTCCCGCAAGGGGACGCCCCCTCTTTTGCTGTTGAAAGCCTAACATGTGCCATCGTCTAAGCAGTTGAAAAACGGTAAAGCTCGGCGGTCAAAACAGGGCGTGGGCATCGTTGCCGTCCTTGGCGGGCGTCAGCCCGCCCGCGTTCTCCGCCTCGCCGCGCACGGCTTTCACCGCCTCCTTTTTACCGATTCTCAACCGCAGCGACGATAAAAAATAGGCAGTCCCTGCGCGGTCGGGCTTCTTTCGCCCGCTGTGCAGGGACCGCCTATTTTTTGGGGGAACGCCGGGCAGACATCCGGGAATTCCGAGGAGGTCAGGGCCTGTTTGATTCTTTTTCAGGAAACAGAATCAGGCCTTGTACAGAGCCCGGCACGCCTTGTACATCATGTAGCAGTCCAGCTTGGAGACGGTTTCAAAGGGGGAGTGCATGCTGAGCACCGGTACGCCGGCATCCAGCGTATCAATTCCCCGGTTGGCCAGCTCCAGGGCCACGGTCCCGCCGCCGCCCAGGTCGATGCGGCCCATCTCAGCAGGTTGCCAAAGTACGCCGGCGGCATCAAATACCTGCCGGACGTAGGCGACCAGCTCTGCGGAGGCATCGGAGGCCTGTTCCTTCCCCTTGAAGCCTGTGTACTTGCACACGGCGAGGCCGTGGTTGATGCGGGCGGTGTTCCGCTGCTCAAAAGCGTCGGCGTAGCCGGGGTCAAAGGCAGAGGTGACGTCGGCGGACAGGCAGAAGGAGTTCCGGTAGCACTCCCGGGGCCAGCAGTTCTGGGAGCGGCACAGGCCCTCCAGAAAGTAGTCGAAGGAGGCGGAGCGCATTCCGCTCACGCCGTTGTTGCCCACCTCCTCCTTGTCCGCCAGAATGCACACGGAGGTCCTAGCAGGCGCTTCGAGCTCCAGCAGTGCATCCAGCGCGGCGTAGGCGCACACCCGGTCGTCCTGGCCGTAGGCCCCGATGAGGCTGCGGTCCAGGCCCACGTCGCTGACGGGGAAGGCGGGAACCGCTTCCAGCTCGGCAGAGATGAGGTCGTCCTCCGCGATGCCGTACTTATCGTGGAGGATCTCCAGCACACGGAGCTTCACAGCCTTCACCTTGTCGCAGTCCGGCAGCGGCCGGGAGCCCACCAGGAGGTTCATCACCTCCCCCGGGTGGGCGGAAGACAGAGGGAGCTTGTCCTGTTCGGCGGAGAGATGGGGCAGCAGGTCAGTCACGACAAGCCTGGGGTCGTCGTCACTGTCCCCGATGGAGACGCTGACGCTCTCCCCACCGCGCAGGACCACTACGCCCTGAAGCATCAGCGGGGTGGCGACCCACTGATACCTGCGCACCCAGCCATAGTAGTGGGTTTTCAGATAGGCAAGCTCGTCGGTCTCGTAGAGCGGGCGGGGGCGGACATCCAGCCGCGGGGAATCGATGTGGGCGGCTATGATGGTCATCCCCTGGGCCAGGGGCCGCTCGCCGATGACGGCCAGGCACACAGAGCGGTCCCGGTTGCTGAAATAGACCCGGTCGCCGCTTTGCAGCGCCGCCCCCGTCTCGTAGGGGCGGAAACCCTGTTTTTCCGCCAGGGAGATCGCGTTTTTCACCGTGGCACGCTCTGTGCGGCTGACGGTGAGAAACGCCTTGTACCGCCCGCAATAGGCGTCCAGCAGCGGAAGCTCCGCCTCCTCCAGCCGGTGGTAACCGTTTTGAAGTGCGCTCTCCAGTCCGCGGTATCCGGATTCATTTTTCAGCATGGTTATACCTCCTGTCTCCTCTTAACCGATTCTCAACCGCATCGACGATACCGGCATATCTCTGTCATATGCGCCTTGATGCCTCGACTCTTTCTGCCATTATACACTGAGTTTTTGATAAAAGCAAATATTTTGCAAAAAATAAATAAAAAAATTTTGGGAATATATGTTGACGAATGGAGAATTATACTGTAAAATGACTAAAAACAGAACTTGATTTCCAGAATATACTTGTTAAACTTGATAAGCGAAAAAGGAAGTGCTGTTTTATACCTCATTAAAAATCATTTAACTATTTTATAAATACTAAAATTTTGTCAGTACACAAAATGGGTGTCGGGGGTTTTTAAGGTGCACCGGCTTTTGAAGCGATGCCCTTAGAATAGAAGAACGAGTCAACTGATGCAATCAAGGAGGAAACAGCGATGAAAAAAATCAAGCGTTTATTGGCCCTGTCCCTTGCGATTTTCATGCTCCTGGCGCTTACCGCCTGCGGAAGCGGCGGAGGAGACGGCAGCGGAGGCGGGGGCGACGCCCAGGGGAACCAGAGCGCGGGGGCGGACCGGGACACCCTGGTGGTCCTCTCCTCCGAGGCCTTCTCCGGCAGCTGGGACCCCGCCGGCAACACGGTTCTGGCCAATGTGCACCTGCAGGCTGTTGTGCTCAGCTATCTGGTTGAGCTCAACTATGAAACCCATGAGGTGGAGCCCTCCCTGGCCACCAGCTGGGAGTACTGTGACGACGGCTACTCCATGATCTTCCACCTGCGCGACGACGTGACCTTCCACGACGGCAGCAAGTTTGACGCCGAGGATGTGAAGGCCACCGTGGAGTGGATGAGCCGTCCCGACTCCGCCCGAGGCGGCGAGTGGGGGGAGCAGTACCTGGTGGAGGTCATCGACGAGCACACCTGCCGCATCTATCCCTCTAGCGAGGAGCCCAGAGCCGCCCTGCTGAATCTGCTGACCTACTACGAGGCGGGCATCCTCTCCTCCGACGACGTCTACAACAACAAGCTCAATGAGGGCCTGAACGGGACTGGTCCCTACAAGGTTTCCAAGTATGAGAACGAGACGGTCTACCTGGAGAAGTTCGACGGCTACTTCGACGCGTCCAAGGCCGCCAAAATTCCCCATGTGGAGTTCCGCTATGTCCCCGAGTCTCAGACCCGCCTGGCCGCCCTCCAGTCCGGTGAGGCGCACCTCATTGAGCGGGTGGAGGCCGAGCAGATCCCCATCATTGAGGGGAACCAGTCTCTGGCGTACACGGTCGCCCCTGTGAATGAGCAGAAGTACATGGTCTTCAAGACCACCCAGGCCCCCATGGACAACCCCCTGGTCAGGAAGGCCATCGCCTACGCCATCGACGTGGACACCATTATCGAGAGCATCATGGACGGCAACGCGGTCAAGGCGGACTGCTGGCTGGCCCAGACCTGCACAAACTACTCCGTGTGCGACGATTTCATACGTTATGACCCCGACATGGCCAAGCAGCTTCTGGCTGAGGCGGGATACCCCAACGGAGCGGGCCTGCCCACGCTGACCTACATCACCTCCACCGGGTTCTATCCCAAGACCAAGGAGTATGGCGAGTACATCGTCTCCTGCCTCAATGAGATCGGCATCAACGTGGACTTCCAGCCTAAAGAGAGCGCCAGCTGGTCCGAGGCGCTGTACGCCGAGGATTCCTGCCACATGATCGACACCGGCTGGATGATCGGCAACGAGGACAACGAGATGCTGGCCACCTGCTTCAACGCCCCCCACGGCCTGATGGACTTCAGTACCGATGAGACCGTCTTCGCGGCGATTGCCAAGGAGAGCGGCACGGTGGACCCGGCGCAGCGCAAGCAGATCATTCAGGACGAGCTGTGGCCCGCCCTCAACGACAGCCTTTCGATGTTCCCCCTCTTTGACTCCACCATGATCTGGGGCTTTAGCTCTGACCTTCAGGGCTTCAAGGGGTACCCCACGTCGAACATGCTGTTTAACGAGCTCAGCTTTGCCGACTGACGGCCGGCCCGGCTGACTCCCGGCGGCTGATACGCGCACCGGCCCGGCTCTGCCTGGCAGAACCGGGCCGGCGTTTTTTTAGAAGCTGTGTTCATAGGCGGGGGATGCCGGGTGGGCGGTAAAAGACCCGGCCAGACGGCGTTCAACGCCTGTGAATACAGCTTTTACGAGACAGGGCTCCCGCGCTCTCGCGGGGGAGCCGCAAAAAAACGGTCGGGGGACGCGGCCCCCGGTTGATCCGCGAATCTAACAATAGGAGCTGGATACCGACCGTATCCGTGGTGAGACAAATGCTTACAACTGTTGTCAAACGCCTCCTGCAGGGCTGTCTGGTCCTCTTGATGGTCATGGTGCTCATCTTTGTGCTGCTGCGGCTGATACCGGGAAGCCCGGCCCGCCAGATGTCCTCCGTTGCCTCGGAGGAGGCCATCCTGGCGCTGGAGCAGGAGATGGGACTGGATAAGAGCATCCCGGAGCAGCTGGTGATCTATGTAAAGAACCTGTTCCAGGGCAATCTGGGCTACTCCTGGTTCCAGAAGATGGACGTGGTGGACGTGGTCACCCAGTCGGCGGGAAAGACCGCCGCCATGCTGGGGCTGACGCTGGTGGTGTCTGTTGTGCTGGGGCTGTCACTGGGACTGGTGGCGGCGGTATTCCACCACACTTGGGTGGACCGCCTGATCAGTATGGTGGCGGTCATCGCCCAGTCCCTGCCCAACTACTGGCTGGCGATTCTGCTGATTCAGCTTATCTGTGTGAAGATGGGCCTGCTGCCCGCCAGCGGGTATAAGAACTATACCAATATCCTGCTGCCGGCCTTTATCCTGGCCCTGCCTCTGACAGGCGTCATCACAAAGAACATCCGGACCAACATGATCGGCAGCCTCTCCCAGGACTTCGTGAAGGCCGCCAAGGCCAGGGGGATCCCCGGGAGCATCAGCCTTTTCGGCTATGCGCTGCGCAACTCCCTCATCCCCATCATCACCCTGATCGGCTCCCAGCTGGGGGCGCTGGTGGGCAACTGCATTATCGTGGAGTACATCTTCAGCTTCCCCGGCATCGGGCTCCACACCCTCAACGCCATCCTCCGGCGCGACTACTACCTGGTGCAGGCGCTGGTGATGCTGGTGTCCATGGTATTTATCATTGTCAACACGCTCATTGATATATCCTACCTCTATCTTGATCCGCGCATCCGTAAAGCGCAGGGAGGGCTGTAAGATATGGAACAAACTGCTGTTGAGCTTCGAAAGGAGAACGGTCTGGCCCTGCGCCTGAAGCGCTCCGTCCGGGGAGGCCTTGCCTTCTGCAAAAAGAATCCCGGGTTCACCATCGGGCTGATCGTTATGGTGCTGGTTTTGCTGGTGGCCCTATTTGCCGAGAGCCTCTGCCCCTATGACCCGGCGGCCGGCAGTCCCAAGGACAAGCTGCTGCCCCCGTTCTGGATGGAGGGCGCGGACCCCCGCTTCCTTCTGGGGACGGACTACATCGGGCGGGACCTGCTGTCCCGGCTGATTATGGGCATCCGCACCTCGATGATCATCTGCATCTGCGCGGTGGCAGGGGCTGTCGCCGTCGGCGTGCTGGTGGGCATCCTGGCGGGCATGAACTACCCCGGCCCGCTGGACAATGTGCTCATGCGCGTCACCGACATTCAGATGGGCATCCCCTTTATCGTGATGGTCATTATCATCGTCTCCTTTGTCACGCCCACTGTGGGGAGCTGTACGGTGGTGCTGATGCTGGCGACCTGGCCCGTCTATGGGCGCATGGTGCGCTCCAGCGTGATGATCGAACGGGAGATGGACTACATCGCGGCGGCCAGGACAATGGGCTCCAGCAACTGGCGCATCGCCACAAAATACCTGGGCCGGAACATCCTGCCCGGCATCCTGCCCACGGTACCCATGGACATCTCCAACGTGATCCTCACGGAGAGCTGCATCAGCTTCATGTCCCTGGGCATTCAGCCGCCGACCATCTCTCTGGGCAACATCATGGCCGACGGGCGCAACTACATCTCCACCCACTGGTGGATCACCGGCATCGCCGGCCTGGTCATCCTCATCATCGCCGTAGCCCTGACGCTGATCGGCGACGATCTTCAAAAGAATATGGATTCCAGCAAATAGGGGAGGTGAAAGGATGAAAACCGTACAAGAGACAGCGGCGGCCGCCGCTGCGCAGAAGAGCGAAGTCCTGCTGGAGGTGAAGGGCATCCGGACCTACTTCCATATCGGGAAGGACCGGGTCATCAAGGCGGTGGACGGCGTGGATTTTACGCTGCGCAAGGGCCGCGTGCTGGGCATTATCGGAGAGAGCGGCTCCGGCAAAAGCGTGACCTCCCGCACCATCATGCGCATTGTGGACGCCCCCGGCCGGGTGGAGGGCGGCGAGATCTTCTTCAAGGGGCAGGACCTGCTGAAGCTGAGCGAGAAGGAGATGGCGAAGATCCGAGGCTCCCAGATCTCCCTCATCTTTCAGGACCCGACCACCTCCTTCAATCCCTATATGACCATCGGGAAGCAGATGATCCAGGCCTACAAGGTCCATCGCCGGGACGCGTCCAGGGAGGAGTGCCAGGAGAAGTGCCGCGACGCCCTCAAGCTGGTGGGCATCAACAATTGGGAGGACGTGATGGGGCGCTTCCCCTGCGAGTTCTCCTCGGGCTTCCGGCAGAGAATTTTCATCGCCATGTCCATGATCTTCAAGCCCGACCTGCTCATTGCAGACGAGCCCACCACCAGTCTGGGCATCACCATCCAGGCGGAGATCATTCAGGCGCTGACAGAGGTCAAAAATCAGGTGGGGAACTCCGTCATCATCATCACCCATGATTTTGGCGTAGTCTCCCAGTTCTCGGATGACATTTTCGTCATGTACGCCGGCCGCTGCGTGGAGAGCTCCCCCAAGCGGGAGCTGTTGCTCCATCCCCACCACCCCTATACGATTGGGCTCATCCGTTCAGTGCCCCTGCTGGAGGCGCGCAAAACGAAGCGGCTGAAGTCCATCGAGGGGTTCCCCCCGGACATGGCTAATCCGCCTCAGGGCTGTGCCTTCGCCTCCCGCTGTGAGTGGGCCCAGGAGAAGTGTTTTCACACGCAGCCCCCTCTGACGGACTGCGGTCAGGACAGGAAGGTCGCCTGTCATTATCCGCTGATGGATTACAATACTTCCGACGATACGAGTCTGGATTGAGGTGAGAAATGGTGACAGACACGATCTTGCGCCTGGAAGGGCTGGTCAAGCACTATCCCATCAGAAAGGGGCTGTTCAATAAACAGGTAGCCACCAAGCGCGTGGTGGACGGAGTTGACCTGGAGATCCCCGGGGGCCAGACGGTGGCCCTGGTGGGGGAGAGCGGCTGCGGGAAAACGGTACTGCTGCGGACAGTCCTCGGCCTGGAAAAGCCCACCGCAGGGCGCATTCTCTTTGAGGGGAAGGACCTGGCGGGGCTGACCCGTCAGGAGCGCCGGAACATGCAGAGCCGGGTTCAGATGATTTTTCAGGACTCCATGGCCGCGCTCCACCCCAGGTTCTCCATCCAGGAGTCCCTGGAGGAGCCCCTCATCCTCAACGGCATGAAGGACGCGGCCCAGCGCGCGGCGCTGGTGTCGGAGACCCTCTTTAAGGTGGGGTTGGACACCAGCTACTGCTCCCGCTACCCCCGTTCTCTCAGCGGCGGCCAGCGGCAGCGGGTAGTGATTGCCCGGGCCCTGGTGGAGCGGCCGGAGCTGATTCTGGCGGACGAGCCCATCTCCGCGCTGGACGTCTCCCTGCAGGCCCAGGTGCTCAACCTGCTGATGGATTTGAAGGATGAGTTCCATCTCTCCATGCTCTTTGTGGCCCACGACCTGGCGGTAGTCCGCCAGATTGCGGACTATACGCTGATTATGTACGCGGGGAAGATCATGGAGGCCGCGCCAGCGGCCCGGATCTATGACAGCGCCCGGCATCCCTACACCAAAGTCCTGCTGAAGTCCGCGCCCAGCATTAAAAAAGGCGTGCAGGGGGAGGACTTCCACCTGGATCTGAAGATTGGAGACGCGCCGGACCCGGCCTGTCCGCCCAGCGGCTGCCTGTTCCACACCCGCTGCGTCCATGCCAACGACGCCTGTGCCTGCCAGGCGCCGGAGATGGAGAAAGTGGGGGAGGGGCATTTTGTCCGGTGCCCCCGCTGGCGGGAGGTATAGGAACCTGTATTCACAACCGGTGCACGCCGTCTGGTTTATTCAGTGCTTCCCTAAAACAAACAGAGCCTGTGGGCGGCTGTTTTCATAAGCACAGAACGGAGCCCCCGAACCTGGAACGGTTCGGGGGCCCTTTTGCGGTTTTAGAGGTTCAGACTCCAGATCGCCGGCGTCATAATGGAGAGACCGATTGCCTCGCTGTCCCCGTGATTGATGAAAAGGTGGGGGACGTTTTTCACTAAGGTCGTGGTGTCCCCCTCCCGCAGGAGGATGGGCTGCCCCCTCTGCATAACGGTGATCTCTCCCCGGGTGAGGATGACAATCTCCTCCGTATTGTGGTAAATGGGGGACGGAAAGTCCTGCGCGTGCGGGAGGAGGATGAACTCCAGCACCAGGGAGGCGGGCATGTACTCGCTGCTGGGCAGGGGCGTCATGATGCGGTAGCACACCGTATCGGAGGCGGGGATATTGACAATGGGCTGCTTGTGCCGCGGGATGGTCGTCGCCTGCTTGCTGTCCAGATCGTCCAGCAGCAGCATGGCGGGAATGTCCAGTGCGCTGGCAATGCGCCGCAGGGAGGAAAGGGAGGGGTCTGCGATTCCTCGTTCCACCTGGGAGAGGTAGCCGGGGGACAGGTTCGTAGCCGCAGAGAGCGCGGCAAGGGTCAGATTTTTCTCTTTTCTGAGACTGCGAATATAATTGCCAAGCATCGGAGGGCCTCCATCCTATGTATTCCATTTACCGGAACAGCGCAATCCCTGCCGCGGCTCATGGGCTATTTTTTCCATTATGCACCAAGGTGGCAAGTTTTTCAACACTTAATTCATGTTTTTCAGCGGTTTTCAAAATTTTTGTGCTGGAAGCAGACGTATGCATGTAAGATAGCACAGGAAGCGCAGCGGTGTCAAGAGGCTGCGAAGCAGACGAAAAAACACAGGAGGCGCAGGTCAGTACGCGGTGAGACCGTTCGGCGCGAGGGGGGGCGGGGCAAATTTTTTTGCCCCGCCCCCTTGACAAGCGGGCGCACTAGCTGTATAGTTAGTTACACAAGTAATGAACCACTCAACTGATGAAGAAGGGAGGATCAATTTTGAATGAGCGATTGACCGAGCAGAAGTCCATCTATCTCCAGATCAGCGAGATGATCGAGACCGACATCCTGCGGGAGATTCTGCTGGAGGAGGAGCAAGTGCCCAGCACCAACGAGCTGGCGAAGCTCTACACCATCAACCCGGCCACTGCCGCCAAGGGGGTGGGCCTGCTGGTGGACGAGGGGATTCTTTACAAGCGGCGGGGCATCGGCATGTTCGTCGCCCAGGGGGCCAGGGAGCGGATTTTGGCGAAGCGGCGGGCCGCCTTCGCGGAGAACCATGTGGCGCCCCTGCTGGCGGAGGCCAGGAGTCTGGGGATTTCCAGGGAAGAATTAGTGAATATGATAGGAGAGAGAACACTATGAGCCTGCATTGTGAGCATATTGTGAAGACCTACAGCGGCAAAGACGTGCTGCGGGAGGTGACCCTGGACATTCAGCCGGGGAAGATCTACGGCCTCATCGGCCGCAACGGGGCGGGGAAGACCACCCTGCTGTCCATCCTCACCGCCCAGAACCCCGCCACCAGGGGGAGCGTCACCCTGGACGGGGAGCCGGTGTGGGAGAACCGGCGGAGCCTGGAGAAGCTGTGTTTTTCCAGGGAGCTGAACGCCACCGCCGAGAGCGGCCTGTCCTCCATGAAGGCCAAGGAGTACCTGCGCATCGCGTCCACGTACTACGAGAACTGGGACAGGGAGCTGGAGGAGCGGCTGGTGAAGCTGTTCAACCTGAATTTGAAGAAGAAATTCGCCAAGATGAACAAGGGCATGCTCAGCATGGTGACCATCGTCGTGGCCCTGTGCTCCAAGGCCCCCTACACCTTCCTGGACGAGCCGGTGGCGGGGCTGGACGTGGTGGCCCGGGAGCAGTTCTACAAGCTGCTGCTGGAGGAGTACGCCAGCTCCGGCCGGACCTTCGTGGTGTCCACCCACATCATCGAGGAGGCTGCCGACGTGCTGGAGGAGGTCATCATCCTCCACGAGGGCAGGGTCCTCATCGAGGCCGACACCCAGGCCTTCGTGGACAGCGCGGTCCACGTCAGCGGAAAGATCGAGGAGGTGGACGCCGCCACCGCCGGCCTGGAGGTCCACCAGCCGGAGACCGTGGGCCGCAGCAAGGGCGTCACCGTGTTCCTCAAGCCGGGGGAGCGGGTGGACGAGAGCCGGGATGTGTCCGTCCAGCCCGTGAACCTCCAGCGGGCCTTCGTGGCCCTGTGCGGGGAGGAGGAGAAGCAGTGAAGCGGAATCTCAGATTCTGGACCCGGTACACCTGGGAGTGCACGGGGGTGGTGCTGTGCATCACGGTGGTGCTGGCGGCGCTGTGCGCCTTCAGCGAGGAGAATCTGGACGTCAGGACCTTCGCCACGGCGACGCCCTACTTCCTGTGCGTCAGCACGGTGTTCTGCATCCTGATGGGCAACAGCGGGACCCACACCCTGTATGTGCCGCTGCTGCTGTCCATGGGGGAGACGAGAAAAAACGTGCTGGCGGGCTTCCTCTACTTCCGGGGGCTGATCATCGCGGTGACCACGGCGCTGTGCGCCCTCATCTGGCTGGCGGCGCCGGGGGAGGCGTCCGCCGTCGGGCTGCGGAGCATCCCCACCATCCTGTGTGTGCTGCTCACCTGCTCCAACCTGGGGAGCATAATGGGGACCCTGTTTGTCAAGTGGAAGTGGGCGGGCATGATCGTGATCATCATCATCTGCGGCGTAGGAGGCGGCCTGGTGGGGTTCGCCAGCGCCGCCGGGGGGGTCCTGCTGACAAACGCCCTGGAGCTGGCGGTCTATCTGGCAGCCACCCCCTGGTGGCTGGCCGCTGTTGCGGCGGTCTCCCTGGGGCTGGACCTGGGGTTCCAGTGGCTGCTGCTGCGGCGGCGGGAAGTAAAGCTGTGAGGGGGAGAGGGACATGAGATTTTTTCTGCAGCATATGCGGGCGAACCGCGACGGCATGCTGATCATGCTGGGCATACAGGGCGGGCTGTTCCTGCTGGGTGTGCTGATCGTGCTGGGCATCAACGCCGGACTGAATGATGAGCGGGACTACGCCGCCATCGGCTCGATGATGGCCCTGATGGGCACCGCGTTCGGGAGCCTGGCCAGGGGCCATGGCGCGCCGGTGCGGTACCGGATGGCGGTGTCCATGGGCTGCACCCGCCGGTCCTATCTGCTGGCGGACCCGCTGGTGACGGCCCTCAACACGCTGGCGGGAGTCGGGACGGCGTGGGTGCTCAATAAGCTGGAGCTGTGGTTCTACAGCGTGCTGTACCGGGGCTGGGAGCTGAACTTCGAAATATTCACCGTGCTCGCGTGGTGGACGGCGGAGTGGTGGGTCTGGATCGTCTTTATTGGGGGAGTCTGCGCGGTGGACTTCTGCCTGGGGGCCCTGCAGCTGCGGTATGGGGCCAAGGGCTTTGCCTTGGTGTGGTTTCCCCTGTGCTTCGGGCCTGGGGTGATCACCAACAGCGTGCAGGCCATGCAGCGGGGCAGCACCAGCCTGCTGGCCCGGCTGGGCGAGGGCATGGTGTTCGTCGCGGGGCTGCTGCCCCCGGCGGCCTGGGGCGGCGTGGGCGCAGCGGCTGTCCTGGCGGCAGTGGCGTTCAGCGCCAGGTGCTATCTGCGCGCGGAGGTGCGGATGTAGCGCGAAAGCAGAGGAGGGAGCGGCTTTGTGGTATTGGGTAGCTGTGTTGTGGCTTCTGTTTTTTGTGGTATTCCGGCAGAGGAGCGAGCAGAAGACGGCGGCGGTCGTGCACCATATCAAAAACAGGAAAAAGGAGGCGGAGGACATGGAAGCGCTGGCGAAGCAGTTTACCGGCAGGGAGTGCATCATCTACACCATCAACTCCAATGATGGCAGCATAGCGGGGATCATCCGGGAGGTCAGCGGCGGCGGGCTGCTGCTGGAGGACGCCCAGGGGCAGCTGCAGGCGGTGAACCTGGAGTATGTGACCAGGATCCGGGAATATCCCAGGAACAGGAAGGGGAAGAAAAAATCTGTGGTCCTGGACTGAGTCCAAAGGGGCGGTCACGCCTTGACAAAAATCGACTGATATGGTAGGGTGGCCAGGAGGCATACAGCCTACAAGATCAGGAGGTACATGCGCGATGAAAAAATGGTTGTCCCTGCTGCTGGCGCTGGGGATGCTGCTGGGCCTGACGGCCTGCGGCCGGAAGGACGGCGCGCCGGAGGCGGATCCGCCCGCCGCGGTCCAGCCGGAGGAGCCCGCCGCGCCGGCGGATCCCCCCGCCGGGGAGCCGGACGAGAAGGGGGAGGAGCCGGTGCTGCCGCCCCAGGTCCCGGAGGAGGAGAACGCCGAGGACGGCGAGCCCCAGGAGGATGCGGAGCCGGAGGTCTGGCGGGCCATGGTCAGCCATGAGGATGTGACTCTGTTTTCCGCCGGAGAGACCTTCCGGCTGACGGTGTGGGACGTGAACGGCAACGCGCCCGATGTGTGCACCTACACCTCCGACGACCCGGCGGTGGCGGCGGTGGACGAGACCGGCGGCCAGGTGACCGCCGTGGGTCCCGGCGTCACCAACGTCACGGTCCTGGCGGAGTACGGCGGGGACGAGGTGAGCTTCTCGTGCATCGTCCGGTGCGGCTGGAAGGAGGAGGAGCCGGCGCTGCCGGACGGCGGCGGGGAGACGGCGGAGCTCCCGGCGCTGGCGGACTTTTTTGCCACGCTCCAGGGCAGCTATGAGGGACTGGGGGCCATGATGGTCATCGACGGGGAGCTGCTGGACAACTACTACCCCGGCCTCAGCGGCATCGCCGCCGTGGAGGAGGTCCTCATGCAGGAGACCCGGATGAGCATGGCCAACGCGGCCGTGGGGCTGGTGCGGCTGTCCGAGGACGCTGTCTTCGACGACTTTGTGGCGGTCATGGATGCGATGAACGCCCGGATCACCGCCCAGGCCGACGGCGGCGCGTGGTATCCGGCGTCCTGCGAGACCTGGGAGCAGGGGGTTGTCACCTCTGTGAGCGGGTATGTGGGCATGTTCGTCTATCCCGAGGAGGCCCAGGCTATGGCGGACCTGTTTACCCAGACGTACAGCAACTGAGCGGAAAAAGAGGGCGCGGAGTTGGCTCCGCGCCCTCTTTTTTCGTCTACAGCAGCTCCCCAAAATCACGGATATACCGGTCGCAGAGCTCCCGCATATCCGCCTCCGTACCGGCGAAGCAGCCGTCCCGGATGCCCACCACCGTCATGCCGGCGGCCTTGGCCCCCTTGCAGGCGGCCAGGGAGTCGTCAAAAAAGACGCACTCGCCGGGCTTCACCCCCAGCATCCGGGCCACGCGGCGGAAGATGGCCGGGGAGCGCTTGTCCTCCCCCAGTTCCTGGGCGTAGATGATGCGCTCAAAATAGGGCTCCAGGCTGTGCCGGCTGACGGCGGAGCGGCAGTGCTCCGGCACACAGGCGGTGAACACCGCCATCCGGTGCCCCGCCTCCCGGCAGCGGTCCAGGTACTCCCGGACGTGGGGCTTCAGGGGGACGTGGTCGTAGGCGTCCTTGGCCAGCTCCATCCACTCCGCGATGATCGCCTCGCAGGACTCCTCCATCTGGAAGTGGGCCTTGGTGAAGACGGCGCAGTTGGAGAGAATGGAGTGGGCCACGCCATCCCGGTAGGCCTGGGTGTAGGGGAGGCCGCGGCGGCGCAGGAAGGCCCTATCCACCTCCAGCCAGACCCCATTGGAGTCGATGAGGGTGCCGTCCAGATCAAATAGCAGCATACAAGTATTCTCCTTTACGTGTCCAGCCAGAACCGCCAGGGGAAGTCGACGGCCTCCTCGGCGTAGTCGATGCCGACGCGCTTTCCAGTGTGAAAGGGGAGGTCCGGCCGCCGCCGTTCCAGGCCGTACTCCGGCAAATCGTGGGCAAGATACAGGGCGTTTCCGCCCAGGGGCGCTGCGTTCAAAGAGCGGTCAATGGATAGCCCTTTACAGAGCTTTCCGGGGCCGTTCATCCAGTTTTTTCGCTGATAGGCGTTCAGCTCCGCTGTCTCCCTGCCGAAACGCCGCCGGGAGACAGCGTCCAAATTGTACACCGGCACGCACCCCCGCACCAGGACGGCGGAGGCGACGCCCTCCGGTCCGGTGACAAAATTCAGGCAGTTGTACATGCCGTAGATGAGATAGACGTAGGCGGTGCCGGGGGCGGCGTAGAGGGTCTCCGTGCGGGGGGTGCGCCGGCCGCCGTAGGCATGGCAGGCCTTGTCCACGGCCCCCACGTAGGCCTCCGTCTCCGTGATCCGGCAGACCATGGTCTCGTCCCCATCCACCCGCACCAGATAGGTCCCCAGCAGCTCCTGAGCCGCCGTTACTGTATCCCGCAGAAAAAAATCCCGGTCAAGTCTTGCCATTTTTCCACCTCTTTGGTAGTATATCATCCTGGCTCTATTGTACCACATTTTTTCTTAGGATTGCAAGGACGAGGTGAGAAGCAATGGGTGAACATGTGATGAAAAAGCTGGCCAAGCCGATGCTGTTCGCGGCGGCGTTTATCTGGGGGAGCTCCTTCTTTATTATGAAGGACGCCCTGGATGCCCTGCCAGTGCAGTATCTGCTGGCCATCCGTTTTACCGCCGGCGCGGTGCTGCTGGGGCTGGTCTGCTGGAGGAAGTGGCGGAGGCTTACGCCGGACTACCTGTGGCGGGGGGCGGTGATCGGCGGGTTCCTGTATCTGGCCTACTCCATCCAGACCTACGGGCTGGCGCTGACCACGCCGTCGAAGAACGCCTTCCTGACGGCGGTGTACTGCGTGCTGGTGCCCTTTTTTTACTGGGCCTTCGCCCACAGGCGGCCGGACCGCTACAACCTGCTGGCGGCGGCGCTGTGCGTGGCAGGGGTGGGGCTGGTGAGCCTCACCGGCGATCTGACGGTGACTGCCGGCGATGCGTTGACGCTGGTGTGCGCGGTGTTCTACGCCGCCCACATTGTGGCGGTGGCCAAGGTGTCCCCGGACAGGGACATCTACCTGCTGACCGTGTTCCAGTTCGCCTTCGCGGCGCTGTACGCCTGGGTGGGCGGCGCGCTGACGGAGACCTTTCCCGCCGGAGCCCTGGCCAGGGCGGAGGTGCTGCTGCCCATGGCGTACCTGGCGGTGATGGCCACCACGGTGGCGCTGCTGTTCCAGAACGTGGGGCAGGTCTGGTCCGACCCGGCCTCGGCGTCGGTGATTCTCTCCCTGGAGTCGGTGTTCGGGGTGCTGTGCTCCGTGGCGTTCGCCGGGGACAGGGTTAGCGTCCGGATGCTGGCAGGGTTTGTCCTGATTTTCGTGGCGGTGGTGTGCAGTGAGACGAAGTTTGGATTCTTACGGAAAAAGCAGGGGAGAATTTCATAGAATCTTAAAGAAATGGGTGCGACTTCCTGCTATAATGAACAAATCCCTTTTGAGAAGCGGCGGGAGTGCGCCGAAGCGCGGCTCGACAGGTTCTCACCGTGGACAAGCTGGAAAAACTGTGCTATACTGAACAGACACCATTGCAGCAGATGAAAGGAGGCCGCCTATGCGAATTGATGTGCTGGGCGTCGGCTTTGACAATATCACTATGGACCAGGCGGTGGCCGAGGGCGTGCGCCTGATGGATACGGCGGGGGCCCACTATGTGGTCACCCCCAACCCGGAGATCGTGGAGACCTGCCGGCAGGACGGGGAGGCCATGGAGGCGGTCAACGGCGCGGACCTGGTGCTGGCCGACGGCATCGGGGTGATCTACGGCGCAAAGCTGCTGGGCACGCCCCTGAAGGGGCGGGTGACGGGCATCGGATTTGCCCAGGGGCTCATGGAGCGCATGGCCGGCGGCGGGCGCAGCCTGTACCTGTTGGGGGCCAAGCCCGGCGTCGCGGAGCGGGCGGCGGAGAATCTGGCGCGGCAGTACCCCGGCCTGCAGATCGCTGGAACTCATGACGGCTACTTCAGCGAGGACGGCCCGGTGACGGAGGACATCCGTGCCAGCGGCGCGGACGTAGTGTTCGTCTGCCTGGGCGCGCCCAAGCAGGAGAAGTGGATGCGCCGCAACGGAGAGGCCGCGGGAGCCCATCTGATGGTGGGGCTGGGCGGCTGCCTGGACGTGTTCTCGGGCGAGGTGAAGCGCGCCCCGGCGGTGTTCCAGAAGCTGGGCCTGGAGTGGCTGTACCGGCTGGCCGCCAACCCCAGCCGGATCGGGCGGATGGTGAAGCTGCCCCTGTTTCTGATCCACACGGCGGGGGAGAGGGGCAGGCGGAGATGAGAGGCAGACTGATTGTATTCGAGGGTACCGACGGCGCAGGCAAGGCCACCCAGGCCCGGCGGCTGTCCCGGCGGCTGGAGAAGGAGGGCGTGTCCTTCCGGGAGATCGATTTCCCCCGGTATGGAAACCCCTTTGCCGAGCCGGCCAAGCTCTACCTGGAGGGAAGGCTGGGAGAGCGGCCGGGGGATGTGAGCGCCTGCGCGGCCTCGGTGCTGTACGCCGTGGACCGCTACGCCTCCTATAAGGAGGACTGGGGGGCGGCCTACGAGGCGGGGGAGCTGATTCTGGCCAACCGCTACACCACCTCCAACGCCGTCCACCAGGCCGCCAAGCTCCCCGAGGGGGAGCGGGCGGACTATCTGGAGTGGCTCTTTGACCTGGAATACCGGCGGCTGGAGCTGCCGGAGCCGGATCTGGTAATCTATCTGGATCTCCCTGTGGAGATCTCCGGCCAGATGCTCCACCTGCGCCAGGAGGCCACCCACACCCAGGCGGACATCCACGAGCGGGACGAGGCCTACCTGCGCCGCTGCCGGGAGAGCGCAGCGGAGATCGTCCGGCGCTTTGGCTGGCGGCGGATCGACTGCTCCCGGAACGGCGGCATCCGCACGCCCGAGGACATCCACCGGGAGGTCTGGACGCTGGTCAGCGCGCTGCTGGGATAAAAAAACAGGGGCGCTTGCGCGCCCCCGCCCTATGTAGCGGTCAGCAGCAGCAGTTGTTCCCGCCGCAGCTGCAGCCGCAGCCGCAATTGCAGTTGCAGCTGCCGCAGCTGCAGTTGCAGCCGCACCCGCACCCGTTTCCGCTCCCGCTCCCGCAGCTGTTTCCGCAGCCGCAGCAGCAGATCAGGACAATGATCAGAATGATCCACAGGAAGCCGTTTTCGTTACCGTTGTTCCACATGTGTGTCACCTCACTCATCAGTCTGACACATACTATGTGGGCGCGGGGCAAAATGCAGCTTGACCCACTAAAAATATTGCGCGGAACCCGATTTTTCCCCCTCCCGCCTGTCCGGCGGAGACGGGCGCCGCCTGAGCAGAAGGAGGATACGCTCCATGAACAACGACGATCGCTACCACACCACCAGCTGGGACGGCAGGGAGGTGCAGCGCCAGACCGCCGGGGAGGACCACCGGCAGGAGGCTCCCCGCCCCGCCCCCAAAAAGAAGAAGAAAAAGCGGCGGCGGACCAATCCGCTGCTGGCCATCATCCTGTGGGTCGCCATCGTGGGGGCCTCCTCCGCTATTTTAGCGGGGGTGGGCTGGATGCTGGCCAACGACTTTGCCGCCCTGAACAAGGACCCCAAGGAGGTCGACTTCACGGTGGAGGAGGCGTGGATCAAGGAAGTGGTGGAGGAGACCCAGGAGGACGGCTCAGTGAAGGAGGTCACCCGCTACGACATGGAGAAGGTGGCCGCCGCCCTCAAGGAGGAGGGGCTTATTGAGTACGAATGGTTCTTCCGCCTGTTCAGCTGGGTCTACCACGGCGATGAGAAGATTTCCCAGGGAAGATTCACCCTGAACACGGAGATGGACTACATGGCGCTCATCCGCGGGATGCGGGCCAAGGGCGGCGCCGCCGTGACGGTGGACGTGACCATCCCCGAGGGCTACACGGTCGGCCAGATCATCGAGCTGCTGGCGGAGAACAAGGTGGGATCTGTGGAGGATCTGACCGAGACCGCCAAGAACTTCGTCTTTGAGGACTACGACTTCATCGACAACGAGAATCTGGGCAGCATCAGCCGCCTGGAGGGCTATCTGTTCCCGGACACCTACAACTTCTACGAGGGCGGACGGCCGGAGCTGGCCTTCAGCTCCATGCTCTCCAACTTCAACAACAAGGTGGCCAACAACGAGGATCTGATGGAGCTGTTCGAGCAGACCAGCTACAGCCTGACGGACGTCCTCACCATCGCCTCCCTGGTGGAGCGTGAGACCGACGGCGAGGACCGGGACAAGATCGCCTCCGTCATCTACAACCGGCTGGAGAATGCGGGGGAGACCAACTATCTGCTCCAGATCGACGCCGCCCTGGTCTATGCCGCCGGGCGGGACATCACCCAGGAGGACTACGCCTCCTTGGACAGCCCCTACAACCTCTATCTGCACACCGGCCTGCCGCCCACGCCGATTGCCAATCCCGGCCTGGCCTCCATCCGGGCGGCCCTGCGGCCCGCGGACACCGGCTACTACTTCTATGTCCTGGGGGCCGACGGCAAGCACGTGTTCAGCGAGACCCTGGCCCAGCACAACAAGGCCGTGGCCGCGGCGGCCCAGGCCGCCCAGCAGGGGAACTGACGCCATGGCGGAGAGAAAGAAGCCGGAGCTGCTGGCCCCGGCGGGGGACCGGGAGCGGCTGCGCATGGCGGTGCTCTACGGGGCGGACGCGGTGTATTTGGCGGGCGAGAGCTTCGGGATGCGCTCCTTCGCGGGGAATTTTTCCCCGGAGGAGCTGCCCGAGGCGGTGCGCTTCGCCCACGCCCACGGGGTGAAGGTCCATGTGACGGTGAACACCATGCCCCGCAACGGGGAGGTGGAGCGCCTGCCGGCGTGGCTGGAGCTGCTGGACGGCGCCGGAGTGGATGCGCTGATCCTGGCGGACCTGGGGGCCTTCTCCCTGGCGGGGCGGTACGCCCCCCGCTGCGCCCGCCACGTGTCCACCCAGGCCAGCGTGGCCAACTACGCGGCGGCAAACGCCTGGTTCGAGGCGGGGGCGGCCCGCGTGATTCTGGCCAGGGAGCTGAGCCTGGAGGAGATCCGGGAGATTCGCGCCCGGACCCCCCGCGCGCTGGAGCTGGAGGCCTTCGTCCACGGGGCCATGTGCGTGAGCTACAGCGGGCGGTGCCTTCTGTCCAACTATATGACCGGCCGGGACGGCAACCGGGGTTCCTGCGCCCAGCCCTGCCGGTACCGGTACTACCTCATGGAGGAGAAGCGGCCCGGCGAATACTTCCCCGTCTTCGAGGACGAGGCGGGGAGCTACATCCTCAACTCCAGGGACATGTGTATGATCGACCATGTGGACGACCTCATGGACGCGGGCCTGAACAGCCTGAAGATTGAGGGCCGGGCCAAGAGCGCCTACTACGCCGCCATTGTGACCGGCGCGTACCGCCATGCGATCGACGACGTGTGGGCCGGCCGGCCCATAGACCCGGTCTGGCGGGAGGAGGTGGAGCGGGTCAGCCACCGCCGCTACGCCACCGGTTTTTACTACGGTCCGCCGGGCCAATATACCCAGAGTGCACGGTATATCAGAGAGTGGCAAGTAGTTGCACTTGTCACGTCATGCGGGCCGGACGGATGGGCGGAGCTGTCGCTGCGCAACAAGTTCCGCGTGGGAGACACCCTGGAGCTGGTGGGGCCGGATGTAAAGCCTGTGGCCTTTCAGGTTCAGGAGATGGAGGACGGGGACGGCATGCCGCTGATTGAGCCCAAGACGCCTCAGATGCTGCTGCGCATGCGCCTGCCCCAGGCGGCGCCGGCCTGGAGCATCCTGCGGATCGCCAGGGATTTGTCCGCCACATCGTAGGATGGAACGCATGCGGAAGGGAGGAGTGCGCCATGCGGAGAAAGGACAGAGAGCGGGACGCCGCCTTCGCCTGGGAGGTATTTGACCGGACGCCCTTCGGCGTTCTGAGCCTGCGGGACGGGGAGGGGGCCTATGGCGTGCCCATCAGCCCCGCCCGTGTGGGGGAGACGGTGTACTTTCACTGCGCCCGGGAGGGGAAAAAGCAGACCTGCATTGCCCGGCAGCCCCAGGCGTCTCTGACCGTGGTCGGGCCTGTGGCCCCGGATTACTTCGGGTGCCGGTACCGCTCTGCCATTCTGCGGGGCCGGGTCTCCCCGGTGGAGGACGAGGAGGAGCGGGCAGAGGCCCTGCGGGCCATCTCACAGCGGTACTGTCCCGGAGACATGGCGGATTTTGACGCCTACCTGGCCCCCAGGCTGGCGGCGACAGCCGTGTATCGGATGGACGTGACGGAGATCACGGGAAAGGAGCGCGGGTTCGCATGAAAAAGGGAAAGCTTTTGCCTATGAAAATCGCCGGCGGCGTTTTGCTGGTGCTGCTGCTGGCGGTGGCGGGGTACGTCGTCTATGTTTTCACAGCCTACTACCGGGTGGAGGACAACCAGGCGCTGGAGGTAACGTCTATGAGCGGCGCAGACCGCGGGACGCTGCGGTCCGGGGAGACCTACCGGGTTGCGTCCTATAACATCGGCTTCGGTGCTTACAGCGACGATTACAGCTTCTTCATGGACGGCGGAACGGAGAGCCGCGCCCGGTCCCCGGAGGCTGTCAATGAGAATGTGAGCGGGGCGATGAGGGCGGTCAGCGAATTGAACCCGGAGTTCCTTCTGCTCCAGGAGGTGGACATAGACGGTACCCGGAGCTACCACATCAACGAGCTGGAGCACATCATCGACAATCAGTCCTACGGGCTGTTCCGGTATCGGACCTTTGCCCAGAATTATGATAGCCCCTATCTCTTCTGGCCGCTGCTGGAGCCCCACGGGGCCAACCGGGCGGGGCAGGCCACCTTCTCCGCCTATCCCATCGCCTCCGCCCTCCGCCGCCAGCTGCCCATTGAGGAGGGATTTATGAAGCTGGTGGACTGCGACCGGTGCTATTCCGTCCAGCGGATCCCTTTGGCGGAGGGGGACAGGGAGCTGGTGCTCTACAACCTCCACCTCTCCGCCTACACCTCCGACGGGACTATCGCCGAGGAGCAGCTGGAAATGCTGTTTGCCGACATGCTGGCGGAATATGGGAAGGGCAACTACGCCATCGCCGGCGGGGACTTCAACAAGGACATCCTGGGCAATTCGGAGGAGGTTTTCGGCATCTCCGGCCCGGCGTACACCTGGGCCCAGCCCATTCCGCCGGAGCTGGTACCGGAGGAGCTGGCCGTCGTCGCCCCCTTCGATGAGGCGGACCCCGTGCCCTCCTGCCGTAATGCGGACCGGCCCTACGGCCCGGACAACTACGTGGTGACGGTGGACGGGTTTGTCGTCTCCGCCAACGTGGAGGTTGGGAGGGCGCTTGTGCTGGACACCGGCTTCCGCTGGAGCGACCACAACCCGGTGTATATGGATTTTATTCTGCGCTGATGCGGAGGCGCCTCCCGAGACAGGGGGGCGCCTCTGTTTTCTCGCTCTGTGACCGGCAGGCCGGAGGACGCCCCGACGCGGATTGCGATACCCGCCAAACCGGAGACGGCGGTTTTTTGCGCACCTCCCCCGGTATGACAAAATTCCTCCCTGGACAGGGGTATACTATTCCTGTCCAAGGGGGAATGAAGATGGTCATTTATCTGGATATTGCTTTCCTGCTCAACGCCCTGGCCGACGCCCTGGCGCTCTACGGCACAGCCCGGCTGACGGGGCTGCCGGTGCAGAAGCTGCGCCTGGCGGCGGCGGCGGCGCTGGGGGGTACATACGGCGCGGTGTGCGCCCTGCCGGGGCTGGAGACGGCGGCGGGGCTCCTCTGGCAGCTGGCCATGGCCGGGGCTTTGGTGTATCTGGCCTTCGGCAGATGCGCGGCCTTTCTCCGGCGGTTTCTGCTGTTTCTCCTGCTCTCATGCACCATGGGAGGGCTGCTGCTGGCTGCGGAGCGGCTGCTGGCGGAGGGCGGCGCGGTGCTGGCGGAGTTGAACTGGGGGGTGTTCCTCCTGGCGGGCGGGCTGTGTTTTCTGCTGCTGTCGGTGGTGTTCCGCGGGAGCGCCCGGCACGCGGTGGAGGGCCAGCTGCGCCGGTGCAGCGTGGAGCGCCGGGGCCGGCGGGCGGATTTGACCGCCCTGCTGGACACGGGCCACACCCTGTCCGACGGCCTCACCGGCCGGCCGGTGCTCACCGCCCACTGGGAGGCCCTGGGCCCTCTGTGGACGGAGGAGGAGCGGTGCATCCTCGCCCGGCTGGAGCGGGACGGCGCGGCGGCCTGCCTGGAGCGGCTGGGGGCCGGGAGCGGATTCCGGCTGCTGCCCTACCAGGCGGTGGGGGTCAGCGGCGGGCTGCTGCTGTGCTTCCGGCCGGAGGGGGCCAGCCTGAGCGGAAAGGGGCTGGGGGAGGTCACCGTGGCGCTCTCGCCCACAGCGGTGTCCGATGGCGGCGGCTACGCCGCCCTGTGGGGCGGAGAGACGGAAAAGGAGGCGGGCGGCTATGCTGCGTAGATGGATGAGGGCGGCGCGCCGCCTGCTGGTCCGGCTGGGACTGCTCCGGCCCGGGAAGATTATGTACATCGGGGGCAGCGACACCCTGCCGCCCCCCCTGAACCGGGAGGAGGAGGCCGCCCTGCTCGCCCGCCTGGACGGCGGGGAGGAGCAGGTGCGCCAGACTCTCATCGAGCGGAACCTGCGGCTGGTGGTGTACATCGCCCGCCGGTTTGAGAATACGGGGATCAACATCGAGGATCTCATCTCCATCGGGGCCATCGGCCTCATCAAGGCCATCAACACCTACAAGACCGACAAGAACATCAAGCTGGCCACCTACGCCAGCAGGTGCATTGAAAACGAGATCCTCATGCATCTGCGCAAGAGCTCCTCCCAGCGCAACGAGGTCAGCCTGGACGAACCTCTCAACACCGACTGGGACGGCAATGAGCTCCTGCTCAGCGACGTGCTGGGCACCGACGCCGACACGGTGATGCGCCCCATCGAGGAGGACGTGGACCGGCAGCTCCTCTCCGCTGCCATCGAGAAGCTGTCGGAGCGGGAGCGGGAGATCATCGTTCTGCGCTTCGGCCTCCAGGGCCACCAAGAGCAGACACAGAAGGAGGTGGCCGACAGGCTGGGTATCTCTCAGTCCTACATCTCCCGCCTGGAGAAGCGGATCATCAGCCGGCTCAAGCGGGAGATTCTGAAGATGAGCTGAGAGGGCGGAGGGGGATGTTTTTAATGTCCCCTTTTCGGAAAAGCTTGACAGATTTTGTGGAAAAGGGTATAGTGAAACCAGGCCGCTGTGGGCCCGGCTCCGCCGGTCTCTCGCCCGCTGCGGGCGGAAGCGGCGCAACCCTTATATACACATGGGAGGAAGCATATGGATCATCAGGTAAAGCGTATCGGCGTTCTGACCAGCGGCGGCGACGCCCCCGGCATGAATGCCGCCATTCGGGCCGTAGTGCGCTCCGCTCTGGCCCGCGGCATCGACTGCATCGGCATTCGCCGCGGGTGGAACGGGCTCATCAGCAGTGATTTTATCCGCATGGACACCTCCAGCGTCAGCCATATCATCAACAAGGGCGGCACCCTCCTGTATACTGCCCGCAGCGATGAATTCCGCACTGTGGCGGGCCAGGACAGGGCCCTGGCCACCTGCAAGCTGCTGGGGCTGGACGCCATTGTGGCCATCGGCGGCGACGGCACCTTCCGCGGCGCGCTGGCCCTCTCCCGCCGGGCGGCGGAGACGGGGTACAGTCTCCAGGTGGCCGGCATTCCCGCCACCATCGACAACGACATCGGCTGCTCCCACTACACCATCGGCTTTGACACCGCCTGCAACACCGCCGTGGAGTGCATCGACAGGCTGCGGGATACCATGCAGTCCCACGAGCGCTGCTCCGTGGTGGAGGTCATGGGCCGCCACGCCGGGTACCTGGCGCTGTACGTGGGCATCGCCGTGGGCGCTACCGCCGTGCTGATTCCCGAGCGGGAGCTGGACTTCGAGCGGGACGTGGTGGAGAAGATCCGCCGGGCCCGGCTGGCCGGTACCACCCATTACATGGTGGTGGTGGCCGAGGGCGCGGGCAACACCATGGACATCAGCCGCCGGATCCACGAGGAGATCGGCATTGATCCCCGCGTGACGGTGCTGGGCCACATCCAGCGGGGCGGCGCTCCCTCCTCCAGAGACCGGGAGACCGCCAGCCGCATGGGCTACGAGGCGGTCAAGGCCATCGCCGAGAACCAGGGCAACTGCGTGGTCTCCACCCAGGAGGGCCACCTGGTGATCCTGGAGATGGAGGAGGCCCTGAAGATGAGCAAGAACTTCCAGATGGACCGCTACCAGATTCTCGAGGCCCTGACCAACAATTGCGGCGCCATATAGGCGCCTGCTGCCCTGTGGAGCAGCCCCGGACGCACGGACGTCCGGGGCTGTTTTTCTATCCGGCGCCGGCGCTCTGCCGGCGCTCTGCCGCCGCGTTGACGGCGGCTATGTACCGCTGCTCCGCCTCCGCCCAGTTGACCAGGGAGAACCAAGCGGATACATAGGCGGCCCGGTCGAAGTGGTCCATGGAGAGGTAAGCGTGCTCCCACATGTCCAGCGCCAGAATCGGCGTCACCGCCTCCAGAGACACCACGTCGTTGTTCCGGGTGGTGGCAATGTGGATGCCTTTGTCCCCCTCCGCCACCAGCCAGACCCAGCCGGCCCCGATGAGCCCCTCCGCCGCCTCGGTCAGCAGCTTCAGGAACGCATCGATGGAGCCGTAGGTGGTGATGATGGTCTCCGTCAGCCGGTTGAAGGGAGGCTGTCCGGAGGTGCAGGAGATGCCGTCAAAGTACAGCTGGTGGTTGTAGACCATACCGGCGGCGTTTTTCAGCCGGTTGAGCTGGGCGGCAGGCAGGCTGATGTCCCTGGTGATCAGCTGGGGGAGGCTCAGGGTGGTGAGGCGGTGGTTCACCACCAGGTGATTGAGGGCGTAGATGCCGTTGGCATAGTAGTCGTCGTGGTGGTAGTACAGCGTGTTCGCGTCACAGTGGGGCATAAGCGCGACGTAGCTGTAGGGGAGTGGGGACGACTGAAAGGGGAAGTATGGTCCCATGTCAAACCTCCTGTGCGGGTGGTATCCCAGTATATGGGCCGCAGAGGAGGGTGGTGCGGGTTAATCCTCCATACCCAGCTTACCCAACTTGTCATAGAAATCCTGCAAAAGCTCCCGTTCTGTACAGCGCAGGGCCGTGCAGAAGCAGGCCAGCTCGTAGTCGGTAACAATACGCTTATTGTTCTCAATATTGCTGATAGCCTGCTGGTCAATGCTGGTACCCAACACCTGCATCCGAGCGGCAAGTTCCTTCTGACTGACATCCTTTTTGACGCGCATCAGCTTCAGTTGCATGGCAATTAGATTTTTCTTTCCCTTGTAGCAGAGTCGGCGCATGTATTTTACACCTCATATATATATTTTACTTGACTTTATCATATTATTAAGCGTAAAATATCTCTTATTCTAAAAACAGGAGGATAAGAGATGGAACTGTTTACCGAACTGCTGATCAATGCATTAGAAAATGGGAAAATCGAAGTGACCTTCCCAGACTTGAAACTGGATCCCGCAGAAATTGTGGAACTGCAAAGCTATGCTGCACTGCGCAAAATCAAGAAAATTTTGGAGGATCACACGCTGGACGACCCGGAGTGCTTCAAAAAAATTGAGAAAATCGTACAGACGCTGGAGTTACTGGGCAGTGGCGGCGGTACCCGTCACGATTTCGGGTAAGGCAGACCATTTGCGCAAGTACTCTGATCCGCCTAGAAGATAGTGATTGCTTTTTCCAGGACTTTCCGCTACAATAGGAACCGACATACCCGGACCACCAGATTGTGGCAAGAAAGTGTGAGGTACAACATATGAACCAAAAGGAGCTGGGGGAGCTGCGCCGCCGCTTCCGCCCGGAGAAGAGCGCCATCAGCCGTGTCTACGGCTGCTACGTCAACAGCAGCAGGGAGATCGTCTCCTTTCTGGACGAGTCCCTGGGCCGTATGGCCCAGGAGGAGGCGGAGAAGTACCTGAGTTTGCTGAAAAAATCCCTGTCCGGCACCCTGGGGAAGCAGCTCATTGACATCGTCTTCTCCACCGAGCAGGTGATGGACAGCGACGAGTACCGCCTGCTCTCCGCCCTGCGGGAGTCGGAGCTGAAGAGCGGGGACATCCGCCAGGAGTTCTACCGGAAGGTGATCGAGAGTCTGGACATGGGGGACAGCAACTACGTGATCCTCCTGGCCTTCGACGCCTACGACGTCCCCCAGCGGGGCGGAGACGGGGAGAGTAGCGGCTCTGAGACGGTGTTCCGCTATGTGCTCTGCTGCGTCTGCCCGGTGAAGGCGTGCAGGGCGGAGCTGGGCTATTTCCCGGGTGAGAACGAGTTCCACAGCTGTTCCGCCGGTCAGATCGTCTCCCCGCCGGAGCTGGGCTTCCTCTACCCCGCCTTTGACGGACGGGCGGCCAACCTGTACAACGCCCTCTTCTACACCAAAAGCACCGGCCGGCTCCACCAGGAGTTTATTGACGCCATTTTTCGCACCGAGGCCCCCATGTCCGCCGACGAACAGCGGGAGTCCTTCCAGGAGGCCCTGCGGGAGGGCTTGGAGGAGGCGTGCAGCATGGAGGTGGTCCAGTCCGTCCACGAGCAGCTGCGGGAGCGCATAGAGGCCCACAGGGAGGCCAAGGACCAGGAGCCCCTGTCCCTCAGCGCCGGGGAGGTGGGGCGCATGCTCCGCCAGTGCGGCGTGGAGGAGGAGCGGGTGGAGGCTTTCCGGGCCGCCTGCGGCCGCCGTTTCGGCGAGGGCGCGGCTCTGAGCCCCGCCAATCTCATCGACAGCAAGAAGTTCCAGGTCAAAACCGGCGAGGTGACCATCTCCGTGGACCCCGCCAGCAGCTACCTGGTGGAGAGCCGGACCATCGACGGCGTCAAGTATCTGCTCATCCCCGCCGGGGAGGGGGTGGAGGTCAACGGCATGCCTGTTGAGATCGTCAAGGAGCCGTAAAATTTATTGATCCCGACAAAATCAGCGCCCCTTCGGTTTGTCTCCGTGGTACAGTAAAGGGGACAAGGCCCTCGCAGAGAGGGCGCACAACGGGGAAGGGGAGAGGGACTATGGAGCTTGCCGTCATGCTGGCCGTTTTTCTGGCAGGCATCATCCTGATTGTCAAGGGGGGCGACTTCTTTGTGGACGCCGCCTCCTGGATCGCGGAGATTAGCGGCATTCCGAAGCTGGTGGTGGGCGCGACCATCGTCAGCCTCGCTACCACACTGCCGGAGCTGCTGGTGTCCATGCTGGCGGCCGTGCAGGGGAAGGTGGACATGGCCGTGGGCAATGCGGTGGGCAGCGTCACGGCGAATCTGGGTCTGATTATGGCCATCTCCGTGGTGTGCATGCCCGGCGTCATCCGCCGGGGGGACTACCTGCTCAAGTCCCTGCTGATGCTGTCCGCCGCCGGCGTGGTGGTGGCGGGGGGCTTCCGGGGGGAGATCGGCGGGGGGCTGTCGGTGATGCTGCTGGTGATTTTCGCCGTCTTTCTGGTGGAGAACCTCCACTCCGCCCGGCGGTCCATGCGCCTGGGCGGCACGGGGGAGGTGGGCCTGCTCCGCGCGCCTCCCAGGAGGAAGGACGTCGCCTTCCAGTGCGCCAAATTTGCCGCCGGGGCGGCGGGCGTGGTGCTGGGGGCGGACCTGCTGGTGGACAGCGCCAGCGCCCTGGCCCGCCTGGCGGGGGTGTCGGAGCGGATCATCGGCGTGACCATCGTGGCGGTGGGCACGTCCCTGCCGGAGCTGGTTACCACCGTCACCGCCATCGTGAAAAAGCAGTCGGCCCTCTCCGTGGGCAACATCCTGGGGGCCAACATCCTGGATCTGACCCTCATTATGCCTCTCAGCGCCCTGGTGGCCGGCAAAACGCTGCCCATCTCTGCGGCCTCCGCCCGGCTGGATCTGCCCGCCTGCCTGCTGGTGGGGGCCGTGGCGGTGATTCCGGCCATGGTGACCGCCCGGTTCCGGCGCTGGCAGGGCTTCGCCCTGCTGGGCATTTACGCCGCGTACCTGTTTTTGACCTGCGGGGCGTAGGAAACGCGCAGGCAGCATGATCAAAGGGGATAGGAGCCGCCGGCTCCTATCCCTTTTCCCGTACCATCTCCAGTTCGGTCATCTCCCCGCCGTTTACCGCCTCATGCAGCGCGTGTCCGGTCAGCCGGAAGCCCATGCGCTCATAAAACCCAACGGCCCGCCGGTTGCCCTCCAGCACGAACAGCGCCGTCCTGGGGCCGGGGAGGCGGGCCAGGGTCTGCTCCAGCAGAAGCCGCCCCAGGCCCTGGCCCTGATACGCTTGCAGAAGATACAGCGCCGCCACCTCCGACGCGTCCGGGGCGGAGACGAGCTCCCGCGCTCGGGGGAGGTAGCAGGAAAAGCCCGCCACCCGGTCGTTCTGCGCCCGGTCCAGCAGCACCAGGGTGTTCTCCGGGTACCGCTCCGCCATCTCCCGGCAGCGCTCCGGGGTGTTCCACGCCAGAATGCGGGGGTCCAGAAGACCGGTGTAGGTCTCCTGCCAGGCGGTATAGTGGACCAGCGCCTTGCCCGCCCGGTCCGCCGGGGACATCATGGGGTGGACCTGGAAGCGGGGCTCCCTCTTCTGCCGCAGGACGGTCCAAATATCCAGAATGGGAAATTCCCGCTCTGCCGCCTCACGGGAGACAAACACCTGGGGCAGAGGACCGGGGGCTGCGGCCTCCCCTGACGGGGATACAGGAGCGCCCAGCTCTGCCGCCAGCTTTTTCCTTCCCTCAAGGTCCTCCGGCAGACGGGGCCAGGGCCCGCCGGGCAGACGCTTCTGCCGCCAGTCCGGGTCGGAGAGCATCTCATTGTAAAATTTCCGATAGCAGCTTGACACAAGGCACACGGAGCGATTCCGGTCAATATGGTAGAGAGGTCCGTCTCCGCCCTCTGATGTCGCGGCGAACCATCCGCCTGTGCCGTCCGAGGCAAACACCTCCAGATAGGGCACGGCGTACAGCGGGACCTCCGGGATCTGTCCGTCCAGAAAAAATGTCATCCCGCACAGTCTGGAAACCTCCGAAACCAGACCGCCCTTTCTTTCACTTAAAACGGAGAGACCGGTGTCGATGACCCTGGTTGCCCCTGCAAAAATGATCCCAATCGGACCGTCGCCTTTGTGGCTGCGGTCAATATAGATAGGTTCGCCCATCAAAATCCCTCCCCTGCGCGTTTTTCCCATTCTAGCGCAGGGGAGGGGATAAGTCAACCTGTTATCAGCCCGTACTCCGCCAGCACGGTCCGCAGCCGCTCCCGATTCTCCGGCTCCATCTCGCACATGGGCGAGCGGAATACCTCCTGGCAGTACCCCATCATGGCAAGGGCCGTCTTGACGGGGATGGGGTTCACCTCCCAGAACAGGGCCTCGCACAGCTTGCGCAGCTGCAGCTGCATCCGGCCCGCAGCGGTGAAATCTCCCCGCAGGCAGGCCGCCGTCAGCTCGTGCATCTCCCTGGGCATCACGTTGGCGGCCACGGAGATGACCCCCTTGCCGCCGAAGAGCATAATGGGGGCGGTCTCATCGTCATTGCCGGACCAGATGTAGAAATCCTCGGGGCACAGTTCTCTGGTCTTCTGTACCAGGGCCAGGTCGCCGCCGGCCTCCTTGACACCCGCAATGTTGGGGTGTTTGGCCAGGGCGGCGTATGTCTCCGCCGTGCACCGCACGCCGGTGCGGGAGGGGACGTGGTAGAGGATCACAGGCCTTGTCACCGCGTCGGCGACGGCGGTGTAGTGGCGGATGAGCCCCCTCTGAGTGGCCTTGTTGTAGAAGGGCGTCACCACCAGAAGCCCATCCACCCCCGCCAGCACGGCGTCCTTGGACAGGGTGATGGCGTTTTCCGTGCTGTTGGAGCCGGTGCCGGCGATGACCGGGACCCGGCCGTCCACATGGCGGACCACGGTCTCGATGGCGCGCATCCGCTCCGCGTAGCTCATGGTGACGGCCTCGCCGGTGGTGCCGCAGACGATGATGGCATCGGCGCCGCCCTCCAGCTGAAAGTCCAGCAGCCGCCCCAGGGCGGGGTAGTCCACAGAATCGTTGGTGAAGGGGGTGACGATGGCTGTACCGGAGCCAGTAAAAATAGGCTGTTTCATAAGCTGCCTCCCAATTGCACTGTTCTTGGTACTATTCTATAGAAACAGTTTATGCAATATAATCAGAAATGGTGCTCAAAACCATGTAAAACATGTCCAATTTCCAGGGAGAAAAGAGGGAAGCACCGCTGAGGTGCTTCCCTCCAGATCAATGAGCAAGACTGTAAGCCGGGTTCTGTATCTGACAGTCATCTATCTAGGCGGCCTGTTGCCAGGCCGCTCCAGCCACCTCCTTGAGGACGGCCGGGCCAGCCGCGAATCGTGTCAACACGATCCAATCGCGCGGCCCCTTGATGGGGCCGTCAGCGCGATCTTAATGTCCTCCCACGGTGTTGCTCCGAATAGAGTTTACAGCATCGGACAGTCTCCAGCCGATGGGTGAGCTCTTACCTCGCCTTTCCACCCTTGCCACGACTGTGGATGCCCGAAGGGCATCCACAGTCAAATCATGCGCGGCCCCTCGATGGGGCCGTCAGCATGATTTGCGTCATGGCGGTTTATTTCTGTTGCACTTTTCCTGAAGTCGCCTTCGGCGGGCGTTACCCGTTATTCTTGCCCTGTGGAGCCCGGACTTTCCTCATGGCGGGGCTTTCGCCGCCGCCATGCGACTGTCTGTCTTACTCACGTGACATTTTACAGGATGAATCTCCGTTTGTCAATAAAAGAACCCGGAAATCCACAAAAATCCGTTTCCAGCTCCGCCTTATCGTCCTCAGATGCCTCCGTACCAGAGTACGCCGCCCGTTGGAGAGGTTACCAGAATTTACACCTTGCGCCCGCCGCCCTCTCTCCGGTATACTGTTTGCCGGGGAAACGCATCCCCGCATTGAAAGGAGCGATGTGATATGAAATGAAGGACACTGTTTTCTCTGCTGCTGGCGGTCCTGCTGCTGGGGCAGACCGCCGGGGCGCGGGAGCTGACGGTCACCGTGGACGGTGAGGCGCTCCCCGGAGAGGCCTACGCCGACTCCGGCACGGCCTACGTCCCCCTGGCCCCTTTCCTGGAGGCCGTGGGCGGCTGGGAGACCAGCTGGGATCCCGAGGCGCGCACCGCCTGGGCGGAGACGGAGCTGTTCTCCCTGGCCGCCCCCATCCAAAACAGCCATGTACTGGCGGACGGCTGGCTTTACGACACCGGGGGCAGCACGGTGGTGCGGGATGGGAGTACATACGTGCCCCTGCGCAGCCTGGCCAACCTGCTGGGGGCTCAGGTGGAGTTTGTGGACTGGGACAGCCCCGTGGCGGTGTTCACCGCACGGGAGGCCGCCTATACCGAGGAGGACCTGTACTGGCTGAGCCGGATCATCAGCGCCGAGAGCCGGGGGGAGAGCCTGCTGGGCCAGGTGGCCGTGGGCAACGTGGTCCTCAACCGGGTGGCCTCCGACCGCTTTCCGGACACCGTGAAGTCGGTGGTATTTGACCGGAAGGACGCCGTCCAGTTCGAGCCGGTGGCCAACGGAACCATCTACGGCGAGCCGACGGCCCAGAGCGTGCTGGCGGCGCGGCTGGCCCTGAACGGCACCAGCGTGGTGGGCGGCTGCCTGTATTTTTTTAATCCTGCCTGGTCCCAGGGCCTCTGGGTCCGGCAGAACTGTGTATATTACGGCACCATCGGGTGTCATGCCTTTTATCAATAGGGAAGCGAGCGGGTCCAAGCCGGTGCTTGGGCCCGCCCGCTTATTTTGTTTGGGGAGCAAAACCGTAAGAAAATGTAAGAACCGCCCCCATAGGAATGTAAGATTTTTCTGCTATGCTGTCCTCATATTCAGCCGGCGGGAGCCGGCGACAAGGAGGACTGCGACATGAAGCATATACACCGATCTGCCGCTCTGCTGCTGGCCCTGTGCCTGCTGGCGGGGCTGACCGCCTGCGGGAAGCGGCCGCCGGAGAAGACGGCGCAGACAGAGGCGCTGGGCGGCGCGGCCTATATGGCCCAGATAGAGCCCTGCGAGCTGCCGGTGAGCGAGGTGACCGCCCTTTGCGCGGCAGGGGATTTTCTCTACATAGCCGGCCTGGTTTCGGAGGAGACCGGGGAGGGAGAACTGAGCTACGGCTTCTCCACCTCCGTATCCGTCTCCGGCACGGACGGAGAGGAGGAAGGCAGTACCGTTTTCTCCGGCGTCATGGGCCGCCCCGCCCTGTTCCGCCTGGACCCGGCCACCGGCAAGGCTGAGGAGCTGACGGGCTACGTCCCTGTGCCGGTAGAGGGGGGATGCATGGCCGTCACGGCCCTGGTCCCCGGCGGCGACGGAACCCTCTGGGCCCTGGAGGAGGCGACGGCCAGCCTGGATTTTTCCGGCGGCGGCTTCACCTTCGCGGGGGAGAACCTGTCCAGCCTGGGCACGCCTGTCTCCCGCCTCTGGCGGAAGCTGGACACCGCCGGAGCTGAGCTGCGCTCCCTGGACGTTACCGGCCTGGCGGACCAGCTGGGGACGGAGGAGGTGACCGGGATGACCATGGACAGCCAGGACCGCCTCTGGGCCTCCACCGGCGCCGGCGTAGCGGTGCTGGACGCGGAGGGCCGGACCCTCTTCACCCTCCAGGATCCGAACCTGGATGGCACGCTGGTCCGGCTGGAGGGCGGCGTAGGCGCGCTGACTGCCGATGGCGGCGCCCTGCGCGCCGCGGACCCGGAGGCCCAGAGCTGGAGCGGAGACCACGCCCTCACCGGCGCTGTGCGCCGCCTCTATGACGGCAGCGGCGATTATGCCTTCTGCTACGACAGCGGCGACAGCCTCTATGCCTTCCCCAAGGACGGCGGGGCGGGGGAGCGGCTGTTCAGCTGGAGCGGCGCAGGGGTAGACTGCGGGGAGGTGGCCGGCTTCACCTTCCTGCCGGATGGCCGGGGCGCGGCCCTGCTGGCCAAGCGGGACAGCTGGCCGGCGGCCTACGAGCTGGCCCTCCTGTCACCGTCGGAGGGCGGGGACCAGGCGGAGCGGACGGTGCTGACCTTCGCCGCTCTGAGCCTGGACAGCGAGACCCGGACCCGCATTCTGGACTTCAACCGCTCCAGCACCCAGTACCGCATCGAGATCCGGGACTACTCCGAATTGAACACCAGCGACGACCCCACCGCTGGTCTGACCCGGCTGAACACCGAGATCGCGGCAGGCAGCGTCCCCGACATCCTGGACGCCTCCGGGGCCATTCCCATCCGGCAGTACGGGGCGCGGGGCGTGCTGGAGGACCTGTGGCCCTATATTGAGAGCGACCCTGACCTGGGCCGGGAGGGCGTCATGGAGCGTGTGCTCCAGGCCGCCGGGACCGGCGGAGCCCTCTACTGGGTTTTCTCCTCCTTCACCATCCAGAGCGCGGCGGGGGACCCGGCCATCGTGGGAGACCGCACCAGTTGGACCCAGGCGGATCTCCAGGCCGCCCTGAAGGAGCTGCAGGAGGGCGCCTCGGTGCTGCGGCCGGATGAGAACCGCGCGTCCATCCTGCGCACCCTTCTCTATCAGAACCTGGATCAATATCTGGACTGGTCCGCCGGGACGGCCCGCTTTGACACCCCCGCCTTTCAGAACCTGCTGACCTTCTGTGCCTCCTTCCCCCCGGAGGTGGAGCGGGATCCCTTTGCCATAGGCTCCACCGCCAACATATACGCCGCCGTCTCCGCAGGGGAGCAGCTGCTGCTGCCGGCGGACCTGAGCGGATTCGACGGCGTGCAGATCTACAGGGAGCTCTTCGGCGGGGAGGCGGCCTTTGTCGGCTATCCCCGGGACGAGGGCTGCGGCTCCAGCTTCAGCATCGGGAGGAGCATGGCCATGTCCAGCGCCTGCAGGGACAAGGAGGGGGCCTGGTCCTTCCTGCGCACCCTGCTGCTGCCGGTGGACGAGGATTTCTACGGCGCATTCCCTGTCAACCGGGAGAGCTTTGAGCGCATGCGCGAGGAGAGCATGGAGGCGGAGTACGTGCTCGATGAGAACGGCGAGATCTACCTGGATGAGAAGGGGCAGCCTGTCATCCAGGGCATGGGCACGGTGTTCATCAATAACCGTGCCATTGAGATGCACCCCGCCACCCAGGCCGAGTGCGACCAGGTGATGGCCCTGTACGAGAGCATCGACACCGTCACCGGCACCGACGAGCACGTCTGGTCCATCGTCCAGGAGTGCACCGCCGCCTACTTTGCCGGCGACAAGTCTGCGGAGGAGACGGCCAAGGCCATCCAAAGCCGCGTTGTCCTCTACATGAACGAACAGCTGTAAAAGAGCGTGGCCGGGAGTTGGAACTCCCGGCCACGCCGCTTTCCCTCAAGAAGCTTTAGGAAGAATGTGCGCCTTACATGTACCCCTCCGCGCACAGCAGCTCCGCCAGCAGCACCGCGCCGCCGGCCGCGCCGCGCAGGGTGTTGTGGCTGAGGCAGACGAACTTGTAATCATACTGTGTATCCGGCCGCAGACGGCCGATGGACACGGCCATACCGTTCTCCACCATCCGGTCCAGCCTGGTCTGGGGCCGGTCAGACTCCTCAAAGTAGTGGAGGAACTGCTTGGGGGCAGAGGGCAGCTTCAGCTCCTGGGCCCGGCCGGAGAAACCGGCCCAGTCCGCCTTGATCTGCGCCTCGGTGGGCTTGCAGCCGTCCTTGAACTTCATAAAGCAGGCGGCCATGTGCCCGTCCTGGCAGGCCACCCGGAAGCACTGGGCGGTGATGGAGGGCCCCTGGGCCAGCGTCAGCTTCCCGTCCTCCACGGAGCCCCACAGCTTCATGGGCTCCCGCTCGCTCTTCTCCTCCTCGCCGCCGATGTAGGGGATGCAGTTGTCCACCATCTCCGGCCAGCGCGCGAAGGTCTTGCCCGCCCCGGAGATAGCCTGATAGGTGCACACCAGGGCCCGGTCCATGCCGTATTTGAGCAGGGGGTGCAGGGCGGGGACGTAGGACTGGAGGGAGCAGTTGGACTTGACGGCCACAAACCCCCGCTTCGTGCCCAGCCGCCTGCGCTGGGCCTCAATGAGCCGGAGGTGATCCGCGTTGAGCTCCGGCACCACCATGGGCACGTCCTCCGTCCACCGGTGGGCGCTGTTGTTGGAGACCACGGGGCACTCCAGCTTGGCGTAGCGCTCCTCCAGGGCCTTGATTTCCTCCTTGTTCATATCCACGGCGCAGAAGGCGAAGTCCACTGTCCCGGCCAACTTCTCCGCGTCCGCCTGGGCGTCCAGAACCACCAGGTCTCTGGCCTCCTGGGGGATGGGGGCGTCCATGGCCCAGCGGTTCGCTACCGCCTCCTCGTAGGTCTTGCCGGCGCTGCGGCCACTGGCGGCGATAGCGGTCAGGCGGAACCAGGGGTGACCCTCCATCAATGTGACGAAGCGCTGGCCCACCATCCCGGTGCCGCCGATGATTCCCACGCGATATTCCTTCATATACAGATACCTCCAAACAGAAAATTGTCAGCAGCGGACCCCGCTCTACGCCACCTCCTCCCAAACAGGGAAAACATTGGCGGCGCTGGGAATGGGAAATCTGTCGAATCCTGGCTTGAAAAAATCGGCATTCCCATGTATACTATATGATGTTCTCAGCGGGTTCTGTTCTCTTGATACCACATTTTTTGTATCCTGTCAACCGTTCCGTCCCCTTTTGGAGGTCCCATGAACAAGTTTTTACGTACATTTTTTCTTTGTATGCTGACTGCGGTCACATTGACCGTTTCTGCCCGTGCGGCGGAGGACACCCTCCGGGTGGGCCTCAACTACGGCGGCAGCGCCCTCTACTCCGCCAACCTGCAGAACTTTCAGGGCTCCGGCTACTATCTGGGCTGGTTTGACGAGTCCACCGGGGATTTCGTACAGGCCGGCTATCTGGAGGAGGAGAAAATCTCCATGACCGCCGACGGCACTATCTACATCAGCGGCGGCTCCTACTACGCCAGCCGCCCCGGCCGGGTGGACGCCACGGCGGGGGGCTACCACTTCCAGCTCGACGAGTTCTTCCCCACCTTTGAGGAGGCCCGGCGGACGGCGGAGCGGATCGGGGACGCCTTCCCGGCCCTCATCAACAACCAGTACCGGGTCCGGGCGGGCAGCTTCACCAGCCGGGAGGAGGCGGAGGCCGCCGCCGCCACCTACGCCACCTACGGCTACACCGGCGCGGTGTCCTCCCCCAGCGCCACCGCTGTCACCGTCACCGTCACCACTACCAGCACCATCCTCTTTCAGTTCGACTGCTCCGGGGCCAAGAGCCTGGGCGTCGTGCCCGACGGCGGGGGAGGGAAGGCCCTGACCTGGTTTCGGGGCTACAAGTGGTACGGCGGCTTTGAGTACCGCCGCAGCACCGGCGGGAACCTCAACGTCATCAACGTGGTGGACGTGGACGACTATGTCAAAGGGGTGCTCCCCTACGAGATGAGCCCTGCATGGCCCCTGGAGGCCCTGAAGGCCCAGGCGGTCTGCGCCCGGACCTACGCCCTGCTCCAGACCAAGCACCGCGACAGCTACCGCTTCGATGTGTGCACCACCACCGACTGCCAGGTCTATCAGGGGGCCAACCAGGCCAGCGCCCTGACGGACCGGGCGGTGGAGGAGACGGCGGGGATGGCGGCCATGTACGGCGGTAAGTATGCCGAGACCTACTACTACGCCAGCAACGGCGGCGCGTCGGAGAGCTCAGAGAACGTCTGGAGCATGCCTCTGCCCTATCTGGTGGGGAAGGAGGACCCCTACGAGGGGACCATCTCCATCCCCGACTACGTCTATACCATGACCTACTCCTACAGCCAGCTGAGCGCCCTGCTCAAGAGCAAGGGCTACAGCATCGGGACCGTGTCCAGCGCCTATGTCTCCCGGACCACGCCCACTGGAAACGTGGCGGAGATTACCTTTCGGGACACCGTCGGCAAGACCGTGGTGATCACCAAAGAGGCCTGCCGCTCCGTCCTGGAGACCAAGAGCATGCGCTTTACCATCTCCGGCGGGGGCAGCGGAGGCAGCTGGCAGGTCAACCCCTCCGGCGGCGCGCTCTCCAGCCTCAGCGGGGCCTACACCGTCACCGCCTCCGGCGTCAGCGCTTATGAGGGCGGGGACGCCTATGTCATCACTGCCTCCGGCGTCTCCCGGCTCCAGAAGCCCCCTGCCGTTTCCGGCAGCGGCAGCGGCATTACCATCAGCGGCACCGGCTGGGGTCACGGCGTGGGCATGAGCCAGTATGGGGCCAAGGCCATGGCGGAGCTGGGCCGGACCTATGAGGAAATTCTGCATTTCTATTTCACCGGCATCACCATAGGATCGGTCTGAGCACTGCTGTGGACGCCGCACGGGCCCGCTGACGGGCCGGAAAGGAGCTTTCCCATGATCACATACCGCGCCTTCGGCGCAGAACAGCTCCCTCAGGTGCTGTCCCTCTACCGGGACGCCGGATGGACGGCCTATTTGGACAGCGGCGAGCGCATGTCCCGGGCGCTGGAGCGCTCTCTGTTTCTCCTGGGCGCGTTTGAGGAAGAAACGCTGGTGGGGTTTATCAGATGCGTGGGAGATGGGGAACATATCCTGTATGTGCAGGATCTGCTGGTATCCGCCGCCTGCCGGCGGCAGGGCATCGGGCAAACGCTGCTCCGCCGGACAATGGAGCGATATTCCGGCGTCCGCATGTTCACGCTTGTCACCGACGCCAGTGACCGGAACAGCAACGCCTTCTATACTGCTATGGGACTGCGGCCCTACAGCGAAGCCGGCATCGCCGGCTATCAGCGCTGAGCCGCGTCCCGGAAAGGACAGCGATTGAAAACTCACGACTTTTACTACGACCTGCCCCCGGAGCTGATCGCCCAGACTCCCTTGGAGCGCCGGGACGCCTCCCGGCTTCTGGTGCTGGACCGGGAGACCGGCGCACGGACCCACCGGCAGTTTCACGACCTGCCCCGGCTGCTGCGCCCCGGCGACTGCCTCATTATGAACGACTCCCGCGTCCTGCCCGCCCGGCTTCTAGGCAGCCGCGTCCGGCCGGACGGAACCCTGGGCGGGGCCTGCGAGATCCTGCTGCTCATCGACCGGGGGGAGAACACCTGGGAGTGCCTGGTCCGTCCCGGAAAGAAGCTGCGCCCCGGCGCTCGGGTCTCCTTCGGCGGAGAGCTGACGGCGGAGATCGTGGGCGAGGCGGAGGGGGGCAACCGCCTGGTCCGCTTCACCTACGAGGGCATCTTCCTGGAGGTGCTGGAGCGCCTGGGCCGGATGCCCCTGCCGCCCTACATCAAGGCGGAGCTCCAGGACCGGGAGCGGTACCAGACGGTATACGCCAAAGTGTCTGGTTCCGCCGCCGCCCCCACGGCGGGCCTCCACTTCACCAGGGAGCTGATGGAGCAGGTCCGGGCCATGGGCGTGGAAATCGGATACGTCACGCTCCACGTGGGGCTGGGCACCTTCCGCCCGGTGAAGGAGGAGGAGGTCGAGGGCCACGACATGCACAGCGAGTACTGTGTGCTTCCCCAGGAGACGGCGGATCTCATCAACCGCACCAAAGCCTCCGGCGGCCGGGTGATCTGCGTGGGCACCACCTCCTGCCGGACCGTGGAGAGCTGGGCGGGGGAGGACGGCCGCATGGAGGCCCGGGCCGGGTGGACCAATATCTTCATCTACCCCGGCTACCGCTTCAAGGTACTCGACGGGCTCATCACCAATTTTCATCTGCCGGAGAGCACGCTCATCATGCTGGTGTCCGCCTTGGCGGGCCGCGAGCAGGTGCTGGCCGCCTATGAGGAGGCGGTGCGGGAGCGGTACAGGTTTTTCTCCTTCGGGGATGCGATGATGATTTGTTAAGGAGGCGCGATATGCTGTCACTGCTGAAGGGCCACGTGGGGGACACGGTGGCGCCGGTTATTTTTGTGGTGCTGTTTCTGGTGATTGTGGGCGGTGCTCTGTGGATTACGCCGCGGCTGGCCCGGTGGATGGACAAGAAGGACGCCGCCCATAAGAGCTACTACGACGGCATGCTGACGGAGGACCCCAACGCACCCAAAAAAGAGAAGGAGGCCCCGGAGGATGGAGCGGCTGACTGATCTGCCCAACATCGGTCCCAAGCTGGCGGAGAATTTGGAGAAAGCGGGTATTGAGACCCCGGATCAGCTGCGGGAGCTGGGGGCGGAGGAGGCGTTCCTCCGCATCCGGACCCAAGTGGATGAGACCGCCTGCCTCCACCAGCTGGAGGCCCTGGCGGGGGCGGCGGAGGGCGTGCAGAAAGGCCTGCTGCCCTCGGAGCGGAAGGCGGAGCTGAAGAGCTGGTTTCGCAGTCTATAGACAGCGGGGCAGTCAAAATCTCCGGGCATGCTGCTCCATAAGAGAGATAACGGAATCCAAAGACAAGGAGTTACCTTATGTTCAAGGTCATCAAGCAGGAGGGCCGCGCGCGGCGGGGCCGGTTTTTATGCGCCCACGGCGGGGAGGTGCAGACCCCCGTCTTTATGAATGTGGGCACCCAGGGGGCTATCAAGGGGGCGGTCAGCGCCCACGATCTGAAGGCGCTCAAATGCCAGATCGAGCTGAGCAACACCTACCACCTCCACCTCCGGCCGGGGGACGAGGTGGTGCGGGCTCTGGGAGGGCTCCATAAGATGATGGGCTGGGACGGTCCCATTCTGACGGACTCCGGGGGTTTCCAGGTGTTCTCGCTGGCGGGACTGCGGAAGATCACCGAGGAGGGGGTCACCTTTGCCTCCCACATCGACGGGCGGCGCATCTTTATGGGGCCCGAGGAGTCCATGGGCATCCAGTCCCGGCTGGGCAGCGACATCGCCATGGCCTTCGACGAGTGCGTGGAGAACCCTGCCCCCTACGACTATGTGAAGCAGTCCTGTGAGCGGACCGTGCGCTGGCTCAGGCGCTGCAAGGCAGAGCACGACCGCCTCAACGCCCTGCCGGACTGCGTGAACCCCCGGCAGATGCTCTTCGGCATCAACCAGGGGGGCACCTATGAGGACCTGCGTGTCTGGAGCATGCAGGAGAGCGCCAAGGTGGACTGCGACGGCTACGGCATCGGCGGGCTGGCGGTGGGGGAGGAGACGGCGGTCATGTACCGCATTCTGGATGTGACCCTGCCTCACGCGCCGGAGGACAAGCCCCGCTACCTCATGGGGGTGGGCACCCCCTCCAACATCATTGAGGCCGTCTGGCGGGGCGTCGATTTCTTCGACTGCGTCATGCCCGCCCGGAACGCCCGCCACGGGAAGCTGTTTACCTGGAGCGGCAGTCTGAACATCAAAAACGAGAAATATAAGCTGGACGAGCGGCCCATCGAGCCGGGCTGCGGCTGTCCCGCCTGCCGCAGCTTCTCCCGGGCCTATCTGCGCCACCTCTTCAAGGCGGAGGAGATGCTGGCCATGCGCCTGGCGGTGATGCACAACCTCTGGTTTTACAACACCCTCATGGAGCGCATCCGGGACGCGCTGGATGCCGGGGAATACGACGCCTTCCGAGCGGAGTACAGCCGGAAGGTGGAGGAGAGAATATAGGTGGTGATCTGGATCAACGGGGCCTTCGGCGCGGGAAAGACCACGGCGGCCTATGAGCTCCACCGGCGGCTGACGCCCTCCTTTGTCTACGACCCGGAGCAGGCCGGATTCTTCCTGAGACAGAACATGCCCCAGGCCTGCCGCACGGCGGACTTTCAGGATATGGCGCTGTGGCGGACTTTTACCTATCAGATGCTGCGAGAGCTCCACGGGACCTATGAGGGGACCCTCATTGTGCCCATGACCCTGGTGAATCCGGCCTACTATGAGGAGATCATCCAACGCCTGACGGACGAGGGGGTGCCGGTGGCCCACTGCATCCTGTGCGCCAGCCGGGAGACCATTTTGAAGCGGCTGAGGAGGCGGAACCTGGGCATGCTGGGCCGGGAGGCCTTCGCGGTGGAGGCTATCGAGCGGTGCCTGGCGTTTTTCGGCAGCGGCGTGCCGGGGATCAGAATTGAGACGGACCGGATGACGGTGAACCAGATCGTAGACCGGATCGGGGAGGCCTGCGCGCTGGCGCTGTCCCCCTACCGCAGGGGCGCGCTGGCGCGGAACATGGACCGGCTGCAGGTGGCGGTCCGGCATATACGGTGAAACGGGAGGGGCGTGCGAAAAAAATCGCGCGCCCCTCTTGACAAATGGTCTGGATGATGTATAATACGACATATGAACAATTGCTCATATGTTCAACTGTAAAAGGAAAGGGGGATGTCCATGACGGGGGAGCCCATTGATGTCTGCGAGGTCAGCGTCATCCACGAGGATGTGCTGGCGCGTGTCAGGGCGAAGATGCCTGACGAGACGCCGGTGTACGAGGTCTCCGAGCTGTTCAAGGTGTTCGGGGACTCCACCCGTGCCAGAATTATCTGCGCGCTGAACGTGGAGGAGATGTGCGTGTGCGACCTGGCGGCGCTGCTGGGGATGAGCCAGAGCGCCATCAGCCACCAGCTGCGGCTGCTGAAGGTCTCGCGGATTGTGAAGAGCCGCAAGCAGGGGAGAGTGGTGTACTACTCCCTGGACGACGCCCATATCGGGCAGATTTTTGCCATGGCCTTTGACCATGTGATGGAAGAGATGGAGGGGTAAAGGATGGAAAAAGAGAAACAGGTGGTTCACGAGCACGCGCATGAGCACGAGCATGAGCACGAGCACTGCGGCTGCGGCCATGACCACGGGCATCATGGCTGCCACGAGCACCACCATGAGCACCATGACGGGCACGAGTACTGCTGCGGACATGACCATGAGCACCACGAGCACCACCACGAGGGCTGCTGCGGCCACAGTCATGTCCATAGCGGCGGCTGCGGCTGCGGCCACGACCACAATCACGAGCAGGACCCCGCAGAGGCCCGGCGGGAGCTTATCACTCTGGCCGCCGGCGCGGTACTGCTGGGAGTGGGGCTGCTGCTGCACATATCCCGGTATGTGCCGGGCTGGATCTCCACGGCGGTGCTTCTGGCGGCGTTTCTGGTTGTAGCGGCGGAGATCATGGTTCAGGCAGCGAACAGCATCCGGCATGGGGACGTGTTCGGCGAGAGCTTTTTGATGGCCATCGCCGGCATCGGCGCGGTGTGCATCGGTGAGATCCCCGAGGGCGTGCTGGTGTTTCTGCTGTACCGGCTGGGGGAGTACCTGCAGACCAGGGCGGTCTCCTCCTCCCGCAAGTCCATCTCCGCCCTGCTGGACGTCCGGCCCGACCGGGCCAACCTGCTGGAAAACGGACAGAGCAGGGAGGTGGAGGCCCGGGACATCCAGGTGGGGCAGACGATTTTGGTCCGGCCCGGCGAGAAGGTGCCCTTGGACGGCGTGGTGCTGGAGGGCAGCTCCCAGCTGGACACCGCCGCCCTCACCGGTGAGTCCGTGCCCAGGGACATCTCCGCCGGACAGCCGGTGATGGCGGGGTGCATCAACCTCAGCGGCGCGCTGGAGATCCGGGTGGAGAAGAGCTTCGGGGAGTCCACCGCCAGCAAAATTCTGGAGATGGTGGAGCACGCCTCAGAGAAAAAGGCCGCCAGCGAGAAGTTCATCACCCGCTTCGCCAGGGTCTACACCCCCATTGTCTGTCTGGCGGCGGCGGTGGTGGCGGTCCTGCCGCCCCTGGTGGGGCTGATGAGCTGGGGCAGATCCGTCTACAGCGCGCTGTGCTTTCTGGTGATCTCCTGTCCCTGCGCCCTGGTAATCTCCGTGCCCCTCAGCTTTTTCGCCGGCATCGGCCGGGCCTCTCGTGAGGGGGTGCTGGTCAAGGGGGGCAATCACCTGGAGACCTTGGCGGAGGCGCAGATCGTGGCCTTTGACAAGACCGGTACGCTGACGGAGGGGCGGTTCTCCGTGTCTGGCTGCCTCACGGCGGAGGGGGTATCGCGGGAGGAGCTGCTGGAGCTGGCCGCCATGGCGGAGTGCCGCTCCAACCACCCCATCGCCCAGTCCATTCTGGCCGCCTATAGCGGGAGCGTGGATGAGGGCGGGCTGGAGGACTTCCGGGAGCGGTCCGGCCACGGCGTGTCCGTTCTGGCCGAGGGACGCCGGATCCTGGCCGGAAAGCGGGACTTTCTGACGGAGGCGGGGGTGGCTCTGCCGGAGCGGCCGAAGACGGCGGCCACGGTGGTGTATGTGGCGGCGGACGGTGTCTACCGGGGGGCCGTGCTGCTGCGGGACGCGCCCAAAGCTGATGCGAAAGCGGCCATCAGCGGTCTGCGCGCGCTGGGAGTCCGGGAGACCGCCATGCTCTCTGGGGACAGCGCGCCGGTGGTGGCGGAGATCGCCGGGGAGATCGGCCTGGACCGGGCGGTGGGCGAGCTGCTGCCCCAGGATAAGCTCCGGGAGCTGGAGGCCCTGCGGTCCCATCTCACCGGCAAGGGGCGGCTCCTCTACGCCGGGGACGGCATCAACGACACGCCGGTGCTGGCCTCCGCGGACATCGGCATCGCCATGGGGGGGCTGGGCGCCGACGCCGCCATCGAGACCGCCGACGTCATCATCATGGGCGACGAGCCCAGCAAAATCGCCTCTGGCATCCGCATTGCCCGCCGCACCAGCCGTATTGCCACGGAGAACATCATCTTTGCCATCGCCGTCAAGGTGCTGGTGATGCTCCTGTCCGTCATGGGGTATGTGGAGCTGTGGGCCGGCGTGTTCGCCGATGTGGGCGTGTGTATGCTGTGCGTGCTCAACACACTGCGAATCAATCGGAAATAGAGGCGCAACGCGCCGTTTTTGCGGGACAGCTGCTGTATGCAGCTGCCCCGCATTCTTCATAAACCGGGTTGCGGCACGGGATTTCTTGTGATATGATATGGGCATATCGTCATAGGATGGGGGGTTGCGGGCATATGTTCTGGGGATTTATGCTGGTATGCTGCCTGCTGATACCGGTGAGCATGCTGGTGATCGGAGGGCTGTGGAGAACGAGGCCGCCGGAGCGCGTGAACGGCGTCTACGGCTATCGGACGGCCAGGTCCATGAAAAATAGGGAGACCTGGGTCTTTGCCCACGCTTACTGCGGGGGGCTGTGGCGGAAAATGGGGTGGGTCCTGCTGGTTATCTCTGCCGTGGCGCTGCTGCCGGTGTGGGGGAAGGGGCCGGAGACCATAGGCGCGGCGGGGATTGGGATCACCGCCGTGCAGTGTGCGGCCGCCGTGCTGTCGGTTGTGCCGGTGGAGGCGGCGCTGAAGCGGACCTTCCATGAGAACGGGCGCAGAAGGGACCCTGCCGGGGAGGAGGGAGATCGTGCGTAGGGCATATGCGGTATTGGATTTGACATATGTAAATGACGGCTGGGAGCAGCATCTCCACCCGGCAGTGCTTTTTGGCGGTGAGGACGTGGCGCTCATCGACTGCGGATACCCCGGTTCCCTGGCGTTGCTGGAGGCGGAGCTGGCCCGGCGCGGCATCCGGCCGGAGCGCATCACCAGGCTGCTGCTGACCCACCAGGACGATGACCACATGGGCGCGGCGGCGGAGCTCAAGGCGCGGTACCCCGGTATACAGGTGATGGCGTCCAGGGAGGAAGCGCCCTATATCTCCGGGGCGCTGAAAAATCTCCGGCTTCAGCAGGCGGAGCGCATGCAGGAGCGGCTTCCTGCGGAGCAGAAAGCATTTGGCATACAGTTTTGCGAGCGCCTCAGAAAAGTGCCGCCCGTTCCGCTGGACGGACTCGTTAGCGGGGGAGATATATTCGACTGGGGCGGTGGATGTGAGATCGTCGCCACGCCCGGACATACGCCGGGACACATCTCCGTGCGGGCGCTGGACGGGGCCTTTGTGGTGACCGGCGACGCGGCGGTGACGGCACCTCGCACAGTCATTGACTTTTACACGCGCCGGCGGTATAATAAGTAAAATTGCGTCGGTAAAGGGGAGGGAGCGGTCTTGCCCAGGATCGGGGTGCTGTCCGATACGCACGGCATGCTGCGGCGGGAGGTTGCGGAGCTTCTTCAGGGGTGTGACCAGATCATCCACGGAGGAGATTTTGCCAGCGCCGAGATACTGGAGGCGCTGGAGAGCATCGCGCCGGTGCACGCGGTGCGGGGAAACAACGACTGGGGCGGCTGGGCCGCCCATCTGCCGCGGCAGTTGGTATTCGACATTGAGGGCGTGCGCTTCTGCATGGCCCATGACAGAAACTGGCTGCCCCGGAACCTGCAGGGCGTGCAGGTGGTGGTATTCGGACACTCCCACCAATACTATGAGGAGCGGATTGACGGCAGGCTGTGGCTGAACCCCGGCAGCTGCGGATATCCCCGCTTCCGCAGGGAGCTGAGCATGGCGGTGCTCACGGTGGACGGAGGCGCAGTGGAGGTCCGGCGCGTGGATATTCAGCCATGAGCCGGTATATTGTTTTTGATGTAGAGACACCCAACGCCGCCAACAACCGCATGAGCGCCATCGGCCTGACCGTGGTGGAAAACGGCCTGATTGTAGAGGAATACAGCACGCTGGTGAACCCGGAAACCTACTTCAACGCCTTCAACATCCGCCTGACAGGCATCACGCCGGAGATGGCCGCCCAGGGGCCCGACTTCGGGACACTGTGGACGTCCGGGCTGGGGGAGCTCATGGGCAGCGGGCTTCTGGTGGCCCACAACGCCCCCTTCGACATGAGCGTGCTGGCCAAGTGCCTGCGGGCGTACTGCATCGACTGGCGGGACAGGGTTCCCTATCTGTGCACGGTGCGGCTGGGCCGGCGCTGCTACCCCCAGCTGCCCAACCACCGCCTGAACACCCTGTGCGCCTACCTGGACATCTCCCTGGATCACCATCAGGCCGGCAGTGACAGCCGGGCCTGCGCGAAAATCCTGATCGACTGCCTGGACCGGGGGATGGACGCGGGGCGGTTTGTCAGGGAGTTCGATATGGTACATATGCGGAGCGGGGGCGTGGTGTGATTTTGGGGGATTTGCATGGTGCGATTCCACTTGCGTCCACCGGAGAAAGCTGGTATAATCTACAGGCGGCCTCCGGACCGCTGAGGAATCATAGTTTGACTGCGCCATAGAAAAGGGGAGGAAGAATGAGCGAGAAAGAAAAGAAGCCTAAGAAGGAAAAAAAGGCGAAGGGCGAAAAAAAACCCAAGGTCAGGGTCTGCCCGTCCTGCCAGGCGGAGGTATCCAAGAAGGCGAAGGTCTGTCCCCACTGCGAGGCGAAGCTGAAAAAGCAGGGCAGCCGGCTGCCGCTGCTGCTGGTCGTGCTGGTTCTGCTGATCGCTGTGGCGGCCGGGGTCTCGGTCTTTGTCTTTCATTTCCCCATTGATCCGCCCTTTGAGCTGGCTTTCGGGGGTAAGGCCCCCTCTAAATCCTTGATGGGGGAGACGATGGAGCTGACGGTGGATCAGGAGAAGGCCATGCTGGCCGTGCTGCAGGAGTGCGGTTTCTCTGAGCTCAGCGAGGTCACGAAGATCAAGTCCGGCGCCACCAGCACCTCCTACTCGGTTCACGACGCGGCAACCCAGCGGTATGTCGGCGAAGGGGACGCCATCGTCATGCAGGTGAAGAACGAGACCAAGGAGGTGGAGACCATCACCTTCCAGGACCACGACATCTATGTCCGGGGGAACACCGTGTCGAAGATTACGGACTACTACCTGGATACGGACCAGCGGGACGTGTATCTGGCGGCCACGCTGACCGCCGTCAAGGCCCGTCTGGAGCTGCCGGAGACCGCCGTGTTTCCCTCCAAGAGCAAGTGGACGTATACTATGGAGGGAGAGAACGTGACTGTGGAGTCCTTCGTCACGACCCATGACGGCTCCGGGGAGGAGAAGACCCGGCAGTTTGTGGCCCGCTTCGAGAGCGGTGAATTTGCGTCGCTGGAGTTCCTTGAGGAGGAGAGCGGCGAGTAGACGTATAAAATAGGGCCCCGCGGCCAGGTGAATGCCTGTGCCGCGGGGCTTTTGCGGTATTCAGCGGTCAAAAGAGGGATTGGTGAAGTAGACGTTTTTCTCGCCCATACGCTCCTTGGCCAGGCGCAGACCTTCGCCGAAGTTAGCAATTTAAGTAAGGGCCATTCAGCCCTAGAGCCGCAAGGGATTCCGGCTTTTTTCATCGGGTAGGAAAATGGGGCGGACAAGCCCTGTTTTCCTCTGGTAAAGGGCTCGGGTAATGGGGTTGGGCCCTATCAGGCAATTCGATTTAATTGGCAGACTTTGTCGATAAATGCTTTCATGTCTTCCACATAAGAATATGGCGCATACTCCGAATAGATTTCCGGCGAGTCCAAAATAACGATCTGGACCCCTTCAGCCCGCAGAGCCTCCAGTGTCCCTGGCAGGCATCTGGCTTCATTGGGTGTCTTACAGAGATATGCCAAGCTGCCGGGCTTATCGAAAACTTTCGCCACAATGTAAATCTTTTTATCATTCATTCAAATCGCCTCCAATTCACGCAGCCGAGCTAAAAAATCTTGTTCTGTTCGGATGGTTCCAGCAGAATATTCTTGATATAGCGTTCTTCCCATTTCCGGAGTTTTGTACTTATAGACATACTGATGACTCCATACATTGAAAGCATAATCTTTTCCGCAAAAACACGTCTTCCTAAATTAGATGAAATTGTCTTTGACAGAAGTACAAATCGGCCTGATTTTTGTGCATATTGTGAATTTGCTCATTTATAGAATTAGTAAGGGGTGTGAACCCGTTGCGGCGCAAGGGGTTCATGGGGACTCAATCATCCAAAAGCTCCGCCAGTGGGATCGGCTCCGGTGCCCGGAAAACCTTTCGGACATGGTGGAAGTGTTCCTCCCCCAACACACCGAAAAACAAAGATTCAACCGTCGCAACATCCTGTTCATCCAGTGCGTGCAGCGCGTCGCTCAGCTCTGCCAGCAGGCCGTGCCCCTCCGGCAGGTTCGAGGGCTGGACAGGCCGGGTCCAGTCGATGACCCGCCAATCGGAAGTGAGGTCATAGTACCGGTAGCTCAGGTCCATGCACTCTAGGCAGCCGTTTTCAATATACGCCAGCCAGATGTAACGCCCGCAGGCTTCCACGACGATCACGACGCCATACCGCGGTCTCGCCATGCTCGGGACCTCCACCTGCACCAGGTCCCCGGAGCGGAAGGGGAGAGGGAAGGTCGTATGGCCCGTGTAGCAGCTGTGAATGCGTTCGGCTTCATAGCGGATGCCCAGTTCCTTGTATCCGTCCTCGCGTACAAATTCCAGATACCAGGGGTGAAATTGCGGGATGATGATCTTTCGGTCTACTAAGAAGACGTCTAAGCCCAGGGTGGCCTGCATTTTGCTGTCCACCTCGGCCCACTTCTCCACATATCCCATATAGTCTATCCCATCGGGATACCCCAGAGGACGTTCCTGATAGGACTCCTCGTACTCCTTTAAGTAGGCCGTCAGTTCTGCATAGGTCCAAAAAACTCCGTCAACACCGCAGGGGCCGCAGTCCAGAGGGCCGTCCTTCCACCGGCGCTCCTGGAAGAGGAACACCTGCCCCGGACGCCGGCTGTGCAGCTCCTCAAAGGCCCAGTCGTACAGTTTGAGCAGGTCTGTAAGGAGCGCTTTGTCCTCCTCCCGCTCCGCCTCCCGGAGCAAAGCTGTCAAAGCGGCGTATTTGTCCACGATGGGACGGCAGCCGCCGTCGATGATGTCCGCCTTTTCCTCAATGGTGAGAGGGCGGGCGGTGCGCATATGTTCCCTGATTTCCGGGGAGAGGACCCAGTCGTATACGTCCAGTTTGGTTTGGCCTTCATCACACATAAAACTCCTCCATGGTATCTAAGCACAGGCAGCCTAACCGCCCTCCCTTGAACACGCACCCGCAGTCGATGTCGATCCAGGTCTCCCGCCGGAGGATCTTGTCCCCGCCGCCCAGGATGCGGGTGGGGGTGTGGCCGAACACCAGAATTTTGTCCGGGTAATAGGCCGTGTCCAGCTCGGGCCGGCCAAACAGGAAGTCCTCCAGTTCGTAGTCCTCCAGCGCCTTGTCCGGGGAAAAATGACCTAAACCGGAGTGCAGCAGCACAAAATCCCTGCCCCCAGCCCTGATCTGGGCAAACAGCTCCATCTCCTGAAAATATTCCAGGATATCCTCCCGCTCCTCCTGGCTCAGCTCCTTGAGGCTCCGGATGGTGACGCCGCCCCCGTTGGCGATCCACTCGCTGAGAGCGGCGATCTGAGTTTCGTCCAGGGCGGCAAGGCTCTGGTCGGTGACCTCCTCCATCAGCCAGGGGAGGCACACGGCGGCGGTGAACTCGTGGTTGCCCAGGAGGGGGAACACGTTGGGACGGAGCATCATGTCCTGTAGAATTTTGATGCCGTCCGGTCCCCGGTCGATCACGTCCCCCAGCACATAGAGGGTATCCCTTAGGGTAAACTCAATGAGGGACAGCATCTCTTTGTACTTGTCAAAGCAGCCGTGAATATCAGACATTGCGTAATACATCCTACAGTCTCCTTGTCAGGAAAATCACTTATCCCAGCCGGATCAGACCGCCGTCCTGGGGCTGCACCATGATCTCGCTGATACCGTCCTCTATCTCCGACTCCACATAGGCATAGACCAGACCGGAGCTGTTGATGTATTTTTGCTCACCTTTCCAGTCTGAGGATGCGGGGGACACAAACAGCAGGCTCCAGCATTCCCCGACCATAGGACTATCCGCCCAGAGGACGTGGTAGACCAGGCACTCATACTCCTGCTCGAACCGTTTCACTCGCTCACAGATTTCATCGTCGGATGAATGAAGAAAGACCTGATCTCCGATCTGCTGGGACAGGCTGACCGATCCATCCTGTTCAAACTCCCGGACCGTCTGAGCATCCAGCTTCAAAAGCTCCATGCGGGAAATGGCCTCCCGTTTCATTTCCTCCATAGACGCCTCTTTTTTGTAAATAGACATATTCACGCTTCTCCTTATTTTTCTGACGATTCATAGCTTGCGGCTCTTTCCAGGACCTCCCGCTGGGCGCGTTCCACGTCTGTCTGCCGCACGAGGACACACGCGTCCATCTCGATCTCCAATGCCTCCCGTTCTTCCGGGGAGAGGACAGATAAAACATGATCCTGTACCGCGCCGCTGGCATATTTCAAAGCAAGCGCAACGGTACGATCTCCAAAAGCATAAACATCGCTTGACAATGGTAAACACACCATTGAATAGGGCGCTGGGGGTAAGAAATCAGATTTTCCACTCAAACGACACACGGTCAGCCGTGGCGTGGACCTGGGAGAGAATGATGTCGGCCACCTGCCGCCGGTCGTCAAAGTCGATGTTGTCCCAATTCCCCAGGTGGGAGGACAGGTACTCGATTTTTTGCGGGGAGACGCTTTCAGCGTTCAGCGCGGCAATCTCCTTTATCAGCCCTTGACGGCGGGCGTCCAGCTCCTCAATCTTCCCGTTGGCGTAGGACATCAAAACCGCGCTGGCCCCGGTCAGGGTGTTCAACAGCTTTTCAATCTCGTCCTCCACCTGGGCCAGCTCCACGTTTAAGGCGGTCAGTTTGGGGTTGACCGTCTCGGCCTGGGCGGTCAGGGTTTGAAACTCGGACAGCTTTTGCACCATGGCCTCATAGACGAATTGCTCAAACTCCGCCGTCCGAAGCGTCCCGCAGCCCTCGCAGCTCATATTGTCCGCCCGCTTGGTACAGCGGAGATATTGGGTCCCCGCCCGGTTGCCCATACTTTTCAGCGCCCGCCCACAATGGCCGCACTTCACTTTCCCGGCCAGCCAGGTATTTTTCGGCTTGCGCCCGCCCTGGAACGTGATATTCGCCATCAGCTTTTTCCTGCACCGCAGCCAGGTATCGGCGGGAACAATGCCCTCGCTGGGGGCCAGCACAAGGATTTGATTTTTCAAGTCCTTGTTTTTTCGTTCCTGCACGTCCCGGCCCTGGTAGAGATAGCAGCCGTTGGTCCCGGCGAAGTCCGCCGCCTCGTTCACCACCACGGCCCCCTGCCCCTTGAAGAACTCGTACAGCTCCAGGTCCGCCTGGGCGTAAATGGGGTTGCGGAGCATTTGAGAAATGAAGCCCCGGCTCAATTCCTTTTCATACACCAGTATGCCCTCCTGGGAGAAATACCGGGCGATGTCCCCGAACGAAGTGGACGGCTGGGCGTACATCTCGAACATCAGCCGGGCGATATTCGCCGTGTCGGGGTCCGGGATCATCATTTTTGTCCGTATGCCCTGGATGGTGGTGGGCTCCAGCTTGAAGCCGTAGGGGGCCGCGCCGC